>Ga0209490_10004003_pt1 | contig 13697 bp, 5 predicted proteins | sample MAT06_FD_187209 | JGI IMG/M metagenome (GOLD analysis project Ga0209490, IMG submission 187209) | Freshwater microbial communities from Lake Fryxell liftoff mats and glacier meltwater in Antarctica - MAT-06 (SPAdes) (version 2) | ecosystem: Environmental > Aquatic > Freshwater > Ice > Liftoff...
TTTATTTCTCGCTCTTCGTTTGCACGAGGCGTAGAAAACGGTCTGTCTTTCGCGTCTTTAGAATCTTCAGATTCGCTGAAGGCGATATCTTCATTTTCGATAACCTCATCCTCACCGTCTGTGTTAATGCGCTGCTTTTGCTGATCTTCATTTAATCCTCTCCCTTTAGTTGAAGGGATCGAATGAGTACTTTTTGACGAGATACTTTTGTTGTCGTCTTTATTTTCTCGATGCGTTTTCATAGTTGTAATTTTTTAGTTTAAACTTTAACTGTTGTGATCTAAAAAATATGCCAACGTTGAAAAGCGTGAAATTTAATGTGTTTTTATGGATGTCAATAGTTCTTATTGTGAAATTTTATAGCTAGGTGTAGAAAGGTTACCCCACTAAGTGGACAGCTAGAGTAGCCACTGTTTCAGCTAGCAACAATTCCTTTACTTACTCACCAGCTATTTTCTGGCAGCAGGTAAATGCACAGGCAATTATAATTAGTGTTCAGCAATAGTAAAGATAGTACTAAAGGCTGTAACCTTACCAAGTTGGTTGGCTACCTATTTCGAAATTACGGCTCGTGAGAACGTTTTTGGTAGAGTTGAGCCCCAACCCTAGTCCGTTCGATTTAGCGGCAAATGAAAGGTTCGAACAATTTTTCTAGGTGATTAGGACAAATGCCTTTGCCCGTGTCAGAAACGGTAACAATAACAGTGTTGTCTTTCGTGACTGGCATCAATATCTATTTGGGTATCGCCTTGGCTGGTGAGTAAGATGAAGGGCTTCAATACTCCTTTTGATTGTGCATATTGAATGATATCTAACCCAGTTTAGGCAACGAGTTTGAAGTCGATTAAAAAAAATATTGAAATCCTCTTACAGAATTCGTTCTCTGGCTTTAGTGGCGTTGGATTCCCAAGTTGGTTCAAATATACAATGGTCATTTTGCAGCAGATACTTACGAGCGAGTAATACATCGTCACCATCGTCATCAACGATCAAGACTTTTATGATTGTTCCTTTTATAAAATAGTCTTTAAGACTATCTATTATGGTAATTAAGTAATCGGAAGTGCTACCGTATTGAACCAATACTCTTTAAGCTTACCAACGACCTCTACCAAATCACTAAAGCTACTTGGCTTAGAAATAAAGGAGTTTGCACCCAAATCATAGGTTTGGAAAATGTCGTCTTGGGCTGTGGAGGTAGTTAAAACAATTACGGGTATCCTCCGTAGGTCCGGATCAGCCTTTATTAAGCTTAGCGCTTCACGGCCGTCTACCTTGGGCATGTTCAAATCCAGAAAAATAACGTGTGGTCTTACGGTCTTAACTTGCAGAAATTTACCTTTCATTTTTAGATAGTCTAACAGTTCGGCACCGTTTTCGACAAACTGTAGGATATTCAGAAGCTGATTTGCCTCAAAGGCCTTTTTCATCAACATCCGATCGTCAGCATCATCGTCTGCCATTAAAATTGAAATTGACTTCACCGAGGTTCTCATATTCTGGGTGTCTAAGTGACAGGTAATATAACAATAAAAGTTGATCCGTCTTTGGATGATTCAGCTGTAATGTAGCCCCAGTGGTTGGTCACAATTTTTTTGCAGATAGCCAGGCCAATCCCTGTTCCTTCGTAGTCAGCGCGCCCGTGGAGACGCTGGAAAATATTGAAAATCTTCTCGGTATATTGGGCGTCAAAGCCAATACCGTTATCGGCCACTTCAAATCTGCAATAACTCGTCTTAGGATCTGCATTCTGGAAGCTAAGGTGCATTTTGGCAGAAGACAATTTTGTGGCTGTGACGGTTACACGAGGAGGCCTGCCCGGCTGATGAAACTTAATGGCGTTACTAATTAGGTTTTGGAAAAGTCTCTTGATTTGTGCCCTGTCGCCATTGATGGTAGGGAGATTTTCAATAATAACCTCCGCATTCTCTCGCACGATCTGGTTTTCTAAATCATCGACTACTTCGTTCACTAAACTATTCAAGTCAAGCGGTTCTTGTTTTGAGCTATTTTGCGAAACCCTGGAAAAAGACAAAATATCTTGTATCAGCACCTGCATGCGTGAGGAAGCATTTTGCATACGTTGTATGTAATCCAATGCATCAGCTTCTTTGGTAATAAACTCGGTGGCCAAAAGATCTCCAAAGGCCCGGATTTTACGCAACGGCTCTTGCAAATCGTGCGAGGCAACATAGGCAAATTGTTCAAGTTCTTCATTGCTGCGCTTTAAATCGCTATTGATTTGCTCAAGCCTTTTTTCCTTGATTTTTAGATCGGTTATGTTAACTGATGTAACCACAAAGCCATCGCCTGATTTCACAATTGTAATGTTAAACCATTGGTTAAAACCCGTATATTCAAAAGCAGGAATGTTTTTAGATTCGCCTGATTTTACTACTTCCTTATACACATCAACGAGTTCCAGTGCTGCGTGAGGGAAGGTGGCAAGCAAACTTTTGCCAACAATATCTTTTTCTTTCATATTCGCAAAGTTCAGCCCCGCCTCGTTAACTGACATCCCTTCGAAATCTATTATTTCATTTTTGTTATCCCGTATTGCCTTATATGCCAGAATGGAGTTTGGCGAGCTGTTGAGAACATTTCGCAATAAGTTTTGAGCAATTTCCAACGAGGTATTTTTCTCTACTAGTTCCCGTTCAGCGAGGGTGCGTTTGCGCAATGCATCTGACACTCTGTAAAACAAAATAACAACAGATCCAATAGCCAATAAACCATATACTAAAATTACAATGGGAGCCAAATCATAATATTCTTTTTCCCTGCTTAACCGTGTCATAAGCAGTTCGCGCTGAACATCTGAAAATATTTTTATCTGGTTGCGCAATGTATTCATGTTTCTTTCGCCTCGCAATAATAGCGTTTCATAGGTGGCATCTATGTAGGCACCTTTCTGGCTAGTTGTCACCAGCATTTCGGCAACAAGCCGATACTGATTATTTACTAGCCCTTTTATTGTATCTAGTCTCACTTGTTGAGCGTTGTTGACCATTAAACTGTCGAGCGTATGCACAGCTATCTCTACAGTGGTCAATGAAGCAAGATAGGGTTCTAAAAAAGAACTGTCGCGTGTAAGTTGAAAGCCCCGATGGCCAATCTCCGCATCCTTTACAATAGACAAAATAGTTTCTACCTCACGTAGTGTCCTATTGTAGTGCCTCACCAAGTCCCTTTCAACCAATAGGTTGTTTAGGTTACCGTAGGTGAGCATTGCTACAGAAGTAAGCACTGCAACAATAACAATAAGCATGAGTTGTGTAGCGTATTTTTTCATAGCACTTGATGTAGCCTTTGCCGCTACCTTCAATCGTGTCCGTTTATTCTGTGGCAACAAACCTACAAGAAATTTATTCTATCTCCCCTCTTTCGCTTCGACTTCGTTGGCGGTGATAACTACATATTTTTAGCAGTCGGTTCCGTGTCCTTCTATTTTATTGAGTGGTTGGCACCCACAACCATTTAATCAGGTTAATATCCAAATTATTGCAATTTATTTCTATGGCAAAATAGGGGTTTTTCAGTTTTCCAATCTCGGCAACATGGCCTCGGTTTGACTACAGATTTCAGCCATTGTTTGGCAAAATAGAGTTTTTTGGTGTAGAGAAAAATCCCCAGGTAATTTCTTTTTATTCCCCATTTTCGAACTAAGCCAGTATAGAAATGGCCTTAGAGAGGTGACAATTGCGCACCAAAAGCAGGCCCTTTTATACTAGAAAATTTTGCCACCAACGCACGAATATCCACCTAAAAATCGTTAAAAATATTGGTCCACCTGCCGTAGGAGGTTGATGACCAATGTATTTATAGAAGCTAAACGTCTTACGCCAAAAGCGCATAATTTTAATTGTCAATTGAGACCCACAAACACAAGGTGAAGAGTTTTTTGTGGGGGCAGTTTTTCTGGTAAGGTTTTAGCTGTTACCATGTGTATGTCTGTACCCATGGAGGATAAAAAAGTATTGATCATTGACGATGAAGAAGACTTCAACCTGCTTATGACAAATTACTTTGCGGAAAAGAAATTTAAGGTATTTGTCGCCCCCTCTATTTTAATGGGTTTAAAAATTCTTGAGGCCGAACATCCAGATTACATTCTGCTGGACAACAATCTTCCTGATGGCTATGGGTGGGGTCAAGTCGATTTCATTCTGAAGAATTACCCGAATGTAAACCTAACTCTTATAAGCGGTATGGATGGTCCTAAAACCACCGCTACAACATTTCGAATTTTATATAAACCCTTTGTTACGGATGAGTTAAATAAAATATTTAATTAAACTATTAAATTTTTTAGATATCCTCCATGAAGGTAAAAGCCAGCGTAATCAACGATCTACTCTCCCCAGTAAGTATCTATCCTAAAAAAGATTTTACCCGAAAAGAGGTAAATGAAAATCCACCCCTGCGTGCTGAACTTCTCAGCAACGAACAAATGGAGCATCATGCACAGCAGTTAGCAGTGCACCATTCTGTGTCCTTCAGCCATTCTGTTGAATTGCTACTTAAAGAACTAGATGACAATGAAAATATATTATTTCAGGTAAATGAGTTACTGCAAATAGGAGTAAAAGAAAAGAAACCTATTAGTCCGGCTGCCGAATGGTTGCTCGATAATTTTTACCTAATTGACGAACAAATTCGAATTGCCAAAAGACACTTACCAAAGGGATATAGCAAGGGCTTGCCAAAACTAAAGTCCGGCTCGCTGAGTGGCTTTCCACGCGTGTACAGTATTGCTATTGAAATTATTTCGCATGGCGATGGTCATGTCGATATTGATCGGTTAGAGAATTTTATTACTGCCTATCAAAAAGAACGATTACTGACATTAGGTGAGTTGTGGGCTTTTCCCATTATGCTACGACTTGCATTGATAGAAAATCTCAGTCGCGTGGCTGCGCGGATCGCAGTAGACCGAAAAGATTCTGCGCTTGGCAACACCTGGGCCAAGCAGATGATTGATATCGCAGAGAAAAATCCGAAAGACCTTATATTAGAAATCGCGGACATGGCGCGATCAAAGCCGCCTTTGACGAGTGCATTCGTTGCGGAGTTTGCAAGAAAGCTTCAGTGGAAGGGGGTAGCGCTTGCGTTACCCATTCATTGGGTTGAACAGCAACTTTCCGGAACCGCGGATTCAATCAATGCCATGATCCTTATTGAGAATCAGACGCTCGCTGCAGATCAGGTATCAGTCAGTAATAGTATCAATAGTCTCCGTTTTTTGGCAAAGAACAATTGGCGCGACTTTGTTGAAGACATAAGTGCTGTGGAACAACTTCTCAAAAGGGACATCAATGGTATCTATGGGTGCATGGATTTTCACACACGAGATCACTATCGCCATATCGTTGAGCGCATCTCCCGCAGCAGTGGTCTATCCGAAGATAAAGTTGCGCAACTTACCCTCGACCTGGCGCAAAAAAGTCATATAGAAAATCCCCATGACAGTCGTAAAGCTCATGTGGGGTACTACCTACTGGAGCCTGGCGTTTCTCAAACCGAGAAAATTGCTGATGTCAAACTGACGTTCTTTCAAGCCTTAGAAAGAAATGTTAGAAAAGCATCGGGTATTCTCTATTCGATAGTTGCGATCTTGATCACGCTACTAATTAGCGGTGGGATGACACTGTTTGCATCGCCACACATTCACAACGGCTGGCTGGTTGCAATAGCAATACTTTCATTTTTTAGTGCCAGCTACTTTGCATTTTCATTCAGCAACTGGGTATCTTCTTCATGGATAAAACCAATTCCTTTACCAAAGCTCAATTTTTCTCTTGGTATTCCGGAAGAATTCCGCACGATGGTGGTCGTGCCGACCTTACTGACAACCCCTGCACAGGTTGAAAAATTAGTAGAAGATCTGGAAGTTCGGTTTCTTTCCAATCGTGACCCCAACCTGTTGTTTGCCTTGTTAACCGATTTTCGGGATGCAACTTCCGAAACGATGCCCGATGATGATGACTTGCTGAACAAAGTAAAAATAAAAATAAGAGCATTTAACGAACGGTATGGTGGCAACTTTTTTTTATTCCACCGTCCTAGACAATGGAATCCAGTTGATAAGATATGGATGGGATATGAACGCAAGCGGGGAAAACTAGCTGATCTTAATCAGGTGCTACGTGGCCACTCAAAAGAATCCTTCTCATTAATTGTTGGAGATGAGAAAGTCTATCGCAAAGCAAAATATGTTATTACGCTGGACACGGACACGCAACTGCCCAGAGAGGCAGCCTGGAAATTAGTGGGCCTCATGGCGCACCCGCTTAACCAACCGGTTTTTGATGAAAAGAAACAGCGTGTAGTGGAAGGTTACGCAATCATTCAGCCACGTATTGCTATTAGTCTACACGGAGCAACACGATCTGGATTTACGCGCCTTCATGAAAATGATTCGGGTATTGATCCCTATACGCGGGTTACATCCGATGTATATCAGGATTTATTTGGTGAGGGATCATATATCGGAAAAGGAATTTATGAGATAGATGCTTTCGAAAAAGCGTTGGCCAACCGCTTCCCTGAAAATAGAATTCTTAGCCATGATCTGTTGGAAGGAACGTATGCCCGTGCTGGGTTCGCCAGCGACATACAGTTTTACGAAGACTATCCCAGCCGCTATCAGGTGGATTCAATGCGAAGACATCGATGGATAAGAGGTGACTGGCAAATTGGAAATTGGTTTCTTCCAAAAGTTCCAGGTAACAATTCCGATAAGATCAAAAACACGCTCTCTTCCCTTTCCAGATGGAAAATTTTTGATAACCTTCGAAGAAGCCTGATACCAATCGCAAATTTTTCTTTGTTGATTCTTGGTTGGACGGTGCTGCCATTTCCGTGGTTTTGGACGTTGGCTATAATCGGCATATTACTGGTTCCCGCACTGCTCCTATCCTTGTGGAGCGGAGCTCGAAAACCCAAAGAAATCGGACTCGCACAACATGTTAATAACACCGTTGGCCTTACTTCAAAAAGTTTTCTCCAATCACTTTATGGCTTGATGTGTTTGCCGTATGAGGCTCTTATTAGCTTGGATGCCATCATCCGCACCTTGTGGCGCATCAACGTTAGTCACAAAAGACTAATGGAATGGAATCCTTCAGGATTGAATCAAAATTGCAAAGCAGGGATTTTAAATACCCATAGAAGCCTCATTATTATTTCAATTTTTGCTGCGGGTTTTGCGGTTTTTCTTTTTGCGTTGGGATACATAACTGAATTGTACTGTGCAGGTACTTTTTTAGTGTTGTGGATTGTAGCACCTGCAGTAGTAGCGGAGCTGGATAAACCGATTAAAATCATTAAGAGCAGACTTACTAGTCAGCAAAAAAATTATTTGCGTGAACTGGCCAGAAAATCGTGGTCATTTTTTGAAACCGTTATCGGTGCGGAAGACAATTGGCTTCCGCCAGACAACCTTCAACAATATCCTATCCCTGTAATAGCTCATCGTACCTCGCCCACTAACATAGGGCTCTCTCTGCTGGCAAATCTTACAGCACATGATTTTGGTTATACTACAACCAGTCAACTCATTGAACGTACCCATAAAACGTTTTCAACCTTGCAAAAAATGGAGCGGTATCAGGGGCACTTTTATAATTGGTATGACACCCAAACGCTGCGGGTATTAAATCCGCGCTATATTTCCACGGTGGATAGCGGCAATTTCGCAGGACACGTGCTAACACTGAGGCAAGGTCTTTTAAGTATTTCAAACCAAAAAATAATAGATAAAAAAAGTATCCAGGGGCTTCAAGATACATTACGGCTTACCATTCAAGATATACCGGCTAGTAAGGATGATATCAAAAATAAAATTTGTGCTCTACATGATGGAATGGATTCGTGGGAGTATGATTTGCCTGGGTTGAAAGAAAACCTAGAAAAAATATTGAATCAGTACGAGGAACTAGCTGCAACATTGTCGATAAATGAAAGCCGATGGGTCGATGCCTTTCGGCAGCATGTCAACTTGATTCTTGTAGAAATTACACAACTAGCTCCATGGCTAGATAATTTGCCTATTCCCGAAAAGTTCAATCATCTAATTATTCTCCAAAATTTTGAGTCGCTGGAAGCAGTCATTCTAAAAATTGCAGACGTAAAGCCAGAACTTTTAAAAATTCGACAGTCTAATAATACAGACGAAGAACTTAGCTGGCTAGATCACTTTGAAAAATCAATTGACAGAGCCAAGGAATTTGCTCAAAAGCAAATAGAAGAACTCAAAGAACTTGCTCGACAGGCAAGCGCATTGGCGGCAATGGAGTATGACTTCCTTTACGATAAAGCACAACGGCTTCTTGCCATTGGTTACGATGAATCAAACCGTCACCGCGACACAAGCTATTATGATTTACTTGCGTCAGAAGCGCGACTTGCTTCGTTTGTCGCCATTGCGCAGGGAAAAATCCCGCAAGAAAGTTGGTTTGCATTGGGCAGAAGATTAACCCGGTCGGGCAATACTCCGATTCTTCTCTCTTGGAGTGGGTCTATGTTTGAATACTTGATGCCGGGATTAGTAATGCCTACCTACAAAAATACATTATTAGATGAAATGTGTATTGGCAGCGTGGGACGACAAATAGAATATGGAGAACAACACGGAATTCCTTGGGGTATTTCAGAGTCGTGCTATAATCTTGTTGATGCACACTTAACCTATCAATACCGGGCTTTTGGAGTTCCCGGTCTTGGATTCAAGCGTGGCCTCGGATTAGATTTAGTTATTGCACCCTACGCAACTATTCTCGCTTTGATGGTTAACCCTCTTCGGGCCTACCAAAATTTGGAAGCAATGAAGAAAAAAGGGTTCGAAGGTCAGTTCGGATTTTATGAAGCAATAGACTATACTCCTGTTCGGTTGGCACGAGAGCAACGGTATGCAATTATCAGAACCTTTATGACTCACCATCAAGGAATGAGTCTGCTTTCACTCGCTTACTTGCTGCTCGATCAGCCTATGCAAAAAAGATTTGAGGCAGATACCGAATTTCAAACGGCACTTTTGCTATTACAAGAACAGGTGCCGCAGTCTGTTGGATTTTATGCTGGCTCATCAGATCAAGAAGCAAGCCCTGCTGCCGTTACAGCAGAAATCAGGGTGATTACTACTGCCAACACACTCATCCCCGAAGTACAACTACTTTCTAATGGGCGCTATTTTGTTATGTTATCCAATGCCGGTGGCGGATATAGCCGGTGGCGCGATCTTGCAGTGAGCCGCTGGCAGGAAGACGCTACGTGCGATAATCTGGGCATGTTTTGTTACATTCATGATCTTACCGACAACGAGTTTTGGTCAGCTGCCTATCAGCCTACGCTCAAAAAGCCATCGCACTATGAAGCCATTTTTTCACAAGGCAAAGCGGAATACCGCAGGCGCGACAATGACATTGAGACATGTACCAAGATTATTGTTTCACCGGAAGATGATGCGGAAGTTAGACGCATTGAGCTCACCAACCATTCATCCGTAAAGAGAGAACTATCCATAACAAGTTATGCTGAAATTGTGTTGGCACCGCCTACAGCAGATCATTCGCATCCGGCTTTCAGCAATCTATTTATTCAGACAGAAATACTCGCACATTCTGATGCAATTGTATGCACTAGACGCCCCCGTTCTGCGCAAGAAAATCCACCCTGGATGTTTCATATGATGAAGGTAAATGGCGTTGATTCGAAGCAGGTATCTTACGAAACAGACCGGAGTAAATTTATTGGAAGAGGAAATACACTTGAACATCCTTCGATAATGAATCAGCGGCAACCGCTCTCTGGCTCTCAGGGTTCTGTGCTCGATCCAATTGTTTCCATTCAATACAAAATAACGCTTCTCCCCCACGCGTCAGCAACTATTGATATTGTAAATGGCATTGCCGAAGGCCACCAACAAAACCAAAACATGTTGGATAAATATCAGGATAGGCATTTGCGCGACCGTGCCTTTGAACTTTCATGGACACACAGTCAGGTGCTGCTACGGCAGATTGGTGCAACTGAAGCGGAGGCTCAACTTTATGGAAAAATGGCCAGTTCTATTTTATATACTAACCCAACGCTACGAACATCTCCAAGCACTATTCTTAAAAATCAGAGACGACAAACCAGCCTGTGGAGTTACTCGATCTCGGGAGACCTACCGATCGTATTATTGACCGTCTCGGACTCGAAAAATATCCAGCTTGTCAAGCAACTTATCAAAGCTAAAGAGTATTGGCAAATGAAGGGGCTGGCTGTAGACCTGATTATTCTGAACGAAGACCCGGGCGGTTATCGCCAGGTACTTCAAGATGAAATTCTTGGGCTTATTGCCGCGGGCACGTATGGCACCTCCGAAAAGCAAGGTCGGATTTTTGTAAGACCTGTAGATCAGGTTTCCACGGAAGATCGCATCCTCTTTCAAACTGTTGCCCAAATAGTTATTTCAGATAATAAAGGATCTCTTGCCGATCAGGTAAATGAGAATGTTATTTTAAAATCCACGATTCCAAAGCTGGTACCATCCGCTGTTGCGTCACGCAAAATTCATGCAGATATACCTCATGAGGAGTTGCAATACTTTAATGGAACTGGTGGTTTTTCGGCTGACGGAAAACAATATGTGATAAAGACTTCTAAGGAAAATCGCACTCCCCTGCCCTGGATAAATGTTTTGGCCAACCCAAATTTTGGAACAATTATATCAGAGTGTGGGTCTTCTTATACGTGGTTTGAGAACGCACACGAGTTCAGACTGACACCGTGGAAAAATGATCCGGTGTTAGATAATTGTGGCGAAGCATTTTATATCCGCGATGAAGAGACTGGCCATTTCTGGTCGCCTATGGGCTTGCCGGCACTAGGTAATGGTACCTATATCACGCGTCATGGATTTGGACAAAGTAATTTTCAGCATCAGGAAAATGAAATTCTCACAGATGTCACCGTACATGTCGATCCTACACATCCAATTAAGTTTGTTACTATTTCTATTACAAATCAATCAAGCCTTGTTCGTAAGTTAACGGCAACCGGATATGTAGAGTGGGTGCTGGGCGAACTGCGCACAAAATCGATCAAGCACATCATTACAGAGTTAGACATATCAACAAGGGCAATCATTGCACGAAATCGATTCAGTTCCGATTTTCAGGATTATGCCACTTTCTTTCAGGTCGATAGTTCGAGTTTCACCTACACAGCGGATCGCACCGAGTTCATCGGGCGCAATAGAAACCTTCAACGACCGGAAGCTATGCAAAACGCACAACTTTCTGGAAAGGTAGGTGCAGGCATGGATGCATGCGCGGCTTTAATGGTGGCGCTTACCTTAGAGCCTTGGCAAGAACACAAAATAACGTTCAAGCTTGGTGCCGGCAAAAACCTGCAGGAAGTATACGAAACGATAAACCGCTTTAAAGGCTTTGAGTCGGTGACTGAATCCCGTAATGAAGTAACCCGATTCTGGGATACAACACTTGGTGCCGTGCAAGTTAAGACACCCGATGCGTCTATAAATATTTTAACCAACGGGTGGCTGCTGTATCAGGTTCTCTCATGCAGACTTCGCGGTCGTAGCGGATTTTATCAGTCGGGTGGTGCCTTTGGTTTCCGTGATCAACTTCAGGATGTACTTGCACTCATGCATGCACAGCCTAATTTAACTCGTCAGCAAATATTACTTTGTGCATCAAGGCAATTCAAAGAAGGTGATGTACAACATTGGTGGCATCCGCCTACCGGACGTGGCGTGCGCACGATGTGTTCTGATGATTACCTCTGGTTGCCATTTGTCACCAGCCGTTATGTGGCAAGTAGCGGGGATCACGAAATACTCAAGCAGATTGTTCCCTATATTGTAGGAAGGAAATTAAACGTAGGCGAAGAATCGTATTTTGATATGCCTGTTGATTCTGGCACTCACGCAAGTGTATACACTCATTGTAAACAATCAATAATTCATGGTCTTCAGTTTGGCATACATGGTTTACCCCTTATGGGTTCAGGAGATTGGAATGACGGCATGAACATGGTAGGCATTGAAAAAAAAGGAGAAAGTGTGTGGCTTGCTTTTTTTCTTTACGATGTTCTTATTCGATTTAGCAAAGTAGCCGAACTTCAAGGCGACTTCGATTTTGTAGACAAATGCGAAAAGCACGCATTGCAGTTAAAGGAAAATATCAAGAAGCACGCATGGGATGGCGAATGGTACCTGCGTGCCTTCTTTGATGATGGAACTCCGCTGGGCTCTATAAAAAATGAAGAATGTAAAATTGATGCCATCTCACAGAGCTGGTCCATATTATCAGACTGTGCTGAGCAAGATCGTGCCTTATCTGCTATGGACTCAGCAAACCGGTTTCTTATTAATCGCGACAAGGGAATTATACAATTACTAGAACCTCCATTTAATACTTCTGCTTTAGATCCTGGATATATAAAAGGGTATGTTCCTGGTGTGCGCGAAAATGGTGGCCAATATACTCATGCTGCAATCTGGATGGTTATGGCCTTCGCAAAACTCGGTGATCATGAAAAGACTGCTGAACTACTAAAAATGATTAATCCAATACATCATGCCACAACACCTGAAGCAGTTGCAGTTTATAAAACGGAGCCCTATGTGATGGCGGCAGATGTTTACGCAGTAATGCCACACACAGGCCGTGGCGGTTGGACGTGGTATACCGGTTCGGCCGGCTGGATGTACCAGCTTATACTTGAATCATTTTTAGGCTTGAAGCGCGAAGATAACATTCTTCGATTTGAGCCCTGTGTTCCCAAAGATTGGAAATCGTTTAGCGTAACCTACCGATTCCATGAAACCGTTTACACTATTGAGTTACAGCGTGCAGATAAAACAGTCTATATAGTTGATGAGGTTGAACAAAATGAGAATTCTATATCTCTTGTCAATGACAGGAAACCCCATGTAGTAATTATTTACTTGGTGTCTTCTGAAGATAAACAGATTGACTAGAAGTAGCGTGAACGCTCAGCCAGTATACGCGAAAAGCCAATTAGAATAATTCATCTTTTCACCCTTCAAGATAATTTCTAACCACCTGATGATCCCATCTCGGGATATCCCACGCTAGCTAATTTGTCGATGACTTTATCAAAGGACAATAGGTCGTTGTATTCAATCTCCACGGAATTCAGTTCTACGTCAACAACCACAGAAGATACTTCTGGAAATCTAATTAAAGCACTCTTAATGGTGGCGGCACAGTCTGGGTTTTTGATATTATCGACATAGAGTTGGGTTTTCATACTAGTGCGTTCTGTTTCAACATGGCGCATATCAAAGAACAGCTATTTGAGGTCGCTAACCCATGATCGCAATCAGCCAAAGTAGCGATCTTTGTCAATGCAACTGGTTGACCCTGCTTAGGGCTAAGTGCAATGTAAATTCATTTTTTATCGATTGGATAAGTTCATCGCGTGTTAAATCCATGCGCTGGAGAAGTTGTTCCTATTTTTCCTTCTTCTTTTTTTCATCCTCGGCCTTCTTCTCTTTCGCCTGCTTTTTGAAATAGCCTCTAAACAAAAAATTATATTTCAGTGCCTCCATGTCTTCGCTGAATCGAAGCGTACCATCATCAATATTATTTATACTACTCTTAATCCGGTTACGAAAAACGGTATCCACTAATAACATATTGAAGGTACCCTCACTGTTAGCC
>Ga0209490_10004006_pt1 | contig 13690 bp, 9 predicted proteins | sample MAT06_FD_187209 | JGI IMG/M metagenome (GOLD analysis project Ga0209490, IMG submission 187209) | Freshwater microbial communities from Lake Fryxell liftoff mats and glacier meltwater in Antarctica - MAT-06 (SPAdes) (version 2) | ecosystem: Environmental > Aquatic > Freshwater > Ice > Liftoff...
GTTCCGCAATTAATTACGGAAAGCAATAGTACTCCTGCCATTGTGATTTTTAAAAGTTGTGATTTGATTTTCATAGTAAGGTTTATTTATGATTTAAAAATGAGTGATTATAAAAGTACGTTTGAAGTCATTACAATTTATTCAATAACTGATGTAATCTCTCCGCAAGTTAACATGGCCTGTCCAAAATAAGGATTTCTTATTTCTTTAATCTTGCTTAACCAATCAGCTCCTTTATTTTGATCTGCCATGGGGCAATGTTGCACATAGATTGCTTCCGGCAGTGGATCAAAAGACTTAGTTAAAATAATCATCGTATTCGAAATACTTTGAAACGTTTTTCGTAATTCCGCTATTCCCCCCATGTCACCAGCGTGCTGCAAAATATTGCTCAGCGTGCTACTATGCTGCATCCATATAGTATGTGATTCACCCGTGAATAAGGCCATATCAATCTTTGATAAAATAGTTTTAATATTTTCTGTTGACTTTTTCGCTAAGTCTTGGTCATCCACAACAAGAGCATTCTCAAGCTTAAAGTATCCATCGTATAGCGGTTGCAATGCAGCCTTTGCTTGCTTGGAAATTGGAGTTGGGGACACATTCAGATCAGATGGTTTATTTTCATCATGATTATGTCCATTCATTGATGTTCCTCCCGCTGGGCTCATCATGCTGGGTTTGCCAGCAAGCTGCGCGGCAGCATCAATGCTAAACGTTCCGTTAACGGCAATCTCCTCTCCAGCCTCCAATCCATTTACAATAATGTAACTATCGCCCAACGTTGCACCCAATTCAACTTCACGCATTAGAAATTGAACGCCCTGATCGGTGGTTGATTTTATATAAATGACAGAACGTTTTCCGGTCCACATAACCGCACTCTTGGGTACAGCTATCGTATTTGATAGCTTCTGTTGTTTCGCCTGAACAGTTCCTGAAATAAACATCTCAGGCTTTAATAAATTCTCACGATTGATCAACTCGACACGAGCCTTAGCCACCCTGCTTTTTGGATCAATGGCAGGATCAATAAAACTTATATTGCCTTTAAAATCCTTGCCCGGTAACGATGAGATGGTAAACTTCACTTGATCTCCGCGTTTAATCCACACCATATCGGCTTCATATACATCGAATAGCGCCCAAACTTTTGAGAGGTCAACAATTTCGTAAATCACACTTCCTTTGCTAAGATAATCTCCCAGATTTGTTTTTTTATTAATTACATAACCAGAGGCTTCTGCAAGAATAGGAAACTGCTCAACTATATTGCCTGATGAAGTGATTTGATTGATCTGAGCATCGGTAAGTTTCCAATTCTTGAGTTTCTCCTTTGCTGCCTGAAATAATTGCGGCTGAGTATCAGCTATCTTCTTTGCTTCAATAAGTTCTTTTTGCGCGGTAACTAACTCGGGTGAATAAACATAAGCGATTGTTTGCCCTCTTTTTACATACTCGCCAGTAAAATTGATTTCAAGTTTCTCCACCCTGCCAGGGATATGTGATGATTGAGAATAGATTAATCGTTCATCGGCTTGAATTTTTCCATTTAGATGAATTGTTTTTACTGGCGCACCACCGCCAACAACCTGAGTGGTTACATCAGCAAGCATCATAGCAGTTGGCGACATGCTAATAGCTAATGGATCAACTGAACTTCCATCACTTTGGAGTGGAATCAAATCCATTCCACAGATTGGGCATTTGCCAGGCTCAGATTGCCTGATTTGAGGGTGCATAGAACAGGTCCAAATCTGAGCTATTGATTCCGTCTGATGGACGTGATCGGGTTCAGTGCTTTTATTGGAGGGCGAAATTATCCAGCCTAGTAAAAATCCAACGGCAAGAATTCCAACTCCGATTAGATTTCTTTTATTAATTAATTTATTCATCTCATTTAATGGTTAAAAACCTGTTAGAAAAAACATCCGCGACTCGGCAGCATAATAATCTTTAAGTGCGCTAACCCTATTCATTTTGTACTTTATAAGTTGTTGTTGAAGACGCAAAATTTCTTCAAAGTCAGTTCCTGAAGTACTCAGTGAAGCCAACGATAAATCTATTATTTGTTGAATTTGTTTTGTCTGCGTCTCAAACAATTCGAGTTGGATAAGTGATTTATCCATTTCAAACCGGGTCATCTCAAATTCAGACAAAAGATTATTGGCTTCATTGTTTTCCATTTCCGAATAAGCAGTTTGCATGAGTCTTGATTCTTTTGCTGCGGCTTTATATTGCTTTCTATAAATAGGAAGTGAGAGCGTGACCATCGGCATGTATGCATCCTTGCCATTACCTGGAATTGAAACCTCGGGACGCGCGGCAGTAACAATGTACTCGAAACCCAGCCCAAATTCAGGCGCCCCTTGTTTAGTGGTAAGAATTTCTTGTGCCATCGCCATTTCTCTTTGTTTTCTCAAAGCTTCTAGCCGAGGATGACGGGCAATGCTGTCAGTATCTAGTACTCGCTTTTCGGGCGTGCTAAAAGAATCTGCTATAATTACAGATTCATCTTTATCCCGATTCAAAAGCGTATTGAAATAAAACTCAAGTGGTTTTTTCTTTTGCTCCAGAATTTGAATCTCAGTTTTTGCTTCATTACTCATTAAGTCAACTCGCAATGCATCACTTAACGATCCTCTGCCATTTTGAAAATTGGAAGTAGCTAACGTCTTGAACGTTGATAAAATTTCAATATTTTCTTTTTGCAAAAGGATCAACTGTTCTAACTCCACCAATGGATAGTAAGCGATTCTAACTTTACTGGCTAACTCAGCCTTTGCATCGAGGTAGGATTGATAGGTAGCCTCCGCTCTGGCAGCCGCTACATTTTTGCGTGCCTCAATAGTACCAAACCACGGAAACATTTGTGATAAGGAAAATCTTGCCATCTGTTGACCTACCCGTGTCTCAACCATTTGCCCAAACGCAGCCACCGTTAGGCTTGGGTTAGGCAATGAGCTTACTTGCGGCAGTTGTTGCATGGCAACTTCAAACTCCGCATACTTTGCTTTGAGTCCTGGATTATCCTGCTCAGCAATTGTAGCATAGTCTTGCAGCCCCTGACCATTTAAACCAAGCGATAAAAAGACAAAGGCTGGAACGAATAATTTTGAAATCAGTTTTTTCATGATTCTTTACTTAATTTCTTCACTTCATTTTCGCGCCATATTGCCTGCAACACAGGCACAACAAACATGGTCATCAATTGAATAATCATTCCTCCAAATGTTGGAATCGCCATCGGCACCATAATGTCTGATCCCTTTCCTGTTGATGACAACACAGGCAGAAGTGCAACGATTGTCACTGCTGCGGTCATCATAGCAGGTCGCACGCGTTTCTTTCCAGCGATGATAACAGCTTCTCGTACACCCGCCACGGTAGTCGGTTTCATTTCTTCAAATACCTGATGGATATAAGTACCCATAATAACACCATCGTCTGTGGCAATTCCAAATAATGCAATGAACCCAACCCACACAGCCACACTCAAGTTGATTGTGTGCATTTGAAAAACATCGCGTAGGTTATTATCAGCAATTGAAAAATTCAGAAACCACTCCTGTCCATAAAGCCAAAGCATAATGAACCCACCGGCAAACGCAACAAACACGCCCGAGAAGTGAATGGCCGATGCGATAATCGTTTTAAATTGCATGTAAAGAAGCAAGAAAATTATAAGCAAGCTGATTGGAATAACTAAAGACAAGCGGCTGGCTGCCCTAAGCTGATTTTCATAACTACCTGAAAACTTATAGCTAACTCCATCCGGTACGGTTATCGCACCAGATTCTATTTTTGCGGTAATGGCAGCTTGTGCTGCATTTACAACATCAACTTCTGCAAAACCTGTACGCTTATCAAACAAAACATAGCCTACTAGAAAAGTCTCTTCGCTCTTAATCATTTGAGGACCGCGGGTGTATTCAATATCAACAACCTGAGAAAGAGGAATTTGCGCACCTGAGGAAGTTGATATAAGAATTTTATTAAGCGATTCGGGATCATCGCGTAATTCGCGCGGGTATCGAACCCGAATTGGAAATCTTTTTCGTCCTTCAACAGTAGAGGAAATCTCCATGCCCCCTATAGCCGTTTCAATTACTTCCTGAACATCCTCAATGGAAAGTCCATACCTCGCAATTTCATCGCGGTTAATATTTAAAAGCAAGTAAGGTTTACCAACAATGCGATCCGCAAATACTGCCTCAGCTTTTACCGAGGGTACTTCTTTTAAAATTGTTTCTAATTCAAATCCAAATTTTTCAATGGTTTCCAAATCAGGGCCAAAGACTTTAATACCCATTGGCGCGCGCATGCCTGTTTGAAGCATGACCAACCTTGTTTCAATAGGTTGAAGCTTGGGAGCCGAGGTAACGCCTGGTATCTTTACCACATTAACAATCTCTTGCCAGATGTCATCGGGTGATTTTATTTGTACTCGCCAGTTGCGAAAATATTGACCATTTCCATCTTGAACAAGATCTATACTGGTAATGCCTCGAACTAATGCCTCCTCGTTATTAAGACTATCGCCCGAAGTTGTTATAAAACGATTTTTAGAATCTGTTTTGAATCGAATACGATGCCCATCTTCGTTCAATATGTACTCCGACTTATAGTTGATTACATTTTCGTACATAGAAATTGGTGCCGGATCAAGTGCAGATTCAACGCGTCCCATTTTACCAACTGCTAATTCCACTTCAGGTATCTGCGTAAGAAGCATATCTAATTGACCGATCACCTTTCTATTTTGTGCTATGCCAGCATGCGGCATGGACGTTGGCATAAGTAAAAAACTTCCTTCATTAAGGGTTGGCATAAACTCTGAACCGATGGCTGGAAATCTTTTGTCCAGAGATTTCCACGGTTTTGTATCACGGATATTCCAGCCAATATTTTCAAATCCGGTTGCAACCACGCTTAGGGTTTTGTCAAAACCAATCCACGCCATAATTCCAAAAAGGATTGTGAAAATCGGGATTAAAAGAAATTTAACCTTGTTGACCAGGCACCATTTTAAAATCGGTACATAGAAGTGAACAACACTCATCAGGATGCCAAGAATAGATCCTATCAACGCAACGACAAATAAATAATTTATAAGGATAGAATTTTCTACACCCAATGGCATCCACTCTTCGGCCAGGAAAAACGAAGTAATGAAAAGCGTGAGTGCCAAATTGATGTAACTCGCAAAAGTGCTGAAGCGCGCTGGCCATTTACTTTCCGTCAGGTTGTTTATACCAATGAGACAAAACACCAGCGGCAAAAACATGTTAAAATAAATGGCAAGTGCCACGCCCACTGCGATAAAGGAAATGTTCCAAATCCGCCTTACTTTCTTTTTATCATAATTGATATTGAAAATAAAATAGGCGAGCGTTGGCAACACGATTAATCCTAACACAAAAGAACCCATCAATGCGTAGGTTTTAGTAAGCGCCAGCGGTTTAAATAATTTACCCTCGGCTGATTCCATAGCAAACACAGGAATAAAACTAACTACGGTAGTAGCAAGTGCCGTGGTAATGGCCGATGCAACTTCTTTACTGGCCTCATAAATTACAATTAGAAGTTCTTTCCCTGAGGCACCTTTATTTTCAGGCATCTCCAAATGCCGAATAATGTTTTCAATAAACACAATTCCAATGTCTACCATCACCCCAATCGCGATGGCAATTCCTGAAAGCGCCACTACGTTGGCATCCACACCAGTATATTGCATTACAATAAATGTCATCAACACACCTACTGGCAATAAACCCGAAATAATAATGGATGCCCGTAGGTTTAGTACGAGCGCCAATACCACTATAATGCTGATTAATATTTCATGCGATAAAGCAGTTTCTAATGTGCCGATCGTTTCATGAATTAATTGAGTGCGATCATAAAACGGAACGATGGTAAGCTGACTTACTGAACCATTTGCTAAGGTCTTTTTAGGAAGCCCTGGGGTTATTTCTTTAATCTTTTCCTTTACCAGATTAATTACTTTCAATGGATTGGAACCATATCGTGCTACAACAACGCCACCCACAACTTCGGCTCCGCCTTTATCTAATACTCCCCTTCTTGTTGCTGGCCCCAATGAAACAACCGCAATATCTTTTATCCGGATTGGAACATTACCTTCAACGGCAACAACTGCTTTTTCGATATCGGTAACATCTTTAATATAACCCAAACCACGCACCAAGTATTCCGCTTGATTGATCTCAATTGTTTTTGCACCCACATCACGATTTGATTTTTGCACAGCTTGCATTACACGATTGAGTGGTATGCCATAAGCTTTCAACGCATCGGGATTAACGTCAATCTGATACTCTTGCACATAGCCACCAATGGATGCAACTTCAGAAACACCTTCAACTGCACTTAAGCCATACTTCACATAAAAATCCTGAGCGGTACGTATTTCGTGTAGGTCCCAGCCGCCTGTTGGGTTGCCGTTTTGATCGCGGCCTTCAATCGTATACCAATAAACTTGACCTAACGCTGTAGCGTCAGGACCGAGCGCTGGTTGAATACCAGGGGGCAGCAATCCTGAAGGCAATGAATTTAACTTTTCAATGATTCGCGCACGCGACCAGTAAAACTCTATCTTCTCATCGAAGATGATGTTGATCATAGAGAAGCCAAACACAGATGAACTGCGAATTGACTTAACCCCTGAAATTCCCAGCATGTAGGTAGTAAGCGGGTAGGAAATCTGATCTTCTATATCTTGTGGAGATCGACCCGGCCAATCTGTAAAAACAATTTGTTGATTCTCACCAATATCAGGAATGGCATCTACCGGTATTGGATCTTTTGGTAAGAACCCAATATTCCAGTTGAATGGCGACACGACAAGCCCCCACGTAATAATGGCGAGTAAAATGAGAATGGTTATTAACCGATTCTCTAAAAAATATTTTATTATGGAATTAAGCATGCGCAATCAATTTTTCGATAACAACCTGACAATAAAATATTGCCAAATGAGATTATGGAAATTCCAGTAATCTCAAAATCTTAAATTTGATTGGTTACTTAAATAAGAAAAGATTGAACCTGCACCGTAATGTCGCGGACAATCAACGGTGGAGAGTAATGAAGAAACTGAAATTCAGTTGAGGTGTTGGGTGATAAAGTAATTGTTGCAATCAGTGGCAACGCTACTACCCAAGACGTTTGCTGCATTTGCAATGATGTTGACTCGTGCGTTTTAAAACTCTTGCCTTCAAAAGTTATTTGATCTTCTTTGCAACACGTTTTCTTTTTTACGATTGTCTTATGGCATGCCTGAGTTTTAACCTCCAAGGCGCAGACAGCAGCTTTTTCAATTACAGAAACACTTTGAACCCTGCCCCCACATACATGCATATTAACCGTGAAACTGCTCGATGAAATGAACACGAGCACTGCCAACAAACAAGAAAATATGGTTCTTAAAAATTTCATTAACGTACAAATGTAAAGAATTTTCCCAAATCAACAGTTTAGGGGTTTTCAACGGTGCATTTAAAATCATCGCGACAAAAAATATATCGTCCCTAATTGGCTACTGATATTACTTCCCTAGAGGGAATTAAATTAGTGTGGAGAAACCCCGCTAGGAGTTATATCACGGTGGTGCAAAGAGTATTTCTTTGATAAATCCCGTAGGGATGGCATGTAGGCGAGTCGCGACAATTTAAGATGCATCCTTAAACAGTCTCCCCTTTATAACCAGCCTTTTTAAGCGCTTCAATTACCTTTTGGTCAGAAACATTAGTCTTTACGGTTAGTATTCTTGTCGGGTCAGTGAGGTCAACTTGCCAGCTACCAGCCCCGGCTACCTCATTCAAATAGGGTGTTATCTTATCTACACAGGCCGAACACTTCACATTGGTTTTTAATTTTAAATCGCTCATACTATTATATTTAAATTTTGGCTCTTTTTAAAAGCAAACTATTACTAACTACACTCACTGAACTCAAAGCCATAGCTGCTCCGGCAATCATGGGGTCAAGCAAAAATCCGTTAATTGGATATAAAATCCCAGCAGCTATTGGAATTCCAATTAAGTTATAGATAAACGCCCAGAAAAGATTTTCCTTGATGGTGCGAACGGTTTTAGTTGAAAGAGTTAATGCTTTGGGTATTGACATTAAGTCAGAAGTGATTAGTGTCATTTTAGCAACATCCATAGCGATGTCGGATCCTTTGCCCATCGCAATGCTTATATCGGCCTGCGCTAAGGCCTGCGAATCATTGATGCCGTCACCGACCATCGCAACAATTTTTCCAGTTGCCTGCAGTTGCTTGATAAAGTCCGCCTTGTCGGCCGGAAGCATCTCTGATTTGAAGTTTGCTAAACCCACCTGGCTGGCTACTGCCTTTGCTGTTTGTTCATTGTCTCCAGTAAGCATGTACACCTCAATGCCTTTGTTTTGAAGGACAACAATCGCTTCACTTGAAGTTGATTTAATTTTATCGGCAATAGCTAACAAACCAATAACATTCATTTTGTTAGCAAAATAGATTACGGTCTTTGCTTCACTTTGCCATCCGGAAGCTGTGTTCTTGATCTCTTCAGAAACAGCAACATTCATTTCAGCAAGTAATTTTCCATTGCCCAGAAAAAAATCTTCGCCTTCAAAAGAAGCTCTAACTCCTTTTCCTGTAAGGCTCTCAAAATTAGTAAGTGCAACTTTCGATGCGGCTTCTGATTTTAATTTATCAACAATAGCCTGCGCAAGCGGATGTTCCGATTGAAATTCAATAGAGTAAAGAATGTCTTTATATTTCTTTACTGAATCATCCTTAACTGTCCATACAACATCAGTGACTACCGGTTTGCCTTCGGTAATAGTCCCAGTTTTATCTAAAATGATTGCGTTTACTTTATGCGCAAGCTCCAGGCTTTCCGCATCCTTTATTAAAATATTGTTTTGCGCACCCTTGCCCACGCCCACCATAATAGCTGTTGGGGTTGCTAAGCCTAATGCACAAGGACAGGCAATCACCAAAACAGTAATTGATGTTAGCAAGGCATGCGTGAAAGCATTTTCTCCACCAACTAAATTCCAAATGATAAATGTTAATACTGCAATGGCAATAACAACGGGCACAAAGATGCCAGCTATCTTATCTACTATTAGCTGCACGGGTGCTTTACTGCCTTGTGCTTGCTGCACCATCTTAATGATGTGCGCAAGCATCGTATCACTTCCCACTTTCTTTGCCTCAAATTGAAAACTCCCTTTTTGGTTTATTGTTCCTGCAAATACATTTTCGCCAGTTGATTTCTCAACGGCAATCGGCTCACCCGAAATCATACTCTCATCCACAAAGGAAGATCCAGAAGAAACGACACCATCCACTGGGATTTTTTCACCGGGCCTTACCAGTACGATATTACCAACCTTTACTGAGGCAATGGGTAACTCCTGTTCAACGCCATCAACGAGTACCACTAATGTTTTAGGTTGTAAGCCCATCAGTTTTTTCATGGCCGATGTGGTATTCGATTTTGCCTTTTCCTCTAATAATTTTCCTAAGGAAATAAAAGCAACCACCACCGCTGCGGCTTCAAAGTAAACGTGGGCTTCCAAACCTCTGCTTATCCAGAACTCAGCAAAAAAAGTATTGAACACACTAAAGAAGTATGCAATACCCGTGGACAAAGCAACCAGCGTATCCATATTGGCTTTGCCATGCCTTGCTTGCTTCCACGCGTTTACAAAAAAATGTCGACCAAAATAAAATACAACCGGAGCTGCCAACACCATAGAAATGTAATTTCCATAAGGCATGTGCATAAAGAACATCCCTATGATAACAAGCGGAACAGATAGTGCCAGTGACCAAATAGTTCTTGTTACTACCGCCTGATAATTAGTTTGCTGCGATTTTTCCTGAATAGCACTTGGATCCACAGTATCAATTACAAGATCGTAACCAATGGAACGAACAGCATTTTGTAAATCCTCAACCTTTACTATCGAAGCATCATAATCAACCAACGCTGTTTGATTAGCATAGTTAACTGCGGCTGCCTTCACTCCTTTTGTTGCCTTGAGCATGGACTCAACACTGACTGCACAGGCTGCACAGGTCATTTCTAAAACCGGAAAAGTATGTTTCGTTATCTCAGCGCTCATGGTATTCAATTTAATCCAAAATCTCTACTACAAAGAACGGGAGTATTCAATAAAAGTGTTTACATAATTCCTGAAAGGAGTTATATAATTTTAGCCAACGGAATCAAGAGGATTGCGGAGTTCCCTGCTACTTTTAGATTTCTTTAGTTCGGAAGGTGTGAGACCTGTAATCTTTTTAAACTGACCTGAGAGATGAGCCACACTGCTATAGCCTAACTTATCGGCAATCTCACTGAGGGTAAGCTCATCATAAAAAAGTAATTCTTTTACGCGTTCAATTTTCTGATGGATAATGTACTGCTCCAAAGTCATTCCTTCTACAGATGAAAAAAGACTGCTCAGATAATTGTATTCAAAGTGTAGTTGTTCCGAAAGTATCTGCGACCAATTAAGCTTTACGTCTATTTGTTCCGTATGATGAATTAAGTTGATCACGTGATTCTTTATGGCTTCAATTAATCTTGCTTTGCGATCATCAATCAATTCAAAACCTAAACTCTTTAATTGGTTTTCTAAGTTGCTCAGCACGTCTTTATCTATGTGGTCAACCTCCAGTGTCACCTCGCCCAAGGCAATCTTAGTTGGATGTAACCCCAGCTTTTCAAACTCCTGCCCAACAGCCGTGATGCACCGTTGGCAAACCATATTTTTTATATATAAAGAAGTCATAGAGGTATCTGCTTATCGAACAACCTAATTGAAGTTAAAATAGTTGCATTTAAAAGTACGATAAACCGATCAAAAGGCTTCGGGTTATTCGCAAAGGCGTTTAACTTTGCAGCCTTATAATTTACTTATGGCCGAAGAACGGAGTTTAAACTTTCTGGAAGAGATAATTGATAATGACCTAAAGGCAGGCAAGTACCAAACCATTGTTACCCGGTTTCCTCCTGAGCCAAACGGCTACCTACATCTTGGCCATGCAAAAAGCATTTGCCTCAACTTCGGATTAACAGTAAGGTATGGCGGCAAAACCAACCTTCGGTTTGACGATACAAATCCGGTAACAGAAGAAACGGAGTATGTGGAAAGCATCAAGAACGATGTTCGCTGGCTGGGCTTTACCTGGGCTAATGAACTGTATGCCTCTGATTACTTTGATCAACTTCATGCCTTTGCTGTTAAGCTTATAGACAAAGGTCTTGCTTATGTGGACGATAGCAAGAGTGAAGACATTGCCTTACAAAAGGGAACCCCAACTAAAGCAGGCACTCCAAATGTGTATCGCAGTCGTAGCATAGAAGAAAACCGCCAACTGTTTGCCGATATGAAAGCGGGCAAGTATAAGGATGGCGAAAAAGTACTTCGGGCGAAAGTAGATTTGGCAAGCCCTAACATGCACATGCGCGATCCGTTAATTTATCGCATTAAGCATGCGCATCATCATCGCACAGGCGATGCTTGGTGTGTTTATCCCATGTATGATTTTGCTCACGGACAAAGCGATTCGATTGAACACATTACACACAGCATTTGTACACTGGAATTTGTTCAACACCGCGAGTTGTACGATTGGTTTATAAAAAATCTGGAAATCTATCCTTCTAAACAGTATGAGTTTGCGCGACTCAACGTAACCTATACGGTTATGAGCAAACGCAAATTGCTGACACTTGTAAATGAAAAGCATGTGAACGGATGGGACGATCCACGCATGCCAACTATAAGTGGAATGCGCAGACGCGGTTACCCTGCTGAAAGTATTCGCGATTTTTGCGATCGTATTGGAATTGCCAAGCGCGAAAATCTAATTGACATTGGGTTGCTTGAGTTTTGCGTGCGCGAACATTTAAATAAAATCACTACCCGCAGAATGGTAGTGACTGATCCTATTAAAGTTGTGATCACCAATTACGAGGAAGGCAAATCTGAAATTCTAACGAGCGAGAATAATCCTGAAGATCATGATTCAGGTTCTCGCGAAATGCCATTCAGCCGTGAGCTATATATTGAGCGCGATGACTTTATGGAAGTCCCCGCTAAAAAGTATTTCCGGTTGGCGCCCGGCCAAATGGTACGCTTGAAAAGTGCCTACATTATTAAGTGCGATGAGTTTATTAAAGATGCTTCGGGAAATATTACTGAGTTGCATTGCACCTATATTCCTGAAAGTAAAAGTGGGTCGGATGTATCGGGTATTAACGTGAAAGGCGTTATCCATTGGGTAAGTGCTGCTCATGCCCTACCCGCTGAAGTTCGATTGTACGACCGACTCTTTACATTGGAAGATTTAAGTGAAGGCGATGATGATTTTAGAAAGTATCTGAACCCAGACTCATTAAAAATAATAAATGTTTTTGCTGAGCCAGCACTGGCAGATGCCGCATTAACAGATCGCTTTCAATTTATGCGTATTGGATACTTCTGTTTAGATCCGGATTCAACAAAAGATAAGCTTGTATTCAATCGCACCGTTACCTTGCGGGATATGTGGGCCAAGGAGAAGAAGGGTTAGTCACTTGAGGTTTGGAGGGAAATCTTGTTGGTCAACGACCAACAACAACTAAGGGATAAAAAATAGCTATCGGTCATCTCATTCACTCTTATTTTTTTTCACAAATTCTATAATACCATTTTTACTGTCCTTTTTAAAGTAATGCAAGGTTAATATATCTCCTTCAACTTTATATTTAAATACACCCATTAGCATGACCTTCAAAATAAAAATTGGTGGATTACTTAATTTACATTTATCATCATTTGGCAGATAAATGTTTTCATGAATCTTAGAAAAAATTTTAAGATCATCATTAGTTTGCTCTTTGTACTTACCAACAAATCTCCATTTATCATCAATAAATGTGATGAACTTATTTTTGCGTTCAAATTTAATGGAGAATCTAGAGATGCAATATGTTTGATCTATTGTAATGATGCTATCTGACAAAGGATCAGAGTATTTAACTAATACCCACTGAAACCCATAGATGTCTTTTATTTTTTCCTGGGCAAATGCCATCGTTATAAATACTACAATTAATAATAAAATTCCCCCGCCTTTGTTGGTGTTGAGCGTGGAAATGTGGGCAGGTTCACCAACAAACAAGGATGAAGAAATAATCAAGAACTGACGAGCTAAGTTTTGTTTTGCAAATTTCATTTCAGACGTTAATCTTATGGTCAATCAAAAATATTAACACAATTCCTTTATTGAATATCAATTAATCACTTCCAAAACCCAAACAGTTAAGTTCCGGGGCGAATTTTTAACACCTGTGTTAATAGCCCAGACCAATGAGTGTTACTCCGCCAACTCCGGCCACCCCATTTGCCAAAGTAAGTCCACCTTCTCCCCTCGACTGATTATTCCGGACTAAAGTGAGCCACCCATTCCGGATGAAAGTGAGCCACCTATTCCGAAGTAAACTGAGCCACTCTTAAAACTTTTTGTAAGTTTTTTTACTGCCATTCCGGCATTAAGTGGGCCACCCCTCCGCCATGGTTCGTGTCCCCACGAACCAAACTTAATTCTAATTCAAAACTCAGCCCTCAAGTCCTTTATAAAATCAAAATCCTTGATTCCTAACTCGTAAAACCTTGCCGT
>Ga0209490_10004009_pt1 | contig 13686 bp, 13 predicted proteins | sample MAT06_FD_187209 | JGI IMG/M metagenome (GOLD analysis project Ga0209490, IMG submission 187209) | Freshwater microbial communities from Lake Fryxell liftoff mats and glacier meltwater in Antarctica - MAT-06 (SPAdes) (version 2) | ecosystem: Environmental > Aquatic > Freshwater > Ice > Liftoff...
CCCACTTCATCATTCATCATTCATCATTCATACTTCATACTTCATACTTTTCTCAATGTCCCCGTCGCGGCCTCGGGGAAGCCGTTCATCTTCGCTTCCGTGTATTCCTGGCCGTCCTTGGCGTGCTTCCCCACATCGGTGAAAGCCACCAGCGCCTTGTAGGGGCTGCCCATTGAGTTCAAAGAGGCATCCACCGCCAACTTGTAGCGCTTCGCCTTGTTGCCGATGTGCCGCTGCCACTCGGGGCCGTCAGATAAGCCCAGCGGCCTTGAGTTCTGCGATGCTTTCACGCAGGAGCCGTTTTGCAATTGGCACAAACTTAAAGCTGATGCGCTTTGTCGGCTTGCCGGTCCTTCCGATCAACGGGTGCGACGCCATACTCTCATAGCGGCGATCATGAACCTCTTTGGCCAGCTCGTAGGTCTTTGGATACTTCACGGCAAATCTGCCAGTAGGGGCGTAGAGGACGCTGCCATTTTTTCCGAGGGTGTAATTCCCAATGGCTGGGTCCGCTTTGTAAACCGCGTCAATTAGGAGGTCGTCAAATACGTCGAGCAAGTTGACGAAGCCGGTGATGTTTACACCCGAGGCCGCAACTGTCTCAATCACTTGCAACTCTGCTTGGGAATAGCGGGCACCGAATAGTTTCTTCCAGTTTGATGACTGAACCTTTCCATCGAGCTTGGCGAAGGCGTTGTTGATGCCGCAATGAGCAGCAGTCGATCGCTGAATCATACCGAGTTCCCGCATCAAAATCTCGGCCGGTTTCTTCCAAGTCTTCCGCTTGCCCGGTGGAACGTGGGCGGCCTCGAATCCCTTCCACCCCGCCGCTAATGCAGGGTCACCTCCGTCGTCCTTTACGCCATCATCGACGATCTGTCGGATCGTTGTCGCCCCAAGCGACGAGGGCACGGCAGCCTCGATCAAAGCAGCGCGGGTCCACCAGGATGGAGCTGTGCGGCAAGCATAGGCGACCTGCGTCGCGGAGAGGTCGCCAGTGCGCATAAGGAAACGCCCAATGGCAACTTGCAGGTCAGCGGACATGGCACGCGGCGTCCACAGTTTCTTGAGCATCTTGGCGAGCTTTTGGTCTTGGGATGTGTCGAGCCGACCATCCGCAGCGGAAATGAATTCGGCACGGACGGACGCATATAGAGTGCTGGCCTTGATGACTTCGACCAGTTTCTCACCAGCGATGCGGGGCAACTTGGCGTAACGTTTCAAATAGTTGCAGACGCTGCGGTAAATCTCGGGGTGATGCTCCAAGATGCGCCACAGCCGGGCGGTCAGCGAGGCCGATGGCATGGCGTGGGCGAGCAAATACTTGAATCGCGTGGCATCGGAGATTCGGTAGCGTGGCGTCAGTTCCTTGATTCGGCCGAGCAGTTTCTTCTGGTCGGTAAACTGCCGCGTAATAGCCGCCTCAGGCGGGTTCGACACGGACTTCAGTTCATCGTCGATATTCGTGATGCGGTGGATGCCGATTTTGCCGCTCTGCGGAAAAAGGCCGATGTCCTTACTCATCTCATCGAGCTTGACCAGCAAGCGCCGGAGAGTGTGCTCATCCTTGGCGAACAGCCGGATGTCGTCCACGTAACGGAGGTAGCGGAAGTCAGTGTGCTTCAGTTTCAGGTCATCGAAATACGAAAGCACCACCTCGGACAACAAACCTGAGGAAAGCGGGCCTTGCGGGATGCCGTGATTGTGGAAGATGCCGCGCCCCGTCGCCGTCCATTTCTCCAACCATTCCGTCAGCTTGGTGCAGAAATCCGGGTCGAAACCGAACTTGCCGAGGAAGTGTTTCAACACTCGATGGTCCAAGCTGTCGTAGCAAGCCGTTAGGTCGAAGCTCGCGGTGTAAACGTAGCCGTCCGCGAATGCCTGTTTGGTGGCCTGGTTGAAGGCTTTATAGCCGTCTGTCCACTTGCGGTAAAACCAAGTGGAGGTCTTCCCTGCGTAAAGGTGGCCGAATACATTTTTATTATAGCGCTGGACGACGCGAGGTTGAAGCTTCTCCGCGATGAGATTGAGCGCAGCCTGATAGACAATCTGATCCTCGACACTGAGTAGCGAGTAAGGTCGGAGAATGCCGGAAGCCTTCGGATGAAAGAGCTTCGCGGAAGGTTCCGGCTCGTAAATGCGGCGCCTCAGCCGGTCGGCCAAATCATTGATGAGTGCTTCCTCGGCAATTGCGTAGCGCTGATAGAGCGACCGGAAATAAGACTTATAGGCGGCGTCGGGATTCGAACGCAGCCAACGCCAAGCACGGCGGAGGTTGTCAGGATGTCGAAGTTGGTCGAGGTCCGCCATTAGGGAAATATTACTTTATCACAAAATGCCAACTCGTATCCTCCGCTACGAACCAGCAGAGGATACCCGCACAGCGAACAACTCCTCTAGCTCAAGTTGCCGTGCGGGTGGATTGCGCGAGAGTCCGGCGACGGCGGCCAAGTCATCGGCTGGCACGTTCGCCAACTCCTTCGGTTCTAGCTTGTGCATCCCTCCGCCATAGACGCGGCCATTGCCGAGCAGTGTTTCCCGGCCGATCGCGTTCAGCGCCTGCCAAAGCGGGCGCAAAGTTTCGGGCTTGTGCAGGAGCTGGTTCGCCAACAGCGGCTGCGGGTAAAGCATCAGATAAACGTTCGTTGCCGTTGCCTTGCTGTTGTTGAGCAGGAAGCGGAACGGTCGCCTGTCATGGTCGCTGCGGCCTATGTAGGTGCAGACAATAGGTGCAGCAGGCCGACGCTCTTGGGCATACCAGAAGCGCCGCGCTTGGCACAGGTAGCCCGTGGCGACGTTCATTAGGCCCGTTTGCAAGTATGACCACAAGGCGGGGTAATCGCGCTTGATTTCATCTTCCGGACGGTCGCAGTCTAGCAGGAAAAGCCGCTTGTCGAGCAGCGGCAAACCTGCATTATCCGCGTCAATCTCATCGGCCTTGATGTGGCGCGTGCTGGGCAGAATTGGACGCATGAATTTCGCAGGCAGCCCCAAGTTCCGCACCCTCTCCTCATCAAGGATGAAGAAGCCGTTATTGCCCGTGGCTAGGCCGCGCTTGATAGCGAACAAATCGCCGAGGCGAAAGCCGTAGTGCTGCGCTTCGACATTTTGGCGCGGAAAGCGCGTCCACTTGTCGGTGCGTTCCAGGTCAATCGCCCGCACACTCTTGGTTAGCGCCGGCTTCTGCATAGTGCCGCCGTATGAGAACGTCACGCTGTGCTGTGCCGGTGGCTTCGCCTTCTTGAACCACACCACCGCCGACGACACGAGTGCATCATCGAACTGCACATCGTTCGGGTCGAAACGGTGAATATGTAACAAGGTAACTTCGCGCAGAAGATACGCTTTCAGTGCCCGCCCGTAGTTTACATCCATGAACTCGCTCGGAATGAGCCAGCCGGCAACGCCGTTTTGGCTCATCCAGTTATGCGCGAGGGCCATGAAGTAGCAATACAACCCTGCCAGGCCGGACAGTTCAACATGCGCGGCTTCGCGCGCAGCCGCCTGCAGTCGCGATTTTTCCGAGCCTTGCAAGTGGTGGTGCCGCACATAGGGGGGATTGCAAATTAGAAGATTGGCCCGCTGCAAGTCGTGCGCGGTAGGAGTTTGCCGGGTGAAGTCACAGAGGGTAATCTGCAACTGCGAGCCCTCCCACAGCACGAGTGCCGGCTTGCCGTAGTGAGGGTCAATCTCGAACCCCTGCGCCGAGGCCACGGGGCGACCCCGGCAGGTCGACATGAGAGCGGAATAGAAGGAGCCAGTGCCAATTGCCGGGTCGAGAAACCGCACTGGCTCTTCCTTCGGCAGCAACCCGATGCCAAAGGACAGCACGTCGCGCGCAAGCTGCGTGGGCGTGGAGAACTGGCCCAGCTTGTTGCGCTCGGCTTGCGACTTGTGGCCGTCAAGCTCAGCCTGCAGGGCGCAGCGCCGTTCTTCCTGTGAGTTGGTGTTGTTCGTCATGGTCAGATTCCAAATAGGGCGAGGTCATCAATCCGGTGTTCCCAAACCCAGTCGATTCCCTCAGCGGCTTCATAGCCAAGATAGCCGCTATCGAAGTAGCCGCACAAAAAGAGGTTGAATCGCACCGCCGCACCGTAGGTGCTGCGAAGTTGCGCCATCTTCACGGCCTCTTCCTTTCGTCGCTTGTTGGTATTCGTGAAATCACCGGCGGACTTGGCCTCAAAGAACAGCGGGAACGCTCGCGGCTTTGCTGACTTCGGCATGATGACGGCATCAATCGGAATCTTCACCGATTTCACGCCGCCTTCCAATTTGACGGGCACATTGAGCCGAAAGCTGAACGTGCCGGGCGGCATGGCATTGAATTTGGTGCCCTCGCCCGCCGCCAGTTGCCGATAGCCGCGCGCTTCCAACCAAGTTTTGATGACTTGGAGCTGCCGCTTCTCCTGTGCGTTGCGGATTATCGGATTCGCCACTGCACCGCATAACCGGTCAGCAACAATGGTGGCCGCCCGGTGAATCTCAACTTTGGTCGCCGGATTACCCCGACCGAGCCAGATGAATATGTCAGGGTCGGCCATCTTCTCGATAATGGTCCCAATCTTAATCAGCTCCGCATCGACTGCCTCCACGGACATTCGCACCGGTAACTTCTGCTCTTCTTCCATGCGCTTGACCATGCTCGGCGAGACGCTGGCTAGGCCAATAAGGCGGTCAACGGCCAGCGGCGGGCATGTGGCCATACGCAGCGTCGGCAGGATACCTGGGTGTTTGCGCAGCAGTGCAGGCTTTATGTCGGTGAGGTTACCACTCGCACGCAGAGCAGCCTCTACGTCTATCGTAGCTTTAACACGGCTAGTGCGGAATGCCTGCGGCGCAAAACGCATGAACCAGTCGTTATACATATCGACTGACTTTGCGACGTCCGCCTTCCACTGCTGAGGTTTATCAAGATTGACTGCCATAAGTGTATTGCTGTTCGAGTCGTATTGCTTGCTGTTGCGTATTTTGTGAACACAGATATTGCCTTAAAATTCTTGTAAGGCGAGTTCTCGAGTTTTGTCGGAAAGTTTGTCTGCGCAGGTCGCGGGAATGTCGTTTAGCATCGGCGGCTTTGCTTTCCGCGAGCAACCCAGGGCAGACGCAAATCTGCGTGCTGGAGAAGAGCTGGCCGCGTTGAAAAGTGAAACGTGTGAAGGATAAAGAAAGCAGTGCCGGCAGGGTTTCCGGTTTGATGCCGCGCTGGCCGGGCCTCTGGCGGACGATGGGGTTGATTTGCATGGGCTCGCGGGTGGTGACGGCGTCGTCGTCCTTGCTCCATTCGTAGCCGTAGGACGGATTGACGAACTGAAAGTCGAAGCGTTTGTCCGACAACGGGTCGTTGGAAAGGGTGCTGTCGTGCATGGGGGAAAGTATGAAGGAAGAGGGATGAATGATGAAGGGTTTGTTTTCGATTTCTTGGAAAGCGTGGGGACGCTGGCAGGCGGCGTCTTTGAGGGGAAGCGTTTGGAAATTGGTGAGAGCGGTTTTCATTGAGCGTCGTCAGAGGCGTTTGCCCCGGCTTCGCGAAGGGTGAGTTCGAGTTCGCGGCGGAGTTCTTCACGGTCCGGGAGGTAGAGCTGGTATTTCTGGACGAAGAGCCGGCTGTTCATTTGGTAGGTGGCGTATTCGACGAGCAGCTCGTCCTTGTGCCTGGAGAGAATGATGCCGATGGGCGGGTTGTCGCCCTCGGTGTTCTCTTCCGCGGCGAAATAGCCTACGCGGAAATCATCAGCCTGAGGGCAGGCAGAGTTTTTCCTTGTAATTTCGGATCTTCGCTCCGAAATTACAAGGATGATTGCACGTCCAATTTATCTCGACGCGGTGCGCCGTGCGCTTGCCCGCTCGCCCATCTGCGCTTTGCTGGGTCCTCGGCAGTGCGGGAAGACGACCTTGGCGCGGACGCTCATGGAAACGCCCGAGTGCCACTACTTCGATCTGGAATCCCCGAAGGATCTGCTGCGCCTCGGGAATCCGGAGCTGGCGCTTGGCGCTCTGGCCGGACTGGTGATTCTGGACGAGATCCAGATCCGCCCGGATCTCTTTCCCGTTCTGCGGGTTTTGGCGGACCGGACCGATCTCCCGGCTCGGTTTCTCATTCTGGGTAGCGCGTCGCCGGAACTCATCCAGCACGCTTCGGAGAGTCTTGCGGGCCGGGTGGAATTCGTGGATCTGCACGGGTTCGATCTCATGGAGACTGGCACGGGCGAGATGGATCGCCTCTGGCTCCGGGGTGGATTTCCGCGTTCCTTTCTCGCGGCGGACGACCCGGACAGCGCTGCCTGGCGCGAGGGATTTGTGCGCACCTTTCTCGAGCGCGATCTCCCGCAATTCGGCATCCGGGTGGCGGCGCCCGCGATGCGTCGGTTTTGGACCATGCTGGCGCATTCGCACGGGCAGCTTTGGAATGGCTCGGAGTTGGGCCGGGCGATGGGGCTGAGCGACAAGACCGTGAAAAGCTACCTCGACGATCTCACGCGCACCTACATGGTGAGGCAATTGCAGCCTTGGTTCGAGAACGTTGGCAAACGGCAGATCAAGTCGCCCAAGATCTACCTGCGCGACTCCGGCCTGCTGCACCATCTCCTGAGTCTCGGCACCGCAAAGGAACTCGCCGGTCATCCCAAGGTCGGCGCGTCCTGGGAAGGATTCGCCATGGAACAGATCCTTCGCGTCACACGGCAGCGCGACGCGTATTTCTGGGCCACCCAGGGCGGCGCAGAACTGGACCTTCTCCTCCTCCGGCAAGGCCGTCGCATCGGATTCGAATTCAAATACTCGGAGAAGCCATCCGTCACGCGATCAATGCGGGTGGCACTCGACGACCTGAAACTCGACATGCTCACTATCGTGTGTCCCGGCTCCGTCCAGGCCAGACTCGACCCGAGAATCGAAGTGCGAGGACTCCAAACCATCGAGGAAATTCCCCGCGATTTCCTCTGAACGCTCACAGCGACGATGCGCAGGAAAATGGGAAATGGGGGTCAAAATGGGGGTCAGTGTGGAATGGCACTAAGTTAAGCCCAAAAGCCCAAAGGGGGCGAAATACTACAGCCCATGGCAACGCTTTGGGAACCAGTTATTTACAGCAGTAAGCCCTGAAGGGGCGACACAATCCGCGCCATCAAAAACGCCTCTTAACTTAGTGCCATTCGGGTCAGTGTGCAAATCTTGACAAATGGCGTCAGTTGACAAACATTTCTCACGTTGGCGAAACCCACGCCTTCTTGAAAAAAACCTGACTGCCGCGCTGCCGCATCATCTGCCAACCGTCCCTCGTGAACGCCTTGACGACATCGCGCCCGCTGAGTGGTGGCAGCGAGGGCATTAAACCGCAACCTCGACTTGCTGCGTCTCAATGGTCAACGGCATCCCACGTTCCGCCCGCACTTCCAAGCAAGCGGCAATGGCTTCGCGGATGTTGGCAAGGGCTTCATCGTGGGTGTCGCCCTCGCTGACACAGCCGGGGATGGAAGGGCATTCGGCGATCCAAACGCCGTCCTCATCCCGGTCAAGTGTAGTAACGAACTTCTTGAAGGGGCTTTAACCTTTGCTGCTCCGAAGTAAATTCTGGGCGATTGAAATGAGCGGTGCAAAAAGGAAAAAAGACAAGTTTTTGCTTCCTGCTTTTTCGATCCGTTTACTGATCTTCCCCACATCGTCCCGGCCTCCGCGCAGTAGCGATTCCCCATGCTGGGGTCGCCCATCTACAATCTCCGGGCAATCCAAAGATTTGTAACAACAGTCCGGCTTTTGAAAAATGCCACCAGCGCGATTTTCACAAAACGCTCCACCTCAAGCCCGCCGGGACACTCTCGGGGTGCCCCGATCATAGCGAAAAAGCTGCTCCAAGAGAAGTCGCCCAGCTTTTTCCGCGGCTCGAGGAGAGCGGCGCTCGCCCGATTGAGAGGAATGTGGTCCCGCACTGTGCGGGAGCAGGTCTCTGCGTGAAAATCCACGATGATTGCCTTGGATCGCCCCTGAAACAAATACCCGCGCAGACGATGTCGCACATTGTGCCGGATTGTGTATGTCGCCTGCAACCACGGCATCGTGGACCCCTGCCCCGCGACGCTGGACATGTCGGGCATTACCAAGTAGCCTGTGCTGAAGTGAAATTTGAAGACTGGCCCGAAGAATGGCAGGAATGGGCGAAGCTCACTCCAATCGAGCGATTCCGGGAAAGTGAGAAAATCTTCGCCCAATACCTAGCCATGGGAGGCACCCTTGATCCCGACCCCGATCCGACAAGTCCTTTTTACGATCCAGAAACATCAGGTTCAGGCGCTGCTTATGGGCGGCCAGGCCTGCGTGTTATACGGCGCAGCGCAGTTTAGTAAGGATATCGATTTTCTGATCCTTGCCGACGACGCGAACTTCGCTGGTCTCCACGCGGCATTGCGCGAACTTAAGGCGGATCGGATCGCTGTTCCGCGATTCTCCCCGCAGGTCCTGCAACGCGGACATGCTGTCCACTACCGATGCAGGGCGGAAGGAACAAACGGGCTGCGAGTAGATCTGATGACGAAACTGCGGGACCTGCCCGACTTCGAGACTCTCTGGGCGCGGCGAACCACCATCTCCGATCCGATTGCAGGCGACCTGAACGCCCTCTCCGTTGCCGATCTGGTTGCTGCGAAGAAGACCCAGCGGCAAAAGGATTGGCCGATGATCGCGGCCCTTGTCGAAGGGCACTACCATGCGATGTCCGCCGATCCGAACCCGGAACGCATCCTCTTTTGGCTGACGGAAACTCGTGTTCCCGAAAGACTCGTTGCCTTGGTCGAACTCTTCCCTGCGGAGACCCGCTCGCTCACGCCCTCCCGCCCCCTTCTCACCCATGCGATCTCTGGCGACCTTCCCGCCCTGCGCGAGGCACTAGACGCCGAGGCCCGTGCCGAGCAGGAAAAAGACCGCCGCTATTGGGAGCCGCTCAAGCGGGAAATGGAAGAGTTCCGCCGACAAGAACGTGAGCGGAGTTAGTCTCAACAAAAAAGGGTTAGGCTTTGCCTAATAACATTTCGAGTATGCGGTGCGTGGCGTGGATTGGAGGAAATTGAACCCGCTTGGATACTAGCGCCTGCGCTGGCAATGAGTCCGAGAAAACGAGAGTCATGCTCCAATCGGTAGTCGAGCCAGTCGTCCTCGTTGGCAACACCAACAAGAATGCCAACCGGGCGACCGTGGCGCCGTGGCACGCAATCCCGGATCCGGCGATTATTCACTACGGAGGAAAGGCTTTGAGCGCATCCACGAGAGTCATTTTTTTCTCGCCCCCTCCACGGCAAACCAGCACGCTTCGCCGCTTATGCCTGTTCTCATTGTTGGTTCCATTGCGCTGGATGACATCAAAACCCCGCTCGCCGAGCACCTCAACCTTCTCGGCGGTTCGGCATCCTACGGCGCGGTCTCCGCTTCCAATTTCTGCCCCGTCCTCCTCGTCGGTATCGTCGGCGAAGATTTCCCAAAAGAACACATCGAACTTCTCAAAAGCCGCCAGATCGATCTCGACGGACTCCAGATCGTCCCGGGCAAAACCTTTCGCTGGTCGGGTGAATACATGTGGGACATGAACACTCGCGAAACCCGCTCCGTGGAACTCAACGTCTTCGAGCATTTCACCCCCGTTCTGCCGGAATCCTACCGCTCCCCATCCATCGTCCTCCTCGCCAACATTGCGCCCGATTTGCAACACCACGTCCTCGACCAAGTCGCGTCGCCGCGATTTGTCATCGCAGACACCATGGATCTCTGGATCAACATAGCGAAAGACTCGCTCATCCGCCTCCTTGGCCGCGTCAACATGCTCATTCTCAACGACGGCGAGGCGCGCCAACTCACCGGCGCGACCAGCCTGATCAAGGCCGGACGCGCCATCCAGGCCCTCGGCCCGCAATACGTCGCCATCAAAAAAGGCGAACACGGCTGCCTGCTCTTCGGCAAAAAAGGCCAGTTCTTCAGCTGCCCTGCCTATCCCCTTGAAGATATCCACGATCCCACCGGTGCCGGAGACACCTTTGCTGGCGGACTCGCCGGATTCCTCGCCCGCGATACCGAAGGCCGCGATGTGACCTTTGCAGCCCTTTGCCAAGCCGTCGTCTATGGCAGCGTCATGGCCAGCTACAACGTCGAAGCCTTCAGTCTCGAACGCCTCAAAACAGTCGACGCCCCGCAGATCGCCGAACGTTTCGCCCTCTTCCAAAAAATCAGCCGATTTGACCAGGCCTGACACCCGCTGACTCAGCGCGCACAGAAAAAGTATTTCTCAAACCACAAAAAATGCACCGTCCGCCAGATTCGCGGTGCGTTTTGCTTCCAAGATCCGGTCCGCGCGCATGCTGAAATCGTTCGCCTCAGCAGCGCCACATCGATAAGATCGTGCTCGGCAGGAATCACAGATTCGACAAAATCCCGAAATCGTGATGCCATTAAATCCGCCATCGGCGCATTAAACCCGATCTTCACCCGCGAAGATCGAATCTCCTCCGGCATTCTATCCCGCAGTGCCTCGCGGGCAATGCGCTTCGTCTGCATCGCGCCAATCTTGGCAGCAGCCGGCAATGCGAACGACAGAGTCACCAGTCGCCAATCCATAAACGGCATTCGCACTTCAACCCCGTGCGCCATCGACATCCGGTCGTAGTTACGCAAAAGCGTCGGCAGAATTGTGCGATGAAACATTTGGTAGAGTTCGTTATTGAGCGCGTCCGGCACCCCAGGCAGACGATCAGCGTCCGTCGCAGCGATAAAGCGGCTTGCATCGACTGCATTCCGCGCCGATTTAAGCAGGAAATGTCGCGGCGCAACCAACCCGCGTCTCCTCGCCGCCTTCTCACGAATCCGTTCCAGCCGTCCCGTTGCCGACCGCGCAAACGCCAGCGAAGGATGGCTCCGCCACGCCGCCGCCGAAGCCGCCCCCCAACCCGCCGGGCACTTTCCCTCTGGATCCGTCGGGCTCATCGCAAACGCCTGGATTCTTCGCCACGTCTCCATCGGGTGACTCAACAAACCCGGTGCATCGTGAAACACCGCAAAGTCCGAGTTCTTGTAGGCTCCAATCGCTTCGTCAGCACCATGTCCATCCATCGAAACCCGCGCCCCACCCCGGCGGATCTCGCGGTAAATTCTCCAAATCGGCGTCGGCAAAGTCAGATAGAAACCCTCAAAGTCATACAAAACTTTCTCGATATCCTCCAGCGGATCCATCGCTTGAAAATTCGACTCCGTCAGTTGAACTCCCGCATAAGCCGCCGCCATCCGCGCCGACTCCGTCTCGTCGTTGGCGGAACCCGGAAAAACCGCCGTGAAAGCCCGCTGATAGTCATCCGCAGCGCGCTCCCCATGCTCACGCCCCAAGCGCGCCACCGAGCACAAAACCGCCGTCGAATCAAATCCCCCGCTCAGGCTCGTACCAATGGCCACATCGCTGCGCAAACGAACGCGCACCGCCTCATCAAAAACCCTGCGATACTCATCCACCTGATCCTCAAAACGATTCGGAATCTCCGGCAGCGCATTCGCCGTGCACCACCAGCGCTCCACCTTTAACCCGCTCGCCCCAAACCACGCAAAATGTCCCGCAGGAAGACTTCGCACGCCCCGCGTCAGCGTGCGATCCGTCGCCTCCAGCGCAAAAACCTCACCCACCGACAAGATCGCGCTCTCGCGATCCATCTCCGCTACAAATCCATCTAAAAATCCAAACGCCTTCAACTCCGAAGCGAATGCAAAAAAATCCACCTGTTCGACATAGTAAAACGGCTTCACACCAAAACGATCCCTCGCAAGAAAAAGCTCCCTGCGCTCCGCATCCCAAATCGCCATCGCCCACATGCCATTCAATCGTCCAAGACAAGCCGCGCCCCACTCCGCAAACGCCGCCGCCACCACCTCCGTATCTCCCGTCGTCCGAAAAATATGCCCGCACGCCTCTAACTCACGCCGCAATTCGAGAAAATTGTAAACCGCCCCGTTGAACGTGATCACAAACTTCCTCCGACCCGGCGCAGCATATTCCAGCGGACAATTCGCGCGCGCATCTGGATCGAGAATAGCCAGCCGCCTGTGAGCAAGCCCCACCGAACCATCAATCCACACCCCACGCCCATCCGGCCCGCGATGCTGGAGCGAATCCACGAATCGAGTCAAACTGCCGGGGGATACCGCCGTCCGGGCATTAATGAGACCTGCAATGCCGCACATGTGAACAGCGATTAGCTCGCATCCTCAATCACAAGTCAAGTCCGCCAACCGCCGGATTTTCGGTCGGATTTTCTTGAATTCCCGCCCGAACGCGCACATCATGATCTACTTGAACTCCCGGCGGCTCCGTCGGAACTACCAAACAAAAGGAGGGGTGGCAGAGTGGTCGAATGCGGCGGTCTTGAAAACCGCTGAACAGCAATGTTCCGTGGGTTCGAATCCCACCCCCTCCGATGTGGGATGAGAACGCAGTTCGACTGCCCCCGCAATAGCGGACCAATTTGCCGCGCAGCGGCACTCCCGCAGAGCCCGCCGCAGGCGGGATAATCCCACCCCCTCCGCAGTGGGATGAGAACGCAGTTCGACTGCCCCCGCGATAGCGGACCCAAATCGCCGCGCAGCGGCACTTCCGCAGAGCCCGCCGCAGGCGGGATAATCCCACCCCCTCCGCAGTGGGACGAGAACGCAGTTCGACTGCCCCCGCGATAGCGGACCCAATTAGCCGCGCAGCGGCACTTCCGCAGAGCCCGCCACAGGCGGGATAATCCCACCCCCTCCGATGTGGGATGAGAACGCAGTTCGACTGCCTCCGCGATGCTCATGGAGGGACATCCTCCGGCATGCCCCACTTATTCGACGCGGGATGTCAACGCATTGAGGAGTTCGTCGAGATCGACCCAGCCGATTGTTGATCTGGAGTCGCTGAGGGCAGCGAATATGTCAGCTCGCGTATGCCCGCACTTCAAAAAGGCGGGCTGTGTTGACCCCATGGGTGGCCAGCACTTCGATTTCGAGTTTTGCGCAGGGGACGGCTGTGGCCAGACGGTGAATGCGCTTACGAAGGTAGTTACCGACTTCCTCGACCACAACCTCCCCGTTGAGCAGGATTCGGTAATGTTTCACAGTTTCCGGCTGCGGACCACGGATGATTTTTTTCGTGACGTGGTCGCTCGGGGTGAGAATGAGTTCGCGCTGGAAGCCAGAGTCGAAGGTGAGGTGGATTTCCTGGATTCTCTGGGACGTATTCCATTCCAAGGTAAGGGTGGCGGGCAATGCCGTGGATTCCCACTGATGCAATGAATCGGAGGCCCATGGGCCGAAGTCTGACCGGAGATTGCGGGTCGTGCCGTCGATGACTTTTTGCGGTGCACCTTCAGCGCTGGCGGAGGTGGCGGTGATCGTCGCGCTGCGGGCGAGGTCGGAGGGATCGGCGCCAGGGAGGTTCAGCAGAAATGCGTCGTCACGCAGAAGAGTCTGCTGGAGGGCGGCGATGTTTTCTGGAGTGGAGAGTGCTTCGATGTCGGACGAGGCGGCAGAGCGCCAAAGGGCCGCAGCGGTGCCGATGGCCTGGCCGCCGACCGCGCAGGTGGCCATGACGCGTGTGCTGGCAAAGGCGACGTGGGTCGCGCTGATGTTGCGTCCGGCAAAAAATAGATTGGACACGTTGCGTGAGTGGTAACAGCGCAGCGGGATGGAATAAACTTG
>Ga0209490_10004012_pt1 | contig 13680 bp, 13 predicted proteins | sample MAT06_FD_187209 | JGI IMG/M metagenome (GOLD analysis project Ga0209490, IMG submission 187209) | Freshwater microbial communities from Lake Fryxell liftoff mats and glacier meltwater in Antarctica - MAT-06 (SPAdes) (version 2) | ecosystem: Environmental > Aquatic > Freshwater > Ice > Liftoff...
TGAATCTGTGGGCGTGAAATATGACAAGCAGCGCGGCGTAGTCGTCAATGATTATCTCCAAACTAGCAATTCGCGAATCTTTGCCGCAGGTGACATCTGTATGAATTGGAAATTTACTCACGCCGCCGATACTGCTGCGCGGATCGTGATCAAGAATACGCTATTCTCTCCCTTTGGCTTAGGTAAGAGCAAGCTAAGCGATTTGGTCATGCCTTGGGTCACTTATACCGATCCAGAAATTGCCCATGTCGGTCTATATGCCAAAGAAGCTCAGTCTCAAGGAATAGAAACCGATGAAATTAAGATTCCTTTTAGCTCAGTTGATCGCGCTATTTATGATGGCGAAACCGAAGGCTTTGTCAAAGTCCTGCATCAGCGTGGCTCTGATCGCATTTTAGGAGCAACAATTGTGGCGCGTCATGCTGGCGAAATGATTAGCGAAATTACTTTTGCGATCGCAACAAAACAGGGCTTAAATGCACTCTCTAGCGTAATTCATTCCTATCCAACTCAAGCCGATGCGATCAAAAAAGCCGCCGATGCCTATCGCAAGAAATTGCTTACACCTCGCACTCAGTCACTTTTAAAGTTTTTAACTAAATTTAGCTAACCAAACTATAAAAGTGGCGCATCGCGCCGCTTTTATAGTTTGGTTTGTACTCACGCATGAGTCATCAAATATTGACCATTACCATTGTACTCACCGTCGCAAGTCGCAAAAATTGTACCTAGTAATAATAGATAGAAACGCCAGATCCGACGGAACTTAGCGTAATCCATTCCATAATCTAAATGTTTAACAATCTCTTGCGAATCATCAAATCTCTCCAACCATGCTGTCAAAGTCTTGTGATAATTCATGCCATTCACATACCACCGATCAATCGTTTTTAGATCGCGGTTATGATTGGGAACTGCATCGTAGTTCCAATAGCGCCCGTGAGGGAAAATATACTTATGAGTGAAGCCAGATGACATATGGTTCGGGATACACACGGTAATAATATGAATAAACACCTTACCATCACTTTTGAGGAAAGATGACAGTTTTTGGAAGGCATTGGTGAGGTTACCGATATGAGAAAAGACTCCGATAGAGAGGATCTTGTCGAATTTCTCGGTAAACGCTGCCTCATTCAAATCGCCTTCATGCAGTGTAAAGCGACCTGAACTCAGATAACTTGTAGGATCTTGCATTTTCTGGCGCATGTACTCGCACTGCTGATGACTTAAATTCAGTCCCGTAAACCGCACATTGGGGAATTTCGACATGATGTAGTTAGGTACACATCCCCAACCACAACCAAAATCCAAGATATTGTCTCCATCAACAATCCCTAACCGCTCAATCACCTGATCAATCATGTGCATTTGAGATTCTTCTAGATTAGTAGCGCCATTCTCCCAAAATCCCATACTGTACTTGGGATAGATAACTTGCCAATCGCCAATCATGGTATTCAACAGGCTCTGGGGTAAATCATACTGAATCTTCATCAGTTCTTGTGAAGATTCAGCAAGATGATCTGATTCCTCTAATACCCAGTCATAGGGAGCCAGTAGACTAGGAATGTGTTTAAACAAAATTGGCATGGATGTGTGCAGTAGCGATCGAAAAACGGAATCTGGTATTTCAAATCCGTTAATATAGGCTTCTGCCATAGCCATTTGGGTCGCATTGAAAGCACCTGCCATTAGTCTCATTGCTTTGTATGCGATCGGGTTTTTTAGAGTCGCATCTCCCACAATAGGGATCTGAATACTTGGAGATAAATTCGTAGAAGTCATGTTAGTTTCTCTCAGCTTATGAAGATTGCTCAGACAAGAAATCATGAAAGACATCAATTTGAGAACACTTTGACTTTTAGGACTTACGCAAAAATGCCTAAAAGCATTGATTTGTCGTAGGGGCAATTCATGAATTGCCCCTACATTGCGTAGCTAATGCGTAAGTCCTAACTCTGATATATCAGTTCATCAAAGCATCTCTAATTTATTGACTCAGAAATTAGTATAGCTAACTAATAGATTTATACGATTAAGAATTGATCTAATTTAATGTGAGTCATTTTGGCTTTTCTAGATTCACAGCACTAAAAAAGAAACCTCGCTTAGCGAGGTTTCTTTTTTAGTGCTGTGAAAAGCGATGACAGTTAAGAGTTTTTTGATTTTCCTGAGGCGATCGCTAATTCTGCTAATTCTAAATTCTGCAAGTTTTGCTTGTTAGCTTTTGCCAACAGATCTTTTTCACTTGGCAATCTCAATTTTGATGCTAACTTCAGAGACTCCAGCAATTTAATAAAACTAAAAGTTGGATCTGGCACATAAATAACCTTCCCGTCATGAATTGTCATACCGTGGCGGCTAGAGGACTGAAAAGCGTGATGAAGATTATGCCAGCCTTCTCCCAGAGTCAAAAACGCTACAAACCAGTTATTGCGACTATTATCGCTAGTGACAAATGGTTGATTGCCCCAAATATGACTGAGTGAGTTGACAGTCTGTACGCCGTGAAATAGCAATGTCGTACTTAAAAAGAAAGCACTGAGATATTCCAGTCCACCCATAAAATATGAGATTGCCCCAAGAGCTACGACAGGGACGAAATGTAAACGGTCAATCACTTGTAAAACGCGATCGCTTTCTACGTCAGATGGTAATTTGTCGGGAAAAAATCGAGAAGATAACAGCCAGCCACCCTGTGACCAAAGAAATCCCCTAATCCCCTGTACAGGAGCATAGGGCGAATGGGTGTCAAGTGCTTGATCGGAATGTTGGTGATGGCTCATATGATGTGCTTTCCACCAACTTGGTCCCATCTGACCCGCCGATGCGGTTACAATACAGCCGATCCACAATAGGGGCGCGGGAACTTGATAACTTTTATGGGTTAGCAGTCGGTGATAAATGCCTGTCGTGCCAAGCATACGGATCACATATAGCAGTAAAATCCATGCGATCGCGCCCCACGATAAACCAGTTACCAAAACAAGCAACGAACCAATGTGACTGACGATGATCAGCATCGGTCCAATTAGATACAAAATGCTTGTGAGTAGAGAATATGGCCTCATTTATTGTCCAGAAAGTATGACTACAGAAAAATATTTAACGGATTAATTGAGCTATGGCTGTCTGCCTTTGCATCGTAAGATTAGGTATGTGGTATGAATTCCCACATATCTAATCTTACGATGATTTCTTTCTGTTGCCTTCGCTACGGAAGTAATGTTGCTTTTGAAGTCAGATCAAAATTTGCAGAAAGCCTCAAGCTTTGCTAAATTATCCGCCTATTCACCCGCCTAAATACCCTATGCCTAGCTTACCAAGCACGATTTATCCCATTGGCGCTTATAACCTTCATGGTTTAGTGTGGCAAACCGATCCCAATAGTGGCAAGCCCTACGCGCTCTGTGTAGATTCCTATCAGGGGCATCTGCTCAAAATTGATCCCTCCTCCGAAGGCGCAACGATACTGAATAATTACACAGCATTGCAGTTTCGAGATGCAACGGGTTTAGCGATCGCAAGTGAGACACTTTGGATCATTAAGGACAATGGAATTTATTACTGCAACATGGTTGATTTCGATCTGCAACCATTTATGGAGCTACCCAACAAGATTGATGGTATCGCAGTATCTGAGGGTGGTGTGTATGTGAGTTCGAGTGAAGTTGGCAAGATTTTTGTGTTTGGACGAGCCACGCGCACTTTACTGCGAATCATGGATGCTCCTGGGGCAGGCTTTGAAGCGCTAACTTTAGTGGGTGAAGAATTATGGATTTGCGATCGCACTGAAGAAACCGTTTATCGACTTAATGCCAAAACAGGTGAAGTTTTACATCGTGGTTTAACCCCATTTCCCAACCCGATGGGATTAGGATTTTTAGGAGATGACTTGTATGTGGTTTACTCAGGTGATGAAAACTATATCCGCGATAATCCTAATGATTTAGATCAACCATTTTCTGTTTCTAGTCGTGAAAAAACGTTTATCCATCGCCTTAAATTCAATCAATATAAAGATGGGAAACTAAACTATACGCTCACCTCTGGCTATAAAGTAGAGATGATCTATCTCGAAGAACTTTCTGCGGAAGAGCCAACTTCTATCTATAACCTCACATGGCGCGTTGCTTATCCCACTGATAACTATCGCCAAAAATTATTAGCGATTGAGCCGATAGGGCTTCCTTTTGAAGAAGAAATTGTCGATGGTCAGCGTGTCGCTGCCTTTAAACTTGGCAATCTAAAGCCAGAAGAATCGCGAATGTTTGGCTGGAAGGCGACTTTAGAACTGCATGGAATTAAGTATGAGCTAAAGGATAGCGAAGTGGAGTTTGTTCCTGAACTATCACCCGAAATGCAGAAGCTTTATCTCATTGACGATGATGGTCTGAGCATGGACAATCCGATCATTCAAGCAGCCGCTAAGGAAGCCGTGGGTGATGAGACTAATATTTTACGAAAGATGCTGATGATCCGTGATTATGTCTATGACAAGCTCTCTTATCGGGTTACGCCTTACATTGCTCCACCAGAAGAAGTTCTCGTCAGAGGTACGGGTTCTTGTGGTGAGTATGTGGGTTTATTGCTAGCGCTAACTAGATTAAATGGAATCGCTTGTCGCACGGTTGGACGCTATAAATGTCCCCATGAGAACGATTTGGCGATGAATATTCCTCTACATCAATATTACAACCACGTCTGGATTGAGTTCTATATTCCTAGTATTGGCTGGCTACCAATGGAATCTAATCCTGACGATACTGGCTATCGTCCTTATCCTACGCGCTGGTTTATGGGTTTACCTTGGTATCATGTAGAAATTGGCAAAGGCATATTTTTTGAGACAATTCAACCTCAGCCATATTCTATTGGCGAGCTGGCACTTAATCATGTTCGCTTCAAAGTTTTGGAAGAAATCTAAATCTACTCCCTTCCCATCCAAGAATTAGCGTTGCGGCGCAGTGCTAATTCTTAGGTTATCCAAAAAAGCGATCGCACTTTGTGCGATCGCTTTTTTTTGTTGACTGTAAACGATTACTAAGTTTAATAAATTTAGCTTAAGAAGAATTTTTTGATGTCTAGATACCTCTTAGGATTATGGAACTTAAAAAAACTTATAGGTAAATAGACTTAGGAAAACAAATTTATGACACATCTAACTTTTAACTTGCTTGCCGCAGTTCCCGCTACTCCTACTTGGTCACCAAGTGTTGGATTGATCATGGTAACAGCTAACTTATTTGCGTTAGTCATTGCTCGCTATGGCATTCAAGTCAAAGGTGTTGGTCCTAGCTTGCCTGTGGAATTACCCGGTCTATTTTCAGGCTTTGGTCTACCAGAGTTTTTAGCTGTTACTAGTTTTGGTCATATCCTTGGTGCAGGGCTTATTTTGGGCTTAGCTCAAGCAGGATTGCTATAAATTTCTATAACGTTTAAAAAAAAGCTTGCGCGAAGCGCAAGCTTTTTTTAAACGAATGGGGCTGAATTTCCCCATGCACCAGTAAAAACAAAACTTGATAGGGGATGACGCTCGCGAGGTGCATTTTCTCGCTCTTGTAGATCTGAAGGCAAATTCTTAGTTTCTCCTGCATAACCGATCGCAATTGCCGCTACAGGACGCGCCGTTTCAGGAATATTAAAAGTTGCGATCGCAGTTGCTGCATCAAAGCCACCCATTTGGTGAGCGACGAGATTTAAAGCTGTAGCTTGCAATACTAGAGTTGCCGCCGCTTGCCCTGCATCGTATTCACCCCAAGCATTAGGTTTACCGTTGTGCTTAAAAGTCTTTTGAGCAACAACTAGCCCCAAAACTGGAGCAGCTTGCGCCCAGACTACGTTTGCAGGCACAAGGCAGTCAAGCATCTTTTGATAATTTACCTTGTCATCTTTAGTTGCGACGATAAATGTCCAAGGCTGATCGTTAAAGCAAGAAGAAGCCCATCTTGCGGCTTCAAATAACTGAGCGAGTTTCTCGGTTTCCACGAGTTTGCTATCAAAAGCGCGAGGACTCCATCGCTGAGCAATCAAAGGATGAATTTCGTGATCGGTAATTGCAGGTTTTTCCATATTAATTTTTTTAGGCGAATTTCTATACAGCGACAATCCTTCATATTTTAGCTCTCAAAAATTATTGCGATCGCAAATAAAAATTGCAGTTTCTATCCCAGCAATTCTCATTATGAAACCAATTTTGGGGTTTGCAGCGCCTACGGCGCTGCAAACCCCAAAATTGGTTTTTTGAAAGGTAGTCGTAGGCTACCTTTCAAAAAACCAATTTCGCAAATAAAAATTGCGGTTTCTAGCATCTCTAAATTTTGGCAATGTGGAAATTGCTATAGACTAAAGTTTGGCAAATTTTTATTGAGATTTTTGAAAGATCTACAAGTTGGTTATGGAAGTTAGATTTCGAGAATGTGATTGGTTTGATTTATGGATCTGGATAAAATTTAATGAGGTTCCCTCTCAGTCTGAGAAGCAACTATTAGACGAAGTATTTAATTCTTGGTTTTTGCTCGGTAAATTAGGCGGGTTCAATGCTTGCAATATGCAGGTTCTAGAATCTGGCGTGGATGTTAGCTACTTTGACTATGACAACCAATCCGCCGAAGACGAGATGATGTCAGTTATGCATAATATGACTGACTTAGAATATGAAAATGACTGGGCGCGTTGTTGGGTTGATCTAGGAACTACCGATGCGATCGCAATCGATACCTTAGTCAATGCCTTGCGCCAGTTTGATAAGGAATATGTCGCGATCGAAGAAGTAATTATCGGTGGACAAAATTCTGACTGGATGGTCGAGCCAAAAAGCTTAGACGACGAAGATTATGATCGGTAAACTAATTAGAGATATGCGAAACCTATCTCTAAATGGAATCTAAAGGAAAACCAAAATGCGCGTTTTACATACAATGCTTCGGGTTGGTGATTTAGAGCGATCGCTTGACTTTTATAGCAATGTCCTCGGCATGAAAATATTGCGCCGCAAAGACTATCCCGATGGGCGCTTTACTCTCGCTTTCGTTGGCTATGGCGATGAATCAAGTAATGCCGTAATTGAACTAACCCATAATTGGGATACCACTGCCTATGACATTGGCTCTGGCTATGGTCATATTGCTCTGGGCATGGAAAACATTTATACCGCTTGCGATGCGATTCGTGAGAAGGGCGGCAAAATTTCTCGTGAGCCAGGGCCGATGAAACACGGCACTACCGAGATTGCTTTTGTCGAAGATCCCGACGGTTATAAAATTGAATTAATTCAACTTAAGTAGCTTACAGCGCTTTGCGCTGCCATGAAATCCAGAGAAATTTTTAAAAGTGCCGCTTCGCGGCACTTTCAAATTCAAATGGGTAGCGAAGCTACCCATTTAAGCTACTCTCAAAACTTACAGCAATTACCGATCAAACGAACCACAAAAGATTTTTTGAAAGTGTTGCTTCGCAACACTTTCAAAAAATCTTTTGGTTCGGGTTTGAGCGCAAAGCGCTGTAACTCATAACTAGACCTTTAGGTCTAAATTTTCAAACGCCCGTATTTTCCTATAAGCTGTAAAGCTGCACATCAGTAGCCTAGTCATGCGTAGACCACGATATACAACATCTTCTTGGCAACCCAAGCGCAAATCTTGGTTGCGAAATACCCTATTTTTAATCCTGATCGGCTTGCCACTGCTATTAATTTTGGCAGAACTGATTGCACGCGGAGCCGTTTTAGCAACAGGTAGTACAAACCAACTCGCCCCTAATAAAACTGTGGCGATCGCTCAGTCTTATGCCTTTAAGTTGCAAGACTTTAATGGCAATAACTATCCAGGACTACCTGATGCAGGGCTGCTCCGTATAAAACGCAGTCCTATACTGGGATATGAATTGCTACCTAGTCAAAGTAGCGAATATTGGCAAATCAACGATCAAGGTTTTCGCCAAGATTCATCTGTACCCATTGCCAAGCCTGCTAACGAGATCCGCATATTTTTGGTTGGTAGCTCTACCGCTTTTACGAATATGGCGGAAAAAAATCAAAAGGCACTGGCTTTTAAGATTGAAAAACTGCTCAACGATCGCGTCCGTGCTCAAAATGCTAGCCCCGAAAAATTTAAGCCCAAGGAAATCCCCTACTTTGCTGATCAAATCGAAGCGATGCGGGCATTACCTCCTCGTATTCGTGATGGCAGCTATCGGGTGATCGCGGCGGCTGTCCCAGGCTACAACTCTGGCAATGAACTCGCATTGCTAGCTCATAAGGTAAGTGCTTATAGCCCTAATGCATTATTAATTTTGGATGGTTATGAAGATTTGCGATCGCCTAGCAATCAACCTGCTCGCGAAATCGGGAACGTGGAGCAACTGTTACGTGATCCGATCGCCCAATATCGCCAACATCAAACCCAACAATTTAATAACTGGCTAAATTCACTTTATTTAGTCAAGGCATGGCAAAAATGGGTAGTTCCAGCCAATATCACCACATTTAACTCTGAATACCAAGTTTTTAATGCTGAACAATTAAGCAAAGATCCTCAAGAGCTGCAAAAAAGGGTTGATCGCTATCTATATAATGTTCAGCAAATGACAAGACTGGCTAATGGCATCCCTTCTTTGATCATGCTTCAGCCAGAAATTACGGGCAAGCAAAAATCCTTAACTAAGGAAGAAGAAGGTATCTTGAAATCTTTGGGCAAGGAATATAGCGATCGCGCTACTAATGCTTACAAGATCGCTGAGCAATCTCTTAGCAATAGCTCGCTTAAGCCCAAATTTGTCAATTTTTATCAGATATTTCAAGATACTAACCAACAAGCTTTTATCGATCCCATTCATTTAACTGAAGCCGCTAATGATCTATTAGCGAAAAAGCTATATGAAAGCACTGAGCAATTATTCTTAGTTCAGCCTGCCGCCAACGCGCTGAGTGGTGATGTTGCTCCGCAGCCTGTAGCAGTACCCCAACCTGTGACAACGCCAGAAACTCCCAATCAGCCACCTGCATCGATCCCTACTCCCGAAGTTCCACAACCCGTGAAAGCTCAGTAACCAAAAATATATAGCGCACGCACAGCGTGCGCTATATATTTTTGGTTAGTATTACTAAGCCCATAATGCGCTATCCTAGATAGGCTGTAAAAAATACACGCATACACACACGCTTGAGGTTTCGGGTGTTTAGAGTTACTTGTAACTACTAAATTCCATCTCAGGCGCAAGGATAAACCCGAACAAAGGAGAAAATTTAAATGGGAGTCGTAACCCTAGCCCAATTGCTAGAGTCTGGAGTTCACTTCGGGCATCAAACCCGTCGCTGGAACCCCAAGATGGAGCCTTACATCTTCACCGAGCGTAATGGCGTTCATATCATTGACCTTGTGCAAACCGCACAATACCTCGAAGAAGCATACGTTTATTTGCGCCAAGCTTCTGAGCAAGGTAAAAAAGTATTGTTCGTTGGAACCAAGCGCCAAGCTGCTGGTCTAATCGCTCAAGAAGCAGCCCGTTGTGGTAGCTACTACATCAACCAACGCTGGTTGGGTGGAATGCTCACCAACTGGACAACCATCAAAACCCGTGTCGATCGCCTCAAGGATCTTGAGCGTCGCGACGAAAGTGGCGCACTTGATCGCCTTCCTAAGAAGGAAGCATCGACCCTTCGCCGCGAAATGGAAAAGCTGCGTAAGTACCTTGGCGGGATCAAGCTCATGCGTAAGCCACCCGACATCGTTGTTGTGGTTGACCACAAGCGTGAGTACAACGCTGTCCAAGAATGCCAAAAGTTAAAGATTCCCATCGTTTCTTTGCTTGACACCAACTGCGATCCCGATAGCGTTGATATTGGTATTCCTGCAAACGATGATGCAATTCGCTCAATCAAGTTGATCGTTGGCAAACTTGCTGATGCAATCTACGAAGGTCGTCATGGCGATATCGAAGATATCGAATACGAAGTTTCCTCCGAAGATGCTGAAGCTCTTGTCGAAGCTGAAGAGATTGTCACTGGTGATGAAGAAGGGGCAGAAGCTTAAAGCTTTTGCTTTAGACTCATTTCAATAAAAAAGGATGCGCCTAGCGCATCCTTTTTTATTTTTTCGGCTTGTAAATTTTGAAAGCTTAACCCGAACTCACGTTAAACTATATGAGTTAGTGAATTTAATAAATATTTATGGTAGAACCAATTTTGTCAGGCATTGTCCTCGGTCTTGTTTTCATTACCCTCGGCGGACTATTTTTTGCTGCTTATCAGCAATATCGTCGCGTCTAGTAACAACACAAAATCCAAAAAGCAGAAGAGGCGTTTTGCGCCTCTTCTGCTTTTTGGATTTTGTGTTGATGCACATATAGCTGTCGCCACTTATATCAGAACAAATCAAAACCAAAAAGAGAGTGGCGGCGCTCCGCGCCGCCACTCTCTTTTTGGTTTTATGTCCTAATAAGACTGGCGACAGCTTGTTGGGTTTGAGTTGTTTATGCTTCTAATTCTTCAGGCTGCTCTAAATATTGGCAGATCTCATTGATTTTCATCCGATAAATATGTGGCCAGCCACCATTTGTCTCAATATCGCGTAAGAGATTAAATAGTTCATGCCGACTAGTTGGCAGCGCAGGCTGAAACAGATCATCGCGAATATGCTTATGGACTACTTCTACGACTCGTAAAATTTGCAAAAGACTAGCTGCATTGCCCTCCTGATCTTGAGCAAGTTGCCATAGGCGATCGCTGATCGCCTCAAGCTCAGATAAATCAGCAGTTTGCCCCTGTTGTGATTGGTTCTGTGATTGGATTTCAGTTTGTGCCAAGCTAAGTACCCTCGTGCGCGATAATATGGTGATTGGAATTTTACAAATTAAGTGTCTTTGACGAGCTTACCTAATATGGCTAGTCTAAAGCACCACCAACTCCTTAACGATCTCTATTTAAAATCCTAAACTAGATCGTATTTTTACCAGAGTTATCATAGTCTGCGCTTTGCGAGATCGTCCTAACTCTAAAATACTACCCGTTAAATCCCGTTAAATTTAAGAAGAGGTTATTTATGAAATTTCGTAGTTTTACGAAAGCAATTTTTACATTGTGTATCAGTTTATGCATGTTAGTCGCAAGCGCGATGTTTGCGACTAATGCGATCGCAGCTGTTGAACCAGGCTTGACATACGATCAAATTAGAAATACTGGCTTAGCCAATAAATGCTCTAGCATTCTAAGCTCCTCTCGCGGCGGTCGTAACTTTATTGCCGTTGGATCTGGTCAATCTGTGGAAATTACAGATCTTTGCCTAGAACCAACCTCATTTTTTGTTAAAGAAGAATCTAGCAATAAGCGCAAAAAATCTGAGTTTGTCGCTAGCAAATTGTTGACCCGCTCAACTTCTAGCCTTGACTTCGTGAAAGCAACTGTTACAGGCAATAGTGATGGAAGTCTTAGCTTAGTTGAAACCGATGGTCTAGACTATCAACCAATCACCGTCAAAATGCCTGGCGGCGAACTAGTCGCAATTTTATTTACCATCAAAGGTTTTAATGCTAAAACTGCTCCTGGTGTAAATGGCATTACTACATCGGTTGATTTCATTGGTCCCACCGATGTACCTACCTATCGTGGTTCTGGCTTTATCGATCCTAAGGGGCGTGGTCTTGCGATCGGTTATGACTCGGCTGAAGCATTACCCGCAAAGCGCAACTCTTTTGATAACCGCAGCGTAAAGGATGACTCTACCTCCAAAGGTAATATGTCTTTGCAAATTGCGAAGCTAAATGCTGATACTGGTGAAATTGCTGGTACTTTCGAGACTGAGCAAACCTCTGACAATGACCTTGGCGGTGTTGAACCCAAGGAAGTAATCATTCGCGGCGTATTTTACGGCAAAGTTAACTCTTAATTTTTAAGTTGATTTTTGAAAAAGAGAGTCCTAATCAGGACTCTCTTTTTTTGTCTCATGTCATGAAATATGGGCTATACAGCAAAAGCCCCATGCTCTAACCGTTTACGAGGGTCGAAAATGCGATCGCGCTTTGTTTTGAGGATAGCGATCGCAAAATTTATTGGGTTTTAGTTAGCACCTCAAGCACTATACGTTACTATTTTGATGTGAAATATCAGAGAGTCCGAGTATGCAGTTAAAAAGTGTCGTTCAACCCTTTGGTGAAGTCAATGTTTATCCCCAAAATAATGGGGACATTGACATCGTTGCAACTATTCTGATGGTTCCAGACATTGAAGGCGCAAGAGTTGGCTTAGCCTTAGATGGATCGGCCTCCATGAAAAAAATGTATGGCATTAGCGGTGTCGTCAGTAGCTTCTTTGCCAGTGCCGCAGTTAACCACAATGTCGTGGAGCCAGTCGCAAGAGTGATGGTCAAGTATCTTGCCAACTTTGCGGCAACTGGCAAGGTTGACTTGATTAACTGGGCTTGCGGCGCAGCAGGTGAACTCGTTGAAGATCTGGGTAGCTTTAGTGGTGAAGAGATCGAGCAAATTGCGATCAAAGGACCAAAAATCCCTTGGGGAACAGGCACTAAATTATTACCACCTCTACAATATTTTATTGATAAATATAAAGATGCACCTGCGATCGGAGTCAAACAACCAGCCGCTATCTGCCTGATTATCACTGACGGCATTATCGAAGATCTCGAAGATGTAAAAGAGTACTGCTTTAAATATGCTTTAGAGATTGCTGATCAAACCAAACCATTTATCAAACTGTTGCTGATTGGTGTCGGTAACGAGATTGATAAAAAGCAACTCGAAGAACTAGATAATATGTTTGAAGGTAGCTTTGTTAAGGATTCTGGAGGTCGTGAGATTGACCTATGGGATTATCAAGTTGCTGATGATATTCAGATTTTGGAACAGATTTTTAAAGAGTTTGTGTCTGCGGAAACGATTGTTACGCATTATGGACGTATCCTTAATCAGTTGGGAACGGTCTGCGAAGAGTATAACTTCGGCGTGCCTGCACTAATGCGATTCAAGTTGCCTGCGGGATCGACGGCTTTTAATCTAGAGTTTTCAGGCGGCAATGTGACCCAAGATATTACTGAAGCCCTACCTAAAGATATAGAGATTCCACAGCTCACTCAATCTGAACAATGGACAGATGTTGTAGACTTCGTGTAAGTAAAAGCCAAATATGTTGTTATAAAAATTTGCTTCGCAAATTTTTATAACAACATATTTGGCTTTGGATATAACGCCAAGCGTTATGAATTAATTATTAAAGAAGCAATAGAAACAGAATGCCATGCTACATGAAAATAATTCCGAACCTCATGAATTAGAGCGTGAAGTTAATGGTGAAATAAAAGATAAATTGGAAGATAAATTAACAAAGGAATTAAGGAACGAAGTAAAAAGCTTTCAAGTTCCAGCTAATTTGGTGGTAGCCGAGTTTGGTGAGGTGAATGTTTGGCGAAACATGCCAGAAGTAAATTCTGCGGCAAATTCTGGGACTGTCGAATGTCGCGTAGAATTTACGATCGCAATGGAGCCACAAGGACGATTTGCTGAAGGTTGGCGGACTGGACTTGCCCTAGATGCTAGTGCATCGATGAAACGGGCCTACGGACGAAAGGTAGAAGCGCGAGTCGATCCAGAATTGTTGACTTCATATATAAAACAAGGTCGATTACGTTCTTATTTAGAAGATGGAGAACCGATTCGGAAGATTCAGCG
>Ga0209490_10004013_pt1 | contig 13677 bp, 11 predicted proteins | sample MAT06_FD_187209 | JGI IMG/M metagenome (GOLD analysis project Ga0209490, IMG submission 187209) | Freshwater microbial communities from Lake Fryxell liftoff mats and glacier meltwater in Antarctica - MAT-06 (SPAdes) (version 2) | ecosystem: Environmental > Aquatic > Freshwater > Ice > Liftoff...
TGATTTACGTCGTGACCAGCAGCGTAGTTTGCGGGTGGCGACGACCTATACCCATTTGGCCCGCCAATTTCTACACACCAACGGCATCCATCATTTCACGATTGTGCGTGCAGAGGGCGCTATTGAGGCCGCGCCGACCATTGGTTACGCCGACATCATCGTAGATTTGGTGCAAACCGGCACGACTTTGCGCGAAAATCATTTAAAACCCCTCGACGACGGCACAATTGTTGAGGCGCAAGCGTGTTTGGTCGGTAATCTTCACGCCCTGCGAAATAACCCCGAAACGCTGGCCGCTGCCCAAATTCTATTAGAGTATTTCGACGCTGCTTTACAGGGCAAACGCTATCGACAGCTTACGGTGAATATCTGCGGCGTGTCGGCTGAACAAGTTGCACGCCAAGTCGCGGCCAACAGCTTGACTCAAGGGCTACAAGGGCCGACCATTGCGCCCATTTACGATGGGAATAGTGACGGGAAGCAATGGTATACCGTGACCATCAATATCTTGGCAAAAGATGTTTTACTCGCGGTCAATTATCTGCGCGAGATTGGTAGCTCTCAGGTGGTGGTGTCTCCGGTGAACTTTGTGTTTCAAAGTGAGTCGCCAAATTTTGCGCGTCTAAAGCAATTCCTCAACAAATAACGCGGCTTACCCTAAGACATCAGCCTTGCTTGCGGCGGCGTCCAATAGCGTATCCATGACGCTTCGGATGCCGCTGCTTTCGTCACCCATTTGAATACAAAACGTCGCGCCAAGCAGCGCAATTTCGGGTGAAAAAGTCGTCAGATTCAGCGTTAATAGGGGACAACACATGAGCGCCAGCTTGACCTGACGCCGCCAATCCGCCCGTAACCAAGCTTGTCGATTGAGTAAACGTAAAGTGGGGACAAGTGTGCGGTCTAGCTTGCTGTGCAAGAACATCTCGCGCACTGGATTTAAGTTGTAATTATGATTTACATGCCAGACATCTTTTTGAGCCTCTAGGGTAATCTTCAAGCGTGCGCGTTCCTCATCCCTGAAATACATCCACATCGCAAAGACATTATGAAAAATCGGTTTCACGATGTCTAGTAAGGGGTGATGGCGTCCGGCAAAGGCTGGGTCGAAATATCGCAGTGTTTGACCCTCAAAAAACACATTGCCGTTATGCGCGTCGCCATGCCCAATCACGCTTGCGGCGGCTTGTGCCGGATCAAGTACCTTAATCGCCTCCGCAATTAACTCGCGGAGTGTATGGGTATAGATTGCGCCATTGATGACCCAATGAGCGTCTTTTAGCGCTCCACACGCAATGTTTTTATCGGGTAAAGTTATTGGGGTAGCATCGGCGTAAAAACGCTCAAGCCGTCCACCGGTCAGTCGATGATAAAATAATTGATGCACAGCGGCTTTGGCGGCCTCATCAGCCACTTGCCACGCTAAGGTGCTTTCATAGAGCGCATATAACTGATCATCAGAGGTATTTTGAGCATGGGTGAGTGCCTCAAATGTTGCGCTCGCCGGGCGTTTCATTTCAAGCGCCCGCGCCACATCAAACACAGAGGGCGATTCAATCACTGGGTAGATGAGAAGTTGCTGACCGGCAGAGGTTGAGCTATAGAGTGGTCTGACCATCGGATAACCAGCTGAGTCTAACATCTCGGCATTGTAATATTCCGAGATGGCATTGTCCTGTTCGGTATGGGTCTTGAAAAACAGACGCCCGTTGTCGGTGAGATGTAAAAAACCGTTAAACGAATTCAACGAAGTGGCCTGTGGGCGCAATTCCAACGATTGAACGCCCAAGTGAGGGAACATTTGGCGCACGAAAACGAGGAGCAAGGCCTCAGCCTCGCCCCTCGCATTGAACTGTAACTGTTGAATTTTCAGTAACAGGTCTTGATCGTTCATATCCCTAGAATTTCGTTACGCTTGCGAATCGCCATTGCGTGGGCGGGAAAACCCTCATAATCGGCAAGTTTAGCCACCGCGTCTTGCAAGCTCTCATAGCCTTGCCGAGACAGATAGCCGACGCCGCTACGCTTGAGAAAATCCCATACGCTGACCGATGAGAACGTGCGCGCAAATCCGCCGGTGGGAAGAATTGCATTCAATCCCAGCGCATAATTTGCCGTGGGGATAGGCGTCATGTGGCCGAGCAGGATTTCACCAGCATTCTTGATTTGGTTTAGGGTCACGAATGGCTCTTGCGTGAGTAATTCGAGATGCTCCGGCGCGTATTCATTGGTGAACGCGATGGATTCCTCCAATGAGCGGGTCAACAAAATACCACCATAGTTGGTCAGCACATTGATGACAAACTTTTGACGCCATTCGGGCAGCTCTGCGATGTATTCTGGCAATATCTTGAGCGCGGCCTCCGCGACTTCGCGGCTGTGCGTGACGAGGATAGCCGCCGACTCCGGCCCATGTTCAGCTTCGACCAGTAAATCAAGCGCGGCAAAACGCGGATCAACATGCTCATCGGCTAAAATAATCGACTCAGATGGGCCAGCCGGTACACCAACATCAAATGTGCCAAATAGCAGTCGCTTTGCAGCCGAGACATAACTGCTACCGGGGCCTGTCACCTTAGCAACTTTGGGGATGGTTTCTGTGCCGTAAGCGAGGGCTGCGATGGCTTGCATCCCACCAACCGCATAGACTTCATCAACGCCGCAAATCTGCGCCGCAACCAGTGAGGCGGGATCGGGCTGACCGTCTGGGGCGGGAGGGGTGACCACGACAATGCGCGGGACTTTCGCGACTTTGGCGGGTATGCACAGCATCAACATAACCGACGGAAAAGCCCCTTTACCACGCGGTACATATAACCCTGCGCTGGTCACAGGTGTGATGCGCTCTCCAGCCATAATGCCCGGCTTCACCTCAGTGAACCACATCGATTCTGGCATCTGCTCTTCATGAAAGGTCTTGATGTTCTCATAGGCCAGTTTGAGTGCATCAATTACATCCGACGGGACACGTTTCCACGCCTCCGCGAACTGCTCCGGCTTTACGCGCAGCATATCGGCAGAGAATTCTTTCGCGTCAAATTTTCGCGCATACTCAACCACAGCAGCATCACCACGCTGGCGTACATTTGAGACCACCTCTTGCGCCAATGGCAACAGATCACTGATGTCTTGTTCGGCGCGGCGCATTAGGCGCGTCCGTTCCTCAGCGGTCAGGCTGGCATATTCCCACAATTTCACCATCAGGATTTATCCCTCTGCGGCTAGACAACTTCGTGAATTTTGCCACAAACTTGCAAGAATTCGTAGGTTACAGCGGTGAGAAATCCGTTATAAACCCGCAAACCGCCATCAGTTCAGCATTCTGGATGCTGCTGCCAGCTGCGCCGCGAATCGTGTTATGTGACAACGCGAAAAATTTGTACCCCAATAACGGACATTCGCGCAAGCGACCAATCGCCGTCGCCATACCATTACCAATCATCCGGTCACGGCGCGGCTGTGGACGGTCAATTTGGGTCAGATATTCGACTGGTCGGGTAGGGGAGGTCGGCAATGAAGGCACGGGATCAATACCCCGAAAAGTCGTCCACGCCTCAATAATCTCATCAAACGTTGGCGTATCTTCAAGTTCTAACGAGATATGAACCAAGTGACCGTCAATGACCGGCACACGGGTACAAGATGCCCCAGCGCGGGTGATCAGTGGGGAGATGGAGTCACCGTTGAACCTGCCAAGCATTTTTAGAGGCTCACTCTCCATTTTGTCTTCATCACCACCGACGTATGGCACAACGTTATCAATGATGTCTAGTGATGACACACCCGGATAGCCTGCACCACTAATGGCTTGTTGACTGACCATGTGAATTTTCTTGACACCGTATTTCAACAAGGGCTTAAGCGCCATCACCACCGGCATCGTCGTACAGTTCGAGTTCGCGACCAGCGCGCCGGTAGACCAGCCACGCTTTTTACGCTGCACATGCACGAGATCAAGATGTTCCGCGTTGACTTCAGGCAAAAGTAGTGGCACATCCTCAGCCATGCGATGTGACGAGGCATTGGTCGCCACGATATGCCCGCGTGAGGCAAGTTCCGGCTCAATGTCTATTGCCGCCTCTTTTGGCAAAGCAGAAAACACAAGCGGCGAGTCTAATTGAGCGCCCAACGGCTTTACAATCATCTTAGCGATGTTCACAGGAGGTTGACCATCAAGAATCCAGTGCGTTGCTTCGCCGTAAGTTCGCCCGGCGCTCCGTTCAGAGGCAACTACCTCTGCGACCTGAAACCACGGATGATTTTCAAGCAACTGAATAAACCGTTGTCCCACTGCACCGGTAGCACCTAACACTGCGACATTGAGCTTGCGTACGGCCACTCTTGATTCTCCTTAAATACCAACTGAATTGTTCCGAACCGCTGGGTATGACCCCAAGAGTTTCACAAAGGAAGCGCGAAAAAGCAATTGCGCGAGCGCGGCTTGACAGTTCGGGTCTTGCCAATGTCCCTCAAAGTCCAGATAGAACAGTGGCTCCCATGGCTTATTACGCCGGGGTCGAGATTCAATCTTGGTCAGGTTTAGGCCGCGTGAGGCAAATTCGCCCAGACATTCATATAAAGCAGCCGGGCGATGTCGGGTTGCGAATACCAGCGACGTCTTATTGTAATCGCCGGGGGTAGGGGTGTCATGCCCAAGCAGTAAAAAGCGCGTAAAATTGTATTGAACATCCTCGATATCCGTCATGAGAATGTTGAGTCCATACAATTTTGCCGCTAGCGGGCTGGCGATGGCAGCGACGCCGGGTGTAGGGGTTATCGCCAAATCTCGCGCAGAACCGGCTGTATCGTAAGCGGGGACGGGTTCGATTTTGTGGCGCCGCAAAAACTGTTCGCATTGAGCCAACGCCTGTGGGTGAGAGCGTGCCTGCTTTATATCAGTCATTGCTACGCCCTCTGGAGCCAGAAGCGCGTGATGAACGTGCAATATGACTTCGGCTTGAATCAATAAATCAGATTCCATCAGCAATTCATACGCTTGTGCAACCGCGCCAGCCATCGCGTTTTCGACGGGGACAAGCGCAGAATCGACAAGATTGGACTGGATGGCTTGAAATACATCTCCTAATAGGGGGAAAGGGACGACCTCGGCATCATCACCGAAATGCTGGCGGATGGCTAATTCTGAATTGGCTCCGTGGACGCCCTGGAAGGCAACGCGCAATGCTGGCATGTTGAAATGGACTTTGTTCTGAAGATTGGCACAAGTTAAAGAGGATGCTAACATGCCCATAAACCTTTTGCAACGTGTTGACAGCCCAACCACTGGGCATTTAACATGTGAGATGTCAAAAATGGTAGGGGATTAGTCATGCACGAGACGCGCAAACAGATTCTGGATGTCCTAAGTAGCCTCGGTGTCGCGACTGTAGATCAGATCGTCAATGAGATTCGACGCGGCACAGACCGCGGAATTTCGGCTGTAACCGTGCGCTATCACTTGGGGATTTTACAGCGAGAGGGGAGCATCGGTGAACCCAAGCACCTAGAGCGATCATCTCGCGGGCGTCCTCAGCATCTGTTTTCTCTTACGCCACAGCCCAATGCCCCGCAAAAGAATTATGCAGAAGTGCTACTTAGGTTATTTCAGGGGAGTGGAGTCAATGACACAGAGAGGATGGCAGAAATCGGCGACCAAATTGCTCAAGAAGCCGCCTATCTTCGCGCATTACCTACTACAGAGCGTTTTGAGGCGGTGGTGATATACCTCAATCAACGTGGCTATCGCGCCTCATGGGAAATCGCACAGCGTGGTTTTGTGCTAACAACCAGTGATTGCCCTTATCACGATATTTCCACTCAGACTGAACATCTATGCGTGATGGACATGAGCCTGATTGCCGGTTTAGTGGGGGCGCAACCGCAGCGTTTAACCCGAATTGCCGGTGGTGATACCGCTTGTTCTTACTGGTTCGACATTCCAACCTCATAATAAACGTAACTACTCAGCCATCATTTCTTCCCTCAATTTGATGATGTAGAGCGTCAAATTGACTGAGGCGCAGGGGAATTCTTCCTTCAGGTGATTGGGCTGAGTACCGGTCAAAACCTCATTTTCCCCTCAAATAGGGACTGAAGTAGTTACTAATAAACAAGATAAAGATTAGACTTATTGACCAATCGTCAATAAGTCTGTAGAATCACTGTATGATTTGGGCAAAAGAAAGAATAGGGAGATCGAACATGGACTTGGTTGAGAAAGAAATGATTGTCATCATCCCGCAAGTGACCCCTCTGACGCTCACGCAAGCGGCGGCTTCTACCATTCACACACTGCTTGAGCAACGTCACATTCCCGGCTATGCCTTGCGTGTTTTCGTACAGGGCGGGGGCTGTTCCGGGCTGCAATATGGCATGGCTTTTGAGGCTGGACCAGAGGAATATGACACCGTAGTCGAGACCGACGGTGTACGCCTTATTGTGGACGCAAACAGCATGAACTATCTGATGGGGGCCACCATTGATTTTGTCGATAGTTTGATGGGCGGCGGTTTCCGTATCGATAACCCGAACTCATCTTCAGGTTGCGGTTGTGGACAATCCTTCAAGGGTTCCAACAGTTCTGGTGATAGTGGCGCAAGTTCTGCTGGTGGTTGCTCTTCTTGCAGCAGTCACTAATTTCCTAGCATCTACTAAAGAGGCCTATGATCACATAGGCCTCTTTAGTCAAGATTATTACTTGTGATAAGGCACATTATCAAATACAAATTTTAGTTGACCCCACATTGTATTGCGATATACACTCTACAAAATCGTATGGATAAAAAATCGAGGTGCTTCATGAAGAAACCTTATTTCATACCCGCACAATCCACAACCATCGAAACCGAAGTTTCACGCTCACGATTCATCGCGACAATTCATTTTGTTGAAAGCGTTGAATCTGCTCGAATTTTGCTTTCTATGCGCCGTAACCAAATGTCGGACGCCAATCACCATGTTTATGCTTTTCGTGTTGGACACGGTTCATCCGTTATTGAAGGCCTTAGTGATGATGGTGAACCGTCCGGCACATCTGGGCCACCCATCATGGCTGTTTTACGTGGTAGTGATCTCGGAGATGTATTGTTAATTATTACGCGCTACTTTGGTGGCACAAAATTGGGGACTGGGGGTTTAGTTCGCGCTTATAGCGACGCCGCAACATTGGCGCTCCGAAAAGTTCCCCGTGTTTTGAAAATTGAGAAGGCAAAAGCCATCGCACTTCTCCCGTATTCCAGCTACACCATCGTAAAACGCATTCTGGCAGAGTTTGGTGCAGAAATTCGACAAGAAAAATTCGCCGATTCGGTAGAGATTGAAATAGAAGTCATCACAGATCGACTGGATGACCTCTATTTACGACTCCGTGACATCACCGCTGGGGATCTAGTCTTCGAACACCTACCCTAACCGATTCTGTTATTCGTCATCTTGATCAGAATCGCTCTGTTGGATGCGACGTGTGACAGCGACAATCCGTGGATGGTATGGGGTGATAGCGTGCGCTCGACGTAGAAATGCTTGCGCGCCCGCGTCATCATCGGAAAGATGTGCCAACAGTGCGGCTTGTGCCAACAATGACACATTTGCCGGAGCAAGGTCTAGCCCCTTACGGATGTTTTCAATCGACAAAGTAAGTTCATCTTCTTGCTCGAAAAGTTGAGCTAAAGCGAGATATATCTCTGGCGTCCCTTTTGTCACTCGCTCGGCATCCAATAACACCTCTAAAGCGGTGTTTGGCTCATCTGCGCGTTGATAGGCCAAAGAAAGTGCTAGGTAGCCCTCGGCATAATCTGGAGCGTTTTCGACTAGGTATTCTAAAAACTCCAAGTCGCTCTCAAAGACCTCCCCACCCTCCTGTTGAAGTCTACCTATAATGTCCGCAAAATCAGCTTGCAGTGCAGAGACTTCCAATTCGATCAAGATCAGTTGAGCGTCAGCGCGCTGCTGTGTCTGCCTTGCAGCTGCCAGCGCGTTTTGGGTAGCCACTTTGCATCGGTCAACATCTCCGGTCAATAACGTAGCTTTAGCGAGATTTATCCATGATTGAAAGTTACCTTGCTCGGCAGCCTTCTCTAACAGGATAAGCATCCAATTCAAATCCTCGATATGCGATAATTTCTGAATGACGATCTCGGTAAATTTACCTTCACCATCATTGATGGATAAACGCTCAAAAGCTTGTTGGACTTCAGACATTTTGTCATGTTTGGCCGCTTCAATCACATATTGAGACAAACGCTCACAGTCGGGTTTAGGATGATTGGCAAGGCCTAGCTCAAGGCTTAAGACACGCTCTAATCGAATACTTTCCTCATCTGGTGTGATTATGCTTATCTTATTCAAAATCAAGCGTTCAATTTTGAATCCCGCCTCGATCATCGCAGATAGTGCATCTGTATAAGCAAAATATACGCTCTCTTGGCGAATATCGGCCTCTAACGCACGCTGACAGACATCCACTGCTAAATCAGGACGCCGTAACTTGTTATAGAAGATCGACAGCACGACCCAATTAAGCGTGATCGCCGGAAATCTCTCAACCGCCGATTCAAGCTGCTCTAAGCACCAAGCCGTCAAGGCTGATGACGCTTGGGGATCTGCTAGGTCATTATTCATCACAACAACGCTAAAAATAGCCACCCCGTCTTGCCAACCTGAAAGTGCTTCGGGATAGGATTGGTAAACTCCGTTATCACTGAGTAGCCCCAACTGGTCGCGCAAGACGGTTTCATACCCTAATGCCGCCCCTATACCCCATGCTATCAGCGGATGGGTCACGCGGTTGGCCGCTTGAATTAAAGGGTCAGACAGTATGGAATCGGCCAGAAAAGTATCAGTCAAGGCCGCGTTTAGGAGATTGTGATGGAAGGTGAACAAAGCGGCGCTAAATTCTTTCACATCTTCGTCCGCCATAGCTGTGGTTAACTTGACCGGGTATGGCAACTGTCGTTGCAAACTCAACCGTTCCGCGATTTCATCAGCAAGGTCGATAATATTGTTGAAAAGGTCTAGCCACTGACTTGCTGTCTTTTCGAACGTCAATAACAGACCCTCGAATGAATCGTCTTCAACCGTGACCCGCAACGTCCACTCGTGACCGTCGTTTTGCGTAAGCGTCGCCCAAATTGCGGTATCATCATTTAGATCATCTAAAACCCACTCATCGGGAGAAAACGGTGAATTGTCTACACTGCCATCTTCCCCTACTCGCAGCAACACCGGATACAATTTTACACGCTCCGCGCTGACTAGGAGATGCCCTAGCAACAGCAATAAACCTGTTCCAGCCTCACCTGCCCCAATACACGGGTAAATAGCGATCTTACGAACGTCATCGTACTGTTCAATCGCAGATGACATTTTACCGACTGATCCGAAAATAACGCTGTTGGATTCCAAACCCACATCCGTAGATTCTTCGTGCTGGCGTCCCATCAGGATTGCTGCATATTTACTTGTCATAGGAAATCCGACCCTTTCAATAGAAGGTGTATTGTGAAAAACACGCGCCCTGTGTTTTGACAAGGCGCGTGTAAAACGATAGTTAAAGCCACTGTGGGATTAACTCCCAATCACCGGAATCAGAGCGGTATTACCCTTGACAATGACAAAATCAGCTTGAACCCAGCCAATACCCACAGGGCTTGTAAGCTGAACCCAAAGCGAATCCGCAGTGCGACCAATCACAGTGTATTCACCCGGCGCGTTCAGCGTCCCAACAACACCAAGCGTGAGGTTTGGTGCAGCGTAAAGGGTGATAGTACGGGTCAATTGCGCGATTGGTAGCGCCGTTGAACCAGCGGTCTCTCTAATAACAGGAAGGCTGCTGGCGTCTCCACGGAAAAGTACGTAATCGCCATTCACCCAACCCCGTCCGAAATCGCCTGCTACCAAAATCCATACCCCATCCGGCGCGAAACCGACTGCGCCTAGACGTGTGCCGCCGGGAACGCTGGCAACCGTACTAAATTGTGCGCCAGCGCCAGAACGAATGTTCAAGTAACCTGTATTGACCACGACATAAGCACCGGCAAAGGCGGAGGTCGTAGAAGCCTGGACACCTTCCCCACTGCTGCCAGTCCCTTCCATCGTGACTGTCGCGACTGTCGCGGCGCTCACACAAGAGGGCGTTTTCACGGTAGAAGCGTCACGAATCGTGAGCGACATACTATCTACCCAGCCAATCCCACCACTCATCAACTCAATCTTGTACAGACCCGCCTTGATGTCGAGCAAGTAAGCCTCTTGACCATTCGAAATCGACTTGTCTTTATCTCCGCCTGTACCGTCAGGACCAACAGAGAGTTCGCGGTCTTGGTTCATTTGAACAACGCTGAAACCACAGCCGTAGGGGCGAAAAATGGATTTGGATTGTTCAACCCAGCCCAAACCTACGTCCGGCACATTGATTTGAACCCATGCCACACCTTCTGCAAAGGCGGCATTGGTCACAGCATAGATCATGCCATTGTTCGCGTCGAGAAAACCCGCACCCTTACCAGCGATACTAGCCGTCGTGTGTAAATCGTGGCCGACGATAACCGAGAGGCCCCATACTCGCCCAGATGAGAAGCCAACATCTGTCGCACTGTCCTCACTCCCTGCTGCGCCGGTGAAACTAGGCACAAAGGCGGCTTGTATCACAGCCGGGGGTTGAACCTGTGGCACGTATTGGAAGTTGCCACGCGGCAAGCCATATTGCGAATTTAACCACCCTACCCCAGCTTGGGTAGACACTTGGAACCAAACCCCATCGGGCGCAATCCCCAGCACCGGCAGCGTCGTGCCACCCACAACTGTAATCAGCACCGAATACTGGACTCCCGGCCCGGTGCGGATATTCAGAAAACTGGTATTAACGACCACAACAGGTGTCGTGTACCGCGCATCTTGCGATGCTGGCGTTGCGCTGGCGATGCCTACCAGAGACATAACGCTTATTGCAGACACAAGCACGAGCAATATCAATCGGACGTGACGACGCATCATACCCCTCCTAATAGGTGTTGGATTTTCACACTCACAAGTATAGTTTAGCGCACTTCGCGCCCACGCGGAAACCTACCCGATGAGACAAGTATAAGGATTGTTGGTTTTAACGGCAAATCCTCACCGTATAGCACCCGTATGATAAGCGTACTGAATCGGTCAGCCCAGCGCTGTTGAAGTGTCTCATCCATATGACGTATCCTTACTATATCTACATTCAAATCGTTAGTTTCGGAGCATATCTCGTGATGCGAACATTCCTCATTAGCTTTCTTGTACTATTATCGATTTTATTTCACATTCAGGCTACCCAAGCCTCAGATGTGCCGACCTGTTCGGTAGGTATTGATTGTGAAAGTGGTGATTTTGGCCTATCCGACGATGAAATTGCGATTTTTCCAGCCCCGGATGTCACGTTACTACAGCCTGATAATGGGATCATCTTTGATCGACGTTATCGGCGCGTGACCGGCGCGGCTGATCTATTTGATGCCCCAAATGGCAATGTGGTTGAAACACTAGGCAGCGGATTCAATTTCGTGACCATTACCAACGAAGAAGGTGACTGGACGCGCACTAGCAGTGGCAAGTGGCTCAAGACTGAGTTGCTAACAGATCAAGTCGCAACATCGCGCTATTCGGGTGTTTTGTTGCCTGAAGAGGGTATAAGATACCCGGTTGCTTGGCTGCTTGTACATCTGCGTCCAGCGCTCACACCCGGCGGAGAATTCGCAGACGCAAACCCATTAAAACTACGTTACACATTGGTCAATATCTATAGCGCCGTAACCGTTGATGGTTGGGAATGGTATCAAATCGGTCAAGATCAATGGGTCAAACAGATACAGGTCGCTATGATTAAACCGATTGCGCCCCCAGAAGGTGTCAATACCGAGCGTTGGATCAGCGTAGACTTATACGAACAAGTTTTGGTGGCTTATGAGGGTAACCGGCCTGTCTTTTCAACCATGGTGGCTTCCGGCATGGCAGACTGGCCGACTAACGAAGGTCTGTTTAACATCTATGTGCGTTTTCAACGCACGGTGATGACGGGAGCATATGGCAACCCAGATTTCTATTACCTTCAGGAAGTCCCGTGGACGATGTATTTTGACAATGACATTGCATTACACGGAGCGTATTGGCACGATGGTTTTGGCTATCGTCGCAGTCACGGTTGCGTTAATCTGGCTGTGATGGACGCTAAATGGTTATTCGACTGGTCATCACCAGAGTTCGATTTCAGCGTCCCAGATGATCTAGGACCGTCGGTTTTCGTCTATAGCAGTGGGATATACCGCTAACGGTTAGCGTTTGATGTCAGTAGGGATCGGGAAAAACAGATGAAATGTTGTCCCGGTCCCTACTTTACTTTCGACCCGAATCCTTCCCTGATGCGCCTCAACAATCCCATAACTAACGAATAATCCTAATCCACTGCCGGAAGTTTTCGTGGTGACAAAGGGATCAAAAATCTTATCCAGCAATGCCGCTGGGATACCATTTCCAGTGTCGCTAAAAATTATCTCGAATTCTTTCCCCTCTCGCTTAGACGCTATCGTCAAGACTCCTTTTTCTTGCATCGATTCACTGGCATTGAGCGCCAGATTGATGAACACCTGTGTTAGGGCATCACGATTGCCGCGAATCCGCATTGGCTCATTCACATTCAGGATGATTAATTTATTGGTTTGTTGAAATGTTTTGCGCGTAAGGTCAACCACATTTTGGCACACCTCTCGAATATCAACCCATTGTGAGTAGTCATGCTCTCCACGATGCCCCTCGTTAAAACGTAATAATCGTTTCACAAGGTCTTGAATACGCTCAACGCTTTGCAAAGTAACAGTTAAAAGTTCAGGATCAAAGGGATGGTTTAATTCAGCATCTTCAATCAAGCTCTCAAGATTAAACTTAATTGGCATCAAAGGGTTATTGATCTCATGAGCAATACCGGCGGCGAGTCGTCCGATAGAGGCCAAGCGATCCACCTGTATCAACTGGTTCTGTACCCCCTGTAATGCGCGGGTACGCTCCTCAACCTTCTTTTCCAGTTCCAGTGCGTAATTCGCCTGAATACGATAAAGCTCGGCATTCTGAAGCGCGAGACTGACCTGTTTACATAACCCTTCAAATAATTGCTGATGATGAATATCAAAAGGCGCTTCGCCAACCAACAACAAAGCGGCTTTGTGCTGGGCGTCTTGTGAAAACTCCAAACCGTTAAACAAGATATACCCGTGTTTTTGATCGTCTCCAAATGAGAAAATCGTGTTTGTGATGGGGGCAGGCGGCGATGCTAATAACTGCATTATGACTTGTGTGGTTGCTTGTCGATTTTGATCTGGAATGCTGTGTAGTGCCGTAAATTGTCTTCCATCAATGACGCCTAGTGCGACCAACTGCGTCGGCAACACATCGGCGGCCAATGAAAGCGTCAAGCTAACGATAGTATCCCATTCATGAGATTGGCTTAATGCTTCACTAACGCGCAATAACGCTTCAAGATCGCGTGTGCGCCTTGTTAATGCCTCATCAAGATGATAGGCGCGGATTTTTGTCTCGGCACGAGCCAGCAATTCACGCGGATGTACTGGCTTACGCATATAATCATCTGCGCCAAGTCTAAACCCCTCAATGATCTCCGGCCAATCGTGAGCCGAGGTCAGCAAAAACGTCGGTATC
>Ga0209490_10004014_pt1 | contig 13675 bp, 14 predicted proteins | sample MAT06_FD_187209 | JGI IMG/M metagenome (GOLD analysis project Ga0209490, IMG submission 187209) | Freshwater microbial communities from Lake Fryxell liftoff mats and glacier meltwater in Antarctica - MAT-06 (SPAdes) (version 2) | ecosystem: Environmental > Aquatic > Freshwater > Ice > Liftoff...
ACCGGTGATGGCGGCGCCGCCGCGGCGTCGCACTGGGGTTATGCGCTGCTGCTGGCTGCGGTGCTGTGCGAGGCGAGCTATGTGGTCATCGGCAAGCGGCTCACCGGCAACGTCTCGCCGCGGCGCATCAGTGCGCTCATCAACCTCTGGGGCCTGGCCCTGGTCACGCCCTTCGGCCTGTGGCAAGCGATGAGCTTCGACTTCAGCGCCGTGGCCTTCGACAGCTGGGGCCTGCTGGTTTTCTACGCCATCGCCGCGAGCATGGTGACGGTGTGGCTGTGGATGATGGGCCTTCGCCATGTGCCTTCGTCACGCGCGGGTGTCTTCACCGTGTTGCTGCCGGTGAGCGCAGCGCTGGTGGGCATCGTCGTGCTGGGCGAGAGTTTTGGCGCCGCGCATGGGGTGGCCTTCGCATTGGCGATGGCGGGGCTGCTGCTGGCAACCTGGCCCGAGCGCGCGGCTGCGGCGAGCTGAGCGGTCAGCGATGCTCGATCTCATCCTCTACGGCGCCAGCGGCTTCACCGGTGAGCTGGTGGCGGCGCGCCTGCAGCACGCACAAGCCACGGGCCGCAAACTGAGCTGGGGCATCGCCGGGCGCAGCGCGGACAAATTGGCGGCGCTGCGCCAACGGCTGGGTGCGCCGGAAAGCCTGCCGTGTTTCGTGGCGGAAGCGCACGATGCGGCGGCCTTGCGCGCACTCGCCCGCCAGGCGCGCGGCGTTCTCACCACGGCGGGGCCTTACCAGTTGCATGGCGAAGGACTGCTGCGCGCCTGCGTCGAGGCGGGCACCGATTACCTTGACCTCTGCGGCGAGCCGGCGTGGATGGCGCGCATGATCCACACGCACGAGGCCGCGGCGCGCGACAGTGGTGCCCGCGTGCTGTTCTCTTGTGGCTTCGACTCGGTGCCATTCGATCTGGGTGTGCGCTTCCTGCAGCAGGCCGCCTTGAACCGCTGTGGCCACCCGCTGCGCGAGGTGCAGTGCCTGGTGGTGGAGATGGAAGGCACCTTCTCCGGCGGCACGGCAGCCAGCCTGTTGGCCACCGTCGAGGAGATGGGCCGTGACCCGGCCGTGGCCCGGCTGATGGCCGATCCATTTGCACTGACGCCTGGGTTCAGCGGGCCGCCCCAGCCCGACGATGCTGCGGCGCGGCACGAGCCACTGGCCCTGGCCTGGAGCGCACCCTTCACGATGGCCACCATCAACACCAAGAACGTCCACCGCACGCATGCCTTGCTGGGCCACCCCTGGGGCGTGGACTTCGTCTACGAAGAGCGCCAGCTTTGGGGCAGCGGACTCGACGGTGAACTGCGGGCCCGCGGCGCAGCGCTCAGTGGCCGGCTGCAGAGTGCAGTGCTGGGTTTCGCACCGGCGCGTGCCCTGGTTCGCCGCTTCGTGCTGCCGCAGCCTGGCAAGGGCCCCGATGCGCAGCAGCGCGAGCGTGGCCACTTCACGCTGCGCTTCACAGGCAGCACGGCGCAGGGCCAGACTCTGACCGCCACCGTGCGTGGCGAAGGCGACCCCGGCTACAGCAGCACGAGCCGCATGGTGAGCGAATGCGCCATGGCCCTCGTGCAGGACACACCGCGCAGCCGCACCCCGGGCGGCGTATGGACGCCCGGCGCAGCCCTGGGCCTGGAACTGCTACCGCGCCTGCAGCAGCATGCGGGCCTGCACTTCACGATTGGGTAGCCATACTTTCCGTGCAGATGGGTGCGCTTTGCGTGAAAGCCAAGCGTCCAATATTGCCGGCGTTCGGCGAGCAGTTGCCATGCCATTCTTCGCAAAGCTCTTCTCCTTCATCGCCGGCACAGGCTCTGTGAAGCTGCGCTTAAACCTGATGAGTTCGTCCCACGCGATGGCCGGCTCGCTACCCACGATGCCATGACCGCGAATTCGGCGAACATGGTCGATAACTTTTTAACTTCGGCCGCGCCGACCCAGACCTTCTTCGGGTCGCAACCACAGAGCGCGCAAGTACCACCAAAGGGGAGCTGGTCGATGATTGCGACGCGCCATCCGGCCGCGCGGCAGCAGTCAGCAGCGACCGAGGCGCCAGTTCCGGTGCCAATGACGACGAGGTCGTATTGCTGGGTCATGTTCGTTTCTCCTGACAGAGGTCGGACTTGAACCGAGAACTTTCGATTCGGTGGCTCCGGTCTCGCGGCCCGCCTGAGCCAAGGTAAGCGGAGAGCGCTTCTTCATGCTTTCACCCTGCACAACACGACAGTTGCTTCACATCCTTCGTGAACGTCTGCGCACACAGCTTCAACCCTTCAACCATAGTCAGGTACGGAAACAACTCGTTAGCCAGATCTTGCACGGTCATGCGCGAACGGATGGCCAGCACCGCGGTCTGGATCAACTCGCCGGCCTCCGGCGTCACGGCCTGCACGCCGATCAAGCGCCCGCTGCCCGCTTCGGCCACCAGCTTGATAAAGCCGCGGGTGTCGAAGTTCGCCAGCGCGCGCGGCACGTTGTCCAGGCTGAGCGTGCGGCTGTCGGTCTCGATACCCTTGAGATGTGCTTCAGCTTCGCTCAGACCCACAGTGGCCACTTGCGGGTCGGTGAACACCACGGCCGGCATGGCGCTCAGGTCGAGCGCAGCGTCGCCACCGGTCATGTTGATCGCCGCGCGCATGCCGGCCGCTGCGGCCACATAGACGAACTGAGGCTGGTCGGTGCAGTCACCAGCGGCAAAGATGTTCGCTCTCGAGGTTCGCATGCCCGCGTCGATCACGATGGCGCCCTGCTCGTTGACCTCGACGGCCGCAGCTTCGAGGCCGAGATTGCGCGTGTTCGGCGCGCGGCCCGTGGCGACGAGCAGCCGCTCGGCGCGCACCTCACCACCACCGGTCGTGAGCACGAACTCGCCGTTCACGTGCGCGATCTGGCTGGCCTGGGTTTGCTCCAGCACCTCGATGCCTTCGGCACGAAACGCTGCCGTGATCGCCTCGCCGATGGCTGGATCTTCACGCATGAACAAGCTGCCGCGCGCCAAGATCTTGACGTGGCTGCCAAGCCGGGCGAAAGCCTGCGCCAGTTCCAGCGCAACCACCGACGAGCCGATGACCGCCAGGCGTGACGGGATGGTCTCGCTGGCGAGGGCTTCGGTCGATGTCCAGAAAGGGGTGTCCCTCAGACCCGGAATGGGCGGCACGGCCGCGCTGGCTCCGGTGGCGATCAGGCAGCGATCGAACGCCAAGTCGCGCTCGCTGCCATCATTCATGTGCACAATGAGAGTGTGGGCACTCTTGAAGAGGGCTTCGCCGCGCAGCACCGTGATGACCGGGGTGCTTTCCAGGATGCCTTCGTATTTGGCGTGCCGCAGTTCATTGACACGTCCCTGCTGTTGGGCGAGTAAGCGGGCACGGTCGATGGTCGGCCTGGAGGCGGTAATGCCCGTATCGAACGGGCTCTCACGCCGCAGATGCGCGATGTGGGCGGAGCGAATCAGAATCTTGGACGGCACGCAGCCGACGTTGACGCAGGTGCCACCGATCGTGCCGCGCTCGATCAGTGTGACCCGCGCGCCTAGCTCGACGGCCTTCAACGCGGCGGCCATCGCACCCCCACCGCTGCCGATGACAGCGACGTGCGATAAACCGGCCACGCCGGCAGCCTTTGCGCCGCCGCCGAGCAATTCGAGCGCCTCGTCCAGCATGCTCCCGCCCGTTGACGCGGGCGGCGAATCGGCCAGCGTTGCGCGGTAACCTAGCGAGACGACTGCAGATGTCAGCGTCACCAGGGGCGTGTCGCCGGGCATCGCCAATTGCGCAGTTCCAGCGGCGCAAGACACCCGCGCCGAGCGTTCGCCGGGCACCTTTATCAGCGCCTGTTCGACATGGGTGGCGCAGGAATCACAGGTCATGCCGGTGATTTGCAGGTGAGTCATGACTTCCCCGGAATCACGTGGGGGCGGACGCCGGGTTGTGTCTTCGCTCGTCATGCGCGCGTGGCTGGAAGTTCGCAGCCGTCCGGGGTGCAGCGGCGGTTCGCTGGTGAAACGAAGTCCCAGATCGACACGCCGACCATCATGGCCAGTCCGACATAGAGCAACTTCTCCGCCATCGTGAACGTGGCAATCAGCACGATGGCCGGTCCGATCATGCCCAGCACGCTGCGCTGCCACTGGCGATGACGCAGCCAGCCCAGCGCATTGGCCACCAGGGCCAGCGCTGCGAACAGCGGCAACAGCACGGTGATGAACACGCCTTCGTACTGGCTCAGGAAGCCCAGCCCGATCGCGCTGCCGAAGCTCGCGAACGCAGGAAAGCAGGCGCCGCAGCCCATGGCCGACACGATGCTGCCGAGGCCGCCCGCCTTGTTGCCGATGGAGTCGAGTAATGGCACGGAAATTCTCCGGGTTGAGGTCGTGTGGTTCAGCGCTCTACGCTGGACGGATAGCCGGCATTTCCGGTCGCCTGTGTCAGCTGCTCCACAGTGGCTTTGGCATCGTCGAAGGTCACCACGACCTCGCGCTTGCCGAAGTCGACCTTGGCGTCGGTGACACCCGGCACTTTGCTGAGTGACTTCTTGCCGGTGATGGGGCACACCGGGCAGTTCATCGCAGGCACCGCCAATGTGACGGTGTGCGTGGCAGCCTGAGCCGGCGAAGTCATGGCGATGGTCGCAGCGGCGGCCGCGACCAGCGAAACGAGTCTGTGATTCACGGCGAAATCCAGATCAATAGAACCAAGCGGCAAGGTAGGGAAAGACGAGGGCCACCACGATGAGCACCGCCACCCGCCAGAAAGCGACCTTGTAAGCCGTACGCACCTGCGGCACGGCGCAGACTTCGCCCGGCGCTCATTCCGCTGCGGGTCGGTAGATGCGGCGTCCGGCAAAGTACAAAGCCACCAGTGCTGCCCCAACAAACGCCGGCTGATACGGCTGGAAAAGTGTCAGGTTGCTGATCCAGGCACCACCAAAGCCCAAGGTCAAAAGAACCAGCGGGCCCAGGCAGCACACTGAAGCGAAGATCGCGGCCAGGCCGCCGGCGAACAGCACACTGCGGCCCTTTGCGGTTTCGCTCATACAGATCATTCAAGAGCAGAAAACTTCAACATGGCCTAAGCTTACTTCCGTACCAATGTACGGAGTCAAGCGGTATGTCGGACAAATTTGTGGACCTAACCATCGGCGCGTTTGCGGGAGCGGCTGACGTCAATGTGGAGACCGTTCGCTTCCATCAGCGCCGCGGCTTGCTGACTGAACCTGAGAGGCCGTCTGGGCGCATCCGTCGATACGGCTCGTCGGATGTCGCGCGGGTGAGATTCATCAAAGCGTCACAGCGTCTGGGTTTCAGCCTGGACGAAGTGGCCGGCCTGCTCTCGCTGGACGACGGCGCACATAGCGACGAGGCACGAGCGCTCGCTGAAGCGAAGCTCTTGGACGTGCGCGGCAAATTGGCCGATCTTCGGCGCATTGAAAAAGCGCTGGCTGCATTGGTGCGCGAATGCTGCGCAACGACGGGCACGGTGTCCTGCCCGTTGATCTCAACCTTGCAAACGCAGTGATCGGGATTGCCCTGCGCTACAAACTTGTCACTGCTGCATGTCAGCGGTCAGTCACCAATGGCACCTTCTGGCCGAGCCTACCTGTTCGCGTTCAACGCCGACAGCAGCCATTCGAGCCGGCGCGCACTGAACGGCCGGTCTTCAAGGCGGCGAGCTCAACGTCTCAACCCCAAGCAGATATGGGGTCGCCGAGATTCAGCGCCGTTGAATCGGTCGTCCGGCAGCGCAGCCTCGGCCGTGGGACAGGAGCTGCCAAGCGCTCCATGAACTTCATCGGCGACATCAGGATTTGGGCAGTGTTCTCGCGTCACGCGGTTCTGCGCCTGGGCACCACTTGCCCAGTGGTATTGCACTGAACGCGTTCGGTAGATAGTGCCGGACAGGTGATGTAGACGATAGCTGCTCCAGCGAGCAGGCGGCGGAAGACCGGATCGGCGTCGAAGCGGTGCAGGGTGGCCCAGTCGATGCTGCCGTCGCTGGCGACCATTGCAGCGCCGTGGCAGTCGCCGATCAGCGCGCAGTCGCCGATCGGCCGATAGCCGCGCGCCTGCGGTCCAGCACCCGCCGCTGCGTCAGCCGTTGTCACGGAATGCAGGGTAGAGGCTCATGCCGCCGTCGACGAAGAGGGTGGTGCCGGTGACGTAGTCGGAGTCGTCAGAGGCCAGCCAGACGGCGGCCTTGCCGATGTCTTCGGGCGCGCCGACGCGGCCATACGGGATCAGCTTGAGCAGCTTGTCCAGTTGTTCCGGTGTCGACCACGCGCTTTCGTTGAGGGGGGTCTTGATGGCGCCCGGAGCAATGGCGTTGACGCGGATGCCCTGCGCCGCAACTTCTTGCGCCACGCTCTTCATCATCATCTGGATCCCCCCTTTGGACGCCGCGTAGTTGACATGCCCGGCCCACGGAATGACCTGGTGCACCGAACTCATGCAGATGATCTTGCCCTTGGCTTTCGAGGCCGGCGCCAGCCCCTGCGCCAGGCAGCGCCTGACGCCTTCGCGCACGCACAGGAACTGGCCGCCGAGGTTGACATCGATCACCGCCTGCCATTGCGCCAGCGTCATGCCGGTGATCGGTGCGTCTTTCTGGATACCGGCGTTCGAGACCACGATGTCGATGCGGCCGAAGCGTTCGACCGTCTTGTCGAAGAGCCGCGTCACGTCGGCCTCCTGCGAGACATCGCCGTCGACCCCGATCGACTGGCCACCTGCCTGTTGAATTCCCTTCACGACCTTGTCCGCCTCGTCAGGGTTGTCGTGGTAATTGACCGTGACCTGCGCGCCTGCCTTGGCCAGCGCACAGGCGATGGCGGCGCCGATGCCCGAACTGGCACCGGTGACGAGCGCAACCTGACCTTCGAGCGGACGCTGGGATTCGGACACGGTGGGATCCTTCAGGGCAGGTGAGAGAACAAGCGCACCACGCGTTTGGCGAACGGACCGAAGAGCTTGGGTTTGTAGAGCTCGCCGGCCGCCGACTTGCTGGCCTCGCCGAAGGTGGGATAGGGCGCAATCATGCTCGCGATGGCCTTCAATTTCAGGCCGGAACGAATCGCCAGGCTCCAGAGGTGGGCCAGCTCGCCGGCATGCGCGGCCAGGATCGAGACCCCCAGCACGTGGCCGTTCTTCCGCGCCCAGACCTTCACGCTGCCCAGCGTGGCGAGTTCGGTCTGCGCGCGGTCGTTGGCGTCGAGCTCGAAGCGCAGCAGCTGCACGTCGTCGCCGTGCAGCTTGCGGGCGTCGGCTTCGGACAGGCCCACATGTGCCAGTTCCGGGTCGCAGTAGGTGGCCCACGGCAACGACGCGTAGTCGGTCTTGGCGTACGGCAGCAGCAAGGCGTTCTGGACCGCGATGCCGGCGTGGTAGGCGGCGATGTGGGTGAAGTGCGGCGCCTTGGCGACCACGTCGCCGATGGCGTAGACGCCGTGGACGTTGGTGCGCAGTTGGGCGTCGACGACGATGCCGCCCTTGTCGACGGTCACGCCGGCCTGGTCCAGACCGAGCGCATCGACGCGCGGGCTGCGGCCCGTCGCCACCAGCAGGTGCGAGCCTTCGATCTCCGACATCTGGCCGCCTTCGTCCAGGCTCAGTACGATGCCGTTCGACCCGTGAGGCCCTTGCCTGACGGCCGTCACACCCGTCTTCTGCCGCACCACGACGCCCTCGGCCGCGAGCCGCCGCATTAGCAGCGTGGCGTGCTCCTCGTCGTCCTTGGACAGGCAGCGGCTGCGCTCGATCACCGTCACCTTCGAGCCCAGGCGGCGGTGCGCCTGTGCCATCTCGATGCCTATCGGACCGCCGCCCAGGATCAGCAGGTGTTCCGGCAAGGTCGGGTTGTCGAACAGGGTCTCGTTGGTGAAGTGGGGCACTTTGGCCAGCCCGTCGATCTTCGGCAGCGTCGGGCTCGACCCGGTGGCAATGATCACCCGCCGGGCGCTGATGCGTTGTTCACCGGCTTCGCCCGAGACGACCAGTTCGCGCGGCCCCAGAAAGCGCGCATCGCCGCGGATCACGGTAGCGCCCAGGCCCTCGAAGCGCTCGACCGAATCGTGCGGCGCGATCGCCGCGATGACCCCCTGCACATGCGCGTGCACCGCCGCGAAGTCGACTTGCGGCTCGACCGCAGTGATGCCGAAGGACGCGGCACTGCGCATCGCATGCGCCACCTTTGCCGCAGCGAGCAGCGCTTTTGAAGGCACGCAGCCCACGTTCAGGCATTCGCCGCCCATCTTGCCGCGTTCGACCAGAAGAACTTTCACGCCCAGCTGCGCAGCGAAGGCGGTCGCGGAAAGGCCGGCCGAACCGGCGCCGATTACACACAGGTCGAACTGCAACGGTTTCATCGAACGGGCCTTTCTCGTTCAGGCCTTTTGCGCCGTGGCGCCGCCTTCATTGCCATCCTGCTTGCCATCCTGCTTGCCATCCACTTCGCCAACCCCGTGCTCCTTCAATTTGGCCTTGGCCGTCTTCGTCACGAACACCGCCGCCGCCACCGTGGCGACCAGTCCAATGGCGAGAAAGCTCCACTCCAGCGCGCTTGCGCCCTCGCCCGAGGCTGCTTTGCCGGCCGCGCCCACGTACACGTTGAGCAGCGTGCCGGGCATGATGCCGAAAAAGGTCGCTGCTACGTATTCGCGCAACTTGAGGTCGGTGATGCCGTAGAAGTAGTTCGTCAGGTTGAACGGCAGTACCGGGCTCAGCCGCAATAACGCCACCACCTTCCAGCCGCCTTCGCTGACGGCCGACTGGATGGCCTTGAATTTCGGCCGCTTCTGCATTAGCGACTCGACCACATTGCGCGCCAGATAGCGCGCGATCAAAAAGGCCAGGGTGGCGCCGATGGTGGCCGAGACCACCACCAGCGGGAATCCGATTCCCAGGCCGAAAGCCAGTCCGGCAGCGAATGTCAGCACCGAGCCCGGCACCAGAAGCACCGTGCCGACGACGTAAACCGCCACGAAGAGCATCCAGCCGAACGACCCCAGGCCCTCGATCCAAGCCTGGAACGTATCGGACCAGTCCTCGATCGGCATCAGAAACCAGCCCGCCACCAGTGCCGCAATTACCACGGTGCACAGTGCCCACTGCCATTGCGAAATCACGGCTGGTTTCGAATCGCTCATCGGGGTCCAGCCAGGTTTCAGGAGTTGGGCTAATGAAGGGGGCTAAACGAAGTCGGCGGGGACGAAGCTCAAGTTGAATCGGTAGGAGAAGGGCATCGAGCCTATCCGGTTGCACGCTCGACGAAAGTGCGCTTTCGTACGGACGCCAGCCGTGCGCTGGTAGAAGCTTAGTGCGCTGCATGTCGCTAGGCAAAGTTCGGGGCAGCCTCTCACTGTGGAGACCTCCAATGACAGCGCCCACCCATTCTTCCTGCCAAGCGCTGCGAAATGACATCAAAGACCGCAAGTTCCCGTTGTTCACCACCCGCTACGCCAACGATCATCTGCATTCGCGGCCCATAAAGGTGCAAAACACCACGTTCGATGCCAAAGATAGCCACTCGTTCTTCATGTCCAGAAAGAGCGACCCCGTTGCCGAGCTCGCCGACGAGCCCTCAGTCAACCTCGCCTGCTCGCCCCTGGCGACGCGCACTGGATCCTGGTTACCGGGCCAGCGATGCGCAGCAAGGATGTTGGCTTCCGCCCGTCCAATCACCTGCCGACGCAGACCACACCTGCGAGCGAGAACGCGGCCCTGCTGTTCGAACGATCTTGAGCCTCCCGCGCCAATCGCTGGAGCGGTAGTCCGGGCGCCTTGAAGAGCCCCCTGCGCAGTCCGCGCCAGACCGGCGCCCAACCCCGCGCTTTTCGCACCGCCGAAAGAATCCCATGAGCACCACAAAACGCATTGCAGCAGGCAGCCCCTATCCGACGATGACTTGGCCACTGGCCGGTGGGGGTGACCTCACCCTGGCCGGCGAAAAGGGCTGGCGCCTGCTCGTCGTCTATCGCGGCAAGCATTGCCCGCTCTGCAAGAAGTACCTTGCGACCCTGAACGACAAGCTGCAGGAATTCGAAGCCGCCGGCATCAAGGTCGCTGCGGTCTCCGCTGATCCGCGCGAGAAGGCCGAGACCGAGGTCAAGGAAGAAGGCTGGCGCTTCCCGGTGGCCTACGACATGAGCCTCGAACAGATGCGCGAACTCGGCCTCTACATCTCTGATCCGTGGTCGCCACAGGAGACCGACCGGCCTTTCGCCGAGCCCGCGACCTTCGCGATCAATCCTGAAGGCAACGTGCAGGTCGTCGACATCTCGAACGCGCCGTTCTCGCGGCCCGACCTCGCGTCACTGCTGGCCGGGTTGAAGTTCATCCAGGAAAAGCAGTACCCGGTCCGAGGCGCCAAGGCCTGACGTCACGACGCGCCAGGGGCTCGCTCTCCCGGGGCGAAATTCAGCGTTCAAGGACGCAGAGCCCTCCACGCCGACAAGATTCTCGGCAAGCTCAGCGATCAACGTCTCGCCTCTTGAGAAACGAAACCGGGTGGAGGCCCTTCAGGCTGTTGCGACGGCAGGAGCGATCTGGAAGCCAAGGGCCGCGCTCCAGCACCAGGATGAACTTGCCATTCGGCCCCACGCGATGCCCCAGAATCGCCTCGCCGGCGCCGTTGCGGGCGATGAGCACGTCAAAGAACGAAGCGCTGGGCACGGTGACGGGCACGGTGACGGGCACGGTGATGGACGCGGTCAGCTCGCGGCGTCGGCGTTGCCCAACCAGCCACCCGAGAATCCAGCCCGGCGCAGCCCCATCCGGATGGCCGGATGCCGCCGCATCAGTCGCCACGGCAAGCCCGACCGGTAGTTCTCGATCATCATCACGACCGGTCCCTGATCGAGGCCGTAATAGCCTTGTGAAATCCAGCCCGAGCCGTTCTTGGACCCCGCAGAGAAGGTCGGGTTGTAGCTGCACATGAAGCCGTAGATGCTCGTCATCTCGGGATAGGTCTCATCGAAGGACTTGATCGTCGGCAGCACGAGCTCCGGCGCGAACGGCAGTGAAGCGACGACGGCCCAAGGCGCCAGCGTGCCGTCGTCGGGGCCGTTAGGGATCGCGCGCGCCTTGTAGTCGTAGAACTTTCGATCGACATTTCCGACCCTGCGTTGCGCCGGGCCGGGTCCGTCGCTCGCCGTGATCCCCCAGGCGTACTTGCCGTAGCCGACGTACTGCTTCGGGTTGCGAATCGCATAAGCCTGCTGCACGTAAGCGGCGCGCCGGCTGTTCTCGAAGTAATCGATGCCCTTGGCGCGCATGTAATCGTCCTGAATGCCGCGAAAGTCAATCCACACGTGCGAGATCTGGTGGATGAAGAGCGGCCCGGCATAGAGGAACTCGATGCCGTAAAGTTTCTTCCACCGATACGACCGGGTCCATGCCGCGTAGCTCTCGGTCGGCAACGGATGCGTCGGCGACCCCAGGCCGAGCGCGTAGAGGACGAGGGCCTCGCTGTAGCCTTCCCAATGGTGCTTGATGAACCCCGTCGCCGGCTTCCAGCCGTGCGCGACCGTGCGCTTGCCGTTCTGCGCCCACTGCCAATCGGCGCGAGCGTAGAGCGCATCGGCCAGGCTTCGAATCTCCGTCTCTTCATCGGTGGCGCGGTCGAAGTACATCGCGGCGGCGAGCGCGCCGGCGAGCAGGAAGGCCGTGTCGATGGTCGATAGCTCCGACTCCAGCGCCCGTCGACCGGTCTTCATGTCCAGGAAGTGGTAATAAAAACCCCGGTAGCCCGTCGCGTCTGGCGCTTCGCTCTGCGCGCTGTTCCAAAAGAAGCGCAGGGTCGCGAGCACACGGCCGATGGCGGCGCCGCGGTTCAGGTATCCGCGCTCGACGCCGATGGGGTAGGCCGTCAGAGCGAAGCCGATCGCGGCGATGCTCGCCGCCGCGTTCTCCCGTGTGCTGTCGGGCACCATCCCGTTCTCGGTATTGGCCTCCTTCAAGAAATATCCGAAGGTGTTCTTCTGGAGTTGACCCAGCTCCCTGTCGGTCATCGACCGCTGACCGATCTTCGCTTTCGCCATCGCTTTTGTTGTCACGTCTCGCTCCCGATCTGTCATTTGCTGTCAGTCGAACTCCAGCGTGATCGCCGCGACCGCGTGCGGCGGCAACTCGATCTCGATCTGCACGACCCGATCCTCGTACGTCCAGGCATGCGGCTCCCGCGCGACGCGCGATGCCGTCTGCAGCTGCTCGACCTGCAGCGCGCTCAGATAGTCGGGCGCACCCATCTCGCGCCACTGCGCGCGCGGGTTGGCGTGGGTCTCGTCGATCCGTTCGACGAAAGCGGCACGCGGCTCAGGCGCTTCAAAAATCGAGACGCGCACTTGCTGTGCCTCAATCCCATGGCGCGGCAAGGCGTGATTGGTCAAGAACACGGTGACGGAGTTCTGCCGACGAACGACCCATGCGTTCACCGTCTCGTGCAGCCCGTCGACCAGCAACTGTTCGGTGCCGAGCCGGTGCAGCAACTCGCAGGCGCGGTAAGCCGGCTTCGGGATGCCGTGCAGATTCAGCAGCCCGAAGCCACCGTGAAACGGCACCGACGGGAAATAGTTCTCCTCGAAGATGTCGGTGAAGGTCCAGAAGCTGTAGCCCTCGACCAAGCCGTTGCTTTCGAGCATCGTCTTGGCGACAAATGCGGCGGCATAGGGCCCGTCGTGCAACTCATCGCGCGGGTTCGACGAAGCGTTCCACTCCGTGTAGTAGACCGGCTTGCCACGCGCCTGGCGGAATGTGTCCTGTGCCTGCTCACGCAGGATGCCGCGCCGGCTGTTCGCCAGTTGCGTTTCGGTGTCGTCGCCTTCGTTGCCCAGCGCGTCGGTCGGGTAGTGGTGGGTGCTGATGAAATCGACCGGCAGATTTTTCTTCTCGCAGAACGCCTGGAACTCCTCGATCCATTCGTTCTTTGCCGTCGCCGGACCGCCGACTTTGAGCGAGGGCGCCACTCCTTTGATCGCTTCGACGCTGTACTGGTACAGCTTGAAATAATCGGCTTGGCTGCCTTTCCAGAAGTCCGGCAAGTTCGGCTCGTTCCAGACCTCGAAGAACCATTCATTCACTTCGGCGATGCCGTAACGCTCAACCCAGTGTGTCGCCAGCTTTTCCAGCAACGCCGCCCACTGCTTGTAGTCGCGGGGTGGCGTGATGTTGGCTTTGTAGTGAAAGACGGTCTTGCTGCCGGACGCCAATGCCTCGGGCATGAAGCTCAGTTCGACAAAAGGCTTCATGCCGATGGAGACAAGGAAATCGAAAATCCGATCGGCGTTGAAGAACGAATAGAGAAGCTCTCCGTCGTGATCGATGAGCGTACCGATATCGTCGGACAGCAGACCGTGAAAGCGCACGTAGCGAAAGCCCAGCTCGTCGTGGCAGCGGCGCAGGTGCTCCTGCCAGTCGGCACGCAACGCGAGCGGTGCATGGCCGCTGCCGACGGTGTGTTCCCATGAATGGGCGAGCGGAGTCGTCGTTTCGGTCAGCCTGCATGAAAATTCTGGCATGGGTGTGTCGTGCTCAGATCAGCAGTTGCGCGGCAGTTGCAGCGACGAAGCGATTGCCGTGACGCCTGGGCCACGGTAGCTCCTCGCGCATCTTGAGCGCTCTCGCAGGGTTGGGCTTTTCCCATGGGTTGGCGCCCCTCTCCTGAATCGAAGGGACTTCGGCCA
>Ga0209490_10004016_pt1 | contig 13672 bp, 11 predicted proteins | sample MAT06_FD_187209 | JGI IMG/M metagenome (GOLD analysis project Ga0209490, IMG submission 187209) | Freshwater microbial communities from Lake Fryxell liftoff mats and glacier meltwater in Antarctica - MAT-06 (SPAdes) (version 2) | ecosystem: Environmental > Aquatic > Freshwater > Ice > Liftoff...
ATCTTCTGTAAATGAAGCGATCGCTGCTAAAGTTCCTGTTGCACCTAAAGGTTTATTTGCCCCTGTGCGGGGAGATGTGCGGGTCTTAGTAATTAGCGACCTAAATAGTGCCTATGGCTCAACGGATTATGAACCGCAAGTTATTAAATCAGTACAAATGATCGCTGATTGGCAACCAGATTTGGTGCTGTGCAGTGGTGATATGATTGCTGGACAATATCCGTCCTTAACTAAGCCCGAAATCGAGGCAATGTGGGCAGCCTTTGATCGCTATATTGCTGCACCAATTCGTAAGGCTAAAATTCCCTATATTTTTACATTAGGTAATCATGATGCTTCGGGGGCTTTATCTGTGGGTGGAAAATTTTTATTTGGAAATGAACGTGAATTAGCGGCTGCCTATTGGCGCAATCCCAAACACACTCAGAGCTTAAACTTTATTGATCGGGATAACTTTCCCTTTTACTACACCGCCAAACACAATGATATTTTCTACCTAATTTGGGATGCTTCTACGGGGCAAATTCCCAGGGATCAGGTGATTTGGGCAGAAAAAGCTTTAGCTACTCCCATTGCCCAAACAGCTAAAATGCGGATAGCGATCGGACATTTGCCACTTTATGCAGTTGCGGTTGGGAGAAATACTGCTGGAGAAATCCTTGCTGATAATGAAAAACTGCGATCGCTTCTTGAAAAATATAAAGTCCATACCTATATTAGCGGTCACAACCATGCCTACTATCCCGCCCGTAAAGGCAGCCTAGAACTTCTACATACTGGAGCTTTAGGTAGTGGATCTCGCCCTTGGCTAAATAGCAATCTCCGTCCTATTAATTCTTTAACCGTGGTTGATATCAATTTAAATTCTCAAGCCACCACCTACACTACCTACAATATGCGTACCTTAGAAGTTGTAGATCAAAAAACTCTACCTCGCACTATTACCAGTGTAGCTGGCACTATTATGCGCCGAGATCTTAAACCTTCAGATCTAACTGCTGAAGAGCGATCGCTCCTAAAAATCTAATTAATCTAACTAAAAATTAGAAATTAAAGCTGCAAATAAGCTCGAATCATAGCTTGAGTTCCCTGTTCACTGCCGCCCTCAAGTTCATTTACTAGCTTAAATAAGCGATCGCTCAAGTCTACTCCCAATAAATTTTCAGGATCGCCAACAGCTTTAACAATTCGTAAATCTTTGAGAATATGCTTAACCATAAATCCGGGGGCAAAATCTTGACCTGCTACCTTCGCTCCTAAATTTGATAACGCCCAAGACCCTGCGGCTCCAGAACCACAAACCGCAATCATTAAATTAGGATCAATTCCTGTTTTCACGGCTAAAAGAATTGCCTCACAAATTCCTACCATATAAGTAGATACTAAAACTTGATTACAAAGCTTTACTGCCTGCCCACTGCCCAAATTGCCACAGTGAAAAATATTTTTGCCGATCATTTCTAGGTAAGGATTTACCTCTTCAAAATCAGAGCGATCGCCGCCCACCATAATTGTTAAAGTGCCATCCCTTGCCCCAATATCACCACCAGAGATCGGCGCATCTAAAAATCTTAAGCCCTTTTCGCCTAACAGTTTACCAATAGTGCGGGCAGCATCCGTACCAATAGTCGAGGTATCTATCACTAAAGCAGATTTATGCTCCAGATTTGCCACCTGATTTACCAACACTTCCATCACATCAGGAATATCGCCTAAACAGGAAAAAATTAAATCAGCTTCTTTAATGGCATCCTGTAAGTTCTTAACAATCTTTACTCCTGCATGACTGGCAAGCTTGATACTAGAGCGATCGCTTGTCCGATTCCAGCCGACGACAACACAACCAAAACGGGCAAGATTCGCTGCCATTGCACTGCCCATCACCCCTAAACCTAAAAAGGCGATTCGCTTAACCATTTAATTAATCCTTAAATTCCACATTGTTTTTGTACCCATAGCCTAAACTCTTTTCTGATCGAACTCATTGGTGCATTTTTACTATTTTCTAGAAACTGCGAAATTCCCACAGAGACAGGTATAAATGGCAAACTCTCACTAGTTGCTGAATAGATATATTTTCCGTCTCTAAACAGATTAATTTCCAACTGATTATTTTTTATTCGCCAAATTTCAGGAATAGCCAAACTCTCATAGGCACTGATTTTAGTCTGAGAAGTCAAATCCACCTCGATCGCTAAATCAGGAACAGGATCAATATTTAGGTCTAGTCGCTTTTTGCCCACGATCGCCGCACAGTTTTTTATATAAAAGCAATCATCAGGTTCAATTCCCGCCAGCATTTTGTGATTCTTAAACGTAGTAGAACCCAAGGATTCCCATTCCAAACCTAGTTCATCTAGTATGATCTTGAGGAAATCACCAATCAAAACCTTAGCTCGTTCGTGTTCTGGTAATGGCATCCCAATTTCTAATACTCCTCGGTAATAGGCAATGTGGGAATGGCGATGTTCTCCCAAATCTTCTAAAATTCTTTCAAATTCTTGCCAACTTATCTGATCTAGCCTAACTTTCTGCCCTAAATCTAAGTGAATTTGAGCAATCGCAATTTTTACAGGCACAATACACACCTCCCATTACTTCCCTTACCGCACATTTTTCAAGCTATCGACCTTGGTACTAAATAATTCACTAAAAATACTCATAACACTGCGCTTCCGCAGCTTAATATTGCCACTTATAGACATTCCCGACTGGAGAGCAATTTTTTTGCCATTGACCGATAGATTTTGACGATCTAACTTAATTTTGGCAGGAAATCTGTAGTAATTAAAGATTTGATCAGGGGGCAGGGCATCGGAACCAATAGAAATTAATGTCCCCTTAATATCGCCAAATTCACTAAAAGGGAAAGAATCCACACGCACATCTACGGGCTGCCCTTCTCTGACAAAGCCAATATCTTTATTAGTAATATAAACCCTAGCAACCAAAGCATCATCAGGCACGATCTTAAAAACTGGAGTTGCAGCATTCGCGCTATTGGTGACATATCCGAGTCCTGCCTTAAGATCGAATACTGTCCCTGCGATCGGAGCGGTAATATCTTGGTAAGTAATAGTTTGCTGCGCCTGAATAATTTGACTTTCAGTTTCGGCAAGGCGTTTATCGTTATCTAAAATGATTTTGGTTAACTGACTATCAATTTCCGCAATCCGTTTGTCATTTTCCGACATCCGAGCTAAAACATCAGTCTGAGATAGGGATACAGTGTTTTGGACTCTAGCAATAGCTTGAGCGATCGCCGACTGTATTCTCTGCACCTCTTGCCGAAATCTCTTCACATCTAATTGACGCGTATACACCTGTTGCTGTTGGCGTACCACTTGTACTCTTTGAATGCCGCCTTCTGCTAATAGTGGCTCTAGGTCTTCTAATATTTTTTTATCAATGGGCAATTGTTCTTCGGCTGTAAATAGTTGGGCTTGAGCCTGTTGGAGTTGGCTTTGTAATTGATTAACTTCTAGGGCGGCGGCATTGACCCGAGAGCTAGCTTCGGATTGGATTGCTTGTAAGCGCATTTGCTGTTCAGAGGATAAAGATGACCCACCTGAGCCAGAGATTTGAGCAATATAGAGTTGATTTTCTGCTACTAACTCCTCCCGATTTCTTGCCAAAGATAAGCGTTCAATGGGTAAGTCAGCACTTGTAGGAGCAGGAAGCCCTTGGAGCATGGAACGGTAAAAATTATTTTCTTGGGTTAAGGCAGTCTGAACTTTGCGTAAAGATTGTAATTGCGCTTTGGCAGTGGCGGAATCAAGGCGGATCAGCACCTCTCCTTTTTTTACCCTTTGTCCATCTTTGACTAAAATTTCTTTAATCACACCACCCACAGGAGCCTGCACCTCTGATACTGTGCCTTCTGGTTCTAGTTTGCCTTGGGCAGGTACAGCTTCATCAATTTGGGCAACGGAAGCCCATATCACCACAGCACTAGTTATTCCCATTAATGACCAAGCGATCGCTCTCGACCAAAACCTTGGCTGTCGTAAAATTACAGGTTGATCAAACCGCTCTTGAGGAACTGTAGTAGTAATTTCTGATTTATTGCTAACCGTAAGCATTTGACTAGAATCACTAGATTTCAAAAATTGTTGCTGTTCAGAATCTTTAGGGCTAGGCATAATAAATATGGAATTGGGATGCGCTTAAGCTATGTTCTCAGAAATTGGGAATTGCTTAGATAAAGATTTGATTAAGTAACCTAGCAAACTTAAAAGTTGGGATGAACTTAACCTGTTTATGATTTTTAATATTTTGGGTGACCTAGAGAATTAACTTTACTTTGGCAATTCTACTTAGTACTGGTTAGAACTAAATTCTACGATAGTTATCTGAGATCACGCGCATTAAGTAAGTTATTCAATGCTAATTAAATTAGACCTTTATGTTTAAATCGGATTAAATCCAAGGATCTCAATGATCTATACTATGAAGTTCAGAGGGGAATCCAGCACAACAATAATGAAAAAGACCACTAGTAAATGACGGAATTGATTCGATTAGATGGAGTATCTCTGTGGCGGCGCACTCAGGAAGAATTTTCATACGATCTCAAGAAAACTATCCTGTCGATCCTAGAGGGTAAGTATCGCCAACCAGCCAAAAAATTGGTACTAGATAATATTAATCTAGTGGTCAAGGTGGGAGATAAACTAGGAATAATTGGTGCTAATGGTTCAGGAAAATCAACTCTATTAAAGGTGATTTCAGGAATTTTAGAACCGACGGCTGGAAATGTGCGGGTAAGGGGACAAATTGCGCCATTAATCGAGCTGGGAGCAGGATTTGATGCGGATATATCCGTTACTGACAATATTATTCTCTATGGAATTATGTTGGGCTTTACCCGTAAGCAAATGAAAGCAAAAATATCTTCTATTCTAGATTTTGCCGAACTTCATGACTATGCTTTAGTTCCTGTCAAAGGTCTATCTTCAGGGATGGTAGCTCGACTGGGCTTTGCGATCGCCACTGATGTTCAGCCCGAAATTTTGATTTTAGATGAAGTTCTATCTGTAGGTGATGAAAGCTTTAAACAAAAATGCAAACGCCGTATCGATACCCTGTGGGATGATCAGGCTACGGTACTGGTAGTATCCCACGACCTAGAATTTATGAAACAAGCTTGCGATCGGGCAATTTGGTTAGACCATGGCAGAATTAAATTTGCGGGAACTACTGCCGATGCCGTTGATTGTTACCTCAAGCAAGTTAATAACATTCGTTACCAGTATGAAGCTTAAGAAATTATAAGGTAAAGTATTATGCGGCTTTAAAAAGTATAGAAATAAAATTTAGAACTATAAAAGTATTCTATGAAACCGATTACCCTCCTCGGCTCCACTGGCTCCATTGGTACCCAAACCCTTGATATTGTGAACCAGTATCCAGAGCGATTTCGGGTCGTAGGTATGACGGCAGGGGGGAATGTGGAACTTTTTGCCCAGCAAATTTTACAGTTTAAACCTGAAATTGTCGCGATCGCTAATCCTGATAAATATATTGAGCTTAAAACAGCAATTAGTAGCCTTGAGCCGCAGCCAATTATTCTAGCTGGAACTGATGGGGTCGAAAAAGTTGCAGGATATGGAGACTCGGAAACTGTAGTTACAGGTATTGTTGGTTGTGCAGGGCTATTACCGACGATCGCTGCGATTAAAGCTAAAAAAGATATTGCCCTTGCAAATAAAGAAACACTGATTGCCGCAGGCTCCGTAGTCATGCCCCTAATACAAGAGTATGGCGTTAAGATTCTGCCCGCCGATTCCGAGCATTCAGCCATTTTTCAATGTTTACAAGGTTTGCCTGAAGGGGGATTGCGACGGATTATTTTGACGGCTTCTGGTGGCGCATTTCGTGATCTACCTACAGAAAAATTAGCCTCTGTAACTATTGCCGATGCCCTTAAACATCCTAACTGGTCTATGGGTCGAAAAATCACAATCGATTCTGCCACTTTGATGAATAAAGGTTTAGAAGTAATTGAAGCGCACTACCTGTTTGGCTTAGACTACGACCATATTGAAATTGTGATTCATCCCCAAAGTATTATTCATTCCCTCATTGAACTAGAAGATACTTCGGTTTTGGCACAACTAGGTTTACCAGATATGCGATTGCCCTTACTCTATGCCCTATCCTACCCAGATCGCCTTTCTACAGATTGGACAAGATTAGATTTGGTTAAATCGGGAGACCTGACTTTTCGATCGCCCGATCATCTTAAATATCCCTGTATGCAGTTAGCCTATGCCGCAGGACGGGCAGGAGGATCAATGCCTGCAGTGCTGAATGCTGCCAACGAACAGGCGGTGGATTTATTCTTGAATGAGAAAATTACATTTTTACAGATTCCTCAATTAATCGAAAAAACCTGCGAACGTCATAATCATATAGCTGCACCAACCCTAGAGGATATTCTAGAAGTTGATGCTTGGGCAAGAAGAACTACCCTAGAATTAGTGCCTTCCCTCTAACCAATTATTTTAGGAATAATTAACGGATATATTCTTTTAGAACACTGTTCCGATTGGGATGACGGAGTTTACGCAATGCCTTTGCTTCAATTTGACGGATGCGCTCACGGGTAACGTTAAAAATTTGCCCAATTTCCTCAAGGGTTTTCATTCGTCCATCATCTAAGCCATAGCGCAGTCGCAGCACGTCCCTTTCCCTAGGGCTAAGGGTTCCTAAAACACTTTCGAGATCTTCCCGTAGTAGATTTTTGGCAACTTGATCGTCAGGAGTTTCACCATCAGATTCAATAAAATCACCTAATCTTGAGTCTTCCTCTTTACCAATCGGAGTTTCCAAGGAGATCGGTAACTGAGCCGACTTCGCAATAAATCTTAACTTCTCAATGGTCATTTCCATCCGAGTTGCAATTTCTTCTTCACTTGGTTTACGCCCCATTTCTTGAGAAAGTAACTTTGTGGTTTTTTTGATCCGAGAGATAGTTTCGTAAAGGTGAACAGGGAGGCGGATTGTTCGAGATTGGTCGGCGATCGCCCTAGTAATTGCTTGACGAATCCACCAAGTAGCATAGGTAGAAAACTTATAGCCCTTCTCATGATCAAACTTTTCCGCAGCCCGAATTAGCCCCAGACTTCCTTCTTGAATTAAGTCTTGAAAAGATAAGCCCCGATTCATATATTTCTTGGCGATCGAGACCACTAGACGGAGATTTGACTGCACCATCTTATCCTTGGCACGGCGACCAGAGTGCAGGCGGATTTTAAACTTATCTAGGGGCATATCCATTCCGTTTGCCCAATCGTCCAATTTCACATTCTCAAGTTCACATTCGTGCTGTTCTGCTAATTCTCTTTGTTTATCTTCTAATTGCAGTAAATCAGCGATTTTACGGGCTAATTCAATCTCTTCATCAGCTCTTAATAACCTAATTCGTCCAATTTCCTGTAGATATAAACGAATTGAATCTTCGGTGTAGTGTTTTTTCTTGGTTTGAACAGTACTTTTACGACCGCGACGGGCTTTGGTGACTTTTCCACCTTCTCCTTCTACGGCGGGATCTATGCTTTCATCAACTTCATCTGTATCATCATCTTTATCTAGGGATGCCAAGTCCATGATACTAGGCTCTGCTATCTGTCTGATTTTACTGGATGATTGATTGGGCACCAGAATTTCCGTGAGTAGGTCAGTGGCTGTGGTCATGCCGAACTCCTGTATTGATTGCTTAGTAAATTGTAATAATTGGGTCGTTGGTATCGTTCTTCAGTTACGCAACTTTCAAAATACCAAAACTTGCACTAATGCTAAGTGGTACTGCCAAACTGTATAGACGCTTGGATTAACATCATACATCTTTGTTTTTGAGATTGGTGACCTGCGGCTTAATTTGCTAATTAGAACTCTTACACCATTACATCTTAGTTAATTTTATGAATTAATTTCAAGACTTAAGTAATCGTTAATATTTAGTTATATTACATATTTTCCAGTAGGTTTTTAATTAAAATCGCAGACATTAAAACCTGAATTAGCTTGGGTTTAGAAAAATATAGATTAGTATTTTCTCGGATTAAATTTACTCAGTTTTAAGAGCAATGGATTTTTTAGCGATAAATCAGATAGATTGGTTTAGTACTTGATCTGTCGTTATGTTAAGAAAAGTTTCGCTAGGAAGTGTTGGGCTAGTTATCGGTGGAATTTTAGCCGTGGTGGGAATGATTGCATATACTACAGGGAATTCCACCTTGAGTTTAGCAGGGCTATTTTATGGGGTACCAATTTTGTTAGGAGGGGCGGCTCTAAAATCTTCAGAGGTTAAACCCGTATCTGTTCTTGAACCTACCTCGGAAGCGATCGTAAAATTACGCGACCAACAAGCTACTACTACTCAAAATAAATTACGATTAGATGTCACTCGCTATCGCTATGGAATTGAGGCTCATTTAGATGAAGTATTATCAAAACTTGGAATGAGTCCGACCGATGAAGAACGACCCGTACTAAGTGGACTATATGAAGAGAGCACAAAAGATGGTACTTATAGCTTAGTGCTTAGGTTTGACTCACCGCTTATACCCTTTGAGACTTGGGAACAGAAACAGGAAAAACTAACTCGATTTTTTGGTCCTGGCATTATTGCTGAAGTTGCACAATTAGAACAAAAAGCGATCGCTCTGAAATTAATTGCAGTGCCTGATATGGCTGAGCCTACCAAAACCTAAACTCTAAATTATAAATAACCCGAATTATAAATAACCCGAAGACTAAAACCTGAGGCTAATTTTTTGTTGGTGTAAAACTTGGCTATACATTTTTTCTAACTGCGTAATGTTATCACTCAAGCTGTACTGCTCAAGTACACGTTGTCGGGCTTTACGCCCAAGGATATGGATCATTTCAGGATGAAGAGCAAATAGAGGCAAAAGCGTACAAAGTTGAGATATTACTTTTCTGGGGTCAAGGACAATTCCTGCGCCATCAGCCAATACCTCTCCGTCGGCACCAACATCTGTAGCTATACAGGCAACGCCACAAGACATAGCTTCTAAGAGTGAAAGCGATAGACCTTCAACTAAAGAAGGCAGGATAAATACATCGGCTCCCCTGAGGATTTCAATGCGCCTTTTTTCATCGGCAATATATCCCATCCACACCACACCTGCTTCGGAGCCATAGCTAGATCGGAGAGTATCTCCTGCTGGTCCATCACCCACGATCGCTAACTTACAGTTACTAGGCATATTCAGCTTGCGCCAAGCACTTAACAATGATTCGACATTTTTTTCTGCTGCTAAGCGTCCTTGGTACACATATAATCTTTCGGCATTTAGCTCTTTTTTAATTGTGGAATAGCCGGGGGAAAATTTTTCAGGATCAACGCCATTAGGAATGACGATAATACGTCTATCTGGGACTCCTAACCTATGCAAAAGCGATCGCTGAATTTGAGAAAACACAATTACTTGATTATATTCTGCCAAAGATGGGGCATAGATCTGATAGGTAAGCTGTTGGGTGCTAGAGGTGATATTACGTCTTTGCAGATCAAAGGGTGGGTGAAATGTGGCGACAAGGGGTAAATTGAGGTCAGCACAAATTTCAGGCAACAGAAAATCTAAGGGTGAAAGTGCTAATGATGCATGGACTAAATCGGGTTTAAGATTGCGTAAAGATTCAATTAGTACCTTACTGCTGCGAGGAGAGGGGAGAGTATAAATAGTGGATTTATACAGAAATGGTAATGATACTTCTTGACTATTGTTATTAAGGGTGTGTGGATCTAGGGGATAGTCGTTAACTTTAGAATCGTCGGTAAAATGCAAAAAATCAATACAATGCCCTCGATCTAATAGTGCATTTGTAATCTCACGACAGTAGGTCACATTCCCACAGAAAGGACTTTTTTTCCCTAGCCAAGCTATACGCATTAATTAATAGTGCCTATCTTTTATTTGTTCACACCTATTAAGAATATATCAGCTATGGAGTCACCATAAATAACTGATGAGTAATGGATTTTGAGTAGTGCCTGAAGCTAGAAGAGCCAAGGTAAATTTAATTATTTTTATTTGAAAATTTTCCAAGAACCATAACTCTCCTCTGCCCCACTGGGTATCTGCGATTTGTTTATGCTTACCTACTTAGATATTCTATAGAGGGATTTAGTTTAGTTAAGGGATTTTTGCTAAGATTAGAGCCAAAGTTTAATCTAAAAAATTGTAGAACTGTGGAAATTATTACAACACTACTTAAGTCTGGATTATTGGTTTATGGGGCGATCGCAGGGGCATATCTGGTCGTAGTTCCATTTATCTTGCTGTATTACTTCAAAGCTCGTTGGTATCTGACTAATTCTTGGGAAAGAGCATTTATGTGTTTTATGGTGTTCTTTTTCTTTCCAGGGCTATTGTTACTATCACCCTTGGTCAACTTTCGTCCTGAAGCCAGAAAACTAGGTTAATCATGCGGCGAATTGATGCGATCGCTATCACATTTGCTTTTTTTGTCCTAGGAGGTATATCTTTTTGGGGCTTGAAGTCTTATGGATTCAGTGGTGAAAATGCGGGGATTTGGAGTCAAGTAGTTTTAGTGGGGGGGATTTTGCTATGGGTTGCCACCTATATCTACAGGGCAGTTACCCAGACCATGACCTATAACCAGCAGTTAACTGACTACAAAACTGAGGTTTTAAAGAAGCAGTTGGCGGAAATGTCCCCCGAAGAATTAGCTAAACTCCAAGCAAAAGTTGATGCTGAGTCTAGTTCATAAAGCGTTAAAACCTTAGTAAAATTTTAATAATGCCTCGATCCGCTCATCTAATTTAATGGTCTGACGATCTAGGTATAGAATTTTTGATTTAAGTCGGCGATCGCTGCATAACCCTATAACTAGAATATTAATATGCTCGATGTATGCTTGATTGAGCGCAGCTTTTCCCACTTCATAAACCAAAGGTATGCCAGGCTGAATTATGGCTAAGTTACTGAAAAATTGATTTGTTACCTCAAAACAAAGATTTAGGTAATCCTCTAGTTCCTGAAAATTAACTGGTGTTTTGCCCTGAATATCGCCAAGGGTGTAAGCCATCATGTCTATGGGGGTACGATCGCTAATAAAAATCTGTGGTTCCATCTCCCAAATTGCGATCGCTGCTTCTAAGATTTTGTGTTGAATCCTTAAACGAGTACTAAAATCCATCGGTAAGGCGGGATCTAAGTCATATTTTCTAAAAACAGCACTGGTATCGGTTTTGACGAAGGTGATATTTTGGCTTTGAGCGATCGCCTGTGCTAAGGTCGTCTTACCCGTGCGATGCCCCCCACATAGTCCAAGGTTCATAAGAAAATATATTCTGTAAATACATAATCTTACAGGTTTTTAACAAGTTCCTAATCTCGGCGATCGCTATATTTATTTGCGGAAATAAAAAATTTGCAAATCCTCAACTAACTTTTAACAAATGGCGATCGCTTTAATCAGCTAAGATAGATTGAGAATCTGTCAAAATCCTAACTATGCTCACTGGTGCCGAAATTCGCTCTCAATTCTTAAAATTTTACGAAGAACGTGGTCATAAAGTTTTACCTAGTGCGTCTTTAGTTCCTGAAGATCCGACAGTTTTACTCACGATCGCTGGGATGTTACCTTTTAAACCCATATTCCTTGGACTTAGAGCGGCTGAAGTCCCACGGGCTACCACTTCCCAAAAATGCATCCGCACCAACGATATTGAAAATGTAGGCAGAACCAAACGGCATCATACTTTTTTTGAGATGTTGGGTAATTTTAGTTTTGGTGATTATTTTAAAAAGCAAGCGATCGCTTGGGGCTGGGAATTAGTAACTGAAGTATTCAAACTACCGCCAGAACGCCTTATAGTCAGTGTATTCCATGAAGATGAAGATGCCTTTGCGATTTGGCGAGATGACATTGGCATTCCTGCTCACCGCATTCAACGCATGGGAGAAGATAATTTTTGGGCATCGGGAGTGACGGGACCTTGTGGTCCTTGTTCGGAAATTTATTATGATTTTCGCCCTGAAGCTGGAGATTTGAATATTGATTTAGAAGATGGCGATCGCTTTCTGGAAATCTATAACCTCGTATTTATGGAGCTAAATCGCAACAGTGATGGAACTTTTACCCCTCTAAAAAAGCAAAATATTGATACGGGCTTGGGCTTGGAACGAATGGCTCAGATATTGCAGGGTAAACCCAATAACTATGAAACGGATTTAATTTTTCCGATTTTGAAAACTGCGGCAGATATTGCTGGTATTGATTATCACACTAGTTCAGAACAGGTGAAAACCTCCCTTAAGGTAATTGGCGATCACGTGCGATCGGTGGTACATATGATTGCCGATGGTATTACCGCTTCTAATGTGGGGCGGGGTTACATTCTTCGGAGATTACTGCGCCGAGTGGTGCGCCATGGCAGACTCATTGGAATTTCTGGTGAATTTACAACCAAAGTTGCAGAAACGGCGATCGCTCTTTCCGAGGTGGCATATCCAAATGTGCGAGAACGGGAAGATATTATAAAATCCGAACTAAGTAAAGAAGAAAATCGCTTCTTGCAAACCCTAGAACGAGGCGAAAAATTATTAGCTGAAACCATTGCTAATTCAGAAGTTCAAGCTAGTAAGGTCATTAAAGGTGCTGATGCTTTTACGCTATACGACACCTATGGCTTCCCTTTGGAGTTAACCCAAGAAATTGCCGAAGAAGAAGGATTATCCGTTGACGAAGAGGGATTTAAGTTGGCGATGCAGGAGCAACAAGAACGCTCTAAAGATGCCCATGTCGATATAGATTTACTAACTCAAATCAACTGGTCAGAAGCAGCAAAGCAGATTCCTAGAACTGAATTTATCGGATATACTCAAACCCATGCTGAGAGTATCGTTAAGTTAATTTTAGTCAACGGGAAATCTGTAAATATTGCCAATGCTGGCGATCGCATTCAAATTATTCTCAATCAAACTCCTTTTTATGCAGAATCGGGGGGGCAAATTGGGGATAAAGGATTTATATCCTCAGGCGATACGATCATTCGCATTGATGATGTCCAAAAAGAATCGAATTTATTCATTCACATCGGCGTAGTGGAACGGGGAGAACTTACCTTAGATGCATCAGTTAATGCTCAAGTTTCCACCAGCGATCGCCGTCGCATTCAGGCACACCACACCTCTACACACTTGTTGCAGTCTGCACTAAAGAAAATCGTTGATCCTAATATCGCCCAAGCTGGTTCTCTAGTCACAGGCGATCGCCTACGCTTTGACTTCAATCTTGCCCGTGCTGTTAATCCTGATGAAATTAAAGAGATTGAGGATTTAATTAATCGTTGGATTATGGAAGCTCACAACTCGGAAATTACGGTAATGGCGATCGCCGAGGCAAAAGCTAAAGGTGCAGTCGCGATGTTTGGGGAAAAATATGGGGCGGAAGTGCGAGTGATAGATATTCCCAATGTGACGATGGAATTGTGCGGCGGTACCCATGTTGCGAATACTTCAGAAATTGGCATCTTCAAGATTATCTCTGAATCAGGGGTAGCTTCAGGGATCAGAAGAATCGAAGCAATTGCGGGGCAGGCTGTAGTTGAGTATCTCAATCTTAGGGATGGTATTGTCAAAGAGCTGAGCGATCGCTTTAAGATTAAACCTGA
>Ga0209490_10004020_pt1 | contig 13666 bp, 8 predicted proteins | sample MAT06_FD_187209 | JGI IMG/M metagenome (GOLD analysis project Ga0209490, IMG submission 187209) | Freshwater microbial communities from Lake Fryxell liftoff mats and glacier meltwater in Antarctica - MAT-06 (SPAdes) (version 2) | ecosystem: Environmental > Aquatic > Freshwater > Ice > Liftoff...
TTGCTTGTTCACTGTTCCAATTTGATGGGCATTGGTAATAAACACAAGGTGCTGTTTTTCCGGAAACTGAGTCTTAAAAGTCTGAAACGCTCCCAATTTACCCCAACCGCCAACAGTCAAATTTTTCCCTTCCAAAACCGCCCATTCAAAACGGGCATCGCCACTCAATTGGCCAAACGCTGCAACACTTCCAGGCTTGCCAACTTGCATTGTGGATACCTGGCCCATTAAATCACAAGCAAAAATACTCCCACTCGAATTGCCACAATAGATGTGCGGCGCATTAGATGCTGCATCCACTTGCAAGGGCGTGTTGAATTCCCCAGCTCCGTTTGGGTTGTTTAGCTGCACCGGTTCGAAACGCAGGGCTCCATCCCGGCCAAAGACCGACAGCAGACCTCCTTCAGTCAATACGGCTAAATAATCCTTCCCCTTGTGTTGAAAATGGAGCATGGGTTGTCGCACTTTGCCTTTATCTGCCGCTGGCTTTTTAGCTGTTTTTGATTCGAAAGCAGGGATAGTCAGTCCATTCCAGCCGTCAAGCGGCTTACCCTGAGGCCCGAAACCGTAAATTTTGCCGTTTTCACAAGCCACGAAGTAGTTGAATTTTGTGTTTTGATCAAATTCAACCACAGTAGCACCATTGGTAGCTTTGGCTGATAATTTGAAGGGAAAACCATCCACATCATGCCCTTTTTCATTCAGGGTGTAGAGCTGCGTGGCTGTACTGAACGTGTAACATTTTGCTCCGTTTCCATAAAAATCAATACCACTAATCTCCGAAAGGATGCGATTGGGTAGTGCTCGATTCCAATCATTTGCGCCGTTTTGAGCATCCAGACAGTGCAGGTTGTTTTCCAGATCCTGAATGAGCACGAAGGTTTTGTTCGCTGCTTGTTCCACTAGATACGGCTGGGTAGCTACGGGCGCTGCAAACACAGATTTCCATAAAATATCCGTCTCCGCAAGGGGTTGAGAAATGGCTTGGCTGGTCAGTGTAAGCTCCATTTTTCGACCAAAACCGGGCTGTAGTTCAGCCCCAATAAAACCGGTCTTAGCAAACGATGCTTCCCCTTTTGTACCACACAGGTTCTGCAAAAGACTCGGCAGATAAACAGTATTCAACATAAACGAGGCTAGACCATTCTGGGCGTGTTTTTGTTGGAGTTGGAGGAAATCTACGTTGGCCGAAAGGGTCTGATTTACAAGATATTTATCCAAAAAAATCTCTAGCGAGGAGCGATCAGGTGCAAAAACAGCAAATCCGCCAACCAGTGCACAAACCGGGTTTCGAAACGCCTCATCATCGCCCAAAAGCGGCTTCAGCAGCGATGAACTTTGGAAGCTCAGCACCTCAAACATTTGATATGCCCCTGTCGTGCCGGGCAAGGTACCATGTGCTTTCCCAAAGGCTTGCAGCTTTTTGATCGCCATCGAACTGTCGCGCACAGCAAGCAGCAATAAGCGATCTCCCTTGAGCTCGGGAGAAAGTGGCTCCGTCACGGCAATTGCGGCTTCTGTGCCCACCCAGGGCTCCACGTATTGCTCGAAATCGCTGGAACGTTCTTCGCCAATTGTTCTAAAAAAGCCAGCAACATTGCCCAAACCAGCCCGGACTAAAAAAGCGGTATTGTCGGGCAAAAGGCTGTATATCAAGTTGCCCGGCGTTTGGCCCCAACTACTTAAATTACGGAGAAAGCCATTTGTTTCAGCTAAAGCTTTTAGCGATTTCCCATCCCATGAAAGCCCAAGCCATTCGACGTTTCGCGCCAGCAAATCGGGCAATTCGCGCCAATGGGCATTCATTTGACCGCGCCACTGCGCTGCAAGGGACGATGGGCGAATATGAATGCGCAGGGGCGACTCTGGCAAATCGCTGATATGGGGTCGATCAGCCCACCAATTATGCGGGTTTTCGAGTTGGGCGAGTGCGTCTTCGAGCAAAGTTGCCCGCCGCGAAAAGAGCAAAATTCGGCCAGATATTGTCACTTCAATTTGCTCGGTTTGGGAGAGGTGAACGTTGAAAATATCGTTTCCGTGAAATTGGTGGGGGAAATATTTGGGGCTTAGTTTATTGGTTTTAAGGCTTTTTTCCAGCTCAAAATCCGCGTCAAGTTCAAGCGCGAAAAGGGCATGGAGACTATCGGCAGGGTGAAGTGAGAAGGCCGCAAGGGCTTTGTTCTTTGCAAAGGCGCGAAGCACATTGGGATCATGTCCAAAGAGTTTGAAGGCGGCATCTGCATCCTCAAAACAATGCTCAAAAAGCGTGCTGTGCAGCACTTCGCGCCATGGTGCGTCGGGTGTTTTGTCCGTCAAGATTTTAGCTCGAAGCAGTCCCGTACATTCCAGCAAGAGAGAAGTTTGGGCCGGCACGGCACGAAAAGCCCCTGCATTGCGGGGCAAAAAAAGAAATAGAAAGAGCGCAGCGAGGAGGATGCTGGTGAAGAGGAGGAGGATACGGCGAGGTAAAATGCCTGGTTTGGTTTCGATGCGCATGGGGACATTCTGATTTTAGGAACAGTGAAACGATACCGTTCCTCAGCCGAATCGGACTTTGTATGCTTTTTTTCCAGGGTCTGTTTGGACTTCGCATGTTGCATTTTTCAAACGGAATAGGCTCAAAATCAACCCGCCAAAAAGGAGGCATCCATTCGTAACCGGATATTCCTTGACTTCAAATCGTTGAACAGTTGGTTCCATACAAAAGGCCAGATTTGGAGGTGAAAATAAGTTTCATTCTAAAAAAGAGGCAAAAAGAACGTGCTGGGAGAAAATTTGCCAACTTTTCCCAAACCTTGCGCACCATTCCGAAGGCCCTTCAATGACGAACGACAAAATGTAATAACGAGGACAATATGATAAACTCTCCTTTTCTCCGTATCGGCGCCCTACTCGGCGCATTAGCCGTGGGCATCGGCGCTTTTGGAGCGCACGGCCTAAAACCACACCTTTCTGACTATCAAATCGCGATATTTGAAAAAGGCGTGCAGTATCAATTTTACCACGCGCTTGCCCTTTTAGTCCTCGGAATAATGTTCCAACATTCGCCTGAAAACAAATGGCTCCGGCGGGCAGGATGGCTTTTTGTAGCTGGAATCATCGGATTCTCTGGCTCGCTTTATTTGCTGGCTTGCCGCGATTTGCTTCCGTTCCCGGTCGGCTTTGCAGGGCCCGTTACGCCGCTTGGTGGCTTGTGTTTTTTGGCCGCTTGGGTGATTTTAGCTGTCTCAAGTGGTCGTGAGAAGTAGTTAAGTTAATTGCTTATCCGCATATTGTACAGTTAAAAGATTTCCGATATCCGATTACATGATTTCCGATTTTTGATTGGATTGAAGATTGAAAAATTTTGCAACCTGCTATTAATCAATCATTTCGTACAATAATCAGGTATGTATTGGGTATTACCTGTAAATCCTATTTCTGAATTCTACCTTCAAATCAAAAATCGGAAATCATGTAATCGGATATCGGAAATCTTCTAACTGTACTACACGCCGATGGGAAATAAACAAAAAACAGGGCACTTGTAAATACAATGAATGCCTATCCAAAACTCAAGTTTCGTTCAACGTGTCATTCGTTGCGCTTTGCTAATTTTCCACTCTTCCGCCAGCCCTTGCCGCGCAGTTCCCAGACATAGATTCCGGCGGGAATATCGTTGAGGCGCAACTGGCCTTTTGTTCCAGAAAAATCTGCTTCCTGAATCAATTTTCCATTCAGATCAAAAAGCCTAAGGTGCGAATAATCAAGGTTTTGTCCTGAAATACTGAACTCCGCAAGCGCATGCGCTGGATTCGGCGAAACACGCACAAAAACATTGTCTTTGGGCTCCTGGATTCCCGATTCCGTCTTGAAATTGGCCGAGAATAACCCGTTGCCGTGTGTTGCAGCCACCACATAGCCGTCCGCGCGACGAACATCCACGAAATCTACCACATTGGCACCCATCTGATCCGCGCCTTCGAGTGTCCACACAGTACCAATCAGGCCGGTAGCATGAAGTTTTAGGGTATCGGCACTGTAAAGTCCCACACTGGTGCCGCAGAAATATTTAAGCGAGCCATTGTCCATGGGTAAAATACTTACCCAACGCAGCGAGGAACCTGGGCCATTGCCGGCCAGATTAGCTTCCAGATTTCCAGCCACTTTTTTCCAGCTTGCCCCTGCGTTTTCACTAAGGTACATGCTGTATACCACGTAATTGGAATACACCAGGACCACCCGATCCGGATTGGTCGGATCAATGGCGAGGCAATTAATAAAGGCATCCACCGCTACCGTATCTGGAGAAGGCAGTTTTGTAAAAGATGGCGTTCCTGTATGCGCATTGTCTACCCGGAAAACCTTATTGTTCGACGTGCCGAGGTAAAGGCGATGTGCCGGAGCAGTTTCCGAAACGGCGATGGCTGTAAATTGGCCGGTCGTCAGGGTGTCCGGAAATTGCGTCCAACCCGTTGCGATGGTATCCCACTGCCCGGTGAGGGCGATAGAGTATAATTGATTTTGGCGGTAAAGTTTGTTCCCTGCGGGTTGGTACAAGATGTTTGCATCCAATGGATCTAGCGCCAAAGGATTGATGAACTGGTACTCATCTTTCGATGGGCCAATCGGATCGATCCGTCGGAAACCAAGCACATTTCCGCTTGCGTCTAAATTCACCTTGGCCACTTTACCTTGTTGAATAGAAAGAATATAAAAGGCTTTGTTGGGCGCAATTGCACCATAGGCGCCGTCGCCATTTACGGTTTGCCGCCAGGGAGCGGTGGGGTCTGCGGAATTGACAAAGAAATTGCCGTTGTCTTGCAAGCCCCCGATGATGGTGTTATCGCCAGCGACGTTTTTATCGATGATGGCGGTATAAAATTGCGACGTGATATACCCGTCATTCAGGTATGACCACTCAACAAAGGGGGCGAGACAGTTTTCTGTACGGTGTATACCTCCGTCACTGCCCGTGAGGACAACATTGGGATTGGAAGGCAGAAAAAGCACTTCATGAAGATCGGGGTGATGATTGGGGTAAAGTTCAAAAAACGGCAGCGTTGTGCCGATTTTATATCCGCCAATTTTGGTCGTGTTGTCCGGCGATGCAAAACCATCTGTACTGCGCCAAAGGTTCGTGCCTCCAATAATTACAGTGCCTGAGCCCGGCTGCACTTTCACCACCAGATCGTAGCCGCCTTGGGCAGCACATTGATCAAATTCTGTACCCGTGCTGGGCAAATTAGCCGTACGATTTTCCCATAATCCGCCAGCTCCAGAGCCATTGCCGCTCAGGTAGGTATATTTCCAAAGACTCGTCCAGTCATCAGATCCCAAATAATTGGTGTAATGGCCACTTCCGGGCGTAGTCCCGAAGAAATATACTTCGTTTTCGTTGTTTGGGTTGATCCCCATCACGATACGATTGTACTGGTTGGGTATACTGTTGGGGGTAATATTCACCCAGGTAGTGCCATTTGTACTCCGCCAGAATCCTTTTTGCCCGCCATCACTGCTGAGGGTGGCGTAGACTACACCGGTGCTTGTCACTGTCACATCCGTGAAATACGAAAACGGCGAGGTAGAATTACTTCCACGGACTACTGTCCACGAACTGCCGCCATTGGTACTGCGGAAAATTGCGCCATAAGTCGCTGCATACACTACATCTTGCGTAGCAACGGGGTCAGTAGCTACGCGCCACACCCCCTGCCAAACGGTAGAAAAGGAATGTGGACTGCCATCATCTGTGGCATTGATCGGCGACCAGGAGTTTCCGCTGTCCGTACTTTTAAACATCCCGTCGCCAAGGTAATAGGCACCCCCACCGGAAGAGGAAGAACCATAAAGTTCACCAGAAGTATAGTACCAAACGTTTGTCTTCCCGGTACGTGTATCTTGTGCAATACTTGTGCAACCAGGGTGGGCATTGAGCGGGGTTTTGCGAGTCCAGGTTTGGCCGGCATCCAAGCTGAGCCACATGCCGCCTGAAATGCCCCCTGCTAGCAGGCGGTTTTCGTTGGTAACATCCATCGCCAGGGCGCGGGTACGCCCACCTACATTCCAGGGCCCGCGTGACATCCATTCACCATTTTCATCTCGACCAGTTACAGCCTGGGGAAGGCTGGCTGCATATTTGCGTTCCAGGAATTGTATGCCGACCGGAATTTGCCCTGTGGCTGGGTCAGCGAGGCGCTTTCGTTCCCATTCCCGACGAAGTTTGCCATTTTCTTCCGACGCTCCTGAGGGCATTTTAGGACTGCCCGCAAGGTTTTTGCTTTGGTTTGAAAAATAAAAAAGGCCGCATGCGGCAAAGAGGATTGTTGCAAAAACAGGTATGATTCTTTTCATGCTAAAAGTTTTAGGCGGGAAAGATAAGGAACGGGGAAACAATAACTTGTTTCTAAAATAATGTGGCCAATTCGCAAAGGTGATAAAAGTGCTCAAGGATGAAAATTACCCCCTCAGAAACCTGACTTTTCCAAAAAAATGTCCAACGAGACTTCTGACTGTGTGAGTAACTTTAGCACTGTAATAATATTTGATACCAAATCATCTTTAAAAATTCGCTCGTATGGCAAAGAAAAAACTCAAACTCAACGATCTTAAGGTACAAAGTATCGTCACTTCACTAGAAGAAGGGCAGATGCAAACCTTAAAAGGAGGCCGGGAAGTAGTAGGCCGCCGCCGCAGTTACACGGTTCGCTGGACCATGGTGGATACCCGGGTTCAGTCGGACTCTCTTGGTGGCTTTCTGGGCGGCAATTAAAGCTGCTTGGCTTCCACTTCGCGCAAATATTTTTCGCGCACCACCGCTGCAAATTCTTGACCTCTTGCCTTGGCATCCAGCCAAGCCAAGAGGTCAAATGTTTGTAGTAATGCCCTCGTTTCCGGCACCTGTGCTTTGGGTTGCAGGTCGTTTTTTACTTTAGCAAAAACCTCCCGTTGGCCTCGAGTATCGGGCAGTTTTATCGCTTCAAAAATACCATGCATAAACCTCCGTTCCAGGTCATGGAGGCGGTTTTTTCTTTTTAAAAATCGCGCAGAAGTCCGTAGTTGCGAATCCAGGAGTAAGAAATTCCCCAACTCATAATGGAGAATAAGGGAGAGCATACGAGCCAGGCTTTGAAGGTCTTCCCGGCCCACCGTTCGGCGTTGTGCAAGCCAGTGATTCAGGTGATCGAGTGCCATATTGAAATCGCCGAGGCCAATACAAATGGGCACAAATTGGAGATAAAAACTCCCCGTTTCATAATCGTGTGGATCAAACAACTCCGCCTCAAGAAGACATCGTTCCATTTCACGCCTTCCTTCCTCAAATTCGCCCGTATACGTACACAAAGCAAAAAATGTACTGAAGTATTGACGGTGTATTTTACGGCGGTCATCTTCCGTAACAGGTTGAAGATCACGTATTTTTTCCAGGCAAGCCTGCACTTCGGAGTACTTTTGCAAGAGACCACAAGCTACGGTTTGGTTGCTCAATGCAGCAATGTAGTCCGACAAATTCTCACGCAGAAAATGGGGTTGCGACTCCTGCAAACTGATGAGTGTCTTCCCTGTTTCATAAAACTTTTCCTGTTCCAGCGCAGTATGGTAGTACAGACTTAAGGTGCGATAATAAAGCACCCTGGCCGTATGCGACACCGCTGCATCAGGATCAGCAAACGCCTGTTGATCCACGAGCTGGCGAAGGCGGGCTACACGATCCGGCCCGCGCTGGAGCGGGTCTTTTTTAATGGAAGCATAAGCCTGAAAAAATGCTCTCCGATAATGAGAGGCGTTACGCAGTTGCTCCATAGCGCGCGCTTCTTCATCCTGCAACCGATCCAGGTTTTTATGCAGAAAATCAATATCCATTCGGGTGTAGGCAAGTTGCTTTTCCCAACGCACAATTTCAATCTGATGTGCAAAGCTCTCGTACCGTTGAGCAAGTTTGCGTGCCTTGCCTAGCAGGTCGCGACAATCGCCGTAATGTCCTCGTTTGAAGAGGGCAGCTACGCTTTGAAGCAGTTGATTGAGTCGTTGCTGGGTGGAATGTAATTCGTCATAATTCTGAAGGCATTTCAGCACCAATTGGTAGAGATAGGCCTTAAGTTCAGCATATTTTTTACTGCCAGCATCCTGACCTTTGTAAATTTTTGTTCTCCATTTCTCTTCGTCAAAGCCTTCGGCAGTGGCCAAAGCCTCGAATAGTTGGATGTACTTGTTATCTGCCCCTGGTTTGCCCCTCACGAAAATGCGGAAGTAGCGCTTTTCGGCAGGCGAAAGCGAACGTACGAGACGGTGCAATTTGTCGGAAGGTGTTTTTGACATTTCAGATCAACGGATTTAGAGGCAAAATTGTCAGGTATTTATCATATTACCAAAACAAAAAACAAGCTCAGAAACCTGACTTTTAAAAAAAATTGGGTTGCAGACTGAAAAACTGTGCCCGACTTTTGTCTTATCAAATTGGGAAACAGCCACCTGTAACTTTTTAAAACTGTCTGTTATGCTAAACGCCATCGCAATCCGCCGCCTGCCAGAATCGCCAGAACCGAACGCTTCACTCGCTCGAGCCACGCCCATAAAACCTGTGCAGAATATCGAGCCCGTGATCAGGCCAGCACCTGAAGTAGAAAAAATCGCACTTCCTACCATGGAAGGGCTTTGTTTTGAGAAGGTAAAGCACATTACTTTTTTGGAGGCAAGTGGCAATTACACGGCTTTGCATTTTAAAGATAAACGGCAAGTGCTCATCTGCAAAACCCTGCGTGAAGTTGAGCAAATGCTTCCCAGTCGTGCCTTTGCACGCATTCATCGCTCGCATACCATTCACCTCAAACACCTCAAAAAATATGTTCGAGGCAAAGGTGGTCACGTGCTACTCCAAAACGGCGTGACGCTTACGGTATCTTCAGGCCAAAAGGAATCCTTTTTGGAGCATTTGAGAACTTATTTTGGGTAGTGCCCCTGTATTCCCACCATATTCCAATAAAGATAAACACCCACCTACCCTGAGCCCCAAAGCCCTCCCAAGCAAATAAACACAATAGCCCCCCTCCTTTCGCCTTCGGGCGGAGGGAGGGACAGGGAGGCGGGTAAAATAGACACAGTAAGGGTTTGGTTTGGCACCGGGCGCAGCAATTTGCGTCCGGTGATTTTTTTTGTGGAAGCGGCTCGAATTTTTCAGACCTTTCGCACTGAGATTCTACTAAGTACGAATCCTGCGTTCAAATCGCGAAATCCACCAAATCCCCCGCCTTCGCTAATGCAACGGCGGGTAAAGCATTCACCAGCGTTAAATGAGCAACGCCGATACCAACCTCCCACGCCGCTACCCTGGCCTCCGCCCATTTGAGCGCAGCCAAAGTGCTGTGTTTCACGGCAGGAGCGAAGACATCATCCGGCTCAGCAATCTTGTAATGCGTGAACGCTTGGTCGTCTTATTTGCCAAGTCAGGCATGGGAAAAACTTCCCTCTTACAAGCTGGTTGTGCCCCCGAACTCGAACGACAGGATTTTGTCCCCGTCTTCTTGCGTACGGAGCGAAGTGACCGTCCATTGCTCTCCGGCATCGGGGAGATGCTGGATAAAAACGCCCATGTAGGTGGCACAGATGGCACGGGGCTTCGCCCGGGCGCTCCCCAGACCTTGTGGGAAAAAATGAAACGGCTAGAGTTTGACCTCAACGGCTTACCCGCTACACCAGTGCTGGTTTTGGACCAGTTTGAAGAAGCTTTCACCCTTGCGCATACGGAGGAAAGTCGCAATCAGTTCTTTCTCGAGCTGGCAGATGTGGCCAACGAAACTATGCCTGAAGCACTTAGGGCCCTTTTGTTGGAAGATTTTGAATATGGTAAAATAGACGTAGAAACGATGCAATGGTGGGAGCGGCAACCCAATGTTCGGATCGTTTTGAGTATTCGCTCTGATTTCTTGCACATGATCGACCGGGTAAGCAAGGGTATTCCGGGCATTCTGCGCAACCGGTACGAACTGTTACCACTCGACCGCGAAAAGGCCCGTACCGCTATCGTGAAACCAGCGACCCAGAAAGGTACTTATGCCAGCCAGGCCTTTGCATATACGCCTGCTGCTTTGGAAGAAATGCTGGATTTTCTTTCCGGTCACGATACGACGACTGTTGACGAAGGCAAAGCGACAAACAGGGTGGAGGAAATAGAGGCGGTTAACTTGCAAATCATCTGTCAGGATGTAGAAGAACGAATTATTGATTTCCAAAAACCTGCGCAATTCGAGGTAGACAGCCAATTCTATGAGGGCAAAGAAGGATTGCGCAATTCTATTCGCAATTTCTATCAAAACCAACTCCGACTTTTCCCGAAGGCTTACGTAGAGCGCATTTTGCAAAAAACGCAGCAGGGTGCTCCGATCTCAACGCTGGACAAAGCATTGACCACCAAGCCCGTAGACGAGCTTCACGACACCGCGCGCCGACTCATTGAAGAAAGCCTCATTACCCCTGGCAATCGTCGGAATAGCGTGGTTGACGATACCCTTATCAGCGATTATCAAATATCGCCAGACTTTCTGGATACCCTCGTAGATAAGAGCCGTTTGCTGCGCAAGGAACCCCGACTGGATGATTTTTACTACGAAATCAGCCACGACACGCTGCTGCCGGCAGTGATCGAATCGCGGAATGCTCGCCGCGACAAGGAACAGGTTGACCGCCAAAAAATTCAATACCAGCTCCAATTGGCCGAAGAAGCCAAACGACGCGAGGCGGTGGAGGCCGAACTCACGGCTACTCGCCGACAACGCAAACTGGCGCGTACGGTGGCAATGACCTCTTTTATTTCACTGCTGGTTAGTCTGGGCTTTGGGCTCTGGTTCATCAATGAATATGTGGAGAATGCCCGGAGTCAACTCAATCAGGCAGAATTTTATGTACATAATGAACTCTACAATGCTGCCGATATTACCTATAGCGAGATCTTAAAACATTCTAGTCGCCGCTGGATTTTAGCAAATACTAAACCCAACAAGGCAGTCGCAACGGAATATACCATTGTAAAACAATTCCACAAAGCTTTTAGGGCGGCAGATAGAAATTTCGTATTTGCAGACTCCTTGATGCTTGCAAACAATTACGCGCAAGCTTTGAGTCGATATCGTTTGGCAGAAGATTCCCTAAATGTTTATCGGCTGCTTAATGCCCAATATTCTGATGACACCTTGAAAGACGATTGGCGTGTTCATCCCGAATTAATTGATAAAAAAGCCGATTTAATCACTCAGCGGATTATAAACGCCCGACTTACCCTTGTTAGAGAGTTCAAAATCAGCCAGCGCGAATACGAATCTTTTGTGGAAGCTAAGGTCTGGGGACAGGCCCTGCGCAATCTGCGGCGGATGAAACAACTCCTGCCCACCCACCCTTCTGATGAAATTGACTTGAAAGATGAACTAAAAATTGGTGAATTGCCAAGCGTTTATGTCAAGAAGGAACTTGCGAAATGTGAGGCGAAGATTTTGGGCTTGTAGATTCGATTTAAGATGATTCAAAGAATCCGAAACAAATTCATCAAAAAACTGCCCTATACCGATAGGTTTATCCTAAGACTTCCCTCTGCTATGATGGGTTGCGGAATGCTGCATGAGGGCAATATTTACTTGTTGGACTATGCGATTAAAAACATGCCAGAAGGAAAATATGTCTTGGAAATTGGATCCTGGGCCGGATTATCCACGAACTTGATCCTTCATCTAATGCAAAAATATGGCCGAAAGGAACAGTTTTTAGGCTGCGACCCCTGGCTATATGCTTACGATGAAACCGAAGCGGAGGAGAACTACCCTATTGACGGACGAGACGATATTTCTAGAGCAACGTATATGGAATACATCAAAAAAGGGTTTATGGATGCTGCGTTGTTGTTACATAAAAACAATCTGCCTTATACGTTTCGATTAAAATCGGACGACTTTTTCGATGCTTTTCACCAAAAATCAGCAATGACTGATGTTTTTGGAAGAAGTACTACCCTGGAAGGCAGCGTATCCTTTTGTTATATTGATGGAAATCACGCTTATGAAAATGTCAAGCGGGATTTTGAAAATGTCAGCAAGCACCTGAGGGTGAATGGGTTGATTTTGTTTGATGATTCCTTCGATGGCGCAAAATTTGGCAGCGCACATTTTATGCGTGAAATAAAGAAGAACCCTGATTTTAAAGTGCTGGATAAAAATCCCAATTATTTAATCCAGAAACTCGTGTAACCTCTGGAATTTATGCGTGTACTCTGGCTAAGCCCAGGCTTCCCTGCCGACGAACAAGACCTCAACTGCCTCCCTCCCCTGCAATTGTTGGCGCAGGCACTTCTTGCACAAGGCGTTGAAATTCAAATTATTACCCTTGGATATCCCTTTCACTCCAAACCTTATCACTGGCATGGGATACCCGTTATTTCCGGACATGGATTCAATAGAAAATGGTTTCGCTGGTTAAATTGGGTTCGGGTATTACGGTACGCCCATGCCGCACACCAAAAACAGCAATTCGATCTGATCCACAGTTTTTGGCTGGGCCCTAACTGGCTGGTTGGCCGCTATCTACAGGCCCGCTGGAAACTGCCACACTACACTACTTTAATGGGTCAGGATGTGCTTCCCGAAAACAGGTATCTCCAGTTCTTTGGCCCTCAACATACCCAGGCACAGATTGCCGTTTCCGAGTATCAAAATGACATCTTTGAAAAAACTACAGGCAAACGAGCAGCCCATACCATCCCCTGGGGCCTGAGCAAGGCTGAAATCCCGAGTCAGCTTCCTACACATCGCCCTTTGGATGTGCTGGGCTGTGGCTCCTTTATTCCCTTGAAAAACTGGGTACTCTGGCTACAAGTGATTGCTGAAATTGCAAAGGACAAGTCCAATTTTTGTGCTGAGCTGATTGGCGAAGGCATAGACCGGCCGATCCTGGAAAGCCTCATTCGGCAAGCTGGTCTGGAAAAAATCGTGCATTTGCCAGGTCATCTCCCGAGAACGGAGGTTTTTGCCCGAATGCAGCAGGCCAAAGTTTTTTTGCACACAGCCAATTTCGAGTCATTCGGGATGGTGCTTGCAGAAGCTGCCATGAACGGCTGCCGGGTAGTTAGCACGCCGGTTGGCATTGCACCGCAACTTGCCACGCTTGGGAAGTCCTTGGATGCCTTGGCCGCACAAACGCAACTGGCCCTGGATCAACCCTTGTCGAAATCGCCATATACGCCCTTTACCATAGAGGATACTGCGCAGCAGTATCTGCGTCTGTATCAAAGACATCCAGTCACGGAATAACATTACCTGCCTATCCGCATATTGTACAGGATGAAGTTGGGATTGTGTCAAAAGGTTGCCAATAGAAAAACAAACAAACTTTAATTCTATTCGGATGCTAAACCTCATAGGTTTAAAAACCTATGAGGTTTTTCGCCAAAGAATACAAAATAAAATTTTACCCCATTTTTAATCCAAACCCTGTTGGCACAACCCTCAAGAGTTAAAGCGCATATTTGAGGGCTTTAGCCCTTGCAAATCCACTAATGGCAGGGGCACGAAGTCTTTGATAGTTTGGTCAGATTATTTTGAGATGAGATTAGGCGCGACGAAGGATTGTAGCGGACTCTCCATGACTGAGGCGCAACAAAGTATCAGTTCAAAAGAGTCGAACAAACCGTCAAAGACTTCGTGCCCCT
>Ga0209490_10004022_pt1 | contig 13659 bp, 12 predicted proteins | sample MAT06_FD_187209 | JGI IMG/M metagenome (GOLD analysis project Ga0209490, IMG submission 187209) | Freshwater microbial communities from Lake Fryxell liftoff mats and glacier meltwater in Antarctica - MAT-06 (SPAdes) (version 2) | ecosystem: Environmental > Aquatic > Freshwater > Ice > Liftoff...
ACAACCTGACCGTAAACGGTCTGGCCTGGCTTAAACTGGATTTGAAACGGTAGCACTGTGTTCTATGTATACTAGAACACCTAGTAGCGCTGCAAGTTTTTTATTATCTTTTTTTTCATTTCCCTGAATAACCGCTCTAGCGGCCCGTTGCCGGGGGTCAGCAACGGTGAGGAGAGGGGTTAGCCATTCAGTATTGATATAACGAAATAGGCTCATGATAGTCGGCCTGATGCCGAGGGAGGTGGTATGAACCGGTAACATAGGTAACAGCCAGTCCAGGGAGATAGGTAAAACTAAAATGGCTGAATACTCCATGGAAAGAAGGGGGATTAAAAGGGATCACTCAACATATTTTGACTAAATATGAAATCAGCGGGCTCAGTTCTTGACAATTGGCAGGTTAGAAAGTTCGAAAACACCCGACCATCGCGACGCAAGGTCGCTCCTACAGTTTTTATGCGTCGGAATTACACTGCTTTCTTTGAAAGGCAAACTGGGTCAACGCCCCGAGCTATCCCGCAATTCTGCGGGACTCCTTACGTTCGCAGCATGAAGGGACTTGGAAGGTTCACTGGGTCGTTTTTTCAGCCTTCGTTAAAGCCAGGGCCGACAGATTGACCCGAATGGCACTAACTTAAGGCCGTTTTAGGATACAAAAGCGCTTGTAAGTCATTGATAATCAACGAAAGTCTTTGCTTCAGTTAGTGCCATTCCAGACTGACCCAGTGGATAAAGATCAGGCCTCTGGAGGGAATGTGCTATGGAAGACTAATTGGGGATTTCGATCTGGATTTAAAAAAACTTTGTGAGAAGCTACCTACCAAGATCTATTCAATGAAAAATTATAATAGTCATCTTTGGATTCTTTTTTTGATGCAGGTTACGTGTGCTTATGCTGATAACGTAATTCAAGTTAAAATTGTTGGTGCTGCTAAAATTGGCCTGGAAAAAGAAACAGAAAATCTAATTTTTCACGCAGGAAAAGAAAATCATTTTCATGTCTTTTATTTTTGCAAGACGGAAAAAGCTGTTGAACTGTACGATCCTGACTGTTCCAGCGGCCATGACTCTTTAACATTTGAGGCTACAAATTTATTGACCAACAAGACATACATAATCAGACGTGCGATAGAAGTTTATTCAGGTAATGTAATAGGACTAGCGGTGGTAAGCAAAAAATTTCCTATTGCTTTAAGTGTTAATTTAATTGATGGAACCTGGTCACTTGAAGAAAGTGTTGATAGCAAAGAAGTAATATCATCTAAATGGAAAATAAAGGCGAAATACAAAGAGATTGGAAAAAAAGAAATAGTTGAGCCTCATGGTGATGGTTCTAAGATATTGAAGGAGGTCGTTGTCGGCGAGTCAGAATCGTACAATTGCGATCTTAAAGAGATAATGGGCTTTCTCGCTAAAAAATCTCAACAGTGACCTCAATCGGGTCAGCAACCCCGACAAAGGGGTATGATCTGGGGACATAGGTAACACCAGTCCGGGAGAGGGGTCAGCCATTTAATATTGACATAACGAAATAGGCTCATGATAGTCGGCCTCCTGCCGAGGCAGGTTCGATCTCTTCGAACACTGGGAGAGGCCTGTGAGAAAAGCGGGCCCGTGCGCTGATCAGGGCAGGATTAGAACATTTTGCGATGGATGCAGAAGAGTTGAAAAGAGCCCGCAAGGGGGATTGGAGGAAAGGTCTACTTGCGGCCATGATCCAGGGCGAAACAACAATGAGGCTGGATTGGATCAGCGGACAGTTGAGCACGGGAACGCGGTCGGGAACATGTCGGCTTGCGAGTGAAATGCGGCGAAGCCTCCAAAGAGACCGCAAACTGCAAAAGAGCATGGAAAGCATTACAAGGATGTCAATATTGAATGGCTGACCCCTTTACTCCGCGAAACCCCGTGGAAAACAAAGCCCGGTAATGCGAGGGGTTTCCGGCAATATCTTGCTCCGGCATCCGCACCATTTACCGGTAAATGATTACTTTACCCGTTCGATGAACTCAGCGGCCAACTGACGGTAGCTTTGGGAGCCGATACCTGAGGGATCATAGGCCAGGATGGGCTTGCCGAAACTGGGTGCTTCGCCGAGGCGGATGGAGCGGGGGATGATTGATTTGAATATTTTATCGGGGAGGTGCTGTTGCAATTCACTCATCACCTGCTGGCTCAAGCGCGTTCTAGCGTCGAACATGGTAAGGGCCACACCAACCACTTCAATTTCCGGGTTCACACCATTATTTTTGATGCGGGCCACCAGATCGAGAATTTTGCTGATACCGTCCAAGGCAAAAAATTCGCACTGAACCGGCACCAAGAGTCCTTGGGCCGCCGCAAGGGCATTGGTCATGAGGATACCCAGGGAAGGGGGGCAATCGAGCAGGACATGCTGGTAGTTGTTATCGTTCCGCAGGGGTTCGAGAACCTCTCTTAGACGTCGCAGAGGATTTTCCATACGGGCGATTTCGACCTCGCAGCCGGCCAGATCGACTTCGGAAGTCACTATGGAAAGGTTTTCGTAGGGGCTGGCCTGGATTTTGTCGTGGATGACCGATTGACCGATCATGCAGGAATAGAGGCTGCGGCCGGGCTCTGCGGTGCAGCCGATGGCGGTGCTGGCGTTGGCCTGGGGATCCAGATCGATGAGGAGAGTTTTGTGACCCACCTCGGCCAAAGCCGCCGCGAGATTTACGGCTGTGGTGGTTTTTCCAACACCACCTTTTTGGTTCGCTATGGCCACGACTTTCATGCAGGGATAGACGAAAACGAATTCCGGGAGGAAAGTCGAGAGCTTTGATTGAGATGATTTTGCCGTAAAAAATTACAATTTGGTAAAGGAGGGGCGATTAACTTGACAATGTCCATGCCCTCCACCATTTTCTCTACTCAATTTTAAATGATTTCCGTCAAAGATTTACATAAGAGTTACTCCGGCTACCAAGCAGTGCGCGGGATTTCGTTTCATGTTGATCAGGGGGAGATTGTCGGTTTCCTGGGACCCAACGGAGCGGGAAAAAGCACCACGATGCGTATCCTGACCGGTTATCTTCCGCCCACCTCCGGAGATATACGGATTGCCGGTCACGACCTTCTAAACGAATCGATCGAGGTCAGAAAAAAAATCGGGTACATGCCGGAAAATGTGCCCCTCTACCCGGACATGCGGGTTCAGGAATTTTTAGCCTACAGGGCAGGGCTCAAGAGGGTCGGGGGACGTGAGATCAAAAAGCGGGTGTCCGAAGTCATGTTTAAATGTGGCCTGCACGATGTTTCCCGCAAGCTGATCGGCAATCTTTCCCGTGGTTACCGACAACGGGTGGGGCTGGCGGACGCGCTGGTGAATGATCCGCAACTGCTCATTCTGGATGAACCCACGGCCGGACTTGATCCGAATCAAATACGTTCCGTCCGCGATCTCATCAAGGAATTGGGACGCGAACACACTATTTTACTTTCCACCCACATTCTGCCCGAAGTAGAAATGGTCTGCAACCGGGCGGTCATTATCAACCGTGGAAAAATCGAGGCATCGGACACACTGGAAAATCTCTCCCGGCTCGTGAAAAGCGCATCCCTGTTCATTGATGTCAGGGTTCCGGACAGTGCCGAGGCCGTCAAAAAAATCAAAGAAATTGAGCACGTATCCGCCGTCTCCATTTCACGTCAGGAGGATGGGTGGGTTGCACTTGAGTGTGTGGCCAAGCCCGGATCCGGCATACGGGAACAGATCGATTCACTGATCAAAAAAGAAAACTGGCCCCTGAGGGAGTTCCGTCTGGGCAAGGCATCGCTGGAGGATGTCTTCGTCGAACTAACTCAGGATTAAAGGAAAGATATAATCAAATGACGAGTGCTTTTTGGGTCTTGTTGAAACGTGAGCTGGGTGCCGTTCTTTTTTCGCCCATCGCCTATGTGATTTTTGTCCTGCTATATCTGGTGAACGGGTTCTCGTTCCAGTTTCTCCTCTATGCGGTCGGCCGCACGGGTTCCCTCCAGAATTTCACTATCATGCAGTATTTTTTCGGTTGGTCGCTGTATTGGTTTGTTATTATCCCTACCGTGCCGATCCTGACCATGCGCCTGTTTTCTGAGGAATACAAAAGTGGTACGATTGAGCTGCTTTTGACGGCACCTGTCACCGATTGGGATGTGGTATTGTCCAAGTTTTTTTCGCAGGTGATTTTTTATATCATGCTGTGGTTTCCTACGTTGAGCTATCTTTGGATTTTCCAGGTTCTGACCAAACACCAGATCCCGATCAACTGGGGCCCTCTTCTTCTGACCTACAGCATGGTAGTCATGACCGGAATGTTTTTCATGGCAGTGGGACTTTTCGCCTCTGCTCTGAGCAGGAACCAGGTCATAGCCGCCTTCACATCCTTCGCCATTATTGTTCTGGTTTTTTTCTCGGGTTTTCTCGGTTCTGGAAGCACCGATTCGGTTTTTCAGGAACTGGTGTCCTACGTCGGCATTCTCAACCACATGAATACCTTTACCAAGGGAATTTTCGATTCGCGTCCCGTTGTTTTTTACCTTTCCCTGACGGTTTTCTTCCTGATTATGACACAACAGGTAATGTCCCTGCGGAGATTGAAAGCCTGAGAAACCAACCTTTGGACACAGTAAAACGAATCCCATGACCTTGAAAAAATCATCCCGTTGGCAGCTCCGCTTCAACCAAGTGATCGGTCTGATGCTGGTCGTCTTCATCTTTTTTGGCGTCAACTTTCTCGGTTACAAGCATTACTTCCGCCATAATCTTTCACTCATCAACTACACCAAGCTTGATGGTCAGACGCTCAAACTGATCGAATCCCTTCCCGCGCCCGTTAAGATCATTCATTTTGCTACACCCCAGGGCGACCCATCCGCGCCTCTCATCATGGGGGATGTGGAAGCTGTTCTCGAGGAGTACCAGTACAGCAGCAAGGGAAAGATTGAACTGAAAAAAATCAATCCTTTTATCAACTTCGAGGAAGCCAAGCGTTACTCGGAAGAATACAAAGTGAGTGACCAGGAAAACGTCATCATTGTCGACTACAACGGTCAGAGTAAGATCATTGCCTACAACGAGTTGGCTGACATTGACAACACTCTGGTCGGAATGGGAGGGGCACCCAGTCTGAAGGCTTTTAAGGCGGAGCAGGCCATTACCTCCGCGATCCAGACCTTGGTTCAGGGTAAAAAATCCAAGGTCTATTTCCTCAGCGGCCACGGGGAATACGATCCGTCAGCAGCCCCACAGGATCAGAATGGTTATTTCTTTTTGTCAGAGTACATCCGACGTCAAAATGTCGAGGTGGCCAAGATCAACCTTATTTCCCAGGGTGGTTTGCCCGATGACATGGATTTGCTCGTCATTGCTGGTCCCAACGCAGCTCTGGCACCCTTGGAGATCGAAATCCTGACCCGTTACCTCAGTCGTACGGAAAACCCGGCCCGTCTGATCCTGATGCTTGATCCGAAAACCGAGTCCGGTCTGGAAGAAATCCTCAAGCCTTATGGCGTCACCTTTGAAAACAACCTGGCAATGACCAAAGTCTCCGTACTCGGTCAGGTGCGGCTTTACGGCGAAGTGCGTGCGGGCGAATTTGCCGTGCATCCTGTGACGGAATGGATAGGGAAAGGTGCCATGGATCTGAACCTGAGGGGATGTCGAACCTTGTCTTTGGCCCAATCGCCGCAGGTCACTGCACTTGTCAGAACGCCGGAAGTCTACTGGGGCGAATCGGATATCACGAACAAAACACCGGAATACAGCCCCGACAAAGATATTAAAGGACCTCTGGTCGTGGCTGCGGCCATTGATACGGGTTCCGTGGCCGATGGCGGGGTAAGGCTGCAGGGGGCAAGAATCGTTGCCGTGGGCGGGGCCAGCTTCCTGATCAACCAGCACATTGGAGTCGCCCAGTTGGATTTCTTCCTCAATGCTATGAATTGGACCCTGAACAAAGAAACATCGCTGGGCATCGCTCCCAAGATTCCTCAACAATTCAATGTGAACCTGGGAGACAAAGAACTCGGCACGAGTTTCCTGCTTCTCACGGCCATTCCTTTGGCCGGCTGCTTTCTGGGCTTGTTGGTCTGGATGCGTCGCCGGAAGTAAACCAGATGGCTACCTCTCCCTGAAAAGAGGGGCAGGACAAGACTTACATGAATACACGCACAACACTTTTTCTGGCAGTGGTGGCCCTGGGCATTCTGGTCTATCTGGTGACAACCGGTCTTGAGAGCCCCGGGACTGATGAGAAAAACCGCAGGAGCGAACAGGTGCTGCTGGTGGACAGTGGTTCTATCAGCCGCCTGGAACTGGTGAATGCCGAAGGCAATCTCGTTCTGGCCAAAAATGATGCGGGCAAATGGATGATTGAAAAACCTGTCAGTTTTCCCGCCGATGACAACGCCATCAGCGGGCTGCTATCCGAGCTGGAGTATTCCCGACGCAAAGCCACGCTGAAGGATGATGAACTCGCAGACCGGGAAAAGGCCCTGAATGTCTTCGGGTTGAAGCCGGCCAGAATCCAGCTCAATCTGCGGGAAAAAGACAAGACCTATCAACTGACTCTAGGGAATGAAACAGCCCGCGCAGGTTCTGTCTATGCCCTCATCAACGACGGGAAGAAGGATGAAGTTGCCATCATTGACAAAGGCCTTGAGAAACTACTTTCCAAAGGCCTGAATGAATGGAGAAGCCGGAAAATTTTTGATTTTCTCACCGCGAACGTCAACCTCCTGGCCTTGCGTAAGGATGGCACGGAAGCCGAAATCATCAAAGAAGGGAACAAGTGGAAGATCAGTAAACCGCTCATGACGGGGGCTGACGAAAACGAGGTGGCCACTTTTCTTGCCAATCTGGCTTCGGCCCAGGCGGCAGGATTTGTTGCGGACAATGCGGCAGATATAGGGGCTTATGGGCTGAGTTCGCCTTCCCTGGTGCTTGACATAGTCCGGGGTGAAAACAAAGACACCCTCCGAGTTGGTTCCGAATTGCCGGAGGAAAAAGGGTTTTATTATGCGCAACTGGCCAGTCGTCCAACCGTCCTTAAAATCAACGCACAACTTTACCAGTTGATTGCCGGGATGATGGAGCGTCTGAGGGATCGCCGTCTGTTTGTTACTGGTGCCAAAGAGGAGATTTTGAAAGTAAAAATCCAAAAAGGGGATTTGATCCTGGATTTGGAGAAGAAGCCGTCCGGATGGATGTGGGCAGGTCCGGAAGCGCTGCCGGCGGATGATGATAAAGTAAAAACTTTTATCGAAGGATTGAAAGCTGCCCGGGCCGAGACATTCCAACCTTTGACCGATGAGTTGAAAAAGAAATCCGGTCTCCTAAAACCGGCTTGGAGTGTCACTTTGGCGATCAGGAATGAGCAGGGGGAAACTGAGGAAAAGACCCTGCGCTTTTCCCCTGTGAAAAAGAATGAGGTGCATGTGGAAACGCCTTACCGTTCAGCCATTCCCACGATCCAGGAAAGTAGTCAACCCCTCCTGCCTGCCTCACCCTATGAGTGGTATGGCAAAATTTTGAAAACGCCTTTCGTCGGCGAGCCTGACTTTTTGGAATGGGACAAGGGAGACGGGAAACCGCTTCGCTTGTCCAAGTTACCTGACGGTCAATGGCCGGTTGAATTTGGAAGCCAAACACTTGATCGCAACATCTTTGACCAACAACTTCAGCTTCTTTCAGGGCTGCTTCTGAGAGAGTGGCTGCCGGTTACGGATAAAACAATCGGGTTGCCTTACCTTCGCCTGACCTTGGGCCAAGGAAACATCAGACGCGTGATCGAGTTTGGCAAGGAACTGGAAGATGGTTGGCGTATGGCCCGCATCCAGGGTGATGACCTGGCGTTTGTGATGAGCAATGAGGCCTATCTTTTGTTGAACGTGGTTCCTATGAAGGATTCCTCCGCGAAGAGCGGGGACGGAACGGAAACCCCCTGAAGAACATTCGATCCCGCTGCTGAGAGCTTCCGAATACGTAGACGGCTGCGTTGTTTTTTCAGGACTTCTCGTGACGTGTACGGACTTCTCTGCTAAGTTATTTTCGTGGCGGAAAACGATTTATTCCAAGGGTCCAAACGCAGGTTGAGGCCCAAGGCCTACTCTGTGGCGGTCTATGTGGTGGGGCTCTTTATCTTTTTGGAATTGGTCTTATTGGGCTTTATTTTCTGGTTCCGCCAAACCGTGGTCGAAACGGAAGCTCCGGAATTAATCAACAGCACGGCGGCTTTCACCGTTCCTTCGGGCAACGAAGATGAATTGGTGCCTTACCTTCCAACTCCTGAAATGGTCGGGCGTATCCCGGTGGGGAAGGGGGGGGAACAGGCATCCAAAATCAATAAGTTAAACGAGGATGCTCTTAAATTCCGCAGATCCGGGGATTTTGTTTTGGCAGAAACCGCATTGAACGAAGCTCTGAAACTGGATGGCAACCATCCGACCACCCTGACCAATCTGGCCATGCTTGAAGAGGCCCGGGGCAACAGCTCCAAGGCCTTGGCACTTTGGCGGAGCATCCTGGGACTGAAAGCCACTCCGGAAGGTATTTTACAACTGGCCCAAAAAAGAGCGCAATTGATCGAAGACCGGGTGCGACTGGAAGAAGAGGCCCGCCTGCGTGAGCAGCAGCTTTTGAATCTGAAACGAAAAATCATTCTGACGCAGGTTAAATCGACCCCGGAAACTGTCTCCGCCACCACGTTGGAATTCCAGAAGGATTTCACTTTAAAACTCAATGGCATCAAAGCTCCTTTGGACTCCTCCAAGTTAAGAATACAGCTTTTTTTCTATGATATGATCGGAGATAACAGACTGGCACCGGCCAACAAAATTGAGGCCCGTTTCCTTAGCAACACACCGGACTGGTCCAAAGGGGACTCGGAGGTATTGCGAGCCCGGTATATTCCCTCCACGGAGAAACAGGGTGACGAAAAACGCCGCTATTACGGGTATGTTTTACGGGTATTTTACGATGGAGAGCTGCAGGAAGAACAGGCTTCCCCGATGGGGCTTCTGCGGTTGTTTCCCCAGGCCAAATAAAAGGACTTTCAATGACATTTCAGGATGCCGGAAAATCCGGAGCTGACGGGGCTCGAACCCGCAACCCCCGCCGTGACAGGGCGGTGCTCTAACCAATTGAGCTACAGCTCCAAAAATGGAAGTGAAATCGTAATGGGTTCATGCAAACTCGGCAAGTGTTTTATCAATGTCAACGTTGTGGAAATTGCTGCCGTTGGCCGGGTTTTGTCCGGCTGACGTCCGCTGACCTGGAAACGATGGCTGCCCACTTCGATATGAATACAGATCTTTTTGTTGATCGCTACACGGAACTTAACCCGGATCGCTCAGGACTTGTCTTGAAAAACAAGGCAAACGGGGAATGCTGTTTCTTGGAAGGGCATAATACCTGCACTGTTCAAAGTGCGAAACCCTTTCAATGCCAAGGGTTTCCCAATACGTGGAATTTTCAAGGATGGCAAGACGTGTGCGAAGCCCTTCCAGTCATTACGAAAGAAAAAGAACCCCATGATTCGTGATTTTGATTGTTTGATTCTGGGCAGTGGGATAGCCGGACTCAGTTTTGCTTTGAAAATGGCCGAGCATGGCCAGGTCTGTGTTCTGACAAAAAAAAACCGGGCGGAATCCAATACAAACTATGCCCAAGGCGGAATTGCCAGCGTTACGTCCAAGGAAGACAGTTTTGGACTCCATGTTGCCGATACTCTCGATGCCGGCGCCGGCCTTTGTGATGAAGCGGTCGTAAGGGCCGTCATCGCAGATGGTCCGGCGAGAATTGAGGAATTAATCGAGCTCGGGGTCCGTTTTTCACAAAGGGAGAACGGACCGGGAAGTGAGTACGATCTGGGCAAGGAAGGGGGCCACAGCAAAAGACGTGTTCTTCATGCCAAAGACATGACTGGCAGGGAGATCGAGAGAGCTCTTCTGGAGTCCGTGGACACACATCCCAATATCACCGTGCTGGAGAATATTGTGGCTATTGATCTAGTCCGTTCCGACAATGCAGGTGTTTCCGGCGGACGGCGTTGTCTTGGGGTTTATGCTTTGGACAAGAACAGGAATAAAATTGATGTTTACCGCGCCCCAGTGACGGTTCTGGCAACCGGTGGCTGTGGAAAATGTTACCTTTACACTACAAATCCCGATATCGCCACCGGTGACGGGGTGGCCATGGCATACCGCGCGGGAGCGGCGGTGGCCAATATGGAATTCATCCAGTTTCACCCCACTTGCCTGTATCATCCTTTTTCCAAATCGTTTTTGATCTCCGAAGCATTGCGGGGAGAAGGCGGTATCCTGGTGGATAAGGAAGGGAAAGAGTTCGCCCTCCGCTATGATTCACGCGGTTCACTGGCCCCCAGAGACATCGTGGCTCGTGCCATTGATGCCGAAATGAAAAAAACCGGAGCTGACTGTGTTTATCTGGATATGACAGGAAAAAGTCCGGAATTTCTCAAAGACCGTTTCCCGGCGATTTACTCCTACTGCCTGAATCTGGGCATCGATATAACATCGCAACCCATTCCGGTGGTTCCGGCAGCCCATTATCAATGTGGAGGCGTGCAGGTGGATCTGAACGGCGCCAGTTCGTTGCCTGGTCTTTTCGCCATTGGCGAGGTCGCCTGCACGGGACTGCATGGGGCCAACCGTCTGGCCAGCAATTCACTTCTGGAGGCCTTGGTCCTGGCGGACAGGGCGTCAGGGGCCGCGTTATCATTTATCAGGCAATTTCCGAATAAGCATCCTATACAGGAGTGGCAAACGGGCGATGCCCATGATCCGGATGAATTGGTGGTGATCACCCATAACTGGAGGGAAATCCGCCAACTGATGTGGGATTATGTGGGAATCGTGCGCACCGACAAGCGTCTCCGACGGGCAGAAAATCGTTTGAACATTTTGCTTAAGGAGATCCAGGAATTTTATTGGAATTTCAAGGTAACGGCGGATTTGCTTGAACTCAGAAATCTTTCACTGGTTTCCTGGCTGATTGTCAACTCGGCCCTCCAACGCAAAGAAAGCCGGGGTCTGCATTACACCCTGGACTACCCCGGCACCCACACCCAGGCAGTCAACACCGTATTGAAAAAGCACAGCGAACCTTGAAAGGTCTTTCCCGTACGTGAAGAAATCAACGGAATTTGTCTTTTGTACGAGCCGAGGGATCACGGGTGCGTTCAAGAGCACTGACACGGCCGTTTTTGAATTCCACATTCAATGAGCCCACCTGAACTTTGACCACATACGCCACATTCACCAGTTGCCGCGTGGCGGGATCTACAGCCTGCCGATATTCGGTTCTGCGCTCAAAATCAACATAGGCCCAGATGTCCAGGCGGCCCTTCTCGTCGCTGCGGAATGTCTTATTGGTTGGTTTGCCAAGTGCCTTCTGGACATGCTCAAAGCTCATGCCGGGAAGAACTTCTTCGTCTTTGATGGCTTCGTCGAAGATTTTGGCTTCTTCGGCTTCGGCTTTCAGTCGGGAAATCCACTGGGGATCGACGTCGCTTACATAAGAAGGTTCAACCCATCCCTCATAACCTGTGCGGGTGTTCTTCACGAGAAGGGCCTTCGGATGATAGGCCATAAGTTCCAGTTCTTCGCCCTGAATGAAGGATTTAACAAAAGGCTGGAGTTGCCGGTTTGCATAAACCGGGGTTGCACTTTTTGCTTTCAAAATTTGAGTTTTTTCCGCTTTCAGGTAAAAAACTTCAGGGTCGAGGTCAAATTGGGCATTGACGGAAGAGGTGCAGAAAAGCAGGAGAAATAGGTACCCAACGGATTTTTTGGACCTCATTTTTCAAGCTTAACTCAAGTCAGACGGCAAGCAATATGATTTGAAGTGCTTAATTTTAAGATTGTGGGCCGAAAGAAGTCTGATTTACTGGATAAGTGTTTGGTTTCAAAAATAATAAGGAGGCAGGATCATTGACCCAGCCCGGACGTCCCAAATCGGAGACTCAAGCCCCTGCATCTCCGCCTCTTTCTGGCGATGCCACTGTCGACGAGAGTGCCCCACCGCCACCGCCGCCGCCCAAACGTCCCAAGCGAATCAAATTACAGGAACTGATACGTAAAACCGGCAAGATGACCATGGCCTTGGATAGGTCCATGTTGCAGGAGGTTGCCGAGAAAAAGATGGGTGTTGAGTCCACCGTCCAGATAAGTCCGGACGCTAGCGCGGAGGATTTATTGACCTATGCCCTGTCACTGGCACGGGAAAAGAAAGTTCGTGAAGCGATCCGTGTGGGCGAAGCAGCTGAAGAAAAAGGCCTTCCCAAAGAAAGCGCCCGCGATCTCTGGACCGAAATAGGCAACGCCTGTTACGATGAAGATTTGATGAGCATGGCGGCCAAAGCGTTCCGAAAATCCTTCGACAAGGATCCGGATTCCATGACAACCGTTTTTAATTTGGGAGTCGCGCTCCACTGCATGGATCAGCTCGATGAAGCCCAGCGCTTCTATGAAAAGGGAGCCGTCCTTGAACCGGAACACCCTAAACTTTGTTGTAATTACGGTGTGCTTCATTTCCAAAAAGACCGCTTCGAAGAGTCCGAGCGCTGGATGAAACGCGCAGTGGATGCCAAGCCTGACTATGTCAGGGCCTGGGACAATCTGGCCAGCAGCTACGGCGCCCAGAACCGTTTTGATGAAGCCACCGCAGCCTGTGAAAAAGCCATTGAACTCAATCCTGAATGTTATGCCGGATGGTTCAAAATCGGCCTTATCCGCTTTGCCTCAGAAAATTATACGGCCGCAAAAATGGCCTTTCTGCATGCCCAGCCCTTGGAGGTCTGCCGGGCCTACATCGATTATCATCTGGCCATGATTGCCTGCCAGGAATGGGATGAGGAAGAAGCGGAGAAGCTCTGCCGCTCGGCCTGCCTTTTGGATCGTAAATGTCCCGTGGGTCCTGCCGCCTGGATCGAGCTGGGTGATTTTCTTAAAGTGTCAGGTAAAATGGAAAAATCCAAAGCGGCCTATAAAGTAGCTTCGGATCTGGAAAAACAATTCGCCTCCCAATACAAGGAAGAGGAATCCGACGACGCGTTAAGTTTTGGAGTCCAGGCCTGAGGCGGCAAGTGATCCAGAGTTTTTGCGTTACCGGTAGAGGGGGTCGAACCCACACTCCCGAAGGAACTCGATTTTGAGTCGAGCGCGTCTGCCAATTCCGCCATACCGGCGCAAAGGTAGAGTATCTCAAAAAGAGGGCTTCCAGCTCAAGAAAAAAATCCTGGTTCCTTCCACCTTGTCTCCACAAAGCTCCTCCACTAGGCTTATCCTGTGAAGATCGGATTATTGGATTATGGCCGGGGAAACCTGCGCAGTGTCGAAAAAGCGCTTCAAAAAGTCGGTGGCAATGTCGTGCGTGTTGATTCTCCCGAAAAGCTGGGGGACGTTGATGCGATGGTGCTGCCCGGTGTGGGATCCTTTGGTGATGCCATGCAGAACTTGCAAATCCGGGGCTTGGTTGATCCGATCCGCACGTGGCTGACTCAGGACAGGCCATTCCTGGGTATTTGCCTGGGCTACCAATTGCTGTTTGAAGAAGGGGAGGAATCCCCCGGTGTCGAAGGGCTGGGTTTTCTTCCCGGAAAAGTGGTGCTCTTTCCCGAATCCGTGGGAAAGGTTCCA
>Ga0209490_10004025_pt1 | contig 13652 bp, 2 predicted proteins | sample MAT06_FD_187209 | JGI IMG/M metagenome (GOLD analysis project Ga0209490, IMG submission 187209) | Freshwater microbial communities from Lake Fryxell liftoff mats and glacier meltwater in Antarctica - MAT-06 (SPAdes) (version 2) | ecosystem: Environmental > Aquatic > Freshwater > Ice > Liftoff...
ACCTCATGTACCGAGAAGTCACGATCATCACAGACCAGAAGTCCTTAGTCTGGCTTTTCTCACTGAAGACCCCTAACGAAAAGCTACAACGCTGGGCCCTACGTCTTAGCGAGTTCCGGTTCCGTTATGAACACCGTAGTGGAGCATTGAACAGAGATGCTGATGCACTAAGCCGTTATGCGGTTGGACAAGCACCTCCAGAAGGCGATGACCCAGTAACGTTCCCACTTATGAGCCTGGAGCGAATCGATCTGCGAGCCGAACAGATCGCCGATAAGTTTTGTGGGTCGTTGATTGATCTGTTCGAAGGAAAAATCAGGGATCCATCAGACCGTCTGAAACGGCTAAGCACTGGATTTTATCTGGACCAAGGAATTTTGTACTACAAGATCCATGAAGATGGGTGGGACAGAGAACTACTTGTACTACCGAAGAGTATGTGGATTGCTGTATGCGAAAGTATCCACGATGACAAAAGCTGCCAGGCACACCTCGGCTACAAGAAATGTCTGGATATTATGTTTGCCAGATTTTACTTCAAATCTATGGCGAAATTCCTGAGGAGATACATCAGTTCATGCACTCCCTGTCAAACAAGGAATCCAATGGCCACAACAAAAATTGGGGATTTACAGTCAATTCCCATACCACCTAGGTCTTTCTACACTGTCTGCTGTGACACTGTCGGACCCTTAACCCAAAGTACAGGAGGACACAAGTACATGTTAACGGCAGTCTGTGAATTTACATCCTTCATAATTGCCAAACCAGTCAGGAATCACACAGCGCTAGAATTCGCCAAGTTCCTCCTTTACGATGTCATTCTCAGATACGGATTCTTTAAAATACTTCGATCGGATCGAGGAACAGAAATGGAAGCAGCAGTCAAGGAACTTTTGAAGCTGCTAGCGATAAAGCACCAGAAAGGCAGTGGATGGAGACCACAAACGACAGGAAAAATTGAAGTTCAACATCGAACCCTGGGTCAAATATTATCTAAACTATGTAGTGAGAATCAGAAAGACTGGAACCTGGCTGTTCCATTTGCATGTTTTGCGATGAATGCTTCAAAACACTCCGTCACGGGTGTTTCCCCTTACCAAGCGCTCTACGGAGTACCTTGCCTCTTTCAGTTTGATTCTAGCTACCCGATCAAAGACCAACAAGATCCTTTCATCACGGATACAGCCAATAGAATCGAAAATATTCAAGCCTTCATCAAGTACAATATTGGGGAGAATAAGCGCTACTCAGAAGCCCTGTACAACGAAACCAGAAGGCCGGTACAGTTGAGGGAGGGAGATAAATGCCTTCTATTTTCCCCGATGCGTAAAGCAGACACGAGTAAGAAAATGACCCATTTCTATCACGGCCCATACGATGTTCTTGAACAGACAAGTCCCGTGAATTTCCGGATATCCTACCGAAGACCCGGAGCGACGGAAGGAACAATCGTTAATGTGGCGAGACTGAAAAAGTTCATCTCACGAGATGGCCTCTTGGAGGACACTACCGGATCAGACTCAGAAGAGGAAGATGAGAGACCTGCTTTACGAAAGAAGCTGGCTGCTGCATCGCCCTCAGAGCAAGATACAGATTCTGACCCTGGGATTCTTGTGAGGAAGCAGATCCCGGAATCAATGATGCCTGAAATCGGATCAGAAGAGTCAGACGACGATTTCATCTTGCCGGAAGCGAAGACAACCAGCAAGTCAAAGGATACACCAGATGACGGTGATGTAAGTCAAAAGCCAGTGCAAATGAAACTGCGAAGGACTAATAAGAGGAAAGAGCTACAACATGAGGTGACTTCACCAGAAATAAAGCCACCGAAAGCTAAGAAAAGAAATCAAGAACGTCCAGCCTTGATCATCCCTGAAGCCTCAGATGGTGAAGATATGCCGGTCATTCGGGTATCATCAAGAGTTCGAAAGCCGACTCAAAAATATGGCTTCATAAACTACCTTGGAAAGAAAGTACCAGTGTGGCTCATCGCCATGTGTTGCCTCACTCTCTTACCAGCGGTTACTTCCCTACAAGCACAAGTTTGCCAATGTAAGGATAGGAAGTTACTGGGTTCATTAGACTTAGCAAAGTACACTCAGTGTGAGCAACTTGCACCCGAACCTCGGCCCAGAAGAGTCACTTATCAGATATATGCAATGAAAAAGGCCGCCAATTTTTTCCCTGCAACGATGTGCAAAGTCTCAGTTCAAGTGCTCACTATCACGACATTCTTCTGGGGAAGCAAAGATACAGTGCCATCAAGCACTGCCATGGACCTCTCAGCTGACCAGTGCCACAGGATGTCTCAGACGTTGGACTGTTGGTCGAACCCGATGAAGCGAATATCGGGAACAAACTCTTTTATTTTTTCAGAAACCCCAAAAGCAGATTCCTCATGGCTGACGACCACTCGAAATTCGGTGGCCCACTGTTTCACAGAGCAGACAAAGCTCTCTCAGCAAGAGGAAAACGGAGAAATCATCAGCATGGCTGGAAGTTTGGGTTCAGACAAAAAAATTGGTCACGCCACAAGAGGAGGAATGACTTTCATATGGCAAACAGGAGTTGCCGAAGAGAGCAGCAAATGTAACTACGAAACGATTGCAACTGGAAAAGCCTTTTTGTATGATTTGAAGGATAATCGCCTCCGAGTTCGAGACAGCGTGCGACAAGCTGAATTTATCCTGGATGCTGAACCAGCGAATATCACTTGTAACTTTACTCAAAGAGTGTACCACGTTCGAAGTGGATTTTCAGATGTCCTAATCAGCCTCTCAGTAATCAACGATGGGATTCGGGATGATGAGCTCAAGGAACTACAACGTTTCAAAAGGCAAACTAACGGAGAGCCATACGTTGAGCAAAAGACCCCACAGGAGCTGCTGGTCGAAGCAGCACGAAACCAAGGTTTAACAGATCAGCAAAGAATATTTGAAGAACACCAGATAGAAAGGGGTTCAGGTCCAAATGATGTTACGACTCGGAGACGGCGAAGAACCACATTTGTCTCAATTGACCCCATCCCAATTACTGAAGCGTCTGACCCGACAACCATTACTACAGAGATAACGGTTTTATCTCGTACCAACCAAGATACCACATTTACCTTTGAAGCGATGACGACTGATGTCATGACAACCTTTCGTCAACCTCACGAGATAGAGAGCCCTTCGACAACTCCAGAAACCGAACCTGTCCACGTCACTACTCCAAACGAAAACTTAAGTCACGAACAACAAGAAGCACGGCAACAAGATGACTTCTTGTTGAGGCAAGAACAAGAAAATAATCGCTTACAGTGGGAGAGAGAACAAGCTAGATGGTTGGAGGAGCAAGAACGGAACAGAACTGCGATTCAACAAGAACTAGATGCGCAACAAAGAGAACGAGAAGAACGGAGAAGAGAATCAAATCTCCAACTTCAAAGGGAGGCTCAGCAATTCGACATCACGCGTGATCAGCAACGTCAGAGAGAGCTAAACACGTACCGCCCTGAAAGACTCCAAATAGAAAGACAACACCCATCCACTAGGAGAGCCATTCCTCCAGGCCGGCGATGGCCATATACAATTCCAGCGACTAGGGGCAATTTGACGCCCTCTCCAAGACCTAACCCTAACTGGGTTCTGCCTGGTGCATACCCAGTAATGTTACAACCGGCTAAGATAGTTGTATCGAGCAACACAACGCTGGCCGACGTAGAAGCGAAATATAGCCAAACAGGGGAAATTCCCATGCAGTTCATGATCAGCCATTTACAGTACATCTCAGACCATCAGTTGACCATTTCAAATCTACTCAGTTCCGAAATTCATCAATTAGACTGCCAGGGACGACAAAATCGAGCAGCTTTGATAAACATTCTTTCGAAACAATCCAGTATCAGCGCAGCGCGGTTATTGGACCTAAACGACTGTCAATCTCTAGTCTCCCACGGATCCATGGCTCTGCTATATCAGTGCCAATTGAAGAATGTTACCATAACGTCTCGAAAAACCGCCTGCGGATTCGAGCCGGCCATTGGAAATGGTACGTTAAGCCTGGATGGATATACACTGGTAACCCCATTTGTACCCTGCTTACACGACGGTCGGTTCGCACAGATTGCCGAGAAAACTTATGAATATGACCAAACGGTTGGCGACTGGACACTAACGAAAGAGTCAGTCGATGTTTCACACAGCCACCTGGCTGCACTTTTCGATATCACGGCAGATCGGACAGCTTCTGAAGGAGTCGTGAACTTTCACGAAAGAAAAGACCATAGTTTCCTAGACATGTTCGGTGAACTGGCGGCAGTCATGCGAACATCGGGACAAGAATCATTATCCGCGGTACTCAACGAGCACCACCAGGACGAAAAGCAGACCAACAATGTGCCAGATGTCATCGGAGGAATTGAAGCCATTTTTACTGGTTGGCGTACAACTTTCGTTTCCATTGTGGTGTTTCTGGCGCTAGCTATTGGTCTCTTAATCACATGCCGCATCTGCGGACCTACGAAGATTCTGCGAACCTGTTTTCCGAGACGTAAGAAAACGCCTACAGCACCTACAGACAACAGAGACCGACCCGTTATATACCGCGCTAGCAATCCACATTCCGTGCAGTTTGCAACGGGACAACGAGGAGATCAACAGTGCACGGTTGAAGAATACAGCAGCCCGTTGGACGCACTATTAGACAAGAAAGATCGAATGCGTTTGGCGATCGAGAACCAAGCGTATGGAGAACCTTCTACTCCCCCAGAGAGACGAGGAATGATCCGCTTGGGACCATGAAATACACGATTTTCAATGGAGATATATCGTCGCATCCTCATACTATATTTCCTACAGACCTTGCAAGCACCATTTTGCTCTTCCAACTCGTCCCATGTATTGCAAAGTACTTTTAATCAGCTCACACAGTCCTGTACGTGTTCATATATATTCTCACCTCCGCCTTGCCTTATGAGTTCTGCCCCTATTTCTTCACTACATTTTTCTCAGACGACGCCAGCGCCTACCATTTTGGAAGGGCTGGGCAGTAATTCTAGCGTTAAACCAGCAGACCCATTTATATTCACGAATATTTTTTCACCGTGGGAAGCAATCGTCGCTCAGCTGCTGCACAGCCTTACAAAAGTTCCGCATGGAAGAGCAGTTAAGCCAGTTTGGAACAAGTTACTCCGCCTTCTACCAAATAGACAAGCTCGAGAGATCAACCTGAAGTCGGACATCGCGCTCGAGGACTTTAACATCGATTCGTTGACACCGTTATTATCAGTGTTGAGTAAGCATCAACCATCATACACTCAGTTACAGAGTCCGCGTTGGAGTAATCGAACCTGGCAGGAAAGCGACGGACAAAGAAAGCTACCCCGCCCACTGGAAATTTATAAACGCCTCGAGACAGTGGCACATCTATATAACTACGCTATTTTCGAACCGATTTGTTCATTTAATGTTTTTTCAGCAGACGCCGAACTAGTCTCTAAGTGTATAGAGTATTGGTTCACTAACTGGCCTTATCGACCTATTCCTAACTACCACTGCTCACCATCTTACGGAGAAGGACTGGGTGGATAGTGGAAGCCTATTCCTACATTATCATCGCCATCACCGGAAGTTTTTTTCTCATCCCCCTATTCTCCCTACCACTCCCATGAAGCTAGTTTGGAATATCATATTGTTAATCTTTTGGTTTTACATGAGCATGGCTGAACTGACTCCAACAAGATTTATACCACGGGAAGACGAAATTGAGGCCCATATCCTCCAAGCAGCTGTGACTCCGAAAGCCCGTTTACGAGCTACGATCAGACAACGAAATGACGGCAGAGACCAAGTACATCTGCCTATAGCGGACGACGAAGTCCTACAAGTTTTCGGAACACAGGTAACTACTCCTTCTATCATCCAGAAACGTCGTTCAGTTTCTCGACCACAACTAAGGTCTACCACATCATCAACCTTTCCACCGGTTGCAAAGAGCTGCAACGAAAGTATCTGGACATTTTCTGTTACCTCGGCGTTTCAATCTAGTCTTCGAGACGAGAAGAATTTCCCAGCCCTCCGCCGAGCTCTTCAAAGCCATTTATTCTGGGAAAGAGCAGACGAAACTTCCATTTCTCCTGACACATCAACACCCTTGAGATATTATCAATCAGTTCAAACGACAACTCCGATGGGTATCCCAGATGGCCCTCGCCTTCCATACTCATTTGAAGAACTACATCTATTGCGTCGCGTGAGTCCGAATGCACTCATGGATGAAGTTGTACTCGTCGCAAAAAGACTCATCATTGGTACCTATCAACGCTACTGCTCTACTCCGCACTTGATAAACGGACCAGTTCTCCTTCTCAAATGTATGGAATACTACCTCATGGCTGATCCAATGGTCATCCAGAATTTAGATCAATTTGGGTTCACTAAGGGACTTCACCCTCCATACACCTATCAGACTTTTCCTCAACCGAGACATGGCGAGTTTGATGATCAAGCATCGATTACACCTGCCACAACTATGGCGTGGATTGATTATGAGGATGAAGAAGATCCGAACAGCGTCCGAGTTCCTGCAACCGTAGCAGGAAAAACCACTCCTCCATCCAGCTTATATCAGCGAAGACCTGAGTACCGCTGAACACCCTTCTGACACTTCCCTCATCTCATAAATGAACTTCATAAGCACCTGCTGTTTCAACTTAACAGAGGGCAGTCATCTGTTTCAGCTCTATATTTGCTTCAACTAATCGGATGGGGGCGCTCTATTAGCGGATAATTTTAATCAATTCACATTTAATTCTATATGATACACGGCCCTATCCTTACCTCTATATCCAATGCAAGACAATTCCTCTCGTCCAAGATGATAGTTCGCCCAATACCAATGCATCATGATGAAATAGGGATTTTGCCGATTTTCTGTCATTAAACATCGCAGTACAAACCCAAAGATCCAGTGGACATTTTGGCCACCCTCATTTCAATCTTTGGTGGAGTGCGCGGTTGGAAGAGATTCAGTGGACGCGCTGAGAATGGAGATCTAGTAGTCTCAGTCAGCGGCCACCCTCGTCACAAACTCAACCACCTTTCGCACTCCCAGTGGACACCCCAAGACACTTTAAGCCGAACCTCATGCACTGTATCAATAGTGGGACCCGGGGCCGATGGCCCCGCACTACCGATAAACAAGCTGGATTGAACGGATTGTCTTAGGACATACCACTGTTGGACTGTTCAGCGGAACAACAACTCCGGAAAAGAAGACGGCGCGGGGACGGCCTCATGTTAACAGAGGGCTGTGTTGGGACAACAACGAGCTAGTAACAAAGTTAGCTAACTGATTTGTCTTTGCGCTGCTGTGCGTTTATGTAGTATTAAAGCCGGATCTATTGTTGTGCCCTACGGCGGGTAAAGCGTGCGCCACTTTGGCGAAGCGCGGCCCCGTTCGTGTGTTGCGCTAGTTCCGTGTTCGAGGTTACGTCTCGAACCAGACCTATTTTCTTTTCTCGCTTCGAACGCCTCAGGGCATTCTAAGCGAGCTTACATATCTGTATTTAATAGACGCGCTGTGCGTCGAAATAGTCAGTTACTTTTACTTCAATAAACTACCTAACACCAAGTGGTGTGCGTGGAAGTTTCCTTATTTTAATGTTTTTATCTTGCTAGGCATGGAGGCCTAACAAGTGGTGCCGAAACGACTTCGACTATTTCTTGGTTGTGCACGACCAGGATTTAGCTCGTTTTTGAACATCTACCTTTTTGGAAGCGATCGCGGAGACTTTTCAGATACTAGGAATAACTCGTATTAATTGAGCAGGAATACCGCGACTCAACAGTTAGAGTCGATCATTCTTTGGCGATTTTCAGTCAAGACCTACTTGTAGGTTGTTTATATTGACTGGCCAAGAAGGATTAGGCTGTTGTAGTCGGTTACGGTCTGGCTCAAGAGTTCAAATTGAGCAGGTATACCGCGGCGGAACAGTTAGAATTGATCATTCTTTGGCGATTTTCAGTCAAGACCTACTCGTAGGTTGTTTATATTGACTGGCCAAGAAAGATTAGACTGCTCTAGCCGGTGACGGTCTGACTCAAGATTTCCAGGAAGTACAGAAGAAAAGTTCTCTTAGACACACATCCGGATTTGAATTTAAGAATTGATCTTATCATCATCAGACAGGACAGTCTGCATAAAGGATCACTATTTGGTTTTCAAGCCCTATGGACAGGCAGAAGGACACAAAGATGTCGACCTCTTCAACTGATGCTGTCCCTACAGCGACTTCTTCAACGTCAACGGTCAGAACGACCACAACGACGACACCTATTCCAGGAGGACATAGGACCCCAATAGGCCAGGATGCGCCAGAAATTTCGACGCAAGGCCTGGCAAACGCCATTATCTCGGCCCAGGCTAATCTAGCCATGAAAGGACCAGTAAGCATGCCCAAATTCGGCAATCGAGAAGACGAGGAAATCGGAATATTCCTCCGAAGATATGAGCAGGCAGGACTAGCTCAAAACTGGACGCATGCAGACCTTCTGCAGCGACTTCCACTTTCATTGACTCATGGCGCGTCATCTTGGCACGCCAGAGTCGCCATACCGGCAAACTGGCAGGAGGTAAAAGCCCTCATGCTGCGAGAATTTCGCCCTCATGGATATTTGGAGTATAAGCAGAAGGCTTTAGTCCGTCGGATGATGCTACAGGGTGAGTCAGTGAACGACTACTACGAGGCTGTTATGCTTCTCTACGACATCATGGAAAGTTTGGGAAAATCATTTACCGACCAGGAAAAGGCTGACAAACTGGGATCGGGTTTACATGGCACACTCTACAAGGATGTGGCTATGATGTCCCCGACGTCACCACAGGATTTCCTCATGAAAACAGGAAAGGCAATTGATCTGGAGAAGAAAGCTCAACGCCAACAACGAGGATTTCGAGACCAAGCCCTTCCCAATACCATCAAGGATCCCATCATGGACGAGAACAATGGTAAGAGTCAAAATTTCAAAAACAGAAACTACGGAAATCAGTATCAAGGGAACTACCGGGGATCCAGTTTCCAAGAGAACTATCAGGGAAACAGTCGGGGCACCAACAGTGACCGCGGAAATTTTCGACTAAATTCGTCTCAAACCAACGGATTCAGATACAATGACAACAGCAGCAGTAGATACAGAGGAGCCCAAAACCCCAATCAGTCCTTTACTAGCCGGTTCCAAGGAGCGAACCGTGGTGGATTTAGAGGAGGTTTCGGTTCGTGGAACAATAACAACCGTGGTAATTACAATAATCGCGAAAATCAGTACAATGGGCAACGACCATTCAACTATGGAAACACCAACACTAACCAATGGCAGGAGAACCAAGTAAGTTACCCACGACCATTACCAGCAATTGAAGCACCACCTAGCCAGGATTCCCGGAAACCACCCGCCTGTTACAACTGTGGAGGACCACATTTCAAAAGCCAATGCACTTTACCGACCACAGGCGGACCTCAAGCTCGACGACAGCTGAACTGCATGGATCGAGTGGAGCAACCAGACTTGCGAGACCTATCCATCAACATAATTGAAATGGGTACGGACAAGCTGAACCGACCAGTGATGAACCTCACTATCAATGATCAAGTGATCGAAGCCTGCATCACCAGACAGCGGGAAATGTCTGCCATCTCTTGGGCCTTAGTCCAGCAACTGGGGCTACAAGACCAAGTGAACACGGAAGCGCCTTGGGAACTGGAGCTCCCGGGAGAGCAAGTGTTCCGAGTGATGGGCGTAGTGGCCATTTACGCCAGCATTTTCGACCTGCACTTCCCAATCGTTGCAGAAGTGGTCGAATCCAATCAGGTGCCTAATGAAATATCACTAGGAAAACTGGACGTCGACAGGATGATGGAAGCTCGGTTCTGGCAAAGACGAGGAGCAGCCACAGACTATGACTGGATAGACCAGATCTACATCCAGGAGAACTCAAACAACCGGTTGACGTACAGTAAGGAACTGACATGTTTCATCGAGACACTGATTCCAGAAATCTTCGGAACAGAAGATGGAACTCTGGCCAACGAAGTGTCTATCGATGATATCCTCATGGGAGCAGTGGCAAGTGAAACATCCCAATATGTCCCCTTAACAGAGGGCAGCCTCAACACAGTCTCAGTGGCGACGGAGACAGATACACCATTGAACTGCCATTCATGTGAGGAAAAGGGAACCAACAGTTTGAGCACAAACTCAGTGGCCACAGAAACAGAAAGGTTAAAGAACTGCTACCTGTGCAAGGGTGACCATAACATAAAGAACTGCCCAAAGAAGAGGAGAAAAGGATCAACATTACAACAAGCCGAAACAATATTCAGCTTGGAAATGAACCAGATTAATCCAACTCAGCCAAGAGTGGAAAACGCAATCTCAGCACAGATCATGGAATGCCAGATTCTTGGAACCACAGTCTTATTAGTCACAGATGAGGAGATTACCACATCGTTAATATCAAGAGATCGCCTACAAAGTCTGGGTATTCTGCATATCATGATCCCTGCTCGCGAGATACTACCCATATCACCCGGAGAAGACACCTTTGTCTTGGGAGATGTTATGATTCCCATATCATACCAAGGAAACACAATTATGTCGCCAGTCACTGTGGTGGACAAATTACCTGGACCATACGAATTTTGCCTAGCGTTCGTGGTGGTTGACTATCTCACACGATTAGGACTAAAAAGTCCCAAAACACAACATGGATCAGTCATCCAGGACTTGGACCAAGTCTTACAAGAAGGTCAAGTATTGACTATACAAGACAACGAGATCCAAAAGCCCTTGCTGGATCTGAAAATTAACGGATTCGAAGCCAACTGTCTCTGGGATACAGGTTCCTGTGTGTCGGCTACCTCGTTGAGGTTGATACAAGAACTTGGCCTCGCTCATCGAATTGACAAAACGAACAAGAAGGACCTCAAAAGCGCAAGCGGTCACGGTTTGACTACGGAAGGGAGTATTGAACTCGAGATTACTACATTCGGAAATACGGCCACCCTCGACGTGGACGTACTGGAAATAATGCCAAGCGATTACGATATGATATTAGGTTGGCCTGACACCAGGAAAATGCTGGTCGCAGGAAACAGTCCAGTACGGAAGGATGGACAACAAGCAATCCAGTTCACTATTGGCAACCGCACAATTGACGGCAGACTAGTGGAAACGAACGGCGACCAGTGTGTAAATTTTTCACTGTTGGAAACACCGTACCACCAGCTATTTCCGAAGGACACCAACAGCACTGCTCTGGAACCTCATCGAAATCGCAAGACAGGTGTTCCACTGCAACTTAATTGCCACTGTGGAGTGGACTTCTACTCGGAGTTCGAAGTAAAGACACATATGCTCTTTTGTCCAGAAACTGACAGACTCAGCAATCAAGAGCTCACCTTCACATGCCGATGCAAAAGGTTATTCACAACGAAGTTGGAGTGGATGGCGCATGTGAATGAGTGCTGGGGACATCCAACAACGCAACCAATGATCTGCCAAAAAGATAACTGTTTCTTCTCGACTCTGACGTTCGGTGACATGATTGAGCACTCACGAAGACATAAGATTTGGGAGGCCTACAAGATCAAAGCTGTCGGGGAGATTCTTTTATTCTCAACAGCTGGAAACGCGTTGGCAATTGAGCCAATCAAGGCATTCAACGTGGACGAACTAACTTATGGTTCACACCTGAAACCTGATGAGTTGGGCGCCATGAAAAGACTTCTCTGGAAATACAAAGACCTATTTCCAAGCGCTGAAGTTCCAATTGGTCAAGCGAAGGTAAAACCTGTGGAATTCGATACAGGTGATGCTAAACCTGTCTGGCAACCGGTAAGACGATTGGCTCAAAAGGAAAAAGAGTATGTCCAGGAACAAATAGAGGAGATGTTGAGAAACGGAATCATAGAACCCAGCCGGTCGCCATGGCAGAGCCCGATCCACTTGGTAAAGGCTCCGACCAAACCTGGTGCACCCACCAAATATCGCATTGTCGGAGACTACAGAAAACTCAACGAAGTTCTACTGGAATCACGCTACCCGCTACCTTTGATTCCTGACTTGTTGGATCAACTGAGAGGATCCAGGTATTTCACGACCTTGGATCTTACACAAGGTTTCCACCAGATCCCGGTGGCAGAGAATTCAAGAGATAAACTCTCTATTACAACTACAAGTGGGACATACAGGCCATGTGTACTCCCGTTTGGCACAAATTGCTCAGCTGCTATCTTCCAGCAGACGATGCATGAGATTTTTGGAGACTTACTCAGGAAAGATCTGACCTCAGTTTATATCGATGACATCGCCCTGGGTCAAGTCACGTTCCATGAACACTTACAGGCGTTGGAGAGAGTCTTTCAGAGACTACGTGACGTGAACCTAACAGTGAACGTAAAGAAATGCCATTTTGCCATGCCACAAGTGAAGCTTTTAGGTTTCATTCTAAGTGAAGGCGGAATTTCTCAAGATCCAGATAAAATAAAATCTGTGAAAGAGTGGCCAAGACCTGTTTCAGTCACTGATGTGAGATCATTTTTGGGCCTGGTCAGTTTTTATCGGATGTTCATACCACGTTTTTCCGAGATAGCTAACCCTCTGACGCAGCTGTACACTGGAAAAGACGTCAAGAAACTAGCAAAAGTGACCTGGGGAGCTGATCAGCAGCTGGCTTTCGACACTCTGAAAGAACGTATGACAACATTCCCTGTTTTGGCATATTTTCAGGATGATTTACCAACATTTTGTCACTGCGACGCTAGCAAACTGGCTTGCGGAGCTGTACTCGCACAGAAACATGGAGAGTTTCTGAAACCTGTTTCTTTCGCCAGCCGTAAGTTTTCTCGCTCTGAACAGAACCTGAGTACAGTAGAGCGAGAAGCACTCTGCATAGTGTGGATTTCAGTCAAATGGAGGAGCTACCTCATGTACCGAGAAGTCACGATCATCACAGACCAGAAGTCCTTAGTCTGGCTTTTCTCACTGAAGACCCCTAACGAAAAGCTACAACGCTGGGCCCTACGTCTTAGCGAGTTCCGGTTCCGTTACGAGCATCGTAGTGGAGCGTTGAACAGAGACGCTGATGCATTAAGCCGTTACGCGGTTGGACAAGCACCTCCGGAAGGCGAAGACCCAGTAACGTTCCCACTTATGAGCCTGGAGCGAATCGATCTGCGAGCCGAACAGATCGCCGACAAGTTTTGTGGATCATTGATTGATTTGTTCGAAGGCAAGATCAGAGATCCATCAGACCGTCTGAAACGGCTAAGCACTGGATTTTATCTTGACCAAGGAATTTTATACTACAAGATTCATGAAGATGGGTGGGACAGAGAGCTGCTCGTACTACCGAAGAGTATGTGGATCGCTGTATGCGAGAGTATCCACGATGACAAAAGCTGCCAAGCACACCTCGGCTACAAGAAATGTCTGGATATTATGTTTGCCAGATTTTACTTCAAATCTATGGCGAAATTCCTGAGGAAGTACATCAGCTCATGCACTCCCTGTCAAACAAGGAATCCAATGGCCACAACAAAAATTGGGGATTTACAGTCAATTCCCATACCACCTAGGTCTTTCTACACTGTCTGCTGTGACACTGTC
>Ga0209490_10004027_pt1 | contig 13643 bp, 13 predicted proteins | sample MAT06_FD_187209 | JGI IMG/M metagenome (GOLD analysis project Ga0209490, IMG submission 187209) | Freshwater microbial communities from Lake Fryxell liftoff mats and glacier meltwater in Antarctica - MAT-06 (SPAdes) (version 2) | ecosystem: Environmental > Aquatic > Freshwater > Ice > Liftoff...
TCAGTACTTCAGTAGTGCTGGGTTCTTGTTTGGGAATTATTTTGTTTGGGTTATTTTGAAAAATATTTAGGGAACTTTTTAGAGCTATTAGGAACTGGGGTATTTACGCCTGAGCAAACTTATAGCTATTACTTACAAATAATTTGGGCAAATATTTGGGGCGATCGCTTGACATGCATAGACTCCTCTAGTTATGATGCACGAACAAATACATTATTCCTATCGATTTACAGTAGATTCAAGGAGAGGCTATGCAGGCATTAATAAAATTACAGCGATTGACTAAGAAATTTGGGCAAGGATTTAAAAAGTACATTGCTCTATTCGTAGTAGGTGTTTCTTTGACAGCCGTAGTAGCTGCCTGTGGGACTAGTACCAATACTGCCAGTACAAATACTGACGGCTCCAAACCAGATGTAGAACTAACTCTAGTTTCCTTTGCTGTCACCAAAGAAGCTTACACAGGAATTATTCCTAAATTTGTAGAGAAATGGAAGAATGAACAAAACCAAAACGTGACCTTTAAGCAAAGCTATGGTGGTTCTGGAACCCAAGCCCGGGCGGTGCTGGATGGTTTAGATGCAGATATTGTCCATCTTGCCCTCGAATCAGATACCAGCAGACTTGAAAAAGGTGGATTAATCGATCCGGGCTGGCAGCAAGAATTCCCTAATGGTGGCATTGTTTCTAGGTCTGTTGGGGCAATTATTGTCCGGGATGGCAACCCCAAAAATATTAAAACTTGGACTGATCTAGGGAAAGATGATATTACTACCGTTACTGCTGATCCCAAAACTTCTGGGGGAGCTAGATGGAATATCCTTGCCCTCTGGGGAGCGATTACCAAATCTGGTGGTGATGAAGCCAAGGCAACTGAATTGATTTCTCAAGTAATTAAAAATGCCCCGGTTTTACCCAAGGATGCACGGGAGGCCTCCGATGCCTTCTTGAAAAAACAACAGGGTGATGCCTTGATCAACTATGAAAATGAAGTTATTCTTGCCAACCTTAAGGGAGAAAAAACTGAATATGTAATTCCTGAAGTGAATATTTCCATCGATAACCCGATCGCCATTGTTGATAAAAATGTGGCTAAACACAACACCAAGGAAGTAGCCGAGGCTTTTGTTAACTATCTCTACACCCCAGAAGCCCAAACAGAATTTGCAAAAGTGGGTTTCCGACCCGTAGATCAAACTGTAGCCAGCCAGAAGGAATTCACTGATAAATTTCCTGCGATCAAAACTCTCTTTACTGCGAAAGACTTAGGCGGTTGGGATGCTATTAATAAGCAGTTCTTTGACGAAGGCGCAATCTTTGACAAGGTAGTAACTAGTGTCCGCAAATAGTCCGAATCTTTAACTAATCTTTCACTAATCTTCAACTAAAGCTTGGACATAAAATTCAATAATTTAGGAGTTATGGTCATGGGGTCATAGCTCCTTTTTTTCGTCATGGCTAATTGGCAAACTTGTAGGATAATTGTTAGAAATAGATTTAAAAATTGCTAAAGCAAAAGCTTAAAGAAAATTCATGAAAGCAATAGTCTGCACCAACTATGGATCGCCGGATGTCCTGAAACTGCAAGAGGTCGAAAAACCGACTCCCAAGGATCAGGAAATATTGATCAAAATTTTGGCAACTTACGTATCCTCTGGAGATGTCCATATCCGCAAAGCTGAGCCGTTTGCTGTGAGATTTTTCTTTGGTCTCAGGAAACTCAAACAACCAATCCTTGGCTATGCTCTTGCGGGAGAAGTTGAGGCAGTGGGCAAAGATGTCACGCTATTTAAGAAAGGTGATCAGATTTTTGGGACTACAGGGATATGGTGTGGTGCTTATGCTGAGTATATATGTTTGCCTGAAGATGGAGTGCTGGCTCTCAAGCCTGTAAATATGACCTATGCTGAGGCGGCTTCTATCCCTTGGGGGGGCAATACGGCGTTGTATTTTCTCAGAAAAGCGAATATTCAGAGGGGGCAGAAAGTGCTGATCTATGGAGCTTCAGGGGCGATCGGCACGGCGGCAGTACAGCTTGCAAAGTATTTTGGGGCGGAGGTGACTGGGGTATGCAGTACCACAAATTTAGAAATGGTGAAGTCTCTGGGAGCCGACAAGGTGATTGACTATACTCAGGAAGATTTTTCCCAAAACGGTGAAACCTATGATGTTATTTTTGAAACGGTGGGCAAGAGTTCGTTTTCTGGGGGTTTGCGATCGATCAGGCAAGATGGTGTCTTACTCCTAGCAGCGGCAAGATTATTAGACATGGGGCGGGGGTTATGGATATCTTTGACAAGCAGCAAAAAAGTGATCTCTGGACTAATGAGTGAAACGGCAGCCGATTTAGTTTTTTTTAAGGAGCTAATTGAGGCTGGAAAGGTAAAAGCGGTCATCGATCGAAGTTATCCCTTAGCACAAACCGCCGAGGCGCATCGCTATGCCGAAAAAGGACATAACAAGGGCAATGTAGTCATAACGATAGATTAAGTAATTCTTCTGAATTTCTAAATTATGAGTTTTTAAATTATGAGTTTTTATAAAAATCATCGTCGCTGGTGGGTATTGAGTAATCTAGGTTTTGTGGTCTCCATCCTTGTAATTGCTCTTGGATATTCCTCCAAGGCTCTAACTCAAACCTTGCCAGAAGGAGCCACAGGACGACAGGAACGGGTTGCAGTCCAGGCTGAACGGCAGATGGTGGTAGCAGCGAATCCCTTGGCTAGTCGAGCAGGATTGGCAGTATTAGAGCAGGGAGGCAACGCGCTTGATGCGGCGATCGCTGTTCAAGGAGTTTTAAATCTGGTAGAACCCCAGTCTTCTGGCCTCGGCGGTGGGGGATTTCTAGTTTATTACAATGCCGAACAGAAAAGAGTGATTACCTACGATGGACGAGAAACGGCTCCGATGGCAGCAAAGCCCGATCGATTCCTAGACTCAACCGGGAAACCCCTCGCTTTTTATGATGCAGTGGTTGGCGGTAGATCTGTAGGCACACCGGGATTGTTGAAAATGTTGGCCCTAGCGCACCAAGAACAGGGAAAACTGCTATGGCGGGATCTGTGGCAACCAGCGATCGCCCTTGCCAACCAAGGATTTCCGATTTCTCCCCGCCTTTATAGCCTTCTAGAAAAAGATAAATTTCTGAAGCAAAACCCCCCAGCCCAGACCTATTTCTATCAACCTAATGGCGAGCCAAAACCTGTAGGCACAATTCTCAAAAATCCTGATTTAGCTCAGGTATTGCAAACTGTGGCAGAGCAGGGGGTGACTAGTTTCTATCAAGGTTCTCTAGCAGCAGAACTAGTACAGACTATCCAAGGGGCTGGCGGTGACTTGACCCTAGAGGATTTAGCGAACTATCAGGCAAAATCTCGTCCTCCAGTGTGTGGAAATTATCATAGCTATCAAGTTTGTGGCATGGGTTCGCCTAGTTCTGGAGGATTAACTATTCTGCAAATGTTAGGGATTTTGAGCAATTTTGATCTGAAGGGACTTAAACGAGATGCTCCGGCAGCCGTGCATTTGTTTAGTGAGGCGGGAAGATTGGCTTTTAGCGATCGATCGATCTACATGGCTGATAGTGATTTCGTCCCCGTTCCCACAGAAGCTCTACTAGACCCCCAATATTTGCGGGAGCGATCGAAGTTAATTCATCCCGATCGTTCCCTTGGCACTGCGACCCCCGGACAATTGCCAGCGATGTCAACTGCGGGTTTGGAGCCAGCCTCCTACGTTGCTTGTTTTCCTGATTCTGGTTGTGTAGCAATCCCTCCATCAACCCTAACTTGGGGAATTAGTCAGGCTGGGGAATTTCCCTCTACCACTCATATTTCCATCATCGATCGCTTTGGTAATGCCGTTTCTATGACCACTAGTATTGAAGATACCTTTGGTTCTCGGCTGATGGTGCGGGGCTTCTTGCTGAATAATCAACTCACGGATTTTTCCTTTGCCCCCGAAGTAGAGGGTAAGCCTGTTGCCAACCGCATCGAACCGGGTAAGCGTCCTCGAAGTTCCATGAGTCCGACGTTGGTATTTAACTTTGATGATCATGATCGTCAAGCTCCACCTCAGTTAAAGATGGTGATTGGTTCTCCCGGTGGCAGTAATATCATCAACTATGTGGCAAAGGTCTTAGTCGCTACCCTTGATTGGGGTCTAGATATCCAAGAGGCGATCGCCCTCCCTAATTTTGGCTCCCGGAATGGGGCAACGGAACTAGAAGCTGGCACGAATATTGCAGATATACAGCCGACCCTAGAAGTAATGGGACATCGAGTACAGGTGATGGATCTCAATAGCGGTTTACATGGGATCACGGTGAATGGTGAGGAGTTAACAGGAGGCGTGGATCCCAGAAGAGAGGGAGAGGCGATTGGGATTTCTTTGTAGTATTTTGGCGTTAGTCTATTCGGCGTAAATTATAGACGATCGCTAATATCTTGGAGGCGACTTAATTGTTGAACTAAGGTGGGGATAATATCTAGGCTTTGGCGATAATTCCAAGCATAGGAAATAATGGCATAAATATCACCGGGCTGTTTACTGGAAAGAGAAACTGTCCTGATTAAAATTGTTATGAATAAAATAATGATAAATATCTCCATAATTCCCCAATTAATAGCGGTATTGTTAGAAAGCTTAATTTGATAATTTGCTAGGGCAGTATAATGTTTTTCTACTTTTTCTGGTTGACATACTGCCAAAATATCTACTTCACTCTCTAGCTGATTATTAAGATGATGATTTAAGAGCAGTGATTTTCTAGCATAGGTAATATTAATAGGAACTATTGGCAGTAGTAAAAGCAAACAGTAGAAAGCAATTTGTAGATCATAAAATGTCAGCATCACCAATGCGCCTACTAATCCAAAAAGAGCAGTGATAATGCGGGGAATATCTTGTTCAAAAAAATTTACAAATTCTCTTGATAAGGCCGATCTTGCTACAATTTGCGATGTGGGAATTCCCTGTTGAACTTGCCCTAAAACAATCTCGATCGCTAGATGATTATAAATTTGTGTGAAGGTATAAGTATCATAAATATTGCGACCTATCTCAGTAATTGTATGTATCAACCACAAAATAGCAAGAGTGATTAAACTATGATAATTTTCTTGGAATAATCCATCAATAGTTATGCCAATTATGAAGGGATAAAGCAGTTCAAAAATATTTTCTAGGAATGTTAGACCATAGGTGATCACGATTGACCAATGATATCTTGAGAATAAGTCTTGCATGAGATGTTTCATTTAACTTGCCTCTGGTTATGTAGATCGATAAAATGACTCACTGCATCTTCAAGGATCTGCCATGCTAAAAGACCAATTACTGCTTCACTGAAGCTAGATTCAAAAACTCCCCAAAGCTGAAAATTCTCCATCATGATATAGGGAAAGCGGGCTAAATATAAACAGAAATACTGCATATAACTCCTCTTTCGTAGATTATATTTATTAAAAAGATAGAGGCACAAATTAATGCACCTCATGAAATATTCTCGGCAATAGCTATGTCTTAGCTAAGATTATTCTCAAATAGAATCTAGGGCTTTTCTTGAGAGTATAATCTTTTAATCTAAAACAGTTTCTAATTCAATGTTTAGCTCCTGCTGCCATTGAATTAAAGATTTATCCCACGCTTCTTCCCATTTTTGAGCAAAGAAAGATTTTGCCTTTTTGCCCATTGTCCATCCTCTATGAATAGCATCAAGTAAGGTAGGTAATTGTTCGGGAGCAAATAAAAGGGTGGACATCATACTACTAGAAAGGAGAGATAGGGCAAGGGGATAGGGAAATTGGGGTAAGTGAAATGCTTGTAAGCCAATTTCTTCGGTGGCTGATACTCCAAAACCAGTGACAATATGCCAAATATCATGGGTCTGGCTTAGTCTGGCTTCTACATAGCTAGCCTCAGAATTTATGGACATATCTTGATACAAATCTTCCGATCGAAATCCTCTGGCTTGCATGGCTGTAGCGTAGAGATAGCCGAGGGAATCTGTTGGATATTGTCGGAGCACGTCCAAATCATGAGGGGGAGCCATGTATCGATCGACAATTAAGGCCTCTGCTTGGGGATCGCTCTTGAGGTGTGCCACCGCTAAATCAAAGGAAGGCGTTTCTAGTAAAGCTAAAACCATTTCTCCCACAACATCCAGACTTGTATCTCCCGCAAGGAGTGCCAGAAACGGCTGCAATGCTGTAATCGGTTGCATTTGCCGGGTTAACTCGTTCCCCACTTGGGGATTAGCCTCGGTACTAAAATCATTACTAAAATCACTACTAAAATCAGCATTAGGCCTTGTCAATAAATGTTGATCCACAATAATATCCTCCTGTATTTAGGTTAATTGGGTTAAAATACGAGTATTGCTCATATTTATAAAATACGAGTATCGCTCATGTTTTGTCAAGGGTTTTTCCTTAGATTTTTGATCCTAATTTTTCATGCTTAATTTCTAGAGCCTAATTTTAGAGTTTAATTTTAGAGTTTAATTTTTTATCCTATGACTACTAATTCATTAAGACCTAAAGGGATGCGCCGTCAACCCCGCCAAGCCCGGAGCCAAGAACGGGTTAATCAAATTTTGGATGTGGCAGAACAACTATTTATTTCTAAGGGCTATAACGCCACAAGTACTAATGCGATCGCCGCCCAAGCCCAAGTCCCCATCGGCTCTCTATACCAATTTTTCCCTGATAAAGCCGCTATTCTCTACGGACTAGCCGCCCGCTACAATCAACAACTCCATAGTTTATTAACGGAATTAAATTCACCTGATGGGGAGAAATTATCACTCTCTAAATATGTAGAGCAGACTATTGATGCCGTCGATCGATTCTTTACAGATTATCCGGGCTACCATGCGATTTTTATGCCCCTACAAAGCTCGATGCCAGAATTAGAAGCGATCGATGCTGCTGCCGATGCCCAACTAATTAACGATTTGGTGATATTTTTCTCCCGGTATGATCCAGAGTTAGCACCAGAAATTTATGAGGCGATCGCCTTTGTGTTGGTGAAAACGATCGGGACTCTTTTATGGACATCTCTAAGTCAGGAAAAAGTATTTCGCCAACAACTAGTGCAAGAAACAAAAAGAATTGTCTTGAGTTATTTACAAAGTTATTTCCCCTATTAAGATATAGCCTTGGTGCTTGCGTTCCCGATTTACCCGGTTGTATTGCTATCATTAAAAATAAAGATGAAGTGCTTCAGCTAATTACAGAAGCTATTGAGAAACCCGGCGTTGGCGTTAGCCTTGCGGAGCAATTATGAAATTGCGGCTATAGGGTCAAAGTCCGCCGTCGCAGACTGAGTAAATTTCAGGTTATCCCGAACTCAGGTTAAATAGATATTATTAATGATCGATCGTAACCAAGAAACTTATCAAACTCCTGGCCTTGTTTGGCACTATACCCAATTAAACAAGCTCCAACCCGCAGAGCAGACAATTCTTGAACTCCTGCAAGACCGATTGCCGACTATGAAAATGTTAGATATTGGCATCGGTGGCGGCAGAACAACCCAACATTTTTCCCCTCTAGCTGGAGAATATATAGGGATAGATTACTCTGCTAAAATGATTGCCGCTTGTCAACAAAGGTTTGTCAAATCTCCTCGATCGATGAATCTCCAAGTAGTCGACGCTAGGGATATGAAGCAATTTGCCGATGATTCCTTTGATTTTATTTTGTTTAGCTTCAATGGGATTGATTATGTTTCGGCGAGCGATCGATTAAAAATCCTCTCAGAAGTTGCTAGGGTCGGGAAAACTGGCTGTTATTTTTGTTTTTCTAGTCACAATCTCCAAGGTATGGCAGCAGAGTTTAATTGGCGCACAAAGTTAAGTCTAAATCCTCTAAAGACCTACGTTAATTTAGTAATGCTAGGTTTATTAAATATATTTAACTTAGAAATTACGCACAAACAACTAGAAACTGCCGATTATTTGATCATTAAAGATGAATCCCATAACTTCCGGCTTCAAACTTATTACATCCGTCCCCAAGCCCAAATTCAACAGTTAAAATCTAGTTTTGATGAGATTAAAATTTACTCATGGCAAACTGGTTTAGAAATTATTAATCCTAAAGAACTATCTACTAATGTAGATATGTGGCTTTATTACCTTTGTGCTATTAAGTAAATTGAATATCTAATTTTTATACCTAATTTTTATACTTAATTTTTCATCCCAGTAGTGGCAATTCCTCGGATAAATTGGCGTTGTCCAATAATAAATAAAACTACTATAGGAATCGTGGCGATCGCTACCCCCGCCATGAGCAATTGCCAATTATTTGTAAACTGTTCCTGCAACTCTGCTAGAGCTAATTGTACCGTTCGTAATTCTGGGCGAGTGGTAAAAACTAGAGGCTTAAATAAATCATTCCATTCAGCAATAAAAGTAAATAAAAATAACGTTACCAAGGCTGGGCGGGCTAGGGGCAGAATAATGTGCCAGAGAATTTGCCACGGTGTAGCTCCATCAAGGGCAGCGGCATCTTCTAGCTCAATAGGAATAGTTTGGAAATATTGACGCATGAGAAATATCCCAAAACCATTCGCCGCCGTGGGTAGAATCAACGCCCAGTAGGTATTAATCATCCCGCCCCATTTTAATACTAGAAAAATAGGAATCACTAATAGTTGAAAAGGAATAATTAGAGTAGCAATTATCAATAGTAATAAAAGTTTTCTGCCGGGAAATTGTAATCTGGCGAGGGCATAGCCAGCTAGGGATGAAGTGATAATCTGGAGGGCTGTCACTGCCAAAGCTACTAGGGTAGAGTTGCCAAAAGCAAGGAGAAATTTCCCCCGACTCCAAGCCTCTTGATAGTTTGCCCAAGTAAAACCGCCTTCTAGGTTGGTGAAGGAAAAATATAGAGGTATTAGTAAAGGCAGGAGAACAATTAATACGCCTAGAAATAATAGAAGCGTAGAGAAGATCGATCGATCCCCAAAAAATCTACCCCCAAAAATCTGCTGCCCAGACTTGGCTTTTGAATTATTAGAGTTATTAGAATTATTTGATAGCTTATTTGGTGAATTTGAGTTCATAGCCATTGGTTAACCTGTTCTTGAGATAGATTCATAATCTCTGCTACCTGCTGCCGAGACATTCCTCCTTGCAATAATCTAACGGCAGCTTGCTGTAACTGTACTTCTATTTGATTTACCTGTTGTTGAGCTAATTCTGCCTGTTGTTGAGCCTGTTCTACTTGAGCCGCCAACTCTAGGGAGGTTACAAATTTTCGTCCATCAGGATAATAGATTTCTGGGTCTTGATGCGATCGCACCTCAAACCGAATCCCTAGCCGGGGACTAATCCAACTAGCTAAATTAGGAATAGGTTCTAGTCGTTGTCCCTGACGTAACCAGCCCTGTAATTGGTAAGTTTCTGGGTCATAAATGTAATACTCTTCTACCCCGTGAGCTTGGTAAAAGTTAAACTTGGATTGCATTTCCTGCACGCCTTGAGACGTGGTATTACTGGGGGAGAGAATCTCAAACACAACTTGGGGAGGAATATTTTCTTCTCGCCACTGTCGGTAGGAGCCACGTTTGCCCTTGGGTCGATCGAAGATCACCATCACATCGGGAGCTTGGGATCTAGTCCGAAAATCTTCAGCGATCGGCTTACTTGCCTGTACCGGATACCAGAGCAAATCCGCAGCGATAAAAACTTGGGGACGATCGGCAAACAGTATTTCTAGATTCTCCTTGATCATCACAATCCAGCGATACTGCTCTGTATTCTCCGCCATAGGTTTACCGTCATTTTCCGGGTAAAGGGTCAGGTCATCAATTTCCCCATCTGTAGCTGAGGGACTGGAGGGCAGGGAATTGTCTTTGAGCAGGGGGATCATAATTTTTCCTCCGGTTATTACGCTAAATAATTACCTAGTTAGGTGATTTTCTCCATCCATTCAGTACCTAGTGTATCCTGAGAAAAACACTTGAGGAGAGAATTTATGAGTTGGCAGCGATCGCACGGCAGAAAATTTAATCAGCTTCGTCCCCTGAGTTTTGTCCGTAGTTTTACCCGCTTTGCCACAGGTTCCGTGTTAGCTAAGTGTGGTGATACTCAAGTTCTTTGTAATGTGAGTATTAGTCCGGGAGTGCCCAGATTTCTAGAAGGACAAGGGCAGGGCTGGCTAACGGCCGAATACCGAATGCTCCCCGGTGCTACCCCCCAAAGACACCCACGGGAATGGCAGAAACTCTCTGGTAGGACTCAAGAAATTCAGCGTTTGGTGGGGCGGAGTCTCCGGGCTGCTCTAGACCTGAAACTCCTAGGAGAAAGGACAATTACCATTGATACAGATGTCCTGCAAGCTGATGCTGGGACGAGAACTACTGCTATTAATGGCGGCTTTGTGGCTCTAGGGGAAGCGATCGAACAACTCCTAGCCTTGGGAGAACTGGAGCGATCGCCGATTATCCATCATATTGGGGCTGTTTCCGTGGGCTTATTAGAAAATGAACTTTTTTTAGATTTAGATTATCCTGAAGATGTGGGTGCAGAGGTAGATCTAAATGTGGTCATGAACGAGGAATTACAGTTGATTGAAGTGCAAGGTACTGCCGAAAATCAAAGTTTTAGCCGTCAGCAGCTTAACGGAATGTTGGATCTAGCTGAAGTTGGGATTAAAGAAATATTGAATCTACAAAAGAAAGCCCTGATTTCTTCCTAAAACTTTGGTAAGTAGAAAAAATATCTAAACTTCTATTTATTTTATTATATTTTATCTATACCTATGCAAGAAATCATCAAGAATACTTGGCAACATCTCCAGAAAAATGCCAAGGCAAAATTAGCATTGATCATGTTAGTTATTGCACTCATAGGTCTTCCTGTAGTTGGTGACTACGGGATCACTGTAGATGAAGGAACAGAAATTGCCATGGTACGCCGCAATCTAGAATGGGTTGCTAATGGAACACCAATTCCGGGTGATTTAAAATACTTTGGTACGGCTTTTAATGTCTTATCAGAAACAATTTTTCAAGCAAAAGAATTTGTAGTTAATGGCTTTTCTTTTAAGAGTCTAGACTATGCTAAACAGCTAAATAGTGAAGCAAGTAGACTCAAAGCCCTAAAAGACCGAGTGATAGTCAAACATTATGTAACCTTTATTTTTTCGGGAATTACCTACCTCGCAGTAGCAGAGATTGTCAGTATTTTTTGTGGGGCAGAGTATGCATGGTTAGGGGCTTTGAGTTTAGCACTAATGCCAATTCATTGGGGGCACAGTTTTTTTAATCCCAAAGATACTCCCTTTGCAGCAATGTTTACCCTCTCTAGTTTAGGAGGAGCTTATTTAATTAATTATTATTTAGGTAATAATCAAGATGGCATTAATCAAGATGATAATAATCAAGACGATCGAGATTATCAAGATTATAGAGATCATCAAAAAATTAAACTAGGCAATAATCAAGCTACTACCTATACTATTTTTTATGGAATTCTCCTAGGCTTAAGTTCTGGGGTTAGAATTGGAGCTTTTTTGATTTTATTTTTCTTTTTTATTACTTACTTAATTCTCTGGTGGGAACGGGGTAGAGACACGAAATTATTAATTAATTTTGGAGGATTATATCTAGTTTTGGGTTGTACATGGGCAGTAGTTCATGCCATTTGTTATCCGGGGTTTTGGGGGAATCCGATCGCTGGCTTTTTTGAAACCTTAAATTATCTATCTAACCACAGCCTGAAGATCACCGTCCTCTTCAAGGGCTGGAATTTTCCGATCCAAAAAATATCTAGATGGTATCTACCTATATGGATTTTTATGGCAGTTCCTGTAATATTTAACCTTGGATTTCTAGTCGGTTCCACATGGATTATTGCTAGGTATCGTCAGCTTTCTGTCTTACAAAAATCCTGTGCCATGCTCCTCTGGTGGCAGATATTATTTCTCCCCTTATTTGCCGTAGCTAGAAGAACTCCTGTGTACGATGGAATGCGGCATTTTCTATTTATTACACCGGGATTGGTAGCCTTTACAGTAATAGCAATTGTTTGGTTATATCAAAAACTAAGTAAATTTAGGAGTAAGAATTATCGGCGGTTTTTCGTGGGTTTAATAACGGTAGTATATGTGGGAATTATGGTAGATATGGTGAGTTTACACCCTTACCAGTATGTCTATGTGAATCGACTTGTCGGCGGGATTCAGGCGACCCCAGACCAGTTTGATCTAGAAATTCTCGGCTTGAGCCTGCGGGAGGGGATGGAATGGTTAAATGAAAATGGAACTTCTAGTAGTAAGGTATTAATAGGTGGTTTACCTAATTCGGCTAAGTTGTACGCTGCTCCGAGATTTAAGCTATTTTCCGTTGAAGATAGTCAGGCAAATTTAGATAAACCTTTTTATTATCTAAGTTGGCTGCGTTGGGGGCAGCAGTATGAATTTTCAGAATGTCCGATCGTCCATCAAGTAACCCGTCAAGAGGTATCTTTGGCGGTGATTCGTGAGTGTAAATAGTATAAATTAGGTAGTATGAATTAAGTAGTATAAATTAAGATTGAAATATGAATTATTTAATTGCTGTCCTTGACGATCGCATCCAAGCAGAAGAAGCTTACACAGCTTTGGAAAAGGCTGGACTAACTACTAAGCAAGTCAGTATTCTCGGCAGGGGTTATAAAAGTGCCGATGAATTTGGCTTAATTGACCCCAAATTACAAGCCCAAAAGCAGGCTCTACGGATGATTTACTGGTTAGCTCCCTTTGGATTTATCGCCGGATTTGGGTTTAATGTCGTAACCGGGTTAGATACTTTTCCTTGGGCGGGAACCTTGGGTAATCAAATAATTGGGGGTATCTTTGGGACGATCGCTGGGATGATGGGCGGTTTCTTTGTCGGCGGTGGTGTTGGCTTGGTAGGTAGTGGTGATGCTCTGCCTTACCGAAATCGCCTCGATGCGGGCAAGTATTTAATTGTTGTCCAAGGAACGAATAGTTTTACTAATCAAGCTACCAAGATTTTGAAAAAGTTCAATCCCGAAAGCATCCAAGGCTATCAAGAAGAAGGTTAAAAGCTATTACTTATGTTACCTAGAGTAGAATTATTAAAAGGTTTAGAAAATCGAGAAGTTGTGGCTAGGGTGATTGATCTAGCAGAGCAAGCCATTAAAACGTGGGAAGTAGTGGTGACGGATTTTCTTTCGCCGCCGGAGTTGCTCGAAGTGAGGCAAGTATTCGATCGCCTGACAGAAATTCAGTTAGTGGCCTGGGGTGGTTATCCCCAAGCAGAAAGACAGCGTTGTGCGATCGCCCGAGCCGATATTCCCCTCAGTCAAGATAGCGTCACCCTTGCTGCGGTGGACATAGCTGGAAATTTTCTTTTTGATCCCGCCACTCACCGAGATTTTTTGGGGTCCCTGCTGGGCTGTGGTATTGTCCGAGAGAAAACCGGGGATATTATTATCTTGGGAGAGCGGGGGGCGCAGGCGATTGTTGTCCCCGAAATGGTGGAATTTCTTACTCTCCATTTGCAACAGGTGCGATCGGTACCAGTCCAAGTCCGGGAAATTTCCCTTGCCGACCTGAAGATTCGAGAACCCAAGAAAAAAGAACTAACCACCGTTGAGGCTTCGTTGCGCCTAGATGCGATCGCCT
>Ga0209490_10004029_pt1 | contig 13638 bp, 11 predicted proteins | sample MAT06_FD_187209 | JGI IMG/M metagenome (GOLD analysis project Ga0209490, IMG submission 187209) | Freshwater microbial communities from Lake Fryxell liftoff mats and glacier meltwater in Antarctica - MAT-06 (SPAdes) (version 2) | ecosystem: Environmental > Aquatic > Freshwater > Ice > Liftoff...
ATCCAATAATAACTGCAACGCCAGCTAGTACTTCAAATACATTCATCCCTAAAGAAAAAAACAAAGCATAATCATTTAAAAAATGCAGATTCAAAACCTCAAAAAACTCCTGCATTTTATAACTGAGACCTATAGGATCATTTACTTTTATCAATCCAGAGAAGATAAATAGCAAGCCAACAATCCATCTAATAACTAGTAGTAATAATTTCATATTGAATGTTTTCCTTCCTCTATCAAAATCAAAGCAAATGCAGCATAATTGATAATATCAACATAATTGGCATCAATTCCTTCACTGATCAACGTTGTACCGTGGTTCTTTAAAATTTGTTTGATGCGCAATAATTTTACTAAAATTAAATCGGCAAAACTTTCTTGACTCATTTCTCTCCATGCTTCACCATAATCATGATTTTTAGAGAGCATTGTATCTTTTGCCAATTGAACATTTGTTTTATACAAATCAGCTGTTATGTCAACTGCTAATTCGTCAACAGTTGCATCATTAATATTCAGTTGAATTAATCCAATTACAGCATAGTTTAGTATGCCTTTAAATTCAGATTGAATATCATCTCCAATTTTCTGCGTTTTTAGGTCTTGAATATTTCTAATGCGAAGTGCTTTAATAAAAATCTGATCAACAACAGAAATGGTTCTTAAAACTCTCCAAGCGGTACCATAATCATTGGTTTTTTTAATAAATATATCGTAACAAGTTGCTACTGCCTGGTCGTATTGATTATTTGTATTGAACATCGTATATCTTTGATTCAAGTGCAATTTAACTGAATAGAGCAAATGTTTACACTTAACTGCAAAGGAAGTTTATTTACAATTGATCAACCTCAAATTATGGGGATAATCAATGCAACCCCCGACTCGTTTTATAGTGGCAGTAGAACATCATCTATTGACCTAGCTGTTGAAATGGCGGCTAAAATGATAAGTGAAGGAGCTAGAATTTTGGATATAGGCGGACAAAGTACCAGACCCAATGCATCTATAATTGGCGAAGAAGAAGAACTATCAAGGGTTTTGCCAGTGATTAAAGCAATTCATAGCGCTTTTCCGAGTACTTATTTATCTATCGACAGTTATTATCCTTCCGTGGTGATTGAAGCTGTTAATGCGGGCGCATCATTGGTAAATGATGTTAGCGGAGGAAGGTTTTATACAAATATGTTATCTATAGTTGCGGCTTTAAAGGTTCCGTATATATGCATGCATAGTACAGGAGATATAAAAAATATGCATGATAAAAAGGAGTTCAAAAATATTACGCTTGAACTAGTTAATTATTTTATTGAACGAATTGAAGCTTGCAATAAAGCAGGAATTATTGATATAATTATAGATCCAGGATTTGGATTTGGGAAAACAATTGCCAATAATTTTAAGCTGTTAAAAGAATTGAGTGCATTGCAAATATTGAATAAGCCATTATTATTAGGGGTTTCCCGTAAATCAACTATTTACACTACAATTGCAACTACAGCAGAAGAATCATTAAATGGAACAACGGTATTGAATACAATTGGTTTGATGAATAAAGCAAGTATTTTGCGTGTACATGACGTAAAGGAAGCTTCGGAAGCAATTAAATTAGTTAATTCGGTACAAGGCTTTGGGAATTAGGCACTAGGCATAAAAAAAGGTATATGCATCTTTCGAAACATATACCTTATAAACAAATGACTAATATCTATTGCTTAGGCGCTCCCTGAGGTGCTTGAGGCATTGCAGGTTGTGCTGGTTGAGGAGCTGGAACTGTTACATCCAAAATTTCCACATCAAATATCAACATTGCATATGGAGGAATAACAGGTGCACTACCATTAGGACCGTATCCTAATAATGCAGGAATATATAATTTACCTCTTCCCCCTTTACCAAAATAACGCAATCCTTCATCCATTCCTTTAATTACACTATTGCCTCCAATAAGAACGCTTAAAGGTTGTTTACTTTGAGAATCTTGGTCCATATTGCCATCAAATTTTTTGCCATCCATAAAAGTACCTCTATACATTACAGAAGCTTGCTTTCCAGAATCAGCTTTAGCATTTTGATCACCAGCAGCAGTAATCTCTACGAAAGCACCAGATGGTGTTTCAACAGTTTTAACTCCTTTCTTGGTAAGAAAATCTTTTAATTCTTTGGTCTCTCTTACTTTTTCAATATCCATTTCTTTTTGATAGTCGGCCATCATCAACTCTTGAGTTGCAAAAGTTTTGATTACTTCTACTTTACCATTAATTAGATCTTTTTGTTTAAAAATAGCATTGTATTCAAGCATGCCTAATTTTTTTAAGGTATCTACATTCATTACAAAATCTACCTTATCGCCTGGTGCAATTTGGTTAATAATTTCTATGAAGCTGTGCTTACTCATACGAGTAGTATCAACCATAAAATACACTGGTATTCTTCCGAAAGAACTGCTTAACACAGAATCTTTTGCAGGGAGCTTATACTCAACATGCATTTTAACGAATTGACCTTGTTTTAATAATTCCTTACTGCTTCCTTTGCTAATTTTATAAGCTAAACCAGTAGGTGTTTTTTTATATTGATTACAACTTGCAAGCAATACAACCGCTGCCAAGAGCGTGATAGTGATTCTCCTCATTTTTTATTTATTGTAGTTGATTTTTATACTCTTTAATTACTTCTTTAAAATCTAAAACTGTTTGTTCAATTGATTTACTACTTCTACCACCAGATGCATTTGCATGTCCGCCTCCCTCAAAATGAATTCTAGCAAATTGATTTACATCAAACCCGCCTTTGCTTCTAAAACTCCATTTTCGTTCTTCATCTCTATCAATCACTATTGCACCAAATTTAATGCCTTTAATAGTTAATAAGTAATTTACCAACCCTTCAGAATCACCTGTTTTAATACTATATTTTTGTAAATCTTGCCGTGTAATATACATTAAAGCTACATTATACTCATACAAAACTTCCATTCTATTCATTAATGCAAACCCAATAAAACGAAGTCTGTTCTCTAAAAAATTGTCATAAATATGATTGTGTACCTCTGCATGCTGAAATCCTGTTTCTTTTAATCTTGCAACCATATGGTGAACTGAAGCTGTTGTAGATGGAAATCTAAATGAACCAGTGTCTGTCATAACTCCAGCATATAAACATGCAGCTATGTCTTTATTAATTAGTGAATCATACCCAGCACCCATAATTAAATCATAAACCATTTCACATGTAGAACTTTTGCCAGTGTCGCTTATACCAAAATCAAATGATTCAGCATCAGGTTGTTGATGGTGATCTATTAATACTTTAATGGCTTTACTTTCTGCCAAATGCACTGCAAAGTGCTTAGTTCTATGGAAAATATTAAAATCTAAACAGAATATTACAGTTGCATCCCCTAATATATTTAATGATTTCTCCTTATTTATTTCAAAATTAATCACATTATCTACTCCTGGCATCCAATCTAAAAAGTCTGCCCAATTCGTTGGAGAAATAACGGTAACTGAGTGATTTAAAGCTTTGAGAAAGTGGTAAAGTCCCAATGTAGAACCCATTGCATCGCCATCGGGTTTTTGATGCATGGTAATCACCACTTTTTGAGGAGTTGCTAATAAAGGATAAAATAAATTAATTTTTTGCATACAATGGCGGCAAAATTGCAGTATCTACTCTAGTAAATCAAATCATTTTACTATTAAATGTTAAAATTTAGTGGTTAATCATACATCAAACCCACGCTATGCCTTACTTTTGCCGCGAAATTTATTTATATGAGTAATCAAACATTTACAATGATCAAGCCCGATGCCACTGGAAAAGGGCATACTGGCGCTATTTTAGACCAGATTATTAAAGCTGGATTTACTGTTAAAGCAATGAAATGGATAAAATTAACAGAAGTTCAAGCAGGTCTTTTTTATGATATTCATAGAGCTAGGCCATTTTTTCAGGAATTAGTTGATTTTATGATAAGCGGTCCAATTGTAGCTGCTGTTTTAGAAAAAGAAAATGCTGTTGCCGATTTTAGAACATTAATAGGCGCAACCAATCCAGCTCAAGCTGCAGAAGGTACGATACGCAAAAATTTTGCCGCATCTATTGGAGAAAATGCTGTTCATGGAAGTGATAGTGATGAAAATGCAATTATTGAGGCGGATTTTTTCTTCTCAAAATTAGAAAGATTCTAAATCTTATTGGAAAATAGATAAAAGCTCTTCCGCTTCGGCGTAAGGGCTTTTTTATTAAAACACTCTATTTGGATTTCTGATTCCAGATTTATTTGTGCGTCCTGGTCTATACACTCGTCCACTCTTAACTTTATTTCCACTACCAACTACAATGTTATTTAATCGAACGGATACGCCGATATTTACTGTATAATAAAAATCTTGAGTAAAACCACCCCTTGGTAGAAAAATGCTCGGGTAGGGTGCGCTAGAAATTTCATCGCCCCTATAAGTTAACCCTAAAGTAGTTATTGGATCTAAAGATTCATTCAAAATAATTGATTGATCAGGATAAGTATTACCAACGTCATCTAAATAATCTGTTAATGGTTTTCGTAAATTTACATCAAACACAAACCTAATATTTTCATTGATTGCATATTTTATTCCAAAATTAATTGGAATAACCATACTAAACTTGCTATATACTTTCCTTTCAGGATAAGATGGCAAGCCCTGACCTTCTGTTGCAAAATCCCTTAAATACCTTTTTACACCAGTTCTATCATAAGTCCAAGGGTTAAAATGACTAATACCAATTCCAATTCCAAGATAGGGAGTAAATAAATAATCTTCGCTAATTATATTTAAAAATTCATACTCAACACCTAATGATAAATCCCATAAAGTGGTTGTAAAATTGAGGTTTCGATTTTTTAAATCTACCCTGTCATTAAATCGGTCATCTCCTTTTAATTTCATTATAGAGAAATCAAATTTCCCAATAATCTGATCTGTAAAATCATAACCAAGACCAATTGAAAAGCTAGGAGACGATTGACTAAATAATTTGGGCTTTTCGGTTAAATCGCCGTAATAAGTTGCTAATCCAAAATTGGTTCTTAGGGTAAAGGGAGTTTCTTGGGCATTAATATGCCCAATATAAAGAACGCTAATAGAAAAAAACAACCCCTTTAATCGGTTCATTTGATGAATATATACCAAAGATAGATAATTTGTATAGCAGTTTTGTTGCCTTGGGGATTTAAATAGTATTCTTTTTTACTTGATAATTGAAATTGGAGTCATTGCATTAGGAATTACTTTCCCTTTGAACTTTGCATATTTTGGTATGGTGCTTTTTTTATTCGTTGATTGCAATAGTTTTGCCCAACTTATTTCATCATCATTCATAAAATTACCTGGGGCCAAAAAAGAAGATAAAGTTTCTAAATAATTTAAAGTAAAAACACTTCCAATATCATTCATACTAGCAGCCAGTTCTCCTTTTTGGGCTGCAATTGCTATAAATGAAGCTTTTTGTTCGAGAAACAACATTTTACAATTGCTCTGATACATATTTAAAAAACCTCTTTTCTTTGTTTCAGTCGTATCTTCTAAAACAGTATTTGATAATGTAAAACTATCTGTATTACAACAATCGCTAAAAACACCATTTAGTCTAGCACCCATTTCAACAACTGCAGTATAAATATCGCCCGAAGACATTGTTTCATTTCTTATACCAGCTATCCATGATTTGTATTTAGAACTTTCCCACTGTTTTTTATCTTTATTAGGGATTAAAAAATAATTAGGATAAGGATCGGGATCATTATCATCATTTTTATTAAAACCATGTCCTGTAAAATGAAACATGATGATATCATTTGAATTGGTATTATTTTCAAGAGCACTAAGTGTTAATTCAACACCTTTTCTACTATATGCGTCTCCTCGTATAATTAAAGTGTCTAATGGGATATTCAATTTTTTTGCAACTAAAGAATAAGCCTGAACTAAATTCTTTAAATCTTCGTTACAACCTTTCCCAATAATTTTATCAAATAAATCGGCCACTATTACAACATGTAATACCGGTTTAGGCATAGTCCTATTTCTTAAATTCATAAGAACCATATTTCTATAAAGTGCATACTGCAACTCTGTTTCACTAAAATAATTATCTAATAATTGTTTCGATAAATTATTTTTAATAACTGATTTGGGAGGTTCAAAAAAATTTATTATTAGCGTATCTTTATCATAATTAATAGATTTCCAAGGCTTATATTTCCCCAAAGGATTTCTCTTTAAAATGATTGAATTAGGTGCAGTGGTATAAGCTAAATTCCCTTTAATCAAGTTCGGATTATTGGGTTTTGCAACCCTGTAGAAACTATCTATTACACCCAATTTATTTTGATATACCGTTGTTATTAATTGAAATAACGTAACAGATTCTTTTTTAGAGATAGAATCATATAAGCGTAGTCGCAAATGTCCATTATCATTATTACTTCTTACCAATAAACCAGTAATTTTTAATTCCGGTTTATTAATAGGTGAAGGGAAACGTATTTCCTCAAAAATTTGAGAAAATCCACCGACATAAAGAATTAAAAATGAAACTAAAAAAAGGATTTTTTGTTTTTTCATATTTATCTGTTTAATTTCCAATTTATAAGTAAATTAACAAAAATAAATGGTTTTCAATTTGCTTATCCGAATGAATTATAATTGCACTTATGAAAAATTGGATAATTGTATTTCTCTTTTTTTGTTTACCAACTCTACTCTTTGCTCAAATTAAAAAAGCAGATAGTCTTTTAAATGTATTGCAAGGGCAAAAGTCTGATTCAAATAAGGTTAAAACACTCACTGATATTAGTATAGCATATAGTCAATTTTTACCTTCCAAGGCAATCATTTACGTAGAAGAAGCTTACAATTTGGCAGTTAAATTAAAATTAGCAGAACAAGAATTAAGGGCTTTAAGCTTAATGGCCAACACCTATAATAGTCTTGGTAATTACAATAAAGCAATGGAAATCTCTTTAAAGCAATTACAGGTTCTCGAAAAAGTTAATAATCCTAGAAGACTAGCTGTAGTATTAATGAATCTTGCTAATTATTATACTCAACAAACAGATTATACCAGAGCATTGTATTATTATTTAAAATCTGATTCGGTAATTATCAAAAATAATATACCTGGCTTGAACTATAATATTGCTCAAAATTTGGGCGACTTATATGATCGATTAAATAAAAACGATTCTGCTTTTGTATATTATTCTAAAGCACTTGGAATTGCTAATAAAATGAATAATATTAATTTTATTGGCGCTTCCTATGTTGGACTTGGCAATTGTTTTGTTAAACTAAATAACAATAAAAAAGGTGTAGAATATTATCAAATTGCATTATTACAATTATCTAAAGTAGAAGACAATGATCTTTATTGCGAAACAGCTTTGAACTTAGCCAATTTATATTTTAGTGAAAAAAAATATGATTCAGCGCTTTATTATGGGCACTTAAATTTATTCACTGCCATTAAATCTGAATTTCCTACAAGAATAAAGGATGCATCTTTATTTCTTGGTACTTTTTATAAAAAAACTCGCAATAGCGATAGCGCCTTATTTTATTTTGAAGAAACAGAGAAGCTAAAAGATACTATCAATAGTCAGGAAAAAATTAAAAATTTTCAATTAAAAACTATTAATGAAGATATTAGGCAAGCAGAATTGGCAGAAGCCAAAAGAAAAGAAATGGAAGAAAGAAATCAACAGTTACAACTATTATTAATTGGTATTTTTATTCCGATTTTTTTCTTGCTTACATTATTATTGAGCAGTAGAAAAATTCATGTAAAAGCAATTAAAATGCTGAGTATTATTTCGCTTTTACTATTTTTTGAGTACCTCACTTTGTTATTACACCCAAGGGTTGTAGAGTTTACCAATCACACTCCTATTTATGAATTACTCATTTTTGTAGCAATTGCAGCATTATTAATTCCTACTCACCATAGAATTGAAAACTGGTTAATTCAAAAATTAACCCACAGGCATACAAATTTAGATGAGAACATAATAAATATTAAAACCAACAAGTTCAACCTAAAAAAGCCCCTATAGTTTAACTATAGAGGCCCATGTAATCTACTGAATACATTAAAAAGAATTAATCTTTTGCAGGAACAATAGGTCCTTTACCAGCAGCTGTATCCACTTTAGTGGTATCAACTACTTCAGGAGACATTGCAGCTGAATCGGTTGTAGCAGCTTTTTTCTCACCATTTTCGCAACTAGTGAAAGCCAATGTAATAGCCATAAAAGCCAAAACAAAGAATGAAAGTTTTTTCATGTAAATTCAGTTTTAGTTTGAACATTAATATTACAATTTTTTTTGATTTTTACAAACTGTTTCTAAAAAATGTTTAACTTTTCTTTCACTTATCAACATGAAAAAGTTAATAACCTCAATTTTTACAATAATAGCCCTACTTAGATTAACGGCCCAATCACCTCAATTAATACTCCCAATTGGCCATACAGCAGATATAAATGACGCTCAATTCAGTCACGATGGCAAAAGAGTTGTTACTTGTTCTAACGACAAAATAGTTAAAATATGGGACGCCCAATCGGGTAAATTATTGGCCAACTTAAAAGGTCATAGTGAAAAAATTTCAACGTCTAAGTTTAGCCCCAACGACAAATTCATAGTATCACAATCAACTTTAGGAGAAGGTATATTATGGGATGCAAATACCGGCAAATTGATGGCTAACCTTATAAATGACATTAGTTCATTTATTGAATATATAGAATTTGATAAAGAAGGTAATTTACTATATGTAATTTATACCGATCTTAAAATTCGGGTTTGGAATACAGTTACTGCTAAAATAATTAAAGAATATAACTATACTAGTTATAGCCCAAAAACTGGCATAAGTGATTCAACTTATCCTCGTGTATTGTTGCATCCAAATGGTAGACATTTTATAACAACCGGTGGTGGTACTGCAAGATTATGGGATATCAATACGGGTAAACCATTGGCATCCACAAATTTTAAAAATGGACTTTTTACTAAAGACAATGAAGCAGAGTATAGTAAAGATGGAAGTAAAATTTTAAGCTTCTCTTTAGGGAATAAAATCATAAGTATTTTTAATGAAGCAGGAAATTCAATTGATTCACTAAACATTAAAGAGCAAATTAAAAGTGCACAGTTTTCTCCCAATGGCCAATTGGTATTTTGTACTAACAATTTAAACCAATTTCAGGTATGGGATTTAACTAAAAGACAAATACTTTATCAACAAGAAGGCAATACATTTGGATTACAATTTAATGCAGATGGATCTCAGTTTATTTTAATCAAAGAAAATTCAGTTGAATTAAGAAAATCTAGCAATGGAGAATTAATTACTTCCAATGATTATTTTAACCCAAATACTGCTTGCTTAAATGTTGATGGCACAAAAATGTTAATCTCCCATCCGTCATCTAAAGAAGCCACTATTTGGGATTTGCAAAAAAATGAATTTGTTTATTTACGAGGAGCAACCTACTCAAATATTACTACCAAAATTAGTAAAGATGGGCTAAATATATTAATAACCGACGATGCTGGAATTGCACGTATTTGGGATAACAAATCGGGACAATTAAAAAATGTATTAAAACCAGACAACTATAATGTAGAATTTATTACTACAAATGTTAACGGTGAATTTAGTAATGATGGGAAATTAGCAGTTATAGCTTCCGACACAAAAACCGCACATGTTTGGGATGTTATTTCAGGCAACCTTTTAGCAAACTTAAACGGTCATTCTGGCAATATTGTTTATGCGTCTTTTAGCCCCGATGACAAAAAAATAATTACCGCATCAGCAGATAGTTCTGCTAACATATATCAATTAAATCCGCTCACTAATCAATGGTTGTTGTACAAAAAAATTAAACAAAATAAGCCATTGGCTAAAGCATTTTTTAGCCCCGATGGAAAAAATATTATCATAATCAACACTAAATATGATTCCATTTCCGATAGAGATTTCCTTGTAAATCCTACTCTTTGGGATGCCAATACCGCAAAATTCAAATACGGGTTAGAAAAAAAAATAAACAATATTATTAGCAATGTTGAATTTAGTCCGGATAGTAAAAAAGTTTTGGTAGAAGACTATGAAACAGGAATAACGCTTTGGGATATTTCATCTGAAAAATTATTGCCAATTAAAACCAAATTTCCAATACAGAATAAAACAAATTCCGATTCACTAAGTTTTTTTGGCACAAGTGCTTTTAGTGCTGATGGAAAAAAAATAGTGAGTTATCAAAAAACATCAGAATATGATAAAAAAATAGTAATTACCAATGCCATTACATTCAATGAAATAGCAGTGAATACTGAGTTTAGTGACTTTCGTTTTCCTAGAAATTTACAATTTAGTCCAGATGGTACAAGAATTATAATTCCTATTACTTCAATCTTTGGAGATAGCACTAGTAATGATGTTGAAATTATTGATAGCAAAACTGGTGAATATTTGTTTAGTTTAAAGGGTCATGTTGATGAAGTATTGAATGCAAACTATAGTATGGATGGCAAATACATTATTACTACTTCGAGCGACAACACTATGAAAAAATGGACAGCTGATGGCAAGCTCTTATATACTTTTTTAGCAATTGTAAACGATAATGATTATTTGTTGGTAGATGAGTTTAATAGATACGACGGATCGGAACATGCTAGGGATTTATTGTATTTTACTTGCGGTACAGAAATAATAGAATTAAATCAATTAAAAACATTGAGCTGGGAACCGGGTTTGGTAGAAAAATTAAATGGCTCCATTAAAGAACCAATTACAGCTAAAAAAATTAATGATATAGACATTTGTAATGTTACACCAATTGTAGTTCAAAAAGGATTTAATAACGGATGGTACAATTTTGAAATTACCGAAAGAAGAGGTGGTATTGGTCAAATTCAATTGTACATCAATGGCAAAATGATTAAAGATGATTATATACTTTCATCATTACCCAAAAAAGGTAACGCATATCAATTGGCATTATCCGATAATGACGGAGAAATTAAATCGCGTTTTGAACCCGGCAAATCAAATATCATCAAAGTAAAAGCTACTACTAAAGATGGAAATTTATCTTCACAAGAAGCTACTATTGCAACCGGTGTAATTGATAAATCTACAGCTAACACAAATGTTTATATTGTATCAATCGGCATAAGTGATTATAAAGGTGAAGCATTGAAATTAAATTATGCTGCTAAAGATGCCGAGAGTTTTGCAGCTACAATGCAACAGTCTGCAAAAAAATTGTTTAATATCTCCAATGAAGACCATGTTTTTAATTACATATTTACAACATCAAAAAACAACCCCAATAAGCCTACCAAAGCCGCAATAGTAAAACAATTAAATGATATTGCTAAAGTTGCCAAAGCCAATGATATTCTAGTTATTTTCTTTGCCGGACATGGAGAAATGATTAGTGGCAGTAAAGAGTTTTATTTATTAACGCAAGAAGCAGCTTCGTTTGAATTAGAGTTAGTAGAAAAAGAAGTATCTATTAATACTCAAGAGTTGAACGAGTGGATGAGACAAATTAAAGCAAATAAACAATTGTTGATTTTAGATGCTTGTAAAAGTGGACAAGCCGTTGAAAATTTACAAGACCTTGTAGTTAAAAGAGGAGGTTCTGCAGATCAATTAAGGGCTTTAGAAAATTTGAAAGATAAAACGGGTACTTTTATTTTATCAGCAGCTTCTTCTGGGCAGCTAGCAAATGAATCCGGAAAATTTGGTCAGGGCTTATTAACCTATAGCCTATTAGATGGCATTAAAACTGGAGAAGGATTGAAGGATGATCAAATAGATGTTACAAGATGGTTTAATACGGCAGGTGATAAAGTTCGTATTATGGCAAAATCTATTGGGGAGCAACAAGACCCTAAAATTATTGGCAGTGCTAGTTTTCCTGTAGGATTAGTTGATGATGAAATAAAGAAAAATATACAACTAAGTGATGCAAAGAAAATAATTGGGCGGTCTATTTTTTATACTGGAGACCCTACACTTTTGATTGATGATTTAAATATTAGTAACTCGTTAGATAAAGCTATTGCTAATTCAACAGCCGATAATCAAGCTCCATTTATTTTTTTGGAGAACTATAAACTATCCGATGCTTATCATATTAGGGGAGTTTATAGTATTAAAAACGGACTATTAACCATTGAAGCATCATTGATTAATCTAAACAAAAGAACTGGCAACAAAGCAACTAAAACAGGCAGATTAGAAGAACAAGATCAACTGTTTCAACAAATTATTACGGAGTTGGGTCAATTGATGAAGTAGTTATTACCAAGCTCTTTCCATGCTCCTTGAACTCATCAATTTCACTTATCAGTAAAAGTATTTGTAGTTAAATATGTAATGCTGAGATATTTATATACCCATGTAATTACCATATGCAGTATAAAAGTTAACTATTTTTCCTTATCACTTAATTATTTAATTGAATTGATAGCCCTTTTGGCATATTAACTTCTTGCGAAAAATTAGATCATTTGAGTATCCGATATAGCAAATATCTTTTCTAGAAATGATATATACTTTTTCGATCATATTTTTTTCGAATAAAATGGGTGCTATATCTCCTTCTTTAACTTCTACTCTATCCAATACAACTGGCTTTTCTTCGAGATGAAAAACACTTCTTCTTTTTGTTTGTCTTTAAATGAAACAATAAATGCAGCTAAAGTACTATTTGTATTACTGCCATAATAAGCAAAATTAGAAAGAATAGCTTTCTTATTGCTTGGTGTTTGGATAGTTAAACAGCTTATTTTGGAAGGTTTATATTTATTACCTATTTAAAGAAACGACTATACAATTGTGTACAAACAACAATGTTGATAAACATATTTCTTTGCGGGTATTGTTTACATCATTTCCCAAATATTTAAACGTAGTATAGAAATTAAAGAAGGAAATCAATTAACGGTGTAACTTATGACAATTATTGTAAACCTATACGTAATGATGGCAAGGCAAAAGCAATTCGATTTAGCACTTTAGAATCTATTTGTAATGTATTGAATTGTATGCCTGCAAATATTTTAGAGTACAGAGAATAAACTTTGGGTAAATATTTTTCTAATTCCTAATTCTTATTTTAGCTATAAAACTAGCTGTTTTTGAGTCAGAAGAAACTCCGTACCCATTTACTAAAATACCTTTGACTCCAGTCTTAGATTCAATAGCGTAAACAACGGCTTCATCGGAAGGATCAGAATCTCCCTCATATCTATATACATCAACTATTTCTAGATCTTCGGCATTAAACTTTTCATCACCACTAATTATAGTGCTATCATCTAAATTAAAATCGATAACGAAGCCTTCTACGCTAAGTTTATTGATTGCTTCCGATACGGTTGAATAATGTGATTTATGGTGCATGATTTTATAATTTTATCCTTTTGTTAGTAAACATAAACTATCTTCAATTGCTTCTGCTGAATGGATAATTTCTATAGGTACATCAACTTCATCGTATTACAATAGACTCAGATCATCATTCCCTTCTTTATAAATTACATTTCCAGATAAAACTGTCAA
>Ga0209490_10004032_pt1 | contig 13636 bp, 5 predicted proteins | sample MAT06_FD_187209 | JGI IMG/M metagenome (GOLD analysis project Ga0209490, IMG submission 187209) | Freshwater microbial communities from Lake Fryxell liftoff mats and glacier meltwater in Antarctica - MAT-06 (SPAdes) (version 2) | ecosystem: Environmental > Aquatic > Freshwater > Ice > Liftoff...
AACGACGCTTGGCGGTGATCGCCTCCCAGGTGCGGCCGCCATTCCAGCCGACGACCACGTCCTGGGTGCCCTCGCGGTCGAGGTCGCCCACCAGGGGGCCAACGCCCGGCTCGAGGCACGCCACCGTCTCACCAATGTCGCACAGGCCGAGGTCCTCGAACACGCGCAGCGCCAGCGTGATGAAGAGGGCGCCACCCTGGACGAGCATCCTCGTCGCCAGGATCTCATGAAGCGCGTTCGGGCCGTCAGTGACGCGCGCCTGGCTCACGAGCTCGAAGTCGCCGTCGCCCTCGAGATCGGCCATGGCGACCCCGTCGACGGCGACGTTCGCGAGCGGACCGACGAGCGCGAACTGCGGGCGCGTCGCGCCGAGGCAGGCCGTGGACAGGTCACTGCAGCCGCTCGTCGCGAGCACCGAGGTGACGTAGGGCGCGGCGCCGCTGACGAGCACCAGCTCCGGTCCGACGTGGGACGGATCGAGCTCGCCGATGAAGCTCTCGCGCAGGACAACAGGCAGGAGGTTCGGCCCGGCTTCGCGGTAGACCTGGTAGCCGTCGACCACCCAGTGCAAGACGCGTAACGTCGGCGTGCCAATCACGTCGTAGCCCGCGACCGCGATGTCGTCGCGGCCGTCGCCATCACCCAGGAGGTCGCCGACCGCCAGCGTCGCGGGCACGAACCCGAGCACCGGTGGCAGCTCTGCGAAGGGTTGCCACGCGTCGCCGACGCGCGTGAACGCGTAGACGCGGCCGCTCGCGGCATCGCCGCCGGTCGTGACGATGAGGTCGTCGACACGATCGCGGTTCAGGTCACCGCGTGCGAGCTGGACAACGAAGCTGTCGCTCGCCGGGCAGCCCGCCGTGCACACGTCGAACGTGTACGTGTTGTACTGGTGGTAGGGATAAATCGAATCGAGTCGCAGTTGCAGCGTGACGTTGCCGTCGTACTCGATGACCGCCGTCACGAAGTCGGGAATGCCATTGTTCGTGAAGTCACCGGCGACGGTGGCATTCTCCTCGTCGTAGCTGCCGGCATTTTCGTAGAGTGGCGCGCGTACACCCGTGTAGTCGTCGAACATATAGCGCGGGCGGGTCGCCAGGACGCCGCGTGCGCTCGCGACATCGTCGGCGCCGTCGCCGGTGAAGTCGGCGGCGATCAAGGTCGTGTTGCTGTCGAAGTCGATGCCGTAGGCGCTGTCGGTGACGTTGTCGTCGAAATTGCGCACGAGGAAATCGAGCGAGGCGCTGGCACCGTGATAGTCGCAGCTCGTCGCGAGGTCGCTCGTTGGGTCGTCGCGGAAAGCGTCCCAGCTCTCGAAGAGGCCGATGGCGAAGCCCTCCGGGGTGGCGAAGTCGCAGGCATTGTAGACGTACTCGGGGCTCGAGAAGCCGCCGTCGCTGTAGGTCAAGGTCCGGACCTCCTGCGACCAGGGATAGCCCGAACGGAAAAACACACGCCCGCCAGCGAGCGAATCCGGGTCCGGCGTGAGATCGGCGACCCGGAAATCGAAGCCTTCGCCGACGAACCGGCAGTCGGGGTCGGAGAAGGTGCGGTCGCTGCCACCGGGAAACGCGCCGGTCCTGATAACGCAGATCTCGTGCTCGAGGAACATGCCGTCATTGAGGACGATCTGGAAGCGGTAATAGACGATGTCGAGGCCGGCGTGGCCGTCGGCGTCCATCACTTCGAGGTCGATCGCCAGCGGCTCAGGGGTGACCGCGACCGTCTCGAAGTCGCCTTCGTCAAAGTAGGCGACGGTGATATTGCCTTCGTCGTCGATGAACACGAGGTCGTCACTGTCGTTGCCGTCGAGGTCGCCCGCGGTCATACGCGCGCCCTCCGCAGCGACGAGCGAAGTGGTGAACGTGAAGTCGCCAGCAACATCATCTTGACGCCAGACCTCGATGCCGCCGGCGCCACTGCCGAGCGCCACGTCGGTGCGCCCGTCGCCGTTGAAGTCGCCTGTCGCGAGGGCGAGCGTAGCGCCGTCCGGGTTCATCGGCGAGAGGACCTGTGAGGCGAGCTCGAAGCCGCCGTCGCCGCGCCCGTAGGAGATCCGCACGCCGGCCGGAGCGAGCGACAGCAGGTCGAGCTTGCCGTCCCCGTTCATGTCCGCCGCCGCGAGTGTATCGGTGCCGTAGAGGAGGTCGTTGTCGGTCGGCGGGGTCGGGTCGGGCCACGGCGGGGTCGCGAGGAGCGCACTCACTTCGGGCTGGCAGGGCCTGCCTTCGGCGATCTCGATGGTCACGTCACCTTCGTCACGGCCCCACGGATTGTCGATGATGCGCGAGCCGGCGCGAGCTCGGACCGTGAGCTGTACCGCGACATTGGCGAGGCCCAGGTCATGGGAGGCATTCCAACGCCAGTGCTTGAGGAGACCATCGTCGCTGGCGAGGTGGTAGTGGCCCTGGGTGCCGGTGTTGGAGGCGGCCTGGGTGGCGATGGAGGTCGACTCGCTTTCGCTGTATTCGACCAGCACGTCGACCGGTGCGCCGTCGGGCTGGGTGATCGTGTAGGCGATGTCGACGCAGCCGTCGTTTATGGTGATGTCATCGATGGCGATCTCCGGCGGCCGGTAGGTGACTGTGAACGGCTCGCTGGTGGCGGACGACAGGTCGACGATCGGGCTCGCTAGGAGCGTGAAGCGGCCGTCGCGATCGAAGACCAGATCAGCGAAGACGACCGAGCTGCGGCCAGCAATGATTGTGCGCGTGAGCGTGCCGGTCAGGCCGGTCGGGCCAGGCACCTGCTCGTCGAGCGCGAGGGTCACGTCGATGTCACTCTCGGCGAATGTCGGGTTGCCGTCGCGGTCGCGCAGCGCCACTTCGAAGCCGTCGTGGTAGGGCACGTTGACCTGGATGGCGCGTGCGTCGCGCGGCTTGCGGAACGCGACGCCCCTTGGCCCCACCGTCGACAGTACTGTCACATTGATGGTCACTTGCCCAAGCGGGCCGATGCTGGCGCCGCCGTCGAAGGTGATGGTCTTGTAGCCCGCCTGATTAAAGCTGAGCGTGTAGAAGCGATTGCCTTCGTCGGCGGCCGTGAAGACGACCGGATTGGCGTCTTCCGAGAAGTACTCGTTCAAGGGATCCACCGTGACGTTGCCTTCGAAGTCGGTGGCCGGGTTGCCGTACCGATCCTCGATGGTCAGGATCGTCGTCATCGGCACGCCTTGGCGAATCTCGGCGGAGGCGCCCACCACGAGGCTGTTCGCGACGCCCGCGGTCACGGTGACCGGAGCCTCGCCATGGAGGCCGCCGCCGTCGGCAGTGATGACGTAGTCGCCGGCCCTGGTGAGGGTCAGGTAGAGGGGCGTCGTAGCCTCGCCCGCGACGAGCTGGAGGCTCGCCTGGGAGAGCCCGACAGCGCCGGCGATCGTGACGTTGTCGTCAAAGCTGGCGGTGTTGCGATACGGGTCGACGGCGCGCACGAAGGCTTCCGGTGCGTCGCCCGCCACGAAGGTGCGCGGCGCGCGGATGTCGAGCGCTGTCGCCGGACCTACGACGACCTGGATCGTGAGGCTCGCGGTGCTGCGCGCGAGGCCGGTGCCGCTGACGGTCAACCTGTAGCTGCCTGGGCGATACCAGTACGTCGTGAAGAACGCGCTACTGCCCTCGCTCGCGGTGAAGGTCGTGGGGCCCGGCAGGCCCGGCGCAAGTGGCGGCAGGAACTCGGGCGCGGGCGGGGTCGGGCCGTTCGCCCGGAAGGTCACGGTGCCGCGGTAGGCGTCGGCGGGGTCGGACACGACATTGCCAGAACCGTCGACGATGACGACGCGCACCGATAGACCGACACCGGTCGTCGCGTTGTTGCCGCCGAGCAGCAGGATCGTCTGGGGTGCGCCCGCCGTGACCAGGGTGCTCGCACTGGCGCTGACGGTGTTCCAGCGGGCCGTCACGGTGCGCACGCCGGACCGCGCGAAGCTGACGTTGATGGTGCGGGTGCCCGCGTCATCGGGCCCGAGGTCGAGCGTGCCCGGCACGTTGGCGCCACTGTCGTTGTTGCTGAGGGCAATGGTGCCGACGAAGCCGGTCACGATGTTGCCATTGGCGTCGCGCGCGGTGACCGTCAGCGGCACGGCGACGCCGGACCGCGCGGTCGCGGGCAAGGCCACTTCCAGGCGTGTGGCGGGCGTGCCGACGACCACGGCAGTGGCGGTCGCGACGGCGCCGTTGAGCGCGGTGCCGGTCGCGCGCAGGCTCCACGTGCCGACCTGCAGCCAGGTCGTCGTGACGTCCTTCGCGCTGAGGTCGCTGGCCGCGAAGGTGGTCGGGCCGGGCAGGAGCGGTGCGAGGTCGGGCTGGGCGCCGGCGATGTCAAAGCTCACGGTGCCGGTGTAGGCGTCGGCCGGGTCGTTCGCGATCTGTCCGAGCGCGTCGACGACTGTCAGGCGCGCGGTCTTCGGCACGCCCGTCGTCGCCTGGCCGCTGACGCTGAGCTTCAACGTGCGTGGTGAGCCGGCCAATACGGTGGTCGCATCGCTGCCGGAGAGGACCCCGAAGGTGGCGAACACGGTGCGTGTGCCGGCGTCGCCGAAGGTCACGCGGAAGGTGCGAACGCCGCCATCGGCCGCGTCCAGGCGAAGGCTCGGCGGCAAGGTCGAGTGGGCGTCGTCGTCGCGCAGTGACACGGTGCCGACGAAGCCCGTCGCGGTGGTGCCAATGCGGCCCGTCGCGCGAACCGTGACGTCGACCGGCACCCCCGACTTGACGACATCGGGCAGCGTGACCTCGAGCCCAGTCGCGAGCTCGACGCGCACGCTCTGGGTGGCCTGCGGGATGACGAGGCCCGTGCCGTTGGCGGCGAGCGTGAAGGTCCCGAGCTGGAACCAGAGCAGGTCGGCGCTGGTGCGGCCCTGGTTGGCGGCCGTCATGGCGATCGGTGCCGGGAGCTGCGGGGGCGGGTTCGGCTGGGTGCCGAGGACCTCATAAGAAAGGGTGCCGAGGTAGGGCGCGGCCGGATCGTTGGCGACGTTGCCGAAGCGATCGACGACCTTGACCTCGACCGACTGCGACTGGCCGACGACGGCCGGGCCTGGAGCCGACAGCGTGAGCCCGTAGGGCGCGCCGGCGACGACCGCGAGCGTCGCGCTGTCGGCGAGCGGGCCGAGGCGCGCGTCGATTGTGCGGTTGCCGACCGAGCCGAACGTCACCTGGATCGTGCGGGTGCCGGCGTGGTCTTCGCCGAGCGGCAGGAAGGCCGGCAGGTTCGAGTGGGGGTCGTCATCGGACAAGGCGATGGTGCCGGTGAAGCCGGTCGCGATGTTGCCGTCGGCGGCGCGCACGCTCACCGTGACATCGACCGGCACGCCAGCCTTGGCGTTGGCGGGCGCCGTCAGTTCGAGGGTCACGCCGGGCGAGAGCGCGACGTCGATGTCGACGGTTGCTGACGGGACGGCGAGCCCGGTGCCGGTTGCGCTCAGGCGCCAGAGGCCCTGGCGGTACCAGGTCGTGGCGACCTCGCGCTGGCCGAGGTCGGCGGCCGTGAACGTGATCGGCGACGGTAGGGACGGCATGAGATCGGGGACCGAGCCGCCGAGGCCAAAGCTCACCGTGCCGGTGTAGGGGGCGGCCGGGTCGTTGGCGAGGTGCCCGAAGGCGTCGACCAGCGCGATGAAAACGACCTGTGGCACGCCGGTCGTGGCGGGGTTCATGGTCGTGAGCACGAGCGAGTAGGGTGGGCCGGGGCGCACGGTGGTGGTCGCGACGGCGCTGAGGGTGCCGATCGTCGCGGTCACGGTGCGCACCCCGAGCGTGCCGAAGGTCGCCGTGAACGTGCGCACGCCCGCGTTGTCGGCGCTGAAGCTGACGGTCGCCGGCAGGCTCGCAAGCAGGTCGTCGGAGCTGAGCGCGACCGTGCCGACAAAGCTCGTCTGCACATTGCCGCTGCCGTCACGCACGGTGAGCGTCGCCTCGACCGGGACCGCCGCGCGCACTGACGTGGGCAGCGTCAGCTCGAGCTCGTTCGCTTTGCCAAGGCTCACACGCACGACCGCGCTGGCGGTGACATCGCCCGCGGCGAGCGTCAGGGTCGTGTCGCCCAGGGCCGCGAGGGATAGGCCGGCGAGCGACCATTCGCCAGCCTCGAAGCGACCGGGGTCTGGGATATTGGCCTTGAAATCGTTGGCCGTGAGGGTCGCCGGCAGGTCGAAGTCGGCACGGTTGCCGAACGCGTCGCGCGCGTCTGCCGAAACCGCGAAGGGCTCACCGGCTGTGACCTTGGCGGGGGCTGTGAGCTCGAGCGTGGCGACGGGTCCGGGGGACACGACGACGGGCGCGCTTTCGGCGCTCCCTAGGTTGCTCTGCAGCGCGAAGCGCCAGGTGCCGACAAGTGTGAATGCCAGGCCGTCGTACGTAAACGCGTTGGCGATCGGGGCGGCGGCGCCCCTGACGCCACCGCGCGGGAGCGTCGCGAGGTCGATGCGGCCCTTGAACGTCGGCATGGGGGCGCCGGCGCCATCGCCCTTACGCGCGACCCGGCCGCTGATCGGGAACGTCTCGCCGGCGCTGAGCGCAGTCGGCGGGGACGGGTCGAAGATGACCTCGTAGAGCGACACACAGGCGTCGCCGATGCCGTCGGCGTTGCTGTCGAGCTGGGCTGCGTCGGAGGTCTCAGGGCAGACATCGAGCGTATCGGTGACCCCGTCCGCGTCCCAGTCGAAGAACTGGCAACCCGGCGGGAAGCCTTCGTCGACGCGGCCGTCGCAGTTCTCGTCGGCCTCGTCGCAGCGGGTTTCGGCCTCGGCGTAGCCGACGATCTGATTGTAGAGGCAGACCGCGACGCCGTTCGGGCAGGCGACCCCGAGCGCGGCGGTCTGCTCGGCGCAGATGCCGGCGGTGCGGCAGACCACGTCGCGCATGGGCGACAGGTCGGTGTTGGGCACGTCGTCCTGGGCGTCGTACTGGTCGGGGATGCAATCGCGGTCGGCGTCGCTGGCGCGTGACTCGACGATGTCGAGCTTGCCGTCGCCGTCGGTGTCGACGCCGGCCTGGTCGGAGGCGACCTCAGTCCCGTCGGGGTCACCGTCGAAGTCCGAGTCGCGCTGGAGCGGATCGGAGCCAAGGACCGCTTCGACGCCGTTGGCGATGCCGTCGAGGTCGTCGTCGCCGGCCGGGTCGAGGCAGACGGTTGCGGCGCAGAAGCCCGAGGCGCAGTCGCCGTCATTACCGCAGGACGCACCGATCGGGCGCCTGCCGGAGTCAGGGCAGGCCGTGAGCAGCAGGGCGGTCGCGACCGCAAGAGTGCGAAGGAGCGTCAATGCCGACATGTGGGTCCCCCAAGTGGTTCTGAGCGGCAGGAGTCTATGAGGAATGGGCTTGCCGAGTCAATCCACATTAAGCTGTGTTGACCGGGCGGATAGGGCGTTCTCGGGGCCTCGGTCAAGGCTTCGCCCTCTTCGCGAACGCCTGCGAGTCAACGGGCGAGGATGCGATCGAGCTCGGCGGGCGGCACGACCTCGAGCTGTGCGTCGGTGCACGCGGCGGGAGGTTTGTCGGGACGCCAGCGCAGGAAGTGGGTCGCATGGCGAAAGCGCGGGCCCGCAGTCCAGGCTTCGCCATCCTTGCGATGGCCCTGGAGGTGGTCGTAACGCACCTCGCACACGCGCTCGAGGCGGAGCGGTTCCCAGCGCAGATCGCGGTCGCCCGACCAACGGGACTGTCCGCCGGGCAGGCTCGTCGCGCGGTCGCCTTCGGGGGAGGTCGAAGCGGTCGCGACGGTCGCGGTACCGCCAAGCCAATGGCGCCATGGATGAGCGGCGAGCGCGCCCTCGCGCAGTGGGGCGAGCTCGGTCACGAGCGCCTTGCGCACAGGCATCGTGAACGAGGCCGCGACGCCGACCTGGTGGAGGTCGCCGGTCTCGTCGAAGAGGGCTAGGATGAGCGAGCCGACGTGGGTGCCGGGGCCGTTCTTGTGCCAGCGGAAGCCAGCGACGACGCAGTCCGCGGTGCGCTGGTGCTTGACCTTGATCATCGCGCGCTGCCCTGGCAGATAGGCCCCGGCCGCGGGCTTGGCGATGACCCCGTCGAGGCCAGCGCCCTCGAAGCGTTGGAACCACTCGGCGGCGAGGGTCGGCTCGCGCGTGACGGGCGTCAGGTGGATGGGCGCCGCGACGCCCACGAGCACCTGTTCGAGGAGGGCGCGCCGTTGGGCCTGAGGGCGGGCGCGCAGGTCGTCGCTGCCGAGGGCGAGGAGGTCGAACGCGACGAACGCCGCGGGCGTCTCGAGCGCGAGCTTCTTGATGCGTGAGGCGGCCGGGTGCAGGCGCAGCTGGAGACCCTCGAAGTCGAGGCCGCGCGGTCCACGCAAGACGATCTCGCCGTCGTAGATGCCGGTCGGGAGCCGCGCGAGCGCGTGAGTGACCTCGGGGAAGTAACGCGCGAGGGGCTTCTCGTCGCGGCTCTGGAGGTACACGTCCGTGCCGCCGGTGGGCGTTGGCCCGACGAACGCGAGCGCGCGAAAGCCATCCCACTTCGGTTCGTAGAGGTAGTCGCCGAGCGGGAGGGTGGTCGTCAGGGTCGCGAGCATTGGCGCGACGGGGGGCGCGAAGGGGAGGGCGCCGGGGCCCCTGACGAGGACGGGCTCGAGCTCAGGCATGTATCCTCGAATGAACCATTTGGTGCATGTCGTCCAGTGCTCAGTGGGCCTTTGGAACCGCATGGCAAAAGGGCCGACCGCCAGAATTGACCGGCCGCACAGGGAACCCTTGCGGGCCGATTAGACATGGATCTCGCGTGATTTTCGGGAAGAGCCTGAAAATCCCATATGTTTTTTGTGGTTGCAAGATTCAACTCAAAGCACAGAGGAGCAATTCAGGTGAAAAAGAAGGTACGTCAACCTCTTGCTTCGATGAAGAGAAAAATCGCCGCCCGGCTCAAGCCAGTCGAAGGTGGACGTGAGCCGCTGAAACCTGGGCGGCCCGAGTTGACGCCGACGGGCATAAACTACGAGATAGCGCAGCGGACGCAGGTGACAGCCAGTGGTGGCATGGGTACCATACTCATGCTCACGGAAAAGGTTGAGCTGATCAATGGGATCGACCGAGACCTTGGGTTGTTGAAGAGGCGTCGGCCCTAATCCGATTCGGACCCCATTCTCAACATCGCGTTCAACGCGCTGGCAGAGGTGGTCGTGTCCTTGACGACATCGAGATCCGGCGCAACGACCCGGCGTTCCTCGATTCGGTGGGTGCGCGAACGATCCCGCACCCCACGACGGCCGGCGACTTCTGTCGACGCTTCGGAACTTCTGACGTCGAGCGGCTGATGGACATCTTCAACGCGTCGCGGCTCAACGTCTGGGCGCGGCAGCGGCGCTCGTTCTTCGACGAGGTGGCGTGCATTGAGGCCGACGGCAGCATTGTGTCCACCGACGGCGAGCGCAAGCAAGGCATGGACATGTCGTACAAAGGACAATGGGGCTATCACCCGCTATCACCCGCTATCACCCGCTGGTCGTCTCGCTCGCCAACACGAAGGAAGTCCTCTACATCGCGAACCGGAGCGGCAATCGCCCCTCCGAGGAAGGAGCCGCGCCCTACCTCGACCTACCTCGACCGAGCCATCGACCTCTGCCGCAAGGGCGGCTTCAAGACGATCCGCCTTCGCGGTGACACGGCGTTCTCGCAAGCCACCCACCTCGATCGATGGCACGCCGACAATGTTCAATTCGTGGTCGGCTACGACGCCTTCAAGGGGCTCATCCAACGCGTCGAGGGTGTCGCCGATGACGACTATCATGAACTCATTCGCAAGGCGGATAGCGCCTTCGAAGACAAACTCGAGCGCGCCAAACAACCTCGCGTCAAGGACGACATCGTCCGCGAGCGCGGCTACTTCAAGCAGTCGCTTGTCTACGAGGAGGTCGCCGAGTTCAACTACACGCCCGGTCCGTGCCAGCGGCCCTATCGCATGATCGCCCTTCGGAAACTGATCAGTGAAGAGCGCGGCCAGCTCCGCCTCGATGTCGAGACCCGCTACTTTTTCTACCTCACGAACGACAAGGAACTCTCCGCCGAGCAGGCCGTCCGCGAGGCCAACCAGCGCTGCAACCAAGAGAATCTCGTGGCCCAACTGAAGGCCGTCGGAGCGCTCGCGGCGCCCCTCAACAGCCTCAATGCGAATTGGGCCTACATGGTCATCACGTCGCTGGCGTGGACCCTGAAACAGTGGTTCGCGCTCATGTCGCCCGTAAGCCCGCGCCATCGCCAGAAACGAGAGGCAGACAAGACGCGCGTCGTCAACATGGAGTTCCGGACGCTCCCCACGAAGCACGGTGCGCGTACCCGGAGCCCCAAACCAACGAACCAACGACACGAGGTTAGAACTGCCGACCAACAACTCAGACATGTCCAGCCGCACGACGGCAACGGCGAGTCGTGTCTCGCGAGAGGCCGTCAATCGACACGGCCGGACGCTGCGCCGTTATCGCTTGATTGAGGTCTAGCGTCGATCGACGGTCGCGAGGCGAGCTGGGGCGAAAAGCTGTCGAGACCATTGTTGGGGGTGTGGCCGATTTTTTCGGGACAGATGTCCGTGGGTGATGGGGCAACGGCCAGTGCGGGGCGATAGCGCGCAGAGAGCCGCCCCAGGTTGGGTCTTCGGCGGTTGGATCCAGATTGCCAGAGCGCCGAAGAACTCGATGAAGTGGGGCCCGCCGTGGTCCGCTGCCGTTGCACCCTTCCTCGCCGTATCGGCTGCCGAGGGCCGACGCGCTCCCTGGGCCATCCCCCTCAATTTCGAGAGGACCCGTCTCGCGATCGCTGTTCGCCTCCATCGATCCTGTGGGTGTAGGATGGCGGGATGAACGTGCTGGTGCTCAATGCCGGGTCCTCCTCACTCAAGTATTGCGTGGTCGATAGTGACAGTGGGGTCATGCGCCTCGCTGGCAAGGTCGAACGCATTGGCACGGGGGCCGGCGAGCGCACGCATGCTGAGGCTCTGGCCGAGGTCCTGGCGAGCGTGGCTGCTAACGACGGGCTGGCGATTGGGGCGGTCGGCCATCGCGTTGTGCACGGTGGGGCGGGCTTGTCGGCGCCGGTGCTGGTGGATGACGCGGTGCTCGCGACGATCGAGGCGCTGGTGCCGTTGGCGCCGCTGCACAACCCTCATAACCTGGCGGGGGTCGTGGCGGCGCGTGCGGCGCTGCCTGATGTGCCGCAGGTCGCGGTGTTCGATACGGCGTTCCACGCGACCCTGCCGCGGCGGGCGCGCACGTATGCGATCGACCAGGATGTCGCGGAGGCGCATGGGATCCGGCGGTATGGCTTTCACGGGACGTCGCATGCGTGGGTCGCGGGCCTCGCCGCGGGGGCGCTCGGGAGGCCACTGGCGGACCTGCGTATCGTGACCTTGCACCTCGGTAATGGGGCCTCGGCGTGCGCGGTCGAGCATGGTCATTCGACCGAGACGAGCATGGGCATGACCCCGCTCGAAGGGCTCGTGATGGGCACGCGCGGGGGTGACCTCGACCCGGGGGTGCTGCTGGCACTCTTGCGCCATGGCATGACGGTCGACCAGCTCGACGCGTTGCTCAATCAGCGCTCGGGGCTCGCGGGAATGTCCGGCGACGGCAACGATCTGCGCGACATCGAAGCCAGGGCCGAGGCGGGTGACGACCGCGCGCGGCTGGCGATCCAGGTCTTTGCGCATCGCGTGCGTAAGTACGTCGGCGCCTACGCGGCGACCATGGGAGGGCTCGACGCGGTCGTGCTGACCGGCGGCATCGGCGAGAACTCGGCCCCGATGCGGCAGCGGATCCTGCAGCGCTTCGATTTCCTCGGACTCGTGCTCGACGATGACCTCAATGGCGCCGCGCGGGTGTCGGCGCAGGCGCCAGTCGCCTGGGTCAGCGCGCCGCACTCGCGCGTCGCGGCCTTTGCGGTGAAGACCGACGAGGAGCTCGCCATCGCGCGCGACACCGCCGAGGTCGTGCGCGGGCGGCAACATGCGGGCGGGGCCATGCGGATCCCGATCGCGGTGTCGGCGCGACACCTGCACCTCGATGCTGCGGGCTTCGCGGTGCTGTTTGGCGAGGGCAAGACGCCCACGTTCTTGAAGGACATCTCGCAGCCGGGGCAATATGCGTGCGTCGAGACGGTCAATCTCATCGGGCCGCGCGGGCGCATCGACAAGGTGCGGCTGCTCGGACCGCTGCGCCCGGCCAGCCAGGTCGAGGTCTCGCGCAGCGACGAGTTCAAGCTCGGGGTCGATGCGCCGATTCGCGACTCGGGCCAGGTCGCGGGCTCGGCGCCGATTACGCTCGAAGGGCCGGCCGGCACGCTGCACTTGAACGAAGGTCTCATCTGCGCCAAGCGCCACATCCACATGCACCCGGACGACGCGGCCAGATTTGGCGTGAAGGACAAGGACGAGGTCGCGGTGCGACTCTCCGGCGGCCCGCGTGAGCTGACGTTTGGGGATGTCCTCGTGCGCGTGTCGCCGAAGTTCAAGCTCGAGATGCACATCGATACCGACGAGGCGAACGCCGCCGAGCTCGAGCCGGGGGCGAGCGGCGACCTCGTCTACAGCGACAGCGCCGCGGACGGGCTCATGACCTCGCGCCGACTGACGGGCGATGACCCGTCGGGGCTGCCTCGGTGAGCGGCGATTCGGACGTGCAAATTCCACACGGGAGCGGCGCCCTGGCAGGGCTCGTGAGGGGGCCGGCGAAGGCACCATGGCTCTATGTGCTGGGCCACGGGGCGGGCGCCGGCATGCACCATGCGTTCATGGCGGCGATGGCGGCGGCCCTGGCGCAACGCGAGGTGGCGACCCTGCGCTGGGAGCAGCCGGCGATGACGGCCGGGCGCGGGCGCTGTGACCCGCCAAAGGCGGTCGAGCCGATGGCGCGCTCGGCGTGCGAGTTCGCGCGGGTGCTGAGGCCGAAGGCGCGGCTTGTCGCGGGCGGCAAGTCGATGGGCGGGCGCATGACCTCGCTCGCCGCGTCGCACGCGCCGCTGAGCGGGGTCGAGGCGCTGGTGTTCCTGGGGTTTCCGCTCCATCCGGCGGGGCGACCCGGCAACGAGCGGGCGGCACACCTCGCGGCGGTTGGAGTGCCGCTCCTGTTCGTATCGGGCACGCGGGATGCGTTGGCGACGCTTGCATTGCTGCAGTCGGTGGTCGCGCCACTGGTCGCTGCCGAGCTCGTGTTGATCGACGGGGCGGACCACGGGTTGGCCGTGGCGAAACGGGCGGGCATCGATCCCATCGCTATCGCCGCCGATGCGATCGCGGCGTTCCTCGCGCGGCTGCCGCGGCGCGGTCGGGGCTGACGTTCAGCGGGCCGTGACGAGATCGTTGCGCGCCGCCCAGAGCGCGATGTCGCGCCCGTCGATGGCACTCGCCATCAGCTCCGGGAAGAGGTCGGGCGTGCACGCGAAGCACGGGATCCCAAGCGACGCGAGCTCCGTTGCGGCGTGCGCGTCGAAGCTCGGGCGACCGTCGTCCGACAAGGCGAGTAGGACAATCATCTGGCTACCGGACCGGACCAGCTCGGCCGCCTGGGCGAGAAATGGCTCGGGATTGCCACCTTCGTAGAGGTCCGAGATCAAGACGACGATCGACTTCTGCGGATTGCGGATGAGCGGGCGCACGTAGCGCATCGCGCGCTCGATGTCGGTGCCGCCGCCCAACTGGGT
>Ga0209490_10004037_pt1 | contig 13629 bp, 9 predicted proteins | sample MAT06_FD_187209 | JGI IMG/M metagenome (GOLD analysis project Ga0209490, IMG submission 187209) | Freshwater microbial communities from Lake Fryxell liftoff mats and glacier meltwater in Antarctica - MAT-06 (SPAdes) (version 2) | ecosystem: Environmental > Aquatic > Freshwater > Ice > Liftoff...
CCGGGCAGGCACTGCCGCACATGCCATCGACGGCACAGGTCTGCAGGCTCTCGTATGACTCGTCGCGCCGCAGCTCGCGCACGAGCGCCGCGTCTCCGCGGGCCTCGGCGTCGGCAATCTCGCGTCGCACCACGATGCGTTGCCGCGGTGTCAGCGTGAGGGTGCGGCTCGGGCAGGTCGGCTCGCAGTACCCGCACTCGACGCAGCGGTCGACCTCGGCCTCGACCGTCGGAGTCTTTTTGAGGTGCCGCAGGTGCGCCTGGGGGTCATCACTGATGATCACGCCAGGGTTGAGCACGCCCGCCGGGTCGCACAGCGCCTTGAGCTCACGCATGACCGCCATGAGCTCCGCACCGTACTGCCGCTCGACGAACGGAGCCATCATGCGCCCGGTGCCGTGCTCTGCCTTGAGCGTGCCTCCCTGCGCAAGCACCAGCTCGACGATCTCGTTGGTGACGGTCGCATACCGCGAGATGCCCTCGGCAGTGTCGAAGCGCTCGGTGAGCAAGAAGTGAATGTTGCCGTCTTTCGCGTGGCCGAAGATCACGGCGCTCTCGTAGCCATGGCGAGAGAACATCTCCTCCAGCGCCAAACAGGTCGGCAACAGGTTCGCGACCGGCACCGCCACGTCTTCGAGCAGCGCCGTCGTGCCGCTCGGCCGCGCACCGGCGACCGCCGGGTAGAGGCCCTTGCGCACCTTCCACAGCGAGGCGCGCTCGGCCGCTTCTCGCGAGAGCGAGAACGGCGCCGCGAGAGCCAGCCCCGCAACGACGCTGTCGAGTGCGGCCGCACCCGCGACCAACTCGTCTTGCGTCGATGCGTGCACCTCCACGAGCAGGGCGGCTTGTCGGTCAATCGTGAGCTCGGTGATGACCGCCGGGGCGCCACTCAGGGTCTGGGCCACGCGCAACGATGTGGCATCCATCAGCTCAATGGTGGCGAGGCCAGACGCCACCAACGCGGGCAAGGCGGCCGTCGCGTGCGCCAGGGTCGGAAACACGAGTAGCCCCGTGGCCACGATCGGCGCAACGGGAACCGTGCGAAACACCGCCTCGCCCACCCAGCCGAGTGTTCCTTCGCTGCCGATCATGAGCCGCACGAGCAGGTCGATGGGCCGCTCGAAGTCGAGGAACGCGTTGAGGCCGTAGCCCATCGTGTTCTTCATGGCGAACAGGCGCCGGATGCTCGCCACCGAATCCGCGTTCGCCACCACCCGCGCGCGCAACGCCGACAGCCCCGCCCACAGTTCGGGCTCGAGCACCCTCAACTGCTCATCGGCGTCGGCGGATGCGGAGTCGATCGTTGTTCCGCTCGCCAGCACGAGCACCATCGACTCGAGAGTTCGATAGGTATTTTGCTCGGTGCCGCACGCCATGCCGCTCGAGTTGTTGGCGATGACCCCGCCGATGGTGGCCGCGATTTCGCTTGCCGGGTCTGGACCGAGCCGTCGGCCGAACCGTGCGAGCCGCGCGTTGACTTGGCGCACGGTGGCACCGGGTTGCACCCGCACCTCTACTTCGGCGTCGTCACCGATCCCGTTGAGAACCTCGATACCCCGAAAACCAGCACGCGTGTCGACTAATAGCTGATCGGTGACGCCCTGGCCCGACAGGCTCGTGCCTCCCGATCGGAACGTCAGGGGGGCGCGGTCACGGCTGGCGGTGGCGAGCAGCGCCGCGACCTGTTCGATCGAAGTGGGAGTGGCAACGGTGTGCGGCCGCAGCAAGTAGTGGCTGGCGTCGTGGGCCATGGCGACGAGGTCGATCGCCCGCTGCGTCGTCACCGCAAGCGCAACATCCACAACATAAATCATACCTAACTGCCCCAGTAGGCTGGCGCCCATGAGCGACCGACGCGACATCGAGTGCTGGCTGACCGACATGGACGGCGTGCTCGTGCACGAGAACACCCCTCTGCCGGGCGCGGTCGAACTCATCCGCCAGTGGCGCGACGCCGGAACGCCGTTTCTCGTGCTCACCAACAACTCGATCTTCACGCCGCGCGACCTCGCTGCGCGACTGCGTGCGAGCGGCCTCGACGTGCCCGAAGACGCGATCTGGACATCCGCGCTTGCGACGGCCGACTTTTGTGCCAGTCAGATGCCAGGGGGCACGGCGTATGTCATCGGTGAGGCCGGTCTGACGACCGCGCTGCACGAGGCGGGGTTCATCATGACCGAGACGAACCCTGACTACGTCGTGGTCGGCGAGACCCGCAACTATTCGTTCGACGCGATTACGAAGGCGATCCGCCTGATCGGCAACGGCGCGCGCTTTATCGCCACGAATCCCGACGCGACCGGGCCGAGCGCCGACGGACCAATGCCCGCCACGGGTGCGATCTCGGCGCTCATCACGAAAGCGACGGGCAAAGACCCCTACGTGGTCGGCAAGCCGAACCCGATGATGTTCCGCTCGGCGATGAACCGCATTGGCGCACACAGCGAGAACACCGCCATGATCGGCGACCGTATGGACACTGACATCGTCGCCGGCATCGAGGCGGGCCTGCACACCATGCTCGTGCTGACAGGCATCAGTGACGTAGCCGAGATCGCGCGCTACCCGTTCCGGCCCGACGAAGTGTTGCAGGGCGTGCACGAACTCGTCAGCGCCTGGCCCGCCGAAACTGAACTCTGACGAGTGTCCGGCGAGATCAGCCAGCCGGCGGTGGCGGCGGCACGGCGAGAGTGCCAGTGAGCGGCTCACCCGACGATCGCGAGACGAAGCAGAAGTAGTCCTGCTCGCCAGCATCCCACTGCTCCTCCGACACGGGGTAGGCACCCTGCACCTGCACGTCGGTCAGTGCGCCCGCCGCAACGAGGTCGAGCACGCCGGGTGCCGAACACAGCAACGACATTTGCGCCGCAAGCGCCTCCTCACCCGGATACGGGCCCTGCTCCGTCGCACCCTCGGGCAGCGGGAAGGCCGCACGCCGAACAAGCTGGCCGCCGTGTGGCACGGCGCAGTCGACCACCGTGTACTCCTCTTGCCACGCATCGTCGTAAGGCTCGAGACACTCGCCACCCCAGATCTCATCCCAGCGGTAGTCGCCGGGCTCAACCGGGCCGATGGGTCGTTCGGTGGGCGTTGGCGTCGGTGAGGGCGTCGCCGTCGGCGAGGGTTCCGCTCCCGGCGCGGGCCCGAGCAACAGTGGGATGCGCGTGCCGACGAAGAAAATGGCAACGAGAGCGAGTAGCGCCACGAGCGAACCGGCGACCCAGATCAACGTCTTCTGCGTGCGGCTCAACGGAATGCGCTTGGCGGCCGCAGGCTCACCGCTATTGCCGCTGCCACCTTCACCGCCGCTGCCACCTTCACCGCCACCGACGCCACCGCTACCGGGCCCGTCGCGGCGTGACGAACGTGGCGCTGCGGGGATAAGGGTCTCGTTGTACTCCTGAAAGCTGTCGCTGCCGAAGAGTTCGTCGAGGGCGCCGCCCTCCTCGGGCTCGCGAAGCAGCTCGGTGGCGGCGTCGCCGAGGGGCACGCCGACCGACGGATCGGGAATCGAATCCGTGTGGTCGGCGATGGCTGCGGGTTGCGTCGCCTCGAGCTCGATCACGGGTTGGGCCACTGGGGGCCCGATGAGTACCGGGGGCTCGATGAGTACTGGGGGCGAGGACGGCGGCGCAACCGGCGGCGGAGTGGGCTGATCTGCACCGAACTGCGTGCGGAACCACTCGTCGGCGTCGAAACCTCCGGTATCCGGATCGCGATCCGGATCGCGATCTGGATCGCGCTCGTCGCTCACGCCAGCCCCAGATCGGCCAACCCGATAGCCGCGCGGTATTCGTACCCTGCTTCTTCTATTACGCGGCGAGCATCCGTCGCCCGGTCGACGACGACGGCGACCGCGACGACTGTCGCGCCAGCGGCCTCGAGGGCGCGCGCGGCAGTCAGCGGTGACCCGCCCGTCGTCGAGGTGTCTTCGAGCACGATGACGCGCTTGCCCGAGACATCCGGACCCTCGACCTGCTTGCCTCGGCCGTGGTCTTTCGCTGCCTTGCGCACGACGAAGGCGTCATAGTTGAGCCCACGAGCAGCACCCTGGTGCAGCACGGCGGCGGCAACCGGGTCAGCGCCCATGGTGAGCCCGCCGACGGCCGCGATATCGGGGATGTCGGCGATCAGGTCGACCATGACCTGGCCAATAAGTGGGGCGACCCGGTGGTCGAGACTGACGCGCCGCAGGTCGATGTAGTACGAGGCCCTCGCCCCGCTCGTGAGCGTGAACTCGCCATGAAACACGGCCTCATCGCGGATGAATTGGATGAGCTGATCGCGCGCCTCGGTCACCCGCTCACTCTAGTTCGTCGCCTCACGTTCTCTCGGCCTCTGGCTCTCCGTAGGCTGGGGGAATGCGCATTGCCACGTGGAACGTCAACTCCATTCGCACCCGGCACGGGCGGGTCGTCGACTGGCTCGTGAACGCCGACGTCGACGTGCTGGCGATGCAAGAGATCAAGTGCAAGCCTGAACAGTTTCCGATGGAGCCGTTTGAGGCGGCCGGCTACGAAGTTGTGCTGCACGGCCTCAACCAGTGGAACGGCGTCGCGATCGCCAGCCGCCTGCCGATGACCGACATTGAGATCGGATTCGCGGGTCAGCCCGGCTTCGTCAAAGGACACGATGCCGACTCGGGCCAGGATGCTCCGCTCGAGGCCCGCGCCATCGGCGCGACCATCGACGGCGTGCGGGTGTGGAGCCTCTACGTTCCCAACGGCCGCGCGCTCGACGACCCGCACCTCGACTACAAGCTGCGGTTTCTGCGCGCGCTCGCCGACGACAGTGCAACCTGGCTAAGAGAACACCCCGGCAGCCCCCTCGCACTCACGGGAGACTTCAATGTCGCCCCGCTCGACTCCGACGTGGGCGACCCCAGCTTCATTCCCGGTGTCTCGACCCACATTTCACCGGCCGAGCGCGCGGCCTTCGAAGCGCTCGAGACGGCGGGACTCACCGACGTCGTGCGCCCCCTCGTGCCTGACGGGTACACCTTCTGGGACTACAAGCAGCTGCGGTTTCCCCGCAACGAGGGGATGCGCATCGACTTCATCCTGGGCTCTGAAAGCTTCGCCGACCGGGTCGCGGATGCTCGCATCGAGCGCGAGCAGCGCAAGGGTGACGCCCCGAGCGACCACGTGCCCGTGGTGGTCGATCTGCAAGGCGACGAGGACAACGACGACCGCCCGATGATCTTCTAGCGCGGATCTTTCAGCGCACGAAGAACCCTTGCTGGCGCGGTGCCAGTAGGGCCGCGATCACGACCAGGGCAATAATCGACAGCACGGTGGTAATGAGAACCGTGTCTCTCGCGACGGGTACCGCTCGCTCGAACCGTAGTGCGTAATCGCACGTGTTCTGCGAGGTCGGCAAGGCCGCGAGCGCCACCACGGCGAACAGCGGCAGGCCAGAGAGGTTTCGAATCGGCTGGCTGAGCACACGGCCGACCGAGATGGGCAGCCGTGACCAAAAGAGTTGAGCGACGTCGGCCTCGGCCTCGGCGAGCACCGTGAAGAGCAGAGCGGGCGAAAGCACGAGGAACGCGAAGCGCCCGAGCACGAACTCAGCGTGCGGACCGAGAATGCCGAGTCTGCCCACGAGATAGCCCGGCAGCGATCACCGCACCGATGATCGCGAACCCAATGAGTGCCCCAGCCATGAACGCAGTGTCTCGCAAGTAGCGACTACTCATAGAATCACGGCATCAAAAGGAGCAGACTGTATGTCACAGCCCCCCTCACCTTCAGGAGAAGATCATGCGCCGCACCGCTCCAGCCGTCGCCGTCCTGGGCCTCGGCCTTGCCCTCACCCTCAGCGGTTGCTTCGCCAACCCGCTCGAACAACTCACCAACGGCCTCGTTGAAGGCGGGGTCGAGCAGATCATCGAAGACCAAACGGGCGTTGATGTGAACATCGACGGATCGGGCGCGAGCCTGCCCGACAACTGGCCCGCCGACGTGCCGACGGTTGACGGCCAAGTCATCTTCTCTGCGTCTGCCGACAGTACTTTCAGTGCCGCGATCACGGTTGCCGACGCCGCGGCAGCGCAGAACGCGTTCACGTTGCTCATTGACGCAGGATTCACGGAGTCGGCGTTCTTCGATCTCGGAGACGGAACCTCCTCGAAGGCCTTCGAGAACGGAACTTACAACGTGGGCGTGATCACAGCGGTAAATGAAGACGGCACTGCGACCGTGCAGTACACGATCGTTCCCCTCACGCAGTAGCCAGACCACAGACCCGGGGGCGCGGGCGACAATGACACCCGTCAGAGTCGCCCGCGCAGCTCGACAGCACTCTTGGCTCTGCGATACGAGCTTCCCGATGGCACCTAGAGTCGCCCGCGCAGCTCGTCTTCGAGTTCCGATCGGCCGCTGATGCCGAGCTTGCGGTAGACGCTCGCCAGGTGGTTGTCGACGGTGCGCACCGAGACCCCGAGCCGATCGGCGATCTCTCGGCTGCGCTCGCGCCGAGCGGCCGCCTGTGCGATCGTCCACTCTCGCTCGGTGAGTCCCGTGTCGGCGCGGGCCGACCGTGCAGTACGCACCGGCACAACCGTGAGCCCCAGTTCTGCTGCTGTCACGCGCGCACGACGCTCGAGCATGCGGTCGCCTGCCGCCCACTCCGCGGCCTGCTCCAGTACGCCGTGCGCGACTCCCGAGAGCCCGGCACGCTCGAGGTCGTCAACCAGGGCAATAACGGCAGCGGCATCGCGGGCTGCTGTCGCATCGGCGAGCGCCGACACCATGGTGATGAGAGGCGATCCGGATGCTGCGGCCGCCGCCGCGAGCGGCTCGCGCACCTCTGCTGAAGCACCCACTCGCACAGCTACCGATGCTGTGAGAGCCGCGAGCAGTAAGTGACCCAGCTCGATGCCGCGCGCGACCGCGGGGACGAGCATCCCCGCCGCACTCTCCGGTTCCTCTGCGACCACCGCCAGCCAGGCCTCAGCCTCAGCCACCTGCAACACAACCTTGACGTCGTCGCGGTGCGCGGGCTGCAGCGCCTCAAGCAGGCTGCGCGCCGCCTCACCGTCGCCGAGCTGAGCGTGAACAGTCGCGCCGAGGGCAATCGCCGGGCCCAGAAGGCCCGTGAAGTCACGCCAGCGCAACTGCTCGATCGCCAGCAGGGCGAGTGGCACAGCGTCGTGCAGCCTGCCAGCATGCAGGTGAATCAACGCAAGAGCATACGACCACACGCCCGCCGAGTCGGCGAACGGCTGCAGGCGCTGCTCTTCGGCGAAGGCACGCGCCTCGGCGATGCTGCCTTCGGCGACGTGCACGAGAAAAGTGGAGAGGTCGAGAAGTCCTGCCGCGAAGGGCTGCACGGCCGCGAAGCGATCGGCCAGGGGGCGGCCCGCATCCACTGCCTGTCGCGCCTCGGCCACTCGGCCCGCCATGGTCGCCATCATTGCCATGCCGATGGCCGTGCTCAGCGCGACGGCAGAGTCGGCGTCGGCCTGAGGGGTCAGCGGCGTATCGAGTGCGCTCGCATCGCCCGCCATGAGGCGCCACTTGGCGAGGTCTGGAGCGAGGAGCGCGGCGGCCGTACCCAGTTCGGGCAGCAGGGCGGCAGCCCGCTCTGCCGCACGGGCAGGGTCGTGATCGCGTAGCGCGGTGTGCTGACCCCAGCGCACTTCAACTCGAGCCCGCGCGTCGGCGTCGTCGGCCAGTGACGCGGCCTGGCTAAACGCCTCGTCGATCGTGTTTGGCTCACCGCCGAGGGCGCTCAGAGCGCTCGCGCGGATCAGAGCGGCGTGCGAATCAGGGCCCGCTTCGAGCGCCTTCCCGGCAGCCTGAACGGCGCGGGTGTGATCCCCCACGAGGTGCGCGTACTCCGCGGCCCACACCAGGTCTGCCGCGTCGAGCTGGCCGCCGCCATCGCTCAGCAAGCACAGCGCGGTGAAGCGCAAGGGCTCTTCATTGAGCACGAGCAGCCGCTGAGCTGCGGCTCGGCGCCGCGCGGCCCGCTCGTCGGTCCCGAGCGCAGACAAGAGCGCTTCGGCGTAAACCGGATGCGCGAGGTGCAAATACCCGCTCCCGACGGGCTCGGCGGGTGCGAGCACTCCCGTATCGAGCAGGTCCTGCACGATGCCCTGCTCGTCGGGCAGCGTCGCGGCCGGCGGCCACGGCTGTGCCAGAGCGATGAACTCGGCCATGCGCCGCTCGTCGGGGCTCAGGTCTGCGAGCCGGGCGACCACGGTCTCGAGAACATGGTCGGGCAGACGCACGAGATCGATCTCGATACCGTACGGACCAGCGTGCACCCGGTCGCTGCGCTCAGCAGCCAAGGTGAGCTCGCGCAAAAAGAGCGGGTTGCCGGCGGTGGCGCCGTACAAGCGTTGCAACGACTCGGGTCGAGGTTCGGCCCCGAGGTGGCGCCGCAGCACCATTCGGGTCTCGTCGAGCGAGAGCCCCGGCAACTCGGTGACGGTCACGAGATCCTCGTGCAGCAGGCGCGCGACCGCGCCCGTGAGCGGATGCTCGTCTCGCGCAGTCATGAGCGCAGGCACCGCAAAGACACGGATGAGTTGGTACAGCGCCGCGGCTGAGGCGGTGTCAAGCAGCGGGGCATCGTCGACGACGAGCAGGTAAGAATCGGCGTGGCGGCCAATGAGCGCCACAAGCTCGCTCAAGCGCACGGCGATGTCGGCGTGCTCAGCGACGCTCGACGAGGCGAGCAGTGGAGCAAGCGCCCCGAGCGGAACCTCACGCAGCTCCGCGAGCGCTACGACGGGAACGATCGTGCGACCCCGGGCGGCAATCGCGGCCGCGACCCCGGCGGCCAGAGTCGTCTTGCCCACACCGCTCGGGCCGCGCAACAACTGTGCGCGAGGCGGCGTGCGCGTGAGCCCAGCAGTGAGAGCATCGACGAGCGATCCGCGCGTGACGATCGGCCACGTCCCCATCCCGCGTTCCCTCCGGGTGCCTGCCGTCATTGGTGCGAGTCGAACATTGAATAGGACTCGAATCATTGATATGAGTCGAACTGCGCTCGCACACGCCCGGTCACGCTAACACGGCTTCTGGCTTGCCGCCTGAGGTGTGAATTGCGCGCGATCGACCGACCGTCGCACCGATTGCACGCGCGAAACTGTGCGCTTGTGCAATTTTCGTGCGTCAATCGCAACCACGTGCGGCGATCACCTGCATAGGCTCATCTCATACCGTGCCCGCACACGTTCGACGAAGGAGGGACCCATGACCGATACTGCTGCCGCAACCAGTCGCACCATCACCGGAGAGCCCGAGGTTGTCGAAGACCGGGGCGCTCTGGCCGACATGACGGGTACGGATGTCGGGCTCACGAGCGATCAAATCATCACCGACCCGGCATGGACGCGCCTCAAGCGCGCCGCCGAGGCGCTGCGCCCGATGCAGGTGCATGACGGCAGCATCCCGAACGTCGAGGACCACGCCGCGGCCGCTGGCCACGTCAGTGAGATCGCCGCGTGCCTGCGGCACTTTGCCCCGCTCATGCCGCACGACGAGGCGTACTTGGGTGCGTGTGCGCTCGACTTCGAGCGCTGGGCCGACAGTGGCTTCGTCGTGCCCGACTTCTACGATGCGCTCGATGCGTTTGCGCCCGCCCGCGAGCGTCGCGACGGCGTGGCGCACCTCGTCGTGTTCCCGATGTACACGCAGAACGGCTCGAGCGACCGGCTCGTGGAGGCCGTCGTCTTCGAGGTCATCTGGCCCGCTTTCATCGCAGAGCTTGAGGCAGGCGAGTACGGCAACACTCTGTACTTGGGGTTGCGGTTTGTCGACTTCACCCCGGGCTACGACACGAATTCGGCGGTGCTGTTCCCCGAGTCTGTAGCGGTCACGCCGCGCGTTCCCGCCGGCTCACCAGAGGGCACCCCGGCTCAGTTGCCGACGTTTACTTGGGGGGCGATCTTCGCCGACCGCGAGGCCGCGCGCTACCGCCGCGTCGTGCAGGCAGCGGCCGAGATCACCAAACTCGATCTGCCCGCCGGCGCCGCGGCTCTGCTCGACGACCAAGAGCTCGCCGAACGCACCTTCGTGATGTGGGACATGATTCATGACCGCACCCACATGCGTGGCGACCTGCCGTTCGACCCGTTCATGATCAAGCAGCGCATGCCCTTCTTCTTGTACTCGCTCGAAGAGTTGCGCTGCGACCTGACCGCCTTCCGCGAGGCCGTGCGTCTGTACCGCGCTGACGATACCGACGACGTGACGCGCGAGCACGCCCAGCTTGTGCAATACGCCGTGCTCTTCGACCGCATCTTCCGCTTCGCGATCACCGGCACCCGCGTGCGCAACTACGACGCCATCGGCGGGCAGCTTCTGTTCGCGTGGATGCACCAGAAGGGTGTCTTGCACTGGACAGACACCCAGCTCACCATTGACTGGGATGCCGTGCCCGACGTCGTCGTCGCGCTCAGTGACGCGATCAACGAGTTGTACTGGCGCTCGATCGACCGCCCGAAGATGGCGCACTGGCTCGCGGCCTACGCGTTCGTGTCGTCCACACTCACTCCGCACCCGGCATCCGTCTGGGCACGGGGACTGAGTGACGAAGTGCTCGCCGGGCCGCCCAAGGGCTATACAGACCTCGTGCTCGACGACGAGTTTCCGCTCTCGATGTTCTACGAAGCACTGTCGAAGAAGATGGCCGTCGTCATCGAGTCGACGGCGGGTGTCACCGGTCGTAGCGGGGGCGTGAGCGGGGCCCCAGAGGAAGCGGGGTATAGACAGATTTTCGTCCGTGAGTTACCGTGATCAAAATCCGCTGATTGCCCCGTATGTGCGTGAGGCCTGCCCCCCGATTGAGATGAACCCATGCGCAAGACCGCCTCAGTCCTGATTGTCGCCGTCACTGTGCTCGGGCTCATTGCCGTCACACCCCCGGCGGCTCAGGCCGCCCTCCGCGCCTGGGATGCACCTCCGATCAACATCGCCGAGTCGCCCGCTGAGCTGCGGAACGCGCAAGTCGTCACCGACGGTGACACCATCACCGCAATCTGGTACGGCTTCGACGGTACTGACTATCGCGTCCAGACATCATTCTCGACCGACGCTGGCGCGAACTGGAGTTTTCCCCTCACAATCTCGGCGGCCGGCCAAAGCGCCACCGACCCGCAACTCGTCACCAACGGCACCACCATTACCGCCGTCTGGTCACGCTTCGAGGTGCGGGGCAGTGCAAACGTGATCCAGAGTTCCTTTTCTGTTAACGGGGGCGCCAGCTGGAGCACCCCCAGGATAATCTCCGGCTTCGGCGGTGGCGCGGTTAACCCGCAGCTTGTCACTAACGGCACGACCGTCACTGCCGTCTGGGCGGCGGGGCCTCTGGTGCTGGCTGCCTCGTCGATTGACGGCGGCATCACGTGGAGCATTCCCGCCACTTTGTCTACCAACGGCACGGCCGGGTCCCTACCGCAACTGGTCATACGGGGCGCGACCACCACTGCCGTGTGGGTATCCGACATCGGTTCACGCCGAGTGCAGACGTCTTCCTCGACTGACGGCGGCGTCACGTGGAGCGCTCCCACTACGCTGTCCTCGGCCAGCGGAAACGAAAACCGACCGCAACTCGTATCCGACAGCGCGAGAGTTACGGCGATCTGGGAACGCAACAACGGCAGCGTCAATCTGATCCAAGCGGCGTCCTCTACCAACGGGGGCGCCACGTGGAGCACCCCCGTCACGCTTTCCCGTGCCACTGCAAACGCGTCCCGCCCCCACCTTGTCACGAACGGAGCCACCATCACTGCCGCCTGGGTGGCGGAGAGTGTCGTGCAGGCAGCATCGTCCACCAACGGCGGCACCACGTGGAGCACCCCGGCTGACCTCTTCTCAGCAGGCGTCCTCGATGCTGACCGGCCCCGGCTCGTCACCGACGGCACCACCATTACTGCAGTCTGGGTGCGCTCCGACGGATTCACTGTCTACATGCAGACTGCGTTCTCAAAGAACGGGGGCGCCACCTGGAGCAATCCCGTGAAACTGTCGGACGACGATCCAAGTGGATCCCCCCCGCAACTTGCCACCGACGGCAACACTGTGACCACAGTCTGGACTCTCTTCGACAACACAACGTTTCGCATCCAAGCGTCGTCGTACACGGCTAATCCGATCGTTTCCCGTCTGTCCGGCGCTGATCGCTACGAAACCGCCGTTGAGATCTCGAAGGAGTTCGCCCCCGGCGTGCCCGTCGTCTACCTCGCCACCGGCACCAACTACCCCGACGCTCTCTCAGCAGCCTCCGCCGCTGCCTCCCGTGGCGGTCCGTTGTTACTCACACCACCGACTGCACTGCCAGATGTTGTTCGGAATGAGCTGCTGCGACTCAACCCAACAAACGTCGTCATCGTCGGCGGCACCGGCGTGGTGTCGGCCGCCGTGCAAACCCAAGTCGACGCACTACTTCCCGGCGCCAACCTGAGCCGCGACTCAGGGACCGACCGGTACGCCACCTCCCGCGTCATCGCTGAAAAGGCGTTTTCCGCCGATGTCACCAGCACCGCCTTCATCGCCACCGGAACGAACTTCCCCGACGCGCTCTCCGCCTCCGCCGCCGCCGGCGTTGCCGGGGCGCCGGTGATCTTGGTCAACGGAGCCGCCTCCGGCATCGACTCCGACACCGCGAACCTGCTGGACAATCTGGGGGTGCAAACCGTCATCATCGCCGGTGGGGAGGGGGTGGTTTCAGTCGGCATCGAGAACGCGCTCAACTCTCTCGTGAGCGGCAATGTCACGCGCCTCAGCGGCAGTGACCGCTACGCCACCTCGGTGGAAATTAACACTCGCTTTTTAACCGCCAACACCGTCTACCTTGCCACCGGGTTGGGCTTCGCCGATGCCCTCGCGGGTGCCGCACTAGCTGGCAGCGTCGGCGGACCGCTGTATGTCGTTCCCGGCACCTGCGTACCCGCACCGGTGCTCGCCGCACTAACCCGGTTGGACGCAAAGAAAGTGGTGCTGTTGGGCGGTCCAGGGGTACTCACGAACAACGTCTTTAACCTGGTTCGCTGCTAGTCAGGCCATGGACGATACAGAGCACGGCATCGCACCGAGTAGCGCTGCCCTGACGGACCGCACAGTCATCGTCGCGGGCGCCGGCGGCCAAGCGGGCCGCGCCGTGTGTGCAGCCCTGACTGCCGCGGGCGCGCACGTCGTGGCAGTGGGGTCGCGAGCCGCGTCACTTACCGGTGCTGACGGGATCAGCGTAGATGCTGCCGAGACCGCGGTCGTCGACCTCGCCGACCCGGTTGCTGTCGCCGCCTGGGCGGCCGAACTGCGCACACGTCGGCCGAGCATCGACGGCCTGCTGCACCTCGTGGGAGGCTGGCGCGGCGGCTCGGCGCACGATGACTGGGAGTGGCTCGAGCGCCGCGTTCTCACGACTCTGCGCGTCGTCAGCCGCGAGTTGCGCGACGACCTTGGCGCGTCGAGCGCGGGGCGTCTGGCGATCGTGAGCAGCGCATCCGTCGCCCAACCGAAGTGGGGAATGGCCAACTACGTGGCGCTGAAAGCCGCGGCCGAGATGTGGGTTCAGGCGCTCGCGAGCGGCTGGCGAACGAAAGGGCTTCCTGCTGCGGCCGTCACTTTCGTGGTCGGTGCGCTCGATGAGCCGGGTGCCCTCGACAACCTCGCTA
>Ga0209490_10004039_pt1 | contig 13628 bp, 10 predicted proteins | sample MAT06_FD_187209 | JGI IMG/M metagenome (GOLD analysis project Ga0209490, IMG submission 187209) | Freshwater microbial communities from Lake Fryxell liftoff mats and glacier meltwater in Antarctica - MAT-06 (SPAdes) (version 2) | ecosystem: Environmental > Aquatic > Freshwater > Ice > Liftoff...
GCACTGAGTCCAGCATCCGCAGCATCATGCTAAGATTACCCTTGGCTCCCTCCCTGATTTGGTCGAAGGCCTCGGACAACAGGCTTTGAAAGCTCGGTCCGACGGCAATCACTCGCAGCGCTCCATCTTCGTAGCGGTGCGATGCGGGGATACGTTTGGTTGCGAGCCGTGCCAGAATAACCGTCAGGTAATCCACGCAAGTCACGGCGGTAGTAGTGTCGTTGACGCCAGGCGAGAGTGCCTTCAACGCCACATCTACAATCTGTCGGATGCCGAAGGCCGCATCCTGTTCCAGTGTGCGATAGCTACTGAAGTTAAAGGTCGCCTGCAGCGCGACAGTCGTCTCAGCGCTCGGCGGATTTTCGAGACTAAGCGAAACCAACGCGGTGTTCTCGACCACAAATTCTCCGATACCTCGCTCCATCCTCACCACGGTTTTCTGTTCGCGTGCCAGGCGCAGGAGGGCGCTGTTATCCACGCTCTGAATGTAACCACTCTTCAGGGCTGGAACGGTCTGCCACTTTCCCCCGTTCAGCGGGAGGGAGGATAGGTCATCTGGGTCTTCATCTGTGCCGCGCGCGAGTTGTTTTGGAAACAACCGGTCAATTGCCTCGACGGTTTCGTTAGCAACAGACGCAATAATGCTGGAAGCCTGGATCGATGAGGCAACGTGATGAATGAAGAAGATGAGCAGACCCACGCCGCCCACCGCCAGCACGAAGCCTAAGAAGACCGCGAGGTTTGGAACAAATACTCCCTCGTCTCCGCCACGAATCGTGCGCAGCACGATCAAACAATACGTAAAAATGCCGGAGAAGATTCCCAGCACAGACTGCGTCACCCGGCTACTCATGAAGTTCCGCAGTATGCGAGAGGTATATTGGCTCGAAGCCATTGCTAGTGCTACCAAGGTCATGGAGAACGTAACCCCCACCACCGACATCATCGAACCGGCAATCGTGGATAACATCCCTCGTGCTCCCTCAGCTCCCGCACCGAATAAGCGAGGCCATTGAGCCAGCCAGAGATCACTCTCATGGGAGTCCACGTCAATCACAGCAACCGCGAGCATAATGCTGGCCGCGACGATCAGCGTGGGGATAAACCAAAGACTTGACCGCAGATTGCTCCAAAGAAGTTTAACTTTATTCATGGTTCAGTTTTCTCTGTTGCCGGGTTTAGAGGACTTAATGGGACGAACACTGGTGCTCTCACCCAATAGATTCTCATCCTCGTTCACCGGCTTGGCTTGACGGGCCTGCTCCTCAAGAATTCCAGACTCGTTGGACAACCCCGCTTCCGCCTTGGTGGACACTGCATCCAATTCCTCCGAACGCGGTAACTCGCCGGATGATTTAAGCGGAGCAGAGTCCTTCGTTGACTCTTGCTTTGTGTCGAGCATGGTGACAGGAACACCGCGCGGGAATACGACTTCTCGCGCCTCGTCCGGCATGCTGATGCCGTGTTTTTGAAACGCGCGTTTCACGAGCCGGATGACGGAAGACCGCACCTTGAGCCAACTGTGTTCATGGCCATTGATCCAAAAGTAGATCCTTAAATTGACGGTCGCTTTACCTAGATCGTCCGCCAGCACCCAGGGCTCTGGCTCTTTCAAGACCGCCGGATGATCCAGCAGCACGTTCAAGGCGACCTCCTGGGCTTCATCAATCGCGTCGTCGTAACCGATTCCAACGACAAAGTTCTCGCGCCGGTTAGGAGTAGCAGTGAAGTTTTGAAGCGTGCTCTTGTAAACGGCGGCGTTGGGGACTTGCACGAGATTACCGTCGGTAGTCAGCAGCACGGTAGTGCGGACATTCAACTGCTGCACATAACCGGTGACTCCGGCGATTTCGACCAAATCCCCCGTTTCAAACGGCCGCTGGATGCTCAGGAAGATGCTGGCTAAAAAGTTCTCGGTGATGTCCCGGAAGGCGATGCCAACTGCCAAGCCGACCAAGCCGGTTCCTCCAACGATCGTTAAAGCCAGTTGGGTCAAACCGGAGACCCTCAGGACGATATAAGTGCCTACAAGAAACACGATCACGCCCAGACCTCCTGCGAGGACGCCACGCAAAAGTTTTGCCCGTACACGCACCCCGAGAAATTTTCGAGCCCAGCGAGCAGTCAACCAACCGGCTCCTGCTGACAAGGCCAAGATAACCAGCGCAATGAGGAGGAACGGAAGGGAACGGATGAAGTCGCGCAACAGTCCTGACAGCCCACTCCTCGCCTCCCGAAAGTCCCATGCCGACGGCTTGGAAACCTCGATCCGGTTGGCCACGGCGGCCACGTCCTGGGTGTGGTGCGCTAAGTCGCCAGCCCATTTCTTGATCTCATCACTTTCGACCTGGCCATTCAGAAAAACAACGCCATCCACGACCTTGACCTGCGGCGCAACGAACCAACCGGTTGCTTCTATGACGCTCTGGAGGCGCTTGCGAATCTCCTCATCATGGGCAACTGGCTGCACAGCCACTTTTTCTGGTGCAGATGGATTCTGCGGCCCGGCCGCATCTCGCTGCGCCATGACCAGCGTCGTTAGCGCGCCCCAGAAGAGGATGGCTGACAATGCCGCGCGTAAAATTCGGGGGCGGTGGAAAGTAGCTAGTCGAACCAGTAAATGCAGGAACCAAAGACCTGAGCGAAGGTTGCTCCAAAGCTGTTTGAGCTTATTCATGATTTAAGCTCCGGGTCTAGTGGCTGGAGATCGGTCCGAGTGCCCAGTTCCTTTCGCCCGGACTTCCGCCTGCGCTGCACAAAAGCAAATTCCGAACACTCCAACGCAGCTTGAAAGATAAATCCATAGCAGGAACGCCGCAACCCCGCCGAGTGTACCGTAGAGCACGTTGAAATTTGCGAAGTGGATCGCGTAAAGCAGGAACAGCCATTCACCAGTCCAGATCAAAGCCGTTGCCGCCAGCGCACCGATCCACACTTCGGAGAATCGGGTGGGTCGGTTGGGGGCCAGCCTGTAAATCAGCATGGCCCCGCAGAACAAAACGAGCCAAGGTAGAATATTCAGCATTAAGGCAACGCTCCAATGGGGAATTTCGAGATAGGTGGCGAGCCAGCGGCGGGCCAGCCGGGCGACGCCCGGCAGCAGGATTCCCAGAAAGGCTGCGCTCAAAGTGATAGCGAGCAATCCGAGGCTTTTCAAAGGCAATTGCCACCAGCTGTAGGTGGGAGATTGCCAGATGCGGTTCGCGGTCCGAATCAGGGTTCGCAGGAATTTCAGGGAACTCCAAATCAAAAGCGGAAATGCTGCCAGGCTGATTTCCCCGCGCTTTGCCAACACGCCGTGAATATTCGCCATCACACCGCGTTCCTGCTCGCCGGTCAGCGGAACGTATCTTTCGATCCACTGGATGACCTCGTTCGTGGCTACTTCCCGTTCCACAAACAAGGATACTGCGCTCACTAAAAGGAAGACCAGCGGCAGTAGTGACAGCAACAGGTAATAGGTAAAGGCGGCGGCGCGCTGGTCGCCATCCACTTCCGCCCAACGTGCATAGGCATGTTTGATGGTTCGCCACCAAATCGATTGCTTTTCATTAGGTAACAAAGTGGGCATCATTTTAAAACGGGCAGACAAACCTGCCAGTTTCCAGAGTGAACTACGGTATGTAAACGATGGTAATGATGCTCATACGGATTCTACCCTATTGATTGCTCAATCGCCCAAGTTCACGATCGAGTAGTTTTTTCAATTTGTCTGCGGCGCCTTGGACAGCCTGCTCTATGTGTTGCGCTTGGTCGGTCACGGCGACCGGCTGCATTCCTTCCAAGCGTGCCTCCATGACGCAACGTTTGTCTCGTCCACCTTTGTGACTGTTCTCGTCACTCAGGTGGACTTCCACGCGGGTTATCTGCTGGGCAAAGTGACCCATCGCATCCTCTACCACCGCCTGTGTCTGCTGAGTTAATGCGTCGCTGCCGTCAATGTTGTTGTCTGTGTTAATTTGGATTTTCATAATTTTTTAGCTAGCCATCTTGTTGTACTCTTTAAAAGCGACATATTGCCGCAGCTCCAGTCATCGTAGGCATCCGATCGGCGGGAACCACCACCACGTGTCCACCAGTCTTGAGCACCAACTCGCCGAGATCGTCCAGCAAATCATCCGACTCGGGATGGCTCAAATCCTTGAACTCAACTTCTACCGTCGCACCGTCAATTCGCCCTGAAATCTGTCGATCCGCCTCAATTAGCAGGGTTGCGATCCGCCCAGCCGTAGCGGCTGCCGCCACCTGTTTCAGATCCTCTTGGCCAAGCCCTTTGGATTTTGCCAAAGCAAATTCATCCGCCAGCGCCGCAAGTCTCGCTTGATATTGGGGTTGGAAAATGTTCCACGCGCGTTCGCGGAACTCCACCATCGGCAACGCGTCAGGATGGAATTTTATTCCTTCCTCCAACAGGAACGTGTTCTGGCTGAGCTTGCGGAAATTGCCTTGATGTTCGGGCAGTGCCGCTAGAATCAAAGGCAGTCCCGAGGGTTTAGAATGTAATTCGAGAATCGCACGGTCAACCCTGCGAAAGAACCGTTCCGCATCCTTGTCCATTTCATCCTTTTTATCTCCGTGCCCGTGCCGCATGGCCACGCTCGAGCCGCCCGTTCCTCCATAAGAAGCGACGGTCTGGTGTGGCTCTGTCAACTCCTCGCCCAATGCTTCCTCAAGGGTGCGAGGCACTCCGGGCGCGAGAGCAATTTCATCAAGCGCGTCTCGGCTTCCCTCAAAAAGTTTAATCCCATGAAGGTTTATCGCCAGCACTTGAAAGCGATCCGCCGATTGCAAATAGCTCAACAGCGGCTTGGTGTGAAAACTGTCGGCCACCACGGCGAGTTCGGGCGTCGTTCGTTGTAATCCAAAAACCTGGAACAACCCGGGTCCTCCAAACACAACCAATCCGTCCGTGCAGTGAGTCCAGAAGTGATGATCGCGGGAAAGCGCCTCAAACGGTTCCAGAAGCAGACGAATCTCCTCGGATGAATATTTTTTCTGCAAGGACTGGTCGAGTTCCTTGACCAGATTGCGAAAACGAATCGGGTCTTCCTGATTGCCAGGATGATGCCGGTGCGTGGGCTGATATAGCGAGAGGCACGGCTTTTTCTCTAAGCCTAAAAGCGAAGAGCGAAAATCCTTTGTTAATTGGTTCATTATTTTTTGGTCGGATTGTTTATTATTCATGAAAAAACAAGGTTAACGTGATTTGCCGGCGAATTCTTGGGTCCAATAGCCTTCCCGTTGATAATGTTGAAAAAGCTCCGTCTCATAATCACGCGTCAGCAGAGAGTCCTCCGTGAATTCAGGAGACTGTTTGATAGCTTCACGTGTAAGTTTGAAGAAAACTTTCGATTCGCTCCAGCCTAAGCGATCAATCCACTGCGGTGAAACCAGAACCTTTTTGCCCGGCCACCAATTATTTGTGTCAACGACCAAGTAACGGATCGCCCAAGTCTCATCGTCAATGATAAAATCCTCGATGTGGCCAATTTCGCCGTCCATCGCCTGTATGTGATGACCTTGCACCGCGTCGGTGCTGCGCAAATGCGGATCCCACGCTTTTTCATCTTGGGTGGGCTTTTCCCGATGTTCGTAGTTCGTTGCGATGTAGGGATTAAGTCCCCACATTAAAGGACCACTCCAGTACACCGGCCAACCATAATACCCATAATAGGACTCCTCGAATTGTTGCGAGACGGGCTTGTCACTGTCCAGCGCGGGACTGTCCTCAATCTGCTTTTTTGTCAGGTTAACGGCAACGTGTTCATCTGCCTTGATTGCGGCGACCAGCGCATATGGGGAAATCAGCACCTGTCGGCCAGTAAGCCAGTTTCCGGTTTCGGCGACCAAGTAGCGGATCGTCCAGTGATGGTCGTCAAAGTAGAATTCTTTGACCTTCCCGAATTCCCCGTCGAGGCTGTCCAGTTTGTAAGTCTTTAGTGTTTTGGTTTTGAATAACATGATGATAATGGTTCGTTGGTTGACTTTAAGTGACAGAGTAGTTGACGGTCTTACCGCACACTTGTCTCCGGAAGTTGTTTCAATTTAAAATATACCAGTGTTTATATTCGCTTGCCATGGGGTGAAACCCTACCAGCGACTCTCGTTCTTGGTCTGCTTTACACATCCTTACGGTTCTGTGGGGGGGCGGTGGGACGTAAGAGAAGCCTTGACCCGGTTAAAAGGAGGGTGATCCGGCAATCGTTGGCTAGCCGAGGCAAATGTTTCTAAGCGGTCAGCAACCCCATAAACAGCTTGGTTAACTTTACCGCCTTCGGTTCTACTGTTTTTTACTCATTGCTTCCAAAAGGGGTTTTAGGATTTTCCATACATTCTCCGCAATGATCCGTTGTCCTTCTAGGGTTGGATGAATACGATCAGGCTGGTTCAATTGGGGGACGCCTCCGACACCCTGTAATAAATAGGGCACCAGCCAAGCGCTTTCCTGTTTGGCTACCGTTGGGAAAACAGCCGAATAGGCCCGGGTGTAGGAATCCCCCATACTTGAGGGCATTTTCATTCCCGCCAGCACAATGCTTACATTTGGTTCAATCTGCCGCGCATCACGGATGATATTCGTTAGATTGGAGGCCGTAGTCTTCGGATCTACCCCGCGGAGTCCGTCATTCCCCCCCAACGCCACTACCAGAACGTGAGCGCCGCCTTTCATTGCCCATTTGATACGGCTCAGTCCTCCCGCCGTTGTATCTCCACTGACTCCAGCATTTACGACATCATAAGCCCAGCCAGCTTCATCAATTTTTAGCTGAATCAGAGCGGTGTAAGTTTGATTCGCCGGATCTTCCAACCCGTAACCCGACGTGATACTATCCCCAAGAACAACTATTCTTCCACGGGAGACTACCGATGAAGATTGGTCACTTGCGCAAACGGGGGTTGGGGGGCATATTACCTGCGACACTAATGTCGCCAAGAACAACAGACGAGGAACTCGCAAAACGTATGATCGATCAGGATAAGACTTCATCTCAAAAAAACTCCGAACTCAATATCGTGCCAGATAATGCTCTTGTCAATGGCGTCATCCTAGATATCCGCAATCTCGGAAAAATCTACCGTAATGCAGGCCATGAACTGACTGTCTTGCATTCCGTAAACATGGACGTTCATGCTGGAGAATCCTGCGCCATCATCGGACCTTCGGGCAGCGGCAAGACCACTCTCCTAGGACTTTGCGCTGGACTCGACCAACCCAGCCAAGGTCATGTTAAATTAGCAGGGGAAGAACTCGGTCTCCTAAGTGAAGATCAACGCGCAGCCTTACGCAATCGCCTAGTAGGTTTTGTTTTTCAGAACTTTCAACTCATACCCACCCTCACCGCCTTGGAAAACGTCCTTGTCCCTCTCGAGCTTCGCGGACAAAACGGAGAGGAAGAAAAAGCGGAAGCTCTTCTGGCTCAGGTCGGTTTGAAGGATCGCCTCGATCATTACCCGACCCAACTATCTGGGGGAGAACAACAGCGCGTCGCCCTAGCCCGCGCTTTTATTCATCGCCCCGCCCTCCTGTTCGCAGATGAACCAACTGGCAACCTCGACAGTGCCACCAGCGAACCGATAGTGGAAATGCTCTTCCGTCTGAACAAGGAGGCTGGAACCGCTCTTGTCTTGGTCACTCACGACCCTGCCTTGGCCGCCAAAGCTGATCGCGTTATTTCCATGCGTGCCGGGCGCATTGTTTCTGAGGAAAATCATGCCCGCTCCTAATTCTCAAAATTACAACCCACCTCCAACCAAACTGCTAAAAGCCCTGTCCCATCCCTGGGTCTGGCGCATGGCCTGGCGGGATGGTCGCTCGGAGCGGAAACGTCTCTCCGTTTTTGCTCTGGCCATTGTCTCTGGCGTGGCGGCCCTGACCGCCATCCACTGTGTCAAGGTCAGTGTGGAAGCCGCCGTTGATGTTCAGGCCAAGGCTCTGCTCGGCGCCGACCTCCAAATCAGCTCACGGGAAGCCTACGAAACAGCGGACACCGAATTTATCAGTTCCAAGGCGGAAAGCCTCAGCCGTGAAGTGGCATTTTCCTCCATGCTCTTTTTCCCGGAAGCTGATGCCGCCAAACTGGTGCAAGTCCGCGGGGTGGATGGGAAATTCCCATTTTATGGGGACATCGAAACAAAACCCTCCGCAGCTTGGCAATTGATTCAACAACAACGCGGCGTAGTTCTGGAGGCGTCCTTGATGGATCAGTTCGGCCTCAAAACCGGTGATACGGTTAAGTTAGGCGAGCTTAATCTAACCATTCTCGGCGTCGTGACCAAGCCCGCTCCACGCAGTAGTCGCTTCAGCGGAATCGCCCCTGAAATTTACCTCAACCTCAACGAACTTGAAGCCACAGGACTACTCGGGACTTCCAGCCTGAGCTTTCACACTCTCTACCTGAAAAATAACAATGCCGAACAAATCAAAGAGTTGCGAACCACTTACGCATCAAAAGGCTGGCGCTTTGAAACGCCGGAAGATAGACGTGATTCCCTTGGCAAAACTCTCGACGTTTTTCAACAATTTCTCGGCATCATCGCCATGGTGGCGCTTATCCTTGGGGCTATCGGCGTAGCCAGCGCAATCCAGACCCATCTGAACCGGCGGATTTCCAGTATCGCCATTTTACGTTGTCTCGGATGTCCAGGGCAGACGGCTTATGCCGTTTACCTTGTTCAATCCTTGGCCCTAGGAGTTTTGGGAGCTCTCAGTGGCGGAATGCTTGGGATTCTTCTGCATGTGAGTCTCCTTCATATCTTTAAAGACCAACTTCCCATCACGATCGAAGCCTCACCCCAATGGCTCACTGCGTTCACCACTACCGCCATCGGTTTCGCTGTTTGCACGGCGTTCACTTTTCTTCCTCTCAGCCGGATTTCCTCCATCTCCCCGGGCCGGGCTTTGAACAACTTCACTGCACAAGGATTCAAGCAGCAGGGCCGCTCACTTCTGGCCGTGGGATCCTTCCTTTTTATCATGCTCCTGATTCTGGCTTGGTTCAATATACCTGATCCCAAACGAGCAGCCGGCATGGTGGTGGGGCTTGCCATTGTTCTGGCCTGTCTTGGCGGAACGGCTCGGTTGCTTATTTTCCTCGCCCGCCGACTTACCCGCCGCTCTTGGCCCTATCTGTTACGCCAAGGTTTGTCCAATCTGCATCGACCCCAAAACCAAACACACCTTTTTTTGTTTTCACTTGGATTGGGAGCCTTCCTTTTACTTTTCATCCTTCTGGCCAAAAACGCCGCCTTGGAGCGCATTACCCTCTCCGACATGAAAGACAGCCCGAATATTTATTTAGTTGACGTGCAGGCTGGCCAGTTGGAAGGAGTTACCACTTTGGTAAAAAAACTCGATCTTCCAGTCCTAGAACGTGCTCCTATCGTGACCATGCGTATCAAATCGATCAAAGGGGTAGCGGTCCGAGAATTACAAGAAAAGGGAAAGGTTCCGCGTTGGATTTTACAGCGTGAATTCCGATCCAGCTACCGTGACAACTTAAGCAATACGGAAACCGTAGTAGCAGGAGAATGGTCCACAAATTATGACAAGATGCTCACTACTGTGCCCGTGTCACTGGAAGTCGATATGGCCAAAGATCTCGGAGTCATCCTAGGTGACGAATTGGAAATCGATATCCAAGGAGTTCTTATCCAGGCAAAAATAGCCAGTCTTCGCAAAGTGGACTGGAGCCGTTTTAACCTCAATTTCTTCATGCTTTTTCCCTCAGATGTTCTGAAGGACGCTCCAGGATTTCATATCGTGACAACACGCATTCCAGAAGGATCTTCCTCTGGCCAACTCCAGCGGGAACTGGTCAAACAATTTCCTAATGTCTCCGCCATCGACCTGACCTTAATTCTAGAAACCGTGAATTCGATTCTGCAAAAAGTCTCCCTTGTCATCCAGTTTGTAGTCGGATTCACCTTGGCCTCTGGCTTGGCCATTCTTGCCGGCACTCTATTGAACGGAAGGGATCAGCGCCTACGTGAAAGTGCGCTGCTTAGAACTCTCGGGGCATCCACACGTCAGATTCAAAGTATCCTTGTGGTCGAATATGCGGCTCTCGGATTTTTCTCCGGTTTAACTGGGGTTCTGCTTGCACTCACAGCTTATATCCCGCTCTCCATCTGGGTCTTCGAATCATCAGCTTGGCCTGGGGTATTTTTGCCTCTATTAGTGATTGCCGCCACGACCCTCCTCTCCGTTCTAGCAGGACTTGTTCTCAGTCGTGGAGTCTGCCGTCATTCACCATTGGAAGTTATTAATTCAGCCTGATGTGCTGTGATAAAAGTGCTTAACGTGGTCAGCAACCCCGTTTAGACACCTTGACGGGTGAGGAAGTCTCTTGGCTCAATTTGCAAAGCTGAGAAGCTCTCAGAAGCTGTAACGGATGCCGCCGTTGATAACTAACACCAGAAGAAATCCCTTGGCTCAGTCTTGAGAATTGAAAACGGTAACACGATCACTCAGCGGTGATATGCCTGATGTGCGTGTGAGTGGGGATGGTAATGCCTTGACTTGGCCGTCAACCGTTTGAGTGCATGCCGCATTTTGACAAGCGTCTCGCTGCGCTTGGGTGCTTTGGTAATTGCAGCCTCGTAATGTCCTGAGGCCATGGTATCTGCTGCGTCAGCCCTCATCGGGGAAATAATCAGCCGATAGGTTCCGATGGAAGTGCCCACCAAGATGATTACCGCAAATCCCATAAGCCAATAGGCTTCGGCCTTGAAAGCACCTAGTTGTTTTAGCCAGTAACTGTCGGTATTATCAGTCAGCCGGTGATGTCTCTCAACTGCGTCTGAAACCAACGCATCAATTTCCATGCGATAGGCCGGAATAGAGTTGATCGACGCATCTAAAATATCAAAACCCTGCCCGCTCTGAGTGATTAGAGAAAGAACCTCACCAGCAAAAGATGCATAAACACTGCGTATATCCCTGAGGATGGTAGTATCGGCCAAGAAAGCCAGCGAGCCGTCATTCAGGATATCATCCAGACGGCCTTGGCTTTCGATCACGGTGTCAATGGCCAATTGATGCTGTCCGTTTTCGGCAACAAAAAGTGCACCGTCTGTCCTCAGTGCGAGTTCCCGGATTTCATACAAGCCGTCAACCTGATCGTTCAGACCTCTCCAGATTTGAACCACCTGCTGGTTTTGAACGGTTAGATAGTAGACAGCCATCCCGGTGGTGACCAAGATGAGCAACAGTGCGACGGTCTGGCTGATAAAGAATGTTTTTCTAAGCATAAGGTTTCCTTGTTGAATTGATGACAAAAGCGGACTGAGAGAAGAATCGCATAAGCCATGCCATTGGACTTATTGCTAGAAAATCGTATGGAATCAGACCCAACCTAAAAGTCAGAACCTGCTGATAACGTACGATCTTAGAGATGTTTTTATCTCTACATCCTGTTTTTTATGAAAAATAAATTGGTTAATACGCATAGAACTTTCTCGGGCAGAACGCACGAAAAAGACCCTGCCTTTTGTGCAAATCGCAGAGGGCAACAGGATCTTTTTTATCTTCCAGAATCTGAAGATATTTTTTCTCACCTGCTTTTTCCAGAAACGAAACGAAATCGTACTCAGCAGAATCCGTCTTTCTGGTAATTGTCTAAAAATTCGCACTCTCGCCCAGTTTTCGTGGCATGCAATAAGCTGGGTTTAAATTAAAGGGCGCTCTTTTAGCAATCAGGAAGAAAACTGCATGAAAAATCCCTTGGATAGTAAAAACTCTGTGAATCTGGTGTCAGTAACGCGCAAGTCCTTCTGCTATTCGGCAGCCGGGATCACCTTGGGCTACGTAAGCAGGCCTAAAATCCTGAGTGAAACACTTCTGCGAAACGATGATGACATCTTTTCTTTACATGCCTCTCCGACAATCCCACCGAGTTCCGCTCAGATCAAAGCCACGACGGAACTGGTGGATCATTTGAAGAACACTCTTCTGATGGGAACACCCTGTGTTCTGCTTCATCGCTACAATGAGAAAACACTCTGCCCCGAACTTTTTTTCCCAGAGGATATCCTCCGAGCTGCCTGGTGTTGATCAAGCAATTTGCATGATTTTTTATCTTATAACCATGCAATCGGCTCGAACCCATGAGTGCTGGCCACAAGCCACCGCGCGTAAGTGCCTCGCGTGGAACATGTCCCATAATTCAGCGGTCTATGGCATTAAAGATGCGGAAAGATTGTATGGAAAACACTTACGGAAAAGTCCTTATCGGAGTGTTACTGGGTGCGGTTCTGCCTCTTTCGCCCGTTATTGCCGCCAAAACTGAATCTTCTCCCAATCAGGCCAGGATATGGCTGAGCTCGTGGAACGAAGATTCACAAAAAGCCAGCCTGACCCAAGTGACGTTGCGCCATGAAGCTGACTCCATGAGCGAGCACGGGTATCCTGGAAATATCCGATTTATTTCCAATAATGGGGAAAATCTGCTTCCAGAAAAGATTTTCGGCTCCGGCCTTTACACCGCAGCTTACTTTGCCTGCGTGACCCGGGGCAGACCTTGGCTGGCTTCCTCCTGGCATATCACAGAATTGCCAAAGGCGGAGTGGAGTGATCATGAAGCCTCTCTTGCCCTAGCCTTGATTGCTACCGCTGAAAGGAAAACACTCCCAGAGGATATTCTTATTCTTGGAAGAATAAATCCCGACCGCACCCTGCGGAATGTGGATCACATCAAGGAACGGATCGCGGCGGGCCTGCAGCAAGGTCTTCGCGTCTTTGTGTTGCCCGTCTCCCAAACCGTCATTGGTGAGGACGAAGACATGGTCAATCTGGCGTCTTGGATCAAAAGCCAAGGAGCAGAATGTTATCGCGCAAAAATGCTTTCGGATTTGACTGTCCTGCTTTTGAAATCCTCCAAGAACGTAAAAGGCTCTACGGAGAATCCTGAAAACAACGGGGAAGCTGATCCCGAACTAAACCTCAACTTTAAAGAACTTCTGCGCTCAGGCAACAAACAACTGGCCGAACCCCTGATCATTCCCGAATGGCTTAAATCACATGAGATGGAAATACAGGGTTACCGGGCCGTGGCGGCAGAACATCACAGGCTGGGTATTCTGGCATACAAAGCTGGTCTGACTTTTTCCGCCTGTGAACAGCTTAGAAAATGTGATGCCCGGATGGTTTCGATTGTCGCTCTTTGCAAACTCACCCAAGCTCCCGAATTGTCACTTTATGAGAACCGTTCCGAGGCTCTATTAAAGGATGTTCAGATGCTGATGAAGACAAAGCCAGACACGGACATTATCACGATGACCTCTGGCAAAGCTCTCCTGTTCTCGGAGACTGACGACGAACTTTCTGGCCTAGGCGACTGGGTGGAAAGCACCTCCAATGCCGTGAAAAAAATTAAAGTCACCCAGAATGGAGCCGACGAAAGTGAAACAACTGGAACTTTGCTACGCTGGATCTACGCAATCGGGTCGGTCGATCAGGAACTGAAAACGCTTACAAAAAGTCGGCCTGCTCTCATCGCTTCTACGGAAGAAAGCACCATTTTTGAGGCTGAATGGAGAGTCAACGGTTTTCTGGATCTGGCCAGCCTGGCCTATGCCGACCTGACCGAGTCCTTTTTCTACCGATTGCCAATCCACTCGGATGAAGCCTT
>Ga0209490_10004040_pt1 | contig 13619 bp, 14 predicted proteins | sample MAT06_FD_187209 | JGI IMG/M metagenome (GOLD analysis project Ga0209490, IMG submission 187209) | Freshwater microbial communities from Lake Fryxell liftoff mats and glacier meltwater in Antarctica - MAT-06 (SPAdes) (version 2) | ecosystem: Environmental > Aquatic > Freshwater > Ice > Liftoff...
AGGAGCTTGGCTCCCATGCTTTGCAAGCAACCTTAAAACGAGTTGATTTTGCCTATCAGCGATTCTTTATTGGTAAAGGCGGTTATCCAAAATTCAAGTCAATTCGTCATTATTCAGGATGGACTTATCCTGATAAAGCAGGATGGAAAGCTCTAACCGACGGTGTAAATGGCTACTTGGACTTATCCAAACTTGGCAAGATTCAGATGCGCGGGCTAGCAAGGCAGTGGGGACTTCCTACTACTTGCACCATCGTTCTGCGTCATGGCAAATGGTACGCATCAATCACAGTTAACTGCGAAGTAGTGCGTGAAACTGGTGACGGTGCGATTGGTTTGGATTTTGGCGTTACCCATGCTGTTGCGATGAGTGATGGCACAATTATTGATGCTCCTAAATTCTTGGCAAAAGCGGCTAAGGACATCAAAAAAGCCAATAAAGAAAAACGCAGAAAGCGCCGCCCTGAGCGTAAAAAGAAAATCAAAGCTTCTAAGGGGTGGAATAAAGCGCAAAGAAAAGTGTCGAAACTCACTCGAAAAGTAGCTCGGCAACGACAAGACTGGATGCATCAAATTTCTAGCAATATAGTTCGCAGTAATAGCCTAATTGCAACAGAGAAACTTACCATCAAAAACATGACCCGCAAGGCGAAGAAAGGCAGTAAGCGTAAGGCTCAGAAAACTGGGCTAAACCGTAATATGCTTGACGTTGGCATCGGTATGCTTAAATCCGCTATTGAGTACAAGGTTACTGAAGCGGGTGGTCAATATATTGAGATTCCAACTCAGAAGGTTAAGCCTTCTCAAACTTGCCCTAATTGCGGTGATCGGCAGAAAAAAGAACTCAGTGAGCGTGTGCATACTTGTTTGCCATGTGGCTACACAGCAGATCGTGATGTGGCGGCAGCGCAAGTCATGCTCAACTGGGTTTTATATGATTCTACGGTGTTCGGAACGAGCATCGTCAAACGTGGAGAGCCAAGCTCTACTCCATCCCCTACGCATTGTGGCGGGATGGCGCAACTTGGCTCGGCGAAACGTAAAAAACACTCCTTGCTCGATGGGAATTTAGAAACCCCATCCTCGCGTAGCAGGTTGGGGTAGTTCATTGGAGACAATAGAGGCAAAGATTTAGGAGATTTCCCTTAAAGAATCTACCCAGCCCCCTGCCCCCAATTCTGGGGGTTCTGAAAATCAAAGTCCCCAGAGTTGGGGATTTAGGGGCTCTTCGGAATGGGGAAATTTTTTACCAGAAACCGCCTGAATTAACGAATACATTGAATTTCCAAAGGTAGAGTCAGCTCTTGCCATATTCTATCTGCCGTCATTACAGACGTTTGGGCAACCAAACCAGTAGCTAAACAAGCTCTGTCACCCAACGATAGACCAAAAGGTGATGTAATCTGCCATAACTCTCCTGCTTTATCAGCATGTTCCATGCTGAAAGGAATAAACTTAAGCCCCAAAATCTCTAAACGCTTGCAAACCGATTTATGATCGATCGACCTAACTCGTAGCTTTTGTGCAACTTCACACCAGTTAACTGCTGAAATAATCGCTGTTGGTAGAGATCTCCTCAACTAGCAAACCGCCTGGCTCATGTTGCAAATAGGCTAATAATGCAGAGGCATCCAATATCATCATTCAGTTTCCTGTAGCTCTTTTTTTGCTTCCAGTCTTCTTTCCGCGATCAACTCATCTGCCAAACTTACCGAAGCGGGAACTGATGCCATAAGCGATCTCAACTCTAAACCTGACTGTTTTCTTTGCTCTTTTAATAAGATATTTTTAACAGCTTCTTGAACAAATTCTTTAACCTCAGGCAATTCTAGAAGTTGCTTATCTAACTCGTCAGGTAAATCTATGACAACTTGCATAATTTGTCCTCATTAAAAAAGTGGTTCAAGCCTTAGTCTTGACTGAATAATTCGATCGTAACACCAGTAACTTTACTTTTCTGCTCGATCTCTGTTGGACTCCCGTTGGAGAATCGCTAAAGTTAAGTTTTGGTTTAAAGCGATATTGAACTAGTGAAAATACAGTCTTCTGGTATACAGTTGTTAAGACCTCTGAAATTTAGACAAGAGCATCATGACTATTAGCACTGAAGCACCCGTAGTAACAGCACCTGATAACTCAGTCAACCTAAAGTCTGACATGAAGTTTGCCGAAATAATTCAGACTGTAATCGCCAGTATGGATTCAGACAAAACTGCTGTAGTCAACCAAACTGGAAACATCTGGAAATTCAGGTATGGTTCGGTTGAGGTTGTCGTCAACATTACGGGCGAAGCCCCAACTGACACATTCACAGTCTTATCAACAGTGATGCCAGCCAAAGATGACGCAAAACTACTAAGACTTTTGCTGGAAAAGAATGCTTCTGAAACCTTTGAAGCTCGCTTTGCGATCCAGAACGATCAAGTAATTGTGGTTGCAGCTCGTTCGGTCGAAGATCTGTCGGCGGCGGAAATTTCTCGGATCATTACGATCGTCGCGACGATTGCGGATAGTAATGACGATTCGCTTAAAGCCCAGTTCGGCTAACTGATTTCTCAATTTTTAATCTCAGTTTTTACTAGGGGCGCGACATATTGCGCCCTATGTTTTGGGTTTAGGCGTAAAATGGAGAAATATTAATTTAACTAAATAAAACTTTATGTTTGATGTCCTGATTGTCGGTGGAGGAATGGTTGGAGCCAGTCTTGCCTGTGCGTTGGGAGATAAAAATAATCGATCGAATAGCTTAAAGGTCGGACTAATTGAAGCTCGTGCCGATCTATTACAGGGACAATTTGGTGCAGATGGGCGGGCCAGTGCTGTAGCGTTAGGTTCCAGTCATATTTGGCAAAATATCGGGGTCTGGGATGGGATGCTGCGTCGTGGCGTATCACCGATGCATTGCATTCAAATTTCTGACGGTGACTATCCCCATTCGGTTAAGTTACGGCGTGAAGATATTAAGCAAGAAGCCCTCGGCTATGTGGTCGAGAATGCCACGACTCAAGCGGCTTTGTGGGAATTTATCGATCGATGCCACAATATCGAGGTAATCTGTCCTGCCAAAATTATCGATATTGTCAAGCCTGAAATTGGATCTGACAAATCGATCGAAGTCAAAATTAGCTCAGATCTCGGCGACCAATTTTTGTCGGCTAAGTTACTAGTCGCGGCGGATGGTGGTCGTTCTGTAGTTCGATCGCTAGCCAATATCACCACAACCCAAAAGCATTACGACCAAACTTGCATCGTGCTCACGGTCAAAACCGAGCATTCTCATCACAACATTGCCTACGAGAGATTTCAAAATTCTGGACCATTTGCGATTTTGCCGTTGCCATCTAATAATCAAAATAATCCTAACGGCGATCGATGTTGCATTGTCTGGACTGCCGCGACTGCCGAAATCCCGACTCTGATCGAGCTGGATGAAGATCGATTTATGCAAGAGTTATGCCAAAGATTTGGGGCTGATTTACTTGCTAGCCTTGGTAAGCTGACGATCGAAAGCAAACAACGCGCCAGTTATGTACCGCAATGGATGCACGCTCAAACCTACATTCAACCTCGTTTAGCCTTGATTGGCGATGCCGCGCATACGACACATCCTGTAGCTGGTCAGGGCATGAATTTGGGGATTCGGGATGTCGGTTCGATCGCCGAAATTATTCTCACAGCACATCACAAAGGCGAAGATATCGGTTCGATCGATGTCCTGAAACGCTATCAAACTTGGCGACGCTGGGATAACTTGGGCGTAATCATGCTGACAGATATCACCAATCGCTTATTTTCCAATCAGTTCTTTGTGCTGCAATGGCTGCGAAGAATTGGCTTGGCACTGGCGAGCTTGCTACCATTCAAGCGGATTTTGATGCATTTTATGATGGGATTAATCGGTCGGCAGCCACGTTTGCCGAAGCAAGCAGACTTGTAAAATTTCTCGCATATTTCTTTTCTCAACTTGAGTCAAAAAGCTTTATGATCACCGCGTCAATTTTGACAATATAGGCTATCCTGTACGAAACAAATTGGTTAATGTGAGAATGGTGTTATGCGTACTTTTTTTCTAGTCGGAATCGCGGCTGCTTCAGCAGCATTTCTTAGTTCTTGCGGTGAAGGAGTTCCTAATGCTGACACCTCCACCCCTGCCGCTACTGTAGTAGCTATAGTAAAACCTGTTGCAACTCCAACTCCTGTGATTGGAGCAAATTCGTTTGTCGCACCTTTTGTGGTAAGTAGCAACACAGCATTGATCCCGCCAACAGATAAAGCTAGAAGGCAAGAAGAACTAGAAAAGAAAGTCGGTGCTCAGGCTAGCAAAGACAAAGACCGCGATCCTTTCGCCATTATTCCTGGTAGTGTCCCTTTACCTCCTGCCACAACGCCGAATCCAACCGTAACTCCTCCTTCTACACCGCGTGTAAGAGTTTCTGTACCGAGGAAGCAAATTCAACCTGAACCACTAGAAGCCCAGTCTGTGAGGGTTAGCGGCATTGTGGAGATTGCTGGTAGCCAGTTTGCGCTTATATCAGTCCCAGGCGAGACCACCACCAGATATGTTCGGGCTGGACAACGGATTGCCAACAATAAGGTTTTAGTCAAACGAATTGAGACATCTGGTACACCTAGAGTGATTTTAGAGCAGTTTAATATTGAAGTGCCGCGTGCTGTCGGTCAAGTAGTGGCTGTGGCTGGCGCCCCTGGTGCTCCTGTTCCTGTTTCAGCACCTGTTGCAACTCCTGATTCTACCCAGCAAGGTGTGATTCTTCCTCCTGCACCTGTAGTTCCCCAAACAGTTAATCCTGCCGGTGTGCCTAACGTCGATCGATGATCGGCTGCCATACACGGCTTACAACCTGAAGTTTCCCGAACAGTCAATCTTGGCGATGTGCCTAACATACCGAAGTAGGAGCAAGCCCAAAAAATTAGCCTGAAATTAAGACTAAAAATAAGTCAGTAGATCGAATCCCTCCAAGTAAAATCAGGAGGGATTTTTTAATTGCCCTAGATGAGATCGAGATGAAATCTGGACTTAAGACAATACCGAGATATCTGCTGTTGGGTTCGATCGGCTTGCTGACGATTGGACCAGTTCTGTGGCTGGTCAGTACAGCATTCAAATCTACGGGGGAGAATTTGTTTCGGTTTCCGCCGCAGTTGATCCCCGCCAATCCCACGATCGATAACTTCATCAAGGTCTGGCAAAATAACCCGTTTCATCTCTATTTGTTTAACAGCATTTTGGTGTCGAGTGTCACGGTTGGGCTGAATTTGTTGTTTTGCTCACTCGCCGCTTATCCGCTTGCTAGATTTGATTTTAGAGGCAAAGGTTTGATTTTTTGGTCGATCGTAGGCACGAGTATGGTGCCGTTTCAGATTGCGATGATCCCGCTTTACATTTTGGCAGTGCAGTTAAATCTTAAAAACACCTATGCAGGCTTGATTTTCCCCTACGTGGTTTCGGCTTTTGGCGTGTTTTTACTGCGTCAGGCATTTTTAGGCGTACCCAAAGAATTAGAAGAAGCGGCGCGGATGGATGGCTGCTCCAGTCTGGGCATTTGGTGGCATGTGATGATTGCTTCGACTCGTCCTGCGCTGACGACGCTAGCTGTTTTCACGTTTGTGGCGATGTGGGGAGATTTCCTTTGGCCATTGGTGATGGTCGATAAGCCTGAGTTCTATACGTTACCGCTCGGTGTTGCCAACTTGGCGAGTGCGTTTTCCGAAGATTGGCGACTGATTGCGGCTGGCTCGGTGATCTCGATTTTACCGATTTTAGTTTTCTTTATTTTGTTGCAGCGATACATCATCCCAACCGATGCGGGGGCAGGCGTTAAAGGTTAAGGTCGATCGAATCCTGAATGCTTTGCCAGAGATGTTGATGTAATTGCTTGTTTAGTTGTCGATCGGTTTTAATCTCCAGCACTTGAGTACCAGATTGTTGGAGCGAGTCCAGCACACAGGTGTGAAAATGCTGCCAGTCCCGAATCTGGACATAATCACAGCCGTAAGCTTGGACAATCGGGGCAAAGTCTAAGCCATGCGGGGTGGAGAACAGTTCGGTAAATGGTGGCTCGAAATTGGCGATTGGGAGCAGGTCGAAAATGCCACCACCATCGTTGTTGAGCAGCACGATCGTTAAGTTAACCTGATACTTTTTCACTGCCATCAATCCATTCAAGTCATGGTAAAAAGTCAGATCGCCACAGACCAAAACCATCGGTCGATCGCAGCCCCAAGCCGCACCTAAAGCACTGGACACAATGCCATCAATCCCATTCGTCCCACGATTTGCTAGCACATGGATCGGCTGTTGATTATGAAAAAACGTATCTAAATCTCGAATCGGCATACTGCTTGCTACGAAAAGATGTGTATGAGCAGGCAGCCAATGCGCTAACTCCGCAAACACTTTGCCCTCGAATAAAGTGTCGATCGAAGCGAGAAATTCAGCGATCGCGCCCTTAGTAATCACCTCTGCTTGGTGGAAAGATTCTCGCCAGCCCTTGTCCTGCCAGTCTGGTAGCGTATAGATTTCGAGATAGTTTGCCAGTTGTTCACAAAAACTCACAGGATCGACATGAATCGATTGGGTCAGCCCATGCGTCGGATCGGTGTTACTGCCGTTACCAATAATGATTTGCTGAGTTTGGATATGGCTTTCTAACCAAATTTGATAACTTTTGGATGTTGGCATCGCGCCGAAACGGATGACTAAATCGGGAATATGCGTGTTACGGAACCGTGTCGATCGAAAGAAGCTGTCATAACTGCTAATCACATCTTGACGATTTAAACCAGTAGATTCTGCCAGTAATGGATATCCTGTAACGGCGGCGAGTCGGCGGATTGCGGCTTCAAGTTCGACATCTCTTGCGCCAATTCCCGCCCAAATCCCCACAACGATCACACCTTTAGGACAACTGATGATCTGGTTAGCGATCGTGGCGATCGAATCAACCCCCAATGTCAACGTGCCAGAAACCGTTTGAGTATATGCAGCTCCAGCCGATCGACCCTGCCAAGCTAGCGGTTGAGTCAGGGCAAGATCGTCAGGCACATCGTCGGGTAAATTTACAGGCGTGAGCGGGTCTTGAAATGGGAAGTTGAGATGGATTGGGCCCGATGGGGTATGAGCTTTACCGACTGCAATCCCAACCGCACGACTGACCAGCGATCTCAAGTGCCGCAACCGAAATCCTGAAATCTCTGGAGTTCCCACTTCAAAAAAATAGCGGACATGATTGCCATATAACCGTATCTGGTCGATCGTCTGTCCTGCCCCACAGTCACGCAATTCGGGCGGTCGATCGGCAGTCAGCACAATCAACGGAATCCCACTGTAATAGGCTTCAATAATCGCGGGATAGTAGTTCGCCGCCGCCGTCCCTGATGTACAGAGCAATCCCACAGGTGATTTTGTGACTTTTGCTAATCCCAAGCCAAAAAAGCTGCTCGATCGCTCATCGATATGTACCAAAACTTTTAAACTCTGATGCGCGGCAAAGGCGATCGCCAAAGGTGTAGACCGCGACCCAGGCGAAACACAAACTGTCCGCACCCCTGCTCGATCCAATTCCTCCGCGACAATGCTTGCCCACAGGGTATTACGGTTAGCTGAATTGATCATGGGTGCTATGAATCGCGCTGAATAACTGTTTAGAACTTATCCTAAGACGATCTGGGCAAATTCAGACTCGATCGGGATCGATGCCAATCGATCTGAGATATACAGCCAGTCTTTCTTTTTGTTGTTGCTCTTGGTCAGCACGCTCCTCGGACTTTTCAGCACGTTCCTCAGCAGTTAGATACCTTATTCCTTGAAGATCGTACCAATAAACCAACTCTTGGCGGTAATTGTCTCGCACACCTTGTTCGCAACCAATCCCAAGACCGATCTCTGGCATCCACACCATTTGCCCCATTGCTTCTCCTTTTTCTTGAATCAGGGCGACTGATGGCAGAAGTTCGTACTTCCCATTCACCAATTTATACACTTCTAAAGATTGGTGTTTTTTATACAGACCTCTTCTCCCACTGAGGTAGTTATAAATTACATAGTAGAGAATCCCTAATTCTTCATACTTTGCCAATTTGATATCATATTCACCATTATATTTATGAGAAACAACTTCTAAAGCTAAGATTGGCAGTACGCTCTCTTCCCACATCACGTAACTTAAGCGTCCACCTTCACCAATATATCTTGGTACACCCAAAGCGAGAAAGCCGTCGGGAACGATGCATTTAGACTTTTGAGGTTCTTCAATGTTAGGTTCGTAGTAGACACCCATATCCACACCCCAAAACCAATCGGTGCGCTCTGCCCAAATCGATCGAAGTAAGTTCAACAGAATATTCGGAATGTCGTTCTGAAGCTCATTATCCACAGGAGTTTCATCGGAATCTGGCAACTCTTCCGCAGTAGGTAGATGGCGATATTTAGAAGGTACAGCAACCATAGCTTTTTCGCATTTTGGGCACTTTACGTTAGCTTCATTCTGTCATAGTTTTGTTTTGAGTTAAATCGTTTGAACCTTTTACGCGATCGACAAGTCTCAACATCCAGATTAAACATTTAAACTTGGATAAAATGTTTGCCGTGGTGTCAGCAATCGTGGAAAGCCTGAGTCATCCAGAGTCAGATACTTACCTGATCGGTTTGTGTTTAAAAGGTCACACTCAGAGCTTTGGGAGGCTTTATCAACGCCATCAGCAGAAGGTTCGATCGACGCTCTATCAGCTTTGCGGTGCAGATGGATTAGACGATCTCGTACAGGAAGTATTTTTGCGGGCTTGGAAAGGGCTGACCAAGTTTCGCCAGACCGCGCAGTTTACGACCTGGTTATATCGCATTACTTGGAATGTTGCGTCCGATCGGCGGCGTAGTTATGCCCAAATTCGATCGCGTCAGGTTTCAGTCGAAGACTCGCAATTACAAAGCATCCCTAGTTATGGCACCGACACAACCAATCAGCTCAACACCATACATTACCAAGATCTCGTGCAGAGAGGTCTAGCGCAATTAAGCTCGGATCACCGCACCGTTCTGGTGCTGCATGATTTAGAGGGACTGCCGCAAAAAGAAATCGCCGAAATTGTCGGTATTCCCGTCGGTACGGTGAAATCACGACTGTTTCATGCCCGCGCCGCTTTAAAAAATTTTCTAGACTCACAAGGAGTCGAACTATGAACCACCAAGACTTCGATCGAGATCGAGAACAGCGTTTAGTCGCTTTTATCCGCCAACATCGCTCGATTGCCCCACCACCTGCGATCGATTTGCAGCAGAGTATCCTAGCCCAGATCCAACATCAAGCTCAACCTCACCGAAATATCTCATCGGCGAAGAGTTTCAAGTGGCTCTGGTTGATCCCAGCTTCGATCGTCTCAGCCAGCATGATCATCTGGCAGATTAACCGTCCGATCCAGACTGCACTCACCGATACAGATCGTCAGATCATTGAAGCATCTTTGGTCACAGGCTGGTCAGTCGCAACCAGCGAAGAGTCTGAATCCGATCAACTACTAATAACCAATTATCAATAACTAGTTCCTGCTTAAATCATGTTCAACCATAAATTATTCAGCTTACTCGCCACCACCGCATTAATGCTTGGATTTAGCACTCCCATTTGGGTTGGGTCGATCGAACCATCACAGGCTCAACGATTTGAAAATATGCCGCAAGGTGAAGTATTAAAGAAACTCAACTTGTCTAACACCCAAATGCAGCAACTCAAGGCAATTCGAGATCGAAACAAGGATACGCTCAAAAGTTCCACCCAACAACTACGGCAGGCATCTCAGGACATCCAGAATCTTTTAGCTGGAACCGCTTCGACTGAGCAGATTCGCAGCAAGTTTAATCAAGTCCAAAATCTCAAGCAGCAAGTGGCGAAGTTACAATTTGAACAAATGTTGGCAATGCGCGAAATTTTGACCCCACAACAAAGAACGCAACTAGCACAGACGATGGCTCAATTTAAAGGGAATATGCGCCAAAGACTTCAAGATCGCCGCCAAAACCGTCCATAGTTCACATTAATCTTTGTGACAGCCGAGGAGTAACTTTCTTGGCTGATTTTGGGTTTCTCGATCTCGCCCCAGCCAAAGTTAACAGTAAGAAATTGTTAAATATACCCAGTCACCGATGAAGCTAACTTAATATAATGAATTAGTAGGTCTTTGTTATTCTTAACATTCATTGAAATCAAGCTGTTATTTCAATCCTACTGGGTAATTTTCGAGGTTAACCGAAATCCTGAATGATTGATTCCTGTTCCAACAAGCATATTTCTGGTAAGCAAGCCATTGAGCCAGTAGTGCTGGTACGCCGCTTTTTGTTTAGCTTGTCGATCGCCACTTTTTTTCTGATGGCATTGGGAAGTGCAACAAGGGTAATGAATGCTGGACTCTCTTGCCCTGACTGGCCACTCTGCTATGGTTCGATCGTCCCTGCTGAGCAGATGAACCTTCAGGTATTTCTGGAGTGGTTTCATCGGGTCGTGGCATCTGTGGTCGGCTTTTTAACTCTTACCTTTACCGCTACATCGTGGTTTTATCGCAGGTTGCTGCCGAAATGGTTACCTTGGGGCGCACTGGGGGCACTGACGCTGGTGATGACGCAAGGAATTTTGGGAGGGCTGACTGTGACTGAGTTATTGCGTTTTGATGTCGTGACAGCGCACTTAGGTACGGGACTGCTATTTTTCTCAACTCTATTATTGATGGCAGCGACTCTTACTCCATTTCAGTCTTATGATACGGCTAATAGTTTGCCTTGGCTTGGATTGGGGGCTGTAGTTCTGGTTTATTTGCAAAGTATTTTAGGGGCTTTGGTGGCATCCCAATGGGCATTACATCAGTGCTTAGCCAATAGCGGTTTATGTATGGTGATGAATAGTCATTTGGCGGGCGTAGTTCCTGCTAGTTTGGCTTCGATCGCCGTTGTCGTAAAGTCACATCGCACGCCTGCGATTCATCCACTCCTGCGCCGACTGGCATATACAGTGGGTGGTCTGTTGCTTGCCCAGATCGCAGTGGGACTGACAACCTATAAGTTAAAACTTGAAGTCGAGCCTTTAACCGTGATGCATCAGGCAGTGGGGGCTGCTCTGTTGGGTACTTTAGTGTTTTTTACCGTTTTAGCATGGCGCGATCGACTTCAGGTGCAGCAAGTATCTAGAGTTCAAGATTTACCGATCTCACCAGATTCCGAATTATTTTCCACTAACAGCTAAAGCTCATAGCTCAAGAGAAGTATTAGAGAGGAGAAAATCAATGCAAGAATTAATTTACGCAGACGTGCCGAGGCGTAATCAGAATCTCTTCGAGGTTTTGCTCAGCTACTATCAACTTACCAAACCCCGCATCATCGTTTTGTTGCTAATTACCACAGCAGGCGCAATGTGGATTGCCTCAGAGGGAAAAGTCGATCCATTGCTGCTACTAGTAACGATTGCAGGCGGAGCTTTAGCTTCAGCCTCAGCGAATGCGATTAACTGCCTTTACGATCGAGATATTGATTATTTGATGGAGCGGACTCGCAATCGTCCGTTACCTTCGGGGCGAGTTAGTCCTAGAGATGCCTTGATTTTTGCGATCGCCTTGGCGGTGGTGTCGTTTGGGTTGCTCTACTATTTCACCAATTTACTGGCGGCAATGCTGGCAATGTCTGGCATTCTCACCTATGTTGGCGTTTATACCTGTTGGTTGAAGCGATCGAGTACGCAAAATATTGTGATTGGTGGATCGGCAGGCGCGATCCCACCCCTAGTAGGTTGGGCAGCCGTCACGGGCGATCTGAGTTGGGCAGCTTGGGTGTTATTTGCGATCATCTTTGTCTGGACTCCACCGCATTTCTGGGCATTGGCAATGATGATTCGCGATGACTACGCTAAGGTCGGGATTCCGATGTTGCCTGTAGTTGTAGGTGATGCTCCGACATCAAAGCAGATTTTTTATTACACCTTGCTGTTATTACCTGTAACGCTTTTACTGGTTTATCCTTTAAATGTGATGGGGTCGTTTTACCTAGTCTGTGCGATCGGACTAGGCGTGAAGTTCATCGCTAAAGCGGCGGCATTGATCAAAAATCCTAGCGATCGAACCGAATCACGTTCTGTATTTAAGTACTCAATCTTGTATCTGATGCTTCTGTGCGCGGCAATGGGGATCGACAGCTTACCGATTACCCATACTATGATCGGACACCTATCAGACAAGCTACCGCATCTGATGTCGAATTTGTCTCAGTGCTATTTACAAGCTTCTTAACTAAGTCAGGAATCTGCCGTGAATACTGTTGACTATCTGCGTATTAGCTTAATCGATCGATGCAACTTTCGCTGTACCTACTGTATGCCAGAGGGTGCAGAGTTTGACTACATTCGATCGAAAGAGATGTTGACGAATGATGAATTGATTCAGCTTTTACGCGAGGTTTTCATCCCTTTAGGCTTTCATAAATTTCGACTTACAGGTGGAGAACCACTCCTGCGTAAAGGTTTAGTGGATTTAGTCCGAGCGATCTCATCTCTGCCAGGTACAGAAGATTTAGCGATCACCACTAATGCCTATCTCTTAGAAGATATGGCGCGACCTCTTTACGAGGCAGGATTACGGCGAATTAATATCAGTCTCGATTCGCTCGATCGAAATGTATTTCGGGAAATTACAGGGCGCGACCATTGGCAGAAAGTGTGGCAGGGGATTTTAGCAGCGCATGAAGTGGGATTCGATCCGTTAAAGCTAAATGTCGTGGTCATCCCAGGCGTAAACGATCGAGAAGTTCTAGATCTAGCGGCTCTGAGCATCGATCGGGCGTGGCATGTCAGATTTATCGAGTTTATGCCGATTGGGAATACGGAGCTATTTGCCCATAAAGGCTGGGTAGACTCGGCAACTTTAAGAGCGAAAATTAGCGATCGATTTGGTTTACTAGAAAGTAACTGCCGAGGGAACGGCCCCGCCGATGTGTTCCAAATTCCAGACGCAAAGGGGACTTTAGGGTTTATCAGTCAGATGTCGGAATGTTTTTGCGATCGATGCAATCGCGTCCGTCTCTCGGCGGATGGTTGGCTGCGTCCCTGTCTGTTAAATGAATCGGGACAAATCGACCTCAAAACCTCACTCCGTAGCGGGCAAGATGATGTTGAGCTAAGACAACAAGTGAGAGAGTTACTAAACCTGAAAGCCGAAATCAACTTTAAAGAACGCGATCGCGGCATTAAAACATCCGATCAAACATATACCCGTACCATGTCCCAGATCGGCGGTTAGGCTAGATCGCTGGGATGCATTCGATCGTAAATCGATCGATAGAAATTCCATCACGATTTGCAAGGTCAGGAATTTGAACAAATGCCGTGATGCATTCCCCGTCCTCGCGAAGCAGGGCGGGGTTAAGAACGGTCGGGATTTTCGCTTTTAGGACTATCATGGCTTTGGATGTAATGTTTTAGGGCTTCAAGAAGCACATCGAAGATAGCACATCCCAAAAACAGGTTTGCTCGATATAATAATTGGCATGGCAACACGACGCACCACTTTCCGCCTCTATCCAACTCGCGCACAAGAGAAAACTCTTTATGCGTGGCGAAGATTGCACGGCTA
>Ga0209490_10004045_pt1 | contig 13615 bp, 9 predicted proteins | sample MAT06_FD_187209 | JGI IMG/M metagenome (GOLD analysis project Ga0209490, IMG submission 187209) | Freshwater microbial communities from Lake Fryxell liftoff mats and glacier meltwater in Antarctica - MAT-06 (SPAdes) (version 2) | ecosystem: Environmental > Aquatic > Freshwater > Ice > Liftoff...
GCGCTGCTCAGAACGTGATGCGTCGCCCTCGACACCGACCTGTGCCAGCCGCCAAGCCTCGGGCAGCAGCGCTGAAACGTTGCCGCGCCGGTAGCGGTCGTCCAGCAGCCACAGCCAGCCCCGGTCCTCTGGCGTCCTGAGCACGCGCCCGGCAGCCTGCACCACGCGCTGCATCGCGGGCACAAGGTCGGCATAGCCGTGATCGCCGCCGAAGAGCTTGTCGAGCCGCGCCCTCATGTGGTCCTGCGTCACCGAGACCGGCGGCAGGCCCAGCGTGGCGATGAAAGCCCCGATCAGCAGCGAGCCCGGCAAGTCGACGCCTTCCGCAAACACGCCGCCGAGAACTGCGAACCCGATGCCTCGCCCGTGCGGCTGAAAGCGCGCCAGGAACTCCAGCCGCGCCTCGGCGCCCATCCGCCTGTCCTGCCGCCACTGCGGCATGTCCGGCCGCTGCAGCGCCAGCAGCGCGGCCGCCTTGTCCAGGTAGGCAAAGCTGCTGAAGAACGCCAGATAGTTGCCCGGGTGTGCATCGAACTGCTGCGCAAGCACGCCGACAAGACGCTGCAGCGACTTGTCGCGGTCCGCAAGCCGCGTCGAGATGCCGTCGGCGATGCGCACCGTCAGGTGCTCGGCCGGGAACGAAGGCGGCACGTCGATCCACGCGGTGTCGTCGGGCAGGCCCAGCAGACGGGTCGAGTAGTCCGGTGGCGCCAGCGTGGCGGAGAACAGCGTCACGCAGTGCAGCGCCTTGAAACGCTGGCGCAAGAACGCGGCCGGCGCAACGTTGCGCACGCAGAGCATCACGTCCGAACGCGCTGCCTCGGAATCTCCGTCCAGGCTGACCCCTTCGTTCGTCGTGGTCGTCTGTACGTCGAACAGCGAATGGTCGCCGAGCGACTCCACGAGCCGCAGAAAACGCTGCAGGACGAAATGAAAGTTCAGCAGCTCGCCCACCGAAAGCGGATGCTGCTGGAAGTGTTCAGACAGCGCGCCAGCAGCCGCATGCAGCGCCTGGGTGAACGCATCGGGCACGGCTGCCAGCACCACGTACGCGCCGTCGGCTTCATCGGCCAGGGTCTCGGTCGCCTGCGCCAGCAGTTCGAGCGAGGGCCGCACCGAAGCCGGCACGGTCAGGGTTGCGGCTGCAAGCTGATTCAGGCGCAGTTCGGCGCTGTACATCTGCCGCGTGCGCTCCACCAGGTTGTGGGCCTCGTCCACCAGCACCGCGAGCTTCCATTCCAGGGCCTGCACCAGGCCCCACAGCTGCCCGTTGCTGTCGAAAAAATGGTGCACGTCGCCGACCAGCACATCCGCCCAGCGCACGAGTTCCTGTCCAAGGTAGTAAGGGCAGATGCCGTGTCGCAGGGCCACTTCGCGCTGCGCCGCTGCGTCCAGCCAGCCGCGGGCCACGGCTTCCTCGCGCGCGTCGGCCAGCCGGTCGTAAAAGCCCCGGGCCAGCGGGCAGGCGTCGCCGTGGCAGGCCTTGTCGGGGCGTTCACAACCCTGCTCCTTCGGCACCATGGCCAGCACGCGCAGCGCTTTTCCCGGTGTGCCCGAGCGCAAGGCGTGCAGCGTCTCCAGGGCCGCTAGACGGCCCGTGCCCTTGCAGGTCAGATAGGCCACCTTGTCGATGCCCTGCACAGGCATGGCACGAAGCAGTGGAAAGAGCGTGCCCACGGTCTTGCCGATGCCCGTGGGCGCCTGGGCCAGCAAGGCACGCCCGCCGATGGCCGCGCGGTACACCGCGACGGCCAGATCGCGCTGCCCGCTGCGGAACGCGTCCTGCGGGAACGCCAGCGCCTTCAGCGCCGCGTCGCGCGCCGCGCGATGAGCCGCTTCCTGCAGCGCCCAGCCTGCGAACGCGGCGCAGCGGGCGACGAAGAGCGCGTGCAGTTCCTCGGCGCCGAAGACCTGCCGCAGCTCCGTTTCGGACTGCGATTCGACATCGAAGTAGACGAGCGCGAGCGCAATCTTCGTAAGGCCGCGTGCATTGCAGAAGAGCGCGCCGTAGGTCTGCAGCTGTGCCCAGTGCAGCTGCCGCCGGTTCGGCGGAATGTCGTCAGGGCGGCCGCGGATGGTCTTGATCTCTTCGAGGCAACCGCGTCGGGGGTCGAAACCGTCGGCACGGCCGCGCACCAGCAAGTCACCGCAACGGCCCTGCAGGACGATCTCGCTCTCGTAGTCCTGGCCGCGGCGTGCCGCCACGGTCTGCTGGCTCTTGATGCCTTCCAGTGCCGTGGCCGACGGTGTGAAGCGGCGGTCGAGATCGCCCCGCTTGGCCGTGAATTCGCACAGGCTGCGGACGGAGACGGTGTACGCAGCGGCCTCGGGTTCGGGTTCGGGTTCGGGCAGGGCCTGGGCTGGGGGTGCTGCGCCTGCGGCGTCATTCAAATCGATTGGGGCGCTGGGCAAGGCAAAGGAAGCGGCGGGCATGCCGACCATTGTCACGAAGGCGCATGCTCGCCGTGCGGGCGAGCAAGACCCGCTCGCTCGCGTTCAGACCCTGACCAGGCGCAGTCGCGTGATTTCAGACGGCGCGCCGAAACGTTTCGGCGGCCCCCAGTAGCCGGTGCCACGGCTCGTGTAGACCCACAGGCCCTGCAAGCGGTGCAGCCCTGCGGTGAAGGGCTGCTGCAGCCGGACAAAGTAGTTCCAGGGCCAGAACTGGCCGCCGTGGGTGTGGCCGGACAACTGCAGGTGAAAGCCCGCATCGGCCGCCGCCACAGCGCTGCGCGGTTGGTGCGCCAGCAGCAGCCGCATTGCGGCATCGGGTGGCGAGCCTTCGAGCGCCTGTCGCGGGTCGCTGCGGTGACGCGCATCGAAATGGTGGGCGCTGTGGTCGGTGACGCCCGCCACCACCATCTCGCCGTCGCCGTGGCGCAGCACCACGTGCTCGTTCAACAGCACCGTGATGTCCAGCCGCCGCAACTCGGCGATCCAGGCCTGAGCACCGCTGTAGTACTCGTGGTTGCCGGTGACGAAGAAGCTGCCGTGGCGCGATGTCAACGCGGCCAGCGGCGCGACATGCGCCGCCAGCTCGGCCACGCTGCCGTCGACCAGATCACCGGTGACGGCCACCATGTCCGCCTTCAGCCCGTTCACGCGCTCGACGATGGCCCGCACATAGTTGGCGCGGATGGTCGGGCCGACGTGGATGTCGCTGATCTGCGCGATCGTGAAACCGTGCAGGGCGGGCGGCAGGCCCGCGATCGGCACGTCCACCCGCACGACAGCGGCGGTGCGGCGGGCATTCCAGGCGCCCACCGCAGTGGCCAGCAGACTCGCGGCCACCACCAGCACTGCCGAAGGCTCGGCCACCGCGGCCACTGAAGCGCCGTCAGTCCAGAACAGATGGGCGAACGCAGTCATCAGCAGCAGGGCGTCGCGCAGCAGCGTGAACACGAAAAGCGACGAGAACCAGCCCATCGCCAGCATGCCGGCCCAGGCCAGCGCCATGCGTACGCTTGCTGAGGTGCCGAGCCGGCGCCCGATCAAGGCCAGCGGCAGCAACAGCGCCGACATGGCGAGCATCAGTGCGAAGGAAATGGCGAGCGCTGGCCAGTCGGTCAACGCGGGCAGCAGCCGCACGCCGGCATAGCCATGCAGCAAGGCGGAGAACACGAACAAGTTGGCGCGGCCCATGAGATTCCCCATGTCGGTCCACCGCAGCGGATTGCAAGGCGCCCTTGGTGCGCTGCCTCACAGATGACCGGCAACAGGCGCAGCACACTGCGCATCAAGAAATTGCACCCAGGAGTTGCCATGTCCAGCCGTTCCCAGTCCTGCGCCCGCGCCCTGTCGCGCCTCGCTCCCGCCGCGCTCGCCTTGCTGCTGCTCGTGGGTTGCGGCACCCAGGTCGTCAACCCGGTCAGCGGCCGCACCGAACGCACGGTGATGGACGAGCGCACCGAAATCGCCGAGGGCGCCAAGGCTCATCAGCAGGTGTTGGCGGAGTACGGCGCGCTGGCCAACCCGCGTCTGCAAGCCTACGTCAACGACATCGGACAGAAGCTGGCCGGCCAGTCGCACCGCGCCAATCTGAAATGGACCTTCACGGTGCTGGACAGCCCCGAAATCAACGCCTTTGCGCTGCCGGGCGGCTATATCTACATCACGCGCGGCATCATGGCTTACCTGGACAGCGAAGCCGACCTGGCCGGCGTCATCGGCCACGAGATCGGCCACGTCACCGCGCGCCATGGCGCGCAGCGCGCCACCAGCCAGCAAAACGCGGGCATCGGCGTGCTCGCCGCCACTGTGCTGGGCGTGCTGATCGAAGGCGCCACTGGCGTGCAAGGTACGGCCCAGGCAGCCAGCCAGATTGGCCAGGGCGTGGCCGCAGGCCGCCTGGCCAGTTACAGCCGCGAGCAAGAAACGCAGGCCGACGAACTGGGCGCCGAGTACCTTGCCCGCACGCGCTACAACCCGCGCAACATGATCGACGTGATCGAGGTGCTGAAGAATCAAGAGCGCTTCGCTGCCGACCAGGCCCGGGGCGAAGGTCGCGCCGGGCCCTCTGGCAACAACTGGCTGGCCAGCCACCCCAGCAACGACAAGCGGCTGGCCGACATCCGGCAGGTGGCTGCCAAGTACGCCGGCAGTTACGGCGACGACGGCAAGACACGCTATCTGCAGGCCATCGAAGGCGTCACTTTCGGTGAAAGCAGCTCACAGGGACTGACCCGCGGCCGAAACTTCTATCACGCGGACCTGGGCTTCGCGCTTACCGCACCGCCGGGCTGGCAGGTGAAGAACAGCGCCGAAGCGGTGACGCTGGTCAACGGCGCCGGCGACGCCGGCCTCATCGTGCGCCTGGTGCCCGACAAGGCCGGCAACACGCACGAGGAGATCATCCGCAACGTCATCAAGCCCACCGAAGGCCGCAGCGAGAAGCGCAGCTTCAACGGCCTGACGGCGACCCACTTCGAAGGCACGCGGCTCAATGATCAGGGCCAGGCGCAGGGCATCATCGTCTCGGTGGTCACCGGCCCCGCCAACCGCAACTACCTGTTGCAGTACGCGGCCAAGGACGCATTGGCGCTGCAGCGGGCCGCCGCACAAATGCGCGAAGCCGAAGCCTCGTTCCGTCCTCTGAGTGCAGCCGAGCGCAGCGCGGCGCAGCCTTGGACGCTGCGCACCGCGACATTCCCGGCCGGTGGCTTTGCCGAACTGGCGCGCAACTCGCCGCTGGGAACACAGGCGCAGGCCACGCTGCGGCTGCTGAACGGTGCCTATGCCGATGGCCCGGAGCCGGCTGTGGGCTCGTCAGTCAAAGTGTTGCGTTAGGGCACGACTGCGGCCATGGAGCGAGAGTTGCTGGCCTACAACTTGAAGAGTGTTCGGGCGTATTTTCTGAGCGCCGTCTGGCTGGCCTGGCCTGCAAAGGCGGCGTCGATCTCGGCGGCCAGCTCGGTTTGCATGAAGGCGCGGATCTCTTTGCTGCGCGCATGCACGATGCGGTACAGGCCGAAGTCCAGCTCGGGCTGGTTGAGCTGGAACAGCTCTTCTAGCAGCTTAACAAAGCGGGCTTTTTGGGGGCTGATGGTTGGGCTGATGGTGGTCGGCATGGGGGTTTGATTCGGGTCGGTGTGGGGCGCCCGGCGGGCAGGGCGGGGGGCCGGCGCGCCTAGGCGTAGCGGGCAAAGCTGTTGCTGTCGCGGCTGATCAGCTGCATCAGCTTGGGGTGGATGAAGAGCTTTTCTTTGCCCAGCTGCATTTCTTGCAGCACGCCCAGCGTGACCAGGTCTTTGAGGTAGCGCGATGCTGCCTGGCGCTGGGCCACACCCTTGTCCACCAGGTTGGCGATACGGCAATAAGGCTGCTCAAAGATCACGTCCACCAGCTCGCGGCTGTAGATCTTGGGCAGGCGCTGGCACACAAAGTCGGTGGTGTGCTCCGCCAGGCTGCGGATGGCGGCGATTTTGCCGGTGGTCCAGCGTGCGCTTTCTTCTACCGCTGCCAGCATGAACAGCAGCCAGGGCTGCCAGGCCTGGTCACGGGTCACCGCCAGCAGCAAGCGGTAGTAGTCGGCCTTGTGGGCGATGAGGTAGCGGCTGAGGTACAGGATGGGCAAATGCAGCAGCTCTTGCTGGATCAAATACAGGCTGTTGAGCACCCGGCCGGTGCGGCCGTTGCCATCGCTAAAAGGGTGAATGGCCTCGAACTGGTAGTGGGCCACCGCCATGCGGACCAGCGGGTCCAGCTCGGGCTGGTTGTGCAAAAAGCGCTCCCAGTCGGCCAGCAGGTCGCGCAGCCGGGCCTCGCCCTCGGGCGGGGTGTAGATCACCTCGCCGCTGCGGTCGTTGATCAATTGGGTGCCGGGCGTGCGGCGGATGTCCATGTCCACGCCTTTGAGGGTGCGGCAGATGTCCACTGCCGTGCGGGTGCACAGCGGGCGGTCTCGCAATGACAAGTAGCCGCTGTGCAGGGCCGACCGGTAGCGCAGCGCCTCTTTGGTGGCGGGGTCGGCCTGGGCGCTGCCAAACAGGTCGCCTTGGGCATGGCGGAACAGCTGGTCGGTGGTGGTGACGATGTTTTCGATCTCCGAGCTGTCCTTGGCCTCCAGCAGCGGGATCGTGTTGATCAGCATGGTCTGGTTGGGAATCAACTCTGCGGCCTGCTTCAGCTCGGCCAGCGCGGCGCGGGCGGTGATGCAGGCCTTGAGCACGGCCTTGCTTTCCAGCTCAACGGCGGGTGGCAGGCCGGGCAAGGCGTTGTAGGGCAGGTCGCTTCGCCAGAGGGGCTGGGGCTCGGTCATGGTGGCAAAAATAGTTTTTGGCGACAGGTGGGCAGGATAGGTCGCTGGCTGCGACAGGTCAACGCGTCGTGTCGCTAAAAACCAAAATTGGCGACATGTCGCGAACTCATGTCGCCAGCGACGACATGGCTGTGTTTCGTGTGACTGAAGTACTGGAATTGCGACACGTCAGTCCATCATCCAGCGGATGGTGAACAGCGCCTGGGCGCGGCTGGCCTGGTGCAGGCGCTTTTCCAGCGCGCTGATCAGCGCATCGCGCCAGGCCTCGATCTGGTCTTTGGCGGGCGAGCCGGTCACCCGGTCAGTGCCGGAGTGGCGGGCCAGCCAGCGCTGGTAGATGCCGGTGGCGGCCGGCCCCGGGCGCACCAGGTGGTCTTGCGTGCGGCGCGACTCGGTGAAGATCACCGCCTTGCGCGGCGCGCCCATTGCGGCCATGCGCTCAAAGCCTTGCGCCAGCGCGCTGAGCTAGACGTGGGATTTTTCGTCCTCGTGCACCTGGGCGGCCAGTGCCAGGTACTGGTCCAGCTCGGCCAGCTCGGCTTTGAGCAGGGCAAAGTCAACGGCGGCAGGCTCAGCGGCGCGCGCCGAACCGGCCGCTGGCTGGGTCTCGTTTTCGGCGGCATCCAGCAGGTCGGTTTCAAGGTCGTCTTCGTCCAGCAGATGTTCCAGCCAGTCTTCGTCGATTCTTAGGGTGTCCAGCAGCTTGCGCAGCACCAGCGCCACCAGGTGCTTTTGCTGCTGCGGGAAGCCATAGCTGAAATCGCGCTGCAGATAGGCCGAGATGTGCTCGTACAGCGTTTGCTCGGCCTCGCTGGGTGCAAACGGCGTGGTCAGCGCGTGGCGCTGGGTGTAGAGCTGGTACTCCAGCACGTCTTTGCGCGGGGTGCGTTTGACAAACGGTTGCAGCCGGCGGCACAGGTTTGAATGTCGCCGTCCAGGCTGCTGTCACCGATCAGCGAGCTGAGGCCGTACAGCTCCATCAAGGAGTTTTGCAACGGCGTGGCGGTGAGCAGCAGCTTTTTGCGCCCCGCCAACGATCTCTTGAGCGACTGGCCGGTCTCGTGGCTCTTGCGGTGGGCGTTGCGCAGCTTGTGCGCTTCGTCGATGACAACGATGTCCCAGGGCACGGCGCCAAGCTGCGCCTCCAGCCGGGAGGCAAAGTTGTAGGACAACACACTGATCACGTCCCGGTCCAGCGGGTCAAACACCCCCGCTTGGCGCAGGTCACGCCAGGTGCGGGCGGCCAGCACCTCGGCCGGCAGGTCGAACTTCTCGGTCAGCTCTCGCGCCCATTGTTTGCGCAAAGCGGCGGGGCAGATCCCCAGTTGGCGCCGGCGGCGCTCGGCCCACAGCTGGCATTGCACCAGCGCAGCCTCGATGGTTTTACCCAAGCCAACCTCGTCGGCCAGTACCACGCCTTTGCTCAGCGGGTTGTTCAACGCAAACAGCGCGGCGTCGATCTGGTGCGGGTTGAGGTCGACGCTGGCGTCGAAAAGTGATTGCGAAAGTCGGTCAGCTTCCGACGCGGCGCGGCGGCGGGTCAGCTCCCAGGCGAAGTACTTGGCGTGGTGTGGCGTGATGCCTTGAATGCTTTCAGCCATGCGCCGCCGTCCTTGGGTGTGCTTGTGGTTTGGGGCTGAAACGGTGTGGACCTCAGCGACGGCGCCTCGGTCCTGGACGACCTTTCGGGTCGCGGTTGCCTCTGCTGCGCGCGTGCTTCATGCATGATCCCGATCCATGCTCGACGCTGCAGCGACCCCGATCCAGTTGCGCTTGGCCGGCGCGGCAGTGGTGCTGTGCGCCGATGGCACTGAAAGGCCTCTCGACCGCCACGGCGCGCTGATCGCGGCGCGCCTGGCACTGGGCGGCCCGCAGTCGCGCGTGTTGCTGGCCACCTGGCTGTGGCCTGATGCGCACCCCGCCCGCGCGCGAGCCAATCTGCGCCAGCGCCTGCTGCGCCTGAAGGCGCTGGCGGGTGGCGAGTGGATCGTCGGCGACACCGTGCTGCGCCTGGCGCCAGGCGTGCAGATGGCGCCGCTGGACTCAGCCGGTGGAGCGGAACTGCTCGAGGGCATCGTCAGCAGCGAGGACGAGGCCGAACCGTTGGGCGCCTGGCTGCACGACGCGCGCGCCACCCAACGCGCGCGGCAATTGCGTTCGCTCGTCGCCCAGGCCAACGCGGCCGAGGCCGAACAACGCCTGGCCGACGCCGTGGCCGCGGTGCAGCAGATGATGGTGATCGAGCCGCAGGCCGAAGCGCATCGCCGCCATTTGATGCGGCTGCACTACCTGGGGCACGACATGGCGCGGGCACGGTCGGCCTTCGCCGAACTCCAGCGCATGCTGCGCCAGGAGTTCACGGCCGAGCCCAGCGCTGAGACGCAGGCGCTGTTCGCACTGGTCGAGCAGGCGGCGCGGCCGCCGCCGTCGGGCGGCCGCGACTCGGCCCGCGCCAGCGCGGCCCTGCAGCGGCCGCCTTGCCTGGTCGGCCGGGTCGACGAACTCGCAGTGATGGCGCAGCAACTCGACGCACGCGGCGCGGTGCTGGTGCTGGGCGAGGCCGGCATCGGCAAGTCTCGGCTTTTGGCGCAAGCCCTGCAGGGCCGCAGCGATGTGGTCTGCGTCAAGGCCCAGGCCGGTGATGCCGGCGTACCTTACGCGACCTTGTCGCGGCTTTTGCGCGCGTGGTTCCAGCACAGCGGGCGGCAGCGCCCGGATGCGCTTGCGTTCTTGCTGCCAGATCGGCGCGACGCGATCAGCGCGTTGCCGTCGTCTGCTGCGCCCGACGCCGCCCCCGCACTTTCGCTTCACGCTTCGGTGGCAGCGGTTCTCGACGGCAGTGCGCTGGCCGGCGTGGTCGTCGACGACCTTCACTTCGCCGACGAAGCCAGCGTCGAGATGCTGCATACGCTGGCTGCCGACACCGGGACGTCGGCCGCGCCGCCACTGGCCTGGCTGTTCGCGCAGCGGCCGGGCGAAGGCACGCCGGCCACCAAACGGCTGCGCGACGCGCTGGTCGGCGCGCGGCGTCTGGCCCTGCTGCCGCTGGCGCCGCTGGACGCACCGCAGCTGGCCGAGCTGCTGCGCACGCTGGCTCTGCCCGACGTGGACCCCCAGGCTCTGGCCCCGCGGTTGCTGCGGCACACCGGCGGCAACCCGTTGTTCGCGCTGGAAGCGCTGAAGTACCTCGTGGCAGGCCGCGGCCTGGGCGAGTCCGACTTCTCGCTGTCGCTGCCCCTGCCGCAATCGCTGCCAGTCAGTGCCTTGATCGACAGGCGCTTGCAACAGCTCTCTGAGCAGGCCTTGGCGCTGGCCCGGGCGGCAGCTGTCGCCGGGCCAGATTTCAACGCCGAGGTCGCCGCCTTCGTGCTGGCGCGCACGCCGCTGCAACTGGCCGACGCCTGGGCCGAACTCGAAGCCGCGCAGGTGCTGCGCGACAGCGCCTTCGCGCACGACCTGGTGCAAGAGGCCGCGCTGCGCAGCGTGCCGCAGCCCGTCGCGCGCCATCTTCATGGCGCGGTCGCGAACTGGCTGCAAGACCACGACGGCGAGCCCGCGCGCGTGGCAGAGCATTGGCTCGAAGCGGGCTTGCCGCAGCGCGCCGCGCGCTGGTTGGCCGACGCCGCGGATCTTGCCCACCGCCAGCTCAGGCCGCGCGAAGAGGCGCGTTTTCTCGAACAGCTGGTCGAATGCGTTGAGGCGGTCGACCCCGCCCAGGCCGTGCGTTCGCTACTGCGCCTGGCCCGCGCACAGACCGAAGCCCAGGGCCTCGCCGCAAGCGCGGCGCTGTTGCAGCGCGCGCTGCACCTGGGCGGCGAAAGCCCAGAGCGCGTGCTGCTGCTCAACCTGATGGCCGAGACGCAGTTCAACCGGCTGATGCCGCAGACCAGCGCCCAGACAGCAGCCGCGGCGTTGGCGCTGTCGCGGGCGCTCGGCGACGACGTTGCGGCGGCCGAGGCCGTCGTGCGCTGGCATCGGGCGCTGTGCATGTCGGGCCAGGCGGCGCAGGCCGAGGCGGTGTGGGCCGAGCACCAGCCCTGGATGGCGGCGGTGGTCTTGCCCAACGCCGAATTGGTGTCCGACCGCGGATGGGTGTTGGACCGGCTGGGGCACACCCAGCAGGCGCGTGTCTGGCACCAGCAGGCCCTGAACCGGGCGCGGCTGGAGGGCCGGCCGGTCGACGAGGCCGTGGTGCTGGCTAACCTGGCGCAGAGTTGTTTGTTGAGCGGTGAGCCGGCAGCGGCACTGGCCGCTGTGGACCGAGCCGAGGCGCTCGGCACCCGCCATGAAGGCCTGCACGCGGCCAGCGACTATCTGGCGTACTACCGTGGTTGTGCCGCCGCGGCGACTGGCCGCTTCAACCAGGCGCTGGGTTGCTTCGAGCGCGCCCTGGCCGACACCGCGGCGCAGTCGCCCCAGGCCCGGCTGACCGTGTTGGCGCAGCGTGCCCTGTTGTGGGCCGCCATCGGCCAGCGCGGACGGGCTCAGGCCGATGCGTCAGAAGTGCTGGCCGACACCGCACAGGTGGCGTTCGTGCCAGCCCATGCGCACTATGCGATGGCGCTGGCCACGCAAGGCCCGGGGCAGTCCTTGAGTAAAGGCTTGCAACGCGCGCTGGATGCCCTGGGCGACCGGGCGCAGGCGGCGCTGGATGCACCGATCCGCTTGAAGTTCTTGCTGGCGCAGGCCGAGGCGGATACGGACACGGCCATGGCGGCGGACGCGCTGACATACGCGCGCGGCCTGCTGCGCAAGTCACGCGAGCATCGGCAGGCGGGCCTGCGCTGGGCGGCGCACTGGGCTGCGGCGCAATTGGCGCTGTCGGCGGGCCGACCGGTGGCGGCCCGCCGACACGCTGGCGCGTGCCTGGCCAGGCCGGCGACTGAGGTGGCCATCACCTGCACCGAAGGTGCGTGGTGGCACGGCTTGTGGCGCGTCTGGTCGATGCTGGGTGAGAGTGACCGCGCCATTGCAGCGCGCGACGCCGGCTTGGTGTGGATCGAGCGCACACAGCAGCAGCATCTGCCCGCGCCGTTCCATATCAGTTTTCGCGAGGCCGTGCGCGCTCACCGTGAACTGCTTAATCCCCCGTGAGCGCGGCTCACCGGGGGCTGTTGCCGCTAGCGGCGAATGCGCCAGCGCGCTACGGCCGTCGCGGGTCAGGCTGATCATGTCGGCGTTGACCGTCACACCACCGGCCTGCCCCAGCAAGTCGTGAACTACGCCAGCTGCTGCGCACCGCCGAGGATGAGCCACTTCCGGCCTGGTCGGGATCGAAGGTGACGACCGGGACCGTGCGCCGGCTGTCTTGGCCAGGCCACTTTGGGCGCCGAACGAAACGCGAGCGGCAGGGCTGCGGTGTGCCTCCAGTGGTGTCCCGTCCCACAGAAGTGTGGGCTCGGCTGACTGGTGCTGCAACTTCGGTACCGGCTTCGGCCAGTTCCCCGAGGGCTACCCGCTCGGAACCTGCCACGAAGATGGGCAGGCCAGAGACCTCGATAGGGCCTTCAGAACCTACGTCGGCGCCGTGCCCGAGTCTGCCAGCGCGGCGTTGCTGCTCGGTGACCTGGGCGTCAGTTTGCTGGCTGCCTGAAGCCGGCAACGGCAACGCACTCAGGCACAACGCCGCTGGTCTGCGGAGGATAGGAATAACGCTTCGTCAGAGTAATTTGTGGGGCAGTCTTGGCTTTGGAAGCCTACCGAGTACCGTGAGCGGCCAGCTTCGGCGCTTCAGGCTGAAGGCGCTTCGATAGCGGCCCCCACCCTGGCCCGCTTGCGACCGTAGGTCAGACGCGCTCACAGCGTTTCCATCGGCCCGCGTTCCCGTGTCTTCAGCCACCACCAGCTCCACGGCACCTGGATGAAGAAGAAAATGGCCAGCAATACAGCCATCCCCCAGGTCGGCCCCACCTTGGCCCACGGTCCGAAACCCCAGCCGTAGAACAATGTGGTGCAGATGGCGGTCTGCATCAGGTACGTGGTCAGCGGCATGCGGCCGCCACCGTTCGCAAGCGTTCGCTAGCGGTCGAACCAGGCGGCAGAAAGCCGTAGGCCGGCGCCTCGGCGCATCGGCCGATGCGCCGTGCGTCCCCGACACGGCTACGTCGCCTCCTACCAGCCCAGCGCACGCCGCACGGCTGACCCATCGAGTTCGCGCAACAGCGGCACTGCGTCTTCGCACAAGCCGCGCTGCGCTGCTTGGCCGCCGGCCAGCGGCAGGCCGCACAAGCTTTCGCGCGACCAGATCGTCAGCAACTGCACCTCGCTGGCGGGCCGCTTCGGGTCGACCAGATCCGGCCGCACCTGCACCATCGGCACGCAGTCCGGCGCGGCCCCGGCCGCTGGCTCGAAGCGCACGTCGTAGACCGGAACGAACGCGGCATCGACACGGCCGCAGGCCGGGCTGCTGCGGCCGGCAGCGTCTAGGCCGGCGAGCCGCGCCTGCGCGCTTTCCAGCGCCAGCCGCGGGCCCCACCACGCACTCTTCGGGTCGCGTGTGGCGGGCGCCGTCATCCGCTCTTTCTGGCGGCTGTAGTCCGCTTCGTCGGTGCGCTCGGCAGCGTCGAGGCGTTTGGCCAAGGCGCCGGGGTCGCGCGTTTCAGTGCGCCAGCGCTCCTCGCGTTTGGCTCGGCGCGCGCTTATGGCCTGCGGCGACATCGATGCCTCGAGTTCGCGCAGCGAGTTCGCGAAGCCCGCCTCCTGCTCGGCCACCGCCTTCCGCAGGCGCAGCACTTCGGACTCGAGCAGCGGCCCGAGTGGCGCGTGCACCAGCGCGCTGCGGCCGTCGCGGGTCAGCACGATCATGTCGGCGTAGACCGTGCCGCCAGCGGCCTGGCCCAGCACGCGCGGCATCGCGAA
>Ga0209490_10004046_pt1 | contig 13613 bp, 12 predicted proteins | sample MAT06_FD_187209 | JGI IMG/M metagenome (GOLD analysis project Ga0209490, IMG submission 187209) | Freshwater microbial communities from Lake Fryxell liftoff mats and glacier meltwater in Antarctica - MAT-06 (SPAdes) (version 2) | ecosystem: Environmental > Aquatic > Freshwater > Ice > Liftoff...
CCGCGCACCGACAACGGGATGATGACACCCGGCAGCTTCACCGGTCGCCCTTGATCTCGCTCTCGTGCCAGGCACCCAACACCAGGCGGGATACCAGGTTGAAGATCAGGTAGATCATGATGCCGGTCAGCGACACCAGCACCAGGGCGGCGAACATCTTGGGTATCTCGGTGCGAAAGCTGGCCTCGAGAATGCGCGACGCCAGGCCGGTTTCCTTGCCCGCCGCGCCCGCGGTGAACTCCGCCACCACCGCGCCAATCAGACTCAGCCCGCCAGCGATCTTCAAACCGGCGATGAAATACGGCATGGCCGACGGGACCAGCAGGTAGCGCAGGGTTTGCCAGGGACTTGCCCGGTACAGCGTCAACAGGTCGCGCAGGTTGTGGTCGGCGCTGCGCAAACCAACGACTGTGTTGGACAGGATAGGGAAAAACGCCACGATCCAGGCACACAGCAACAAGGCCACGGTAGTGCTGTCGATGAAGATCAGGATCAGCGGGGCAATCGCCACAATCGGCGTGACCTGCAACACGATGGCAAACGGAAACAGGCTGAGTTCCACCCACTTGTTGAGCGAGAACAAAGTGGCCAGCAACACCCCCCCGACGACCGCCAGCAGCAGGGCACCAAAGGTGATCTTCATGGTGAATAACCAGCTTGTCATCAGCGAGCCCAGATTGGCCCATAACGTCTGCAGTACCAGCGTCGGCGCAGGCAGGATGTAATGCGGAATCTTGTTGACGCGCACCAATGCCTCCCAGGCCAGCAGCGCAAGGAACAGCACCAGGAATGGCAACGCCCGTTGCAGCCATCCCGCGCCGGCATGGCGCGCGGGCGTACGACCGATTCCTGATTGCACACGCTGCGCCGCATTAGCCATGGTGGTCGCCCGCTTTCTGCAGGGCCTGCGACACCTGCACGCACCAGTGCGCATACTGGGGTGTCGCGCGAAATGCGTCACTGCGCGGATACGGCTCGTCAATCGGCAAATCGGCGATGACCCGTCCCGGGCGCGCGGCCATGACCACAATGCGATTGCTCAGGTAGACACTCTCATACACGCTGTGGGTCACGAAAATGGTGGTGAAACGCTTCGCCTGCCACAGGGAAAGTGTGTCGTTGTTGAGCTTGAATCGGGTCATCTCGTCGAGGGCCGCAAAGGGCTCGTCCATCAGCAGCAGGCGCGGCTCGGTCACCATCGCCCGCGCAATCGATACCCGCATCTTCATGCCACCGCTGAGTTCACGCGGAAACACCGTGGCGAACTGCTCCAATCCGACCTTGGCGAGCACCCCATCGACCTGTGACTTGGCGCCCTGGCGTGACACTCCCTTGAGGCGCAATGGCAACCAGACGTTGTCAAACACGCGCGCCCATGGCATCAGGGTTGGCTCCTGAAAAACGAAAGAGATGTCCTGCGCATGGTCGGTCAGCGCATCCGACCAGGCAATCTGCCCTGCCGTCACAGCCGAGAGGCCGGCAATCATGCGCAAGGCCGTGCTTTTGCCACAACCCGAGGGCCCGAGAAAACTCACGAACTGGTGTTCACCAATGGCCAGGTCCACACCCTGCAGGGCCAGCGTACCGTTGTCGTAGCGTTTTTCAACCGACCGCAACTCCAGCAAAGTGCGCATCAAACAACCCGCGGCGTCGGATTGAGGGTCGAGCTTGGCAACATACTCACTTCTTGCAAAAGGCGTGCCAGTTGCAGGCCGGCTGCGTCCAGCACCGCCTGTCCTTTCGCCGCAGAAGCCAGCGTCGCGTTGCCGGCCGCGCCGAAGGCGTTGTAGTCCTGGATCTGCCAGCCCAGCTTGGCCGAACTTCCATTGCCAAGGATGGGATAGTCGCGCGCGCGCTCCTGCGCGCTGGTCTGGAAGTCCTGTGCCTGGGCCATGTCCACGTACCGGGCACGCAAGGCCAGCATCATGGAAGTCTCCATGTCACCCGCGTGGATGCCGAAGCGGTGCTCCTGCGCCGCAAACAGCCCGTTGACTGCGTCGCCCAACGGCAGGGTGTACCAGTTGGCAGAGAACACAATCAGATCGTGTGCACTGCGCAGATCACGCGCCACGATGTCCATCACGCTTACCTGACCGCCATGGCTGTTGAACAGCACCAGTTTGCGGATGCCCGCGCGCGCCACGCAGGCACCCAACTCCATCCACACCGCGATCAAGGTCTGCGCGGACAGGGTCAAGGTGCCGGGAAAACGGATGTGTTCATTGCTCTTGCCAACCTGCTGGGTCGGCAGGAACAACACCGGCAACTCGGGCGGCAGGTGCGGCAAAGCGGCGTCTATTACACCATTGACCAGGGTGGTATCGACACTGACCGGCAGGTGGGGGCCATGCTGCTCGGTGGCCGCCACCGGCAATACCGCAACCACCGTGTCAATCGCGCTGCTGGCGGCAAGCTGCGCAAAATGGCGCGTCGTCAGATCGGCCCAGAATCGGGATGGCAGTTGCATCGCCACATCTTACTTGGCCGGGCAGCAGCCCCACGCCACGCCCGTGCTTGAAGGGCAACGGCGGGCGCGCGGCGCCAGCCAACAGTGGCGTCAGGCCAACTGCAGCCCGTGCTTGACTACTGCCACCGGCTTGCCGGGCGGGTTGTCTGCCGTGCAGCCCACATCGCCACTGATCTGGCCGCCTTCTTGCACTACCAGCGGGCCATACCGCACGGTGCCGCTGACCCGGCCGGTGGCATACACCACCAGTTTCTCGCGCACCGTCAGCCGACCGTCGAACCGACCGTGGACCTCGGCGATATCAATCTCCACCGACCCCTTGAACGCGCCGCCCGGTGCAATCTGCAGGAGGCGCGAATCCATCGTCGCCTCGACCGTTCCCTCCACCACCAGCGTGTCGCAGTCGGTGATTTCCACCCCCTTGCGCTTGATATTCGGCCCAACCGCAAGCGTGCTGCCAACGGTCTGCGGCGTCGCCGCAGCGACGGTAACCATCGCCGCCACCGGCGCTCGCTGTGCCACGCCCTGAGCATTGGTCGATGCAGCCACACCGGCCGGGCGCAGTCCGGTTGTGACGGGCTCGCGCTTGCTGAAAAACGGTGACTGCATTGCCATGGGAAGAACCTCGTTCGATGGAGTGGAAAACCGATGCAACGCAGCTTTTGCTGGAAGGTCGCCAGCACAGATGCGAGAGGCGCAACCAAATGGCGTCAGGCCGGACTCGACACACTCCAGCGCTTGGCGACGCTGCCCGCGTTGTCGACACTCTCGAGCTGCACTGCGAAGCCCCACAAACGCGCCGTGTGCCGCAATACCTCCAGCGTGGAATCTGCCAGCGGCCGGCCCAGGTGCTGCAGGTGGCGCAGTGTCAGGGTACGGTCGCCCCGCAGATTGACATCCCAGACCTGGATATTGGGCTCGCGCATGCTCAGATCGTATTGCTGCGACAGGGCCTGGCGCAACGCACGGTAACCGGCCGCATCATGGATCGCAGACACCTCCAGCTCACTTTTGCTGGCATCGTCGTTGATCGCGAACAAACGCATGTCGCGCATCAGGCGCGGGCTGAGAAACTGGCCGATAAAACTCTCGTCCTTGAAGTTGCGCATCGCGTGGTCCAACGTCGGCAGCCAGGGCGCACCGGCAATGTCCGGGAACCACTCGCGGTCTTCGGCACTCGGCGCCTCACACATGCGCTTGATATCCGTGTACATCGCAAAGCCCAGCGCATACGGGTTGATGCCGCTGTAGGCCCGGTGGTCCGGCGCCGGCTGGAAAATCACATTGGTGTGCGAGGTCAACCACTCCAGCATGGCGCCATTGCTCAGGTGGCCATCGTCGTACAGGGTGTTGAGCAACTTGTGGTGCCAGAAGGTCGCCCACCCTTCGTTCATCACCTGCGTCTGGCGCTGCGGATAGAAGTACTGCGCAATCTTGCGCACGATCCGGACAATCTCGCGCTGCCAGGGTTCGAGCAGCGGCGCGCTCTTCTCGATGAAGTACAGCAAGTTCTCCTGCGGCTCGGTCGGAAACCGCGCGGCAGCCTGGGCAACCGCAGCCTGACCCTCGGCAACGGGTACGGTGCGCCACAGGTCATTCACCTGCTGCTGCGCATGGGCCTCGCGCGCCAGCCGCTCGGCGGCTTCTTGCGCCAGCGTGCGCCGACTCGGACGACGGTACCGGTCAACACCGAAATGGGCCAGCGCATGGCACGAATCCAGCAGCGTCTCCACCACCTCGATCCCGTAACGCTCCTCACACTCGGCGACATAGTTGCGCGCGTACACCAGGTAGTCAATGATCGACGAGGCATCGGTCCACATCCGGAACAGGTAGTTTCCCTTGAAGAAACTGTTGTGCCCATACGCCGCATGGGCGATCACCAGGGCCTGCATCACGGTGGTGTTTTCCTCCATCAGGTAACTGATGCACGGATTGGAGTTGATCACGATCTCGTAGGCCAGGCCCATATGGCCCCGACGGTAGTTCTTCTCGGTGCTGATGAACTCCTTGCCATAACTCCAGTGGCGGTAGTTCACCGGCATGCCCACCGACGCATACGCGTCCATCATCTGTTCGGCCGAGATGATCTCCAGCTGGTTGGGATAGGTGTCGAGCCCGAAGCGCTGTGCTGTGCAGCGAATCACGTCATGGTACCGATCGAGCAGGTCGAAGGTCCAGTCACTGGGCGCCGGCAGCGGCGTGGGCGCGCGCGCGGGCGCCGCCAGGGGTGCCTGCAATACACGGCGGCCACGCCGGTCGCCAGCCACCGGCACCCGGTATGCATTGACGACCAGGCGCCGCTCCAGCACCGGTCCCGGGCTGTCCGTCATTGCCAGACTCCGCGCAGGCGTGCGGTGGCGCTGAACCGGCCAGCCGACCCGGCCCGCCTCATGCGGCCACCGCCTGTTTGCGGAACAGGTTGCGAAATACCGGATAGATCTGGTCGGCCGTGCTGGCCTTGCGCATCGCAAAATTGGCATGCATGTCGACCAGCTTCTGGTACTCCGACCACAGGTTCTGTTCCTCATCGACCACCTGCACGTACGCGAAGTAACGCACCAGCGGCAGAATGCGCGTCGACAACAACTCGCGGCAGCGTCCGCTGTCATTGGAGTAGTTGTCACCATCACTGGCCTGGGCCACGTAGACGTTCCAGTCGGCGCCCGGGTAACGCGCCAGCGCAATCTGGTGCATCAGTTCGAGTGCACTGCTGACCACCGTGCCGCCGCTTTCAGTGGAGTGAAAAAAATTGTCCTCGTCGACCTCCTGCGCCTGCGTGTGGTGGCGGATGAAAACAATGTCGATCTTGTCGTAATGGCGCGTCAGGAACAGGTAGAGGAGGATGAAGAAGCGTTTCGCCAAGTCCTTGCGCTGCTGGTCCATCGAGCCCGACACATCCATCAGGCAAAACATCGCGGCCTTGCTGCTGGGCACGGGAACCCGCAGGCGGTTGCGAAACCGCAGATCAATCGGGTCCAGAAACGGAATGCGCCGCACGCGCCGCTCCAGCTCGGCGATTTCGACCTGCAGCAGCGCGATCTCCGGTTCCGCCACCGGCTGGCGCGACTCCAGCAAGGCCAGTTGTGCGCGCTTGTCGGCGAGCAGGCTGCGCGGCCCCCTACCCATCGCAATGCGCCGTCCCAGGGCGCCGCGCATGGAGCGCACAACCGACAGGTTGCCCGGAGTGCCGTCGCGCACGTACCCTGCACGATGCGACTTCCACTCCGGGTTGTCGCCGATCTGCGTACGCAACAGGTTCGGCAGGGCCAGATCTTCAAAGAAGATCTGCATGAACTCGTCCTTGCTCAGCGTGAACACGAAGTCGTCCTCGCCTTCGCCGGAGCCAGAACCGCCGCGCCCGCCGGCCCCGCCCTGCGGCCGAACAATCTTGTCGCCGCGAAGATGCTCCCGGTTACCGGGATGCACCGTTTCGCGCACGCCACCACTGGCGTGCTGGAACACCGGCTCGCGGATGTCGCGCTTGGGAATCGTGACCTCTTCAGAGCGCTCCACATTGCGGATGTCGCGCCCGGACACGGCGCGCCGCACCGCTTCGGTGATCTGCTCCTTGTAGCGGCGCAGGAAGCGCTCGCGGTTGCCAATGGATTTGTTCTTCCCCGCCAGGCGCCGATCAATGATTTGCAGCCCCATTTCAAACGACCGGTCAGGCGCTCTTGCGAACCCGCAGATACCACTCGCACAGCAGCCGCACCTGCTTGGCGGTGTAGCCCTTGCCCACCATGCGGGTGACGAAGTCCTCGTGTTTCTTCGCCTCATCGGCACTGGCCTTGGCGTTAAAGCTGATGACCGGCAACAACTCCTCGGTGTTGGAGAACATCTTCTTCTCGATCACCAGTCGCAGCTTCTCGTAACTCGTCCAGCCCGGATTCTTGCCCTGGTTGTTGGCCCGCGCACGCAACACAAAATTGACGATCTCGTTGCGGAAGTCCTTGGGATTGGCGATACCCGCTGGTTTTTCGATCTTCTCGAGCTCCGCGTTCAACGCAGAACGGTCGAACACCTCACCCGTGTCGGAGTCGCGGTACTCGTTGTCCTGGATCCAGTAGTCCGCATAGGTGACATACCGGTCAAAGATGTTTTGCCCGTATTCGCTGTAACTCTCCAGGTAGGCCGTCTGGATTTCCTTGCCGATGAATTCGGCATACCGCGGCGCCAGGTGTTCCTTGATGAAGGCGATGTAACGTGGTTCGAGGTCTGCCGGAAACTGCTCGCGGCCGATCTGCTGTTCCAGCACATACATCAGGTGCACCGGATTGGCGGCCACCTCGGCGCTGTCGAAATTGAAAACCTTGGACAAAATCTTGAAGGCAAAACGGGTTGACACACCCACCATGCCCTCGTCCACGCCCGCATAGTCGCGGTACTCCTGGTAACTCTTGGCGCGCGGGTCGGTGTCCTTCAGGCTCTCACCGTCGTAGACCTGCATCTTGCTGTACCGGCTGGAGTTTTCCGGCTCCTTCAGGCGCGACAGGACGGAGAACTGGGCCATCATCTTCAGGGTGCCCGGAGCACACTTGGCCGCGCCCAGCGAAGACTCCCGGATCAGCTTCTCGTAGATCCTGGTCTCTTCGCTGACACGCAGACAGTAGGGCACCTTCACAATGTAGATGCGGTCCAGGAAGGCTTCGTTGTTCTTGTTGTTGCGAAACGCCTTCCACTCGCTCTCGTTGCTGTGGGCGAGTACCACACCGTCGAACGGGATCGCCCCGAATCCTTCCGTGCCCTTGTAGTTGCCTTCCTGGGTTGCCGTCAACAGGGGATGCAGCACCTTGATCGGCGCCTTGAACATCTCGACGAACTCCAGCAGGCCCTGATTGGCCAGACACAGGCCACCGGAAAAACTGTAGGCGTCCGGGTCGTCCTGGGCAAAACTCTCGAGCTTGCGGATGTCCACCTTGCCCACCAGCGAACTGATGTCCTGGTTGTTTTCATCGCCCGGCTCGGTCTTGGCAACACCCACCTGCTTGAGGATGTTCGGGAACCGCTTGACCACTTTGAACTGGCGGACGTCACCGCCAAACTCGTCGAGCCGCTTCACCGCCCAGGGCGACAACACGCGCTGCAGGTAACGCGGCGCGATACCAAAGTTCTGTTGCAATACCGGCCCGTCTTCAATCGGGTCGAACAAGCCCAATGGTGTCTCGTTTACTGGGGAGCCCTTGAGCGCGTAGAACGGCACCTGCTGCATCAGCTGCTTCAGGCGCTCGGCGATGGAACTCTTGCCGCCACCGACCGGCCCGAGCAGGTACAGGATCTGTTTGCGCTCCTCCAGGCCCTGCGCGGCGTGGCGGAAATAGCTGACCACTTGCTCGATCGCATCCTCCATGCCGTAGAACTCGGCAAACGCCGGATACCGCTTGATCAGCTTGTTGGCAAACAGGCGCGACAGACGCGGTTCGTTGCGGGTGTCGACCATCTCCGGCGCACCAATGGCCATGAGCATGCGCTCGGCAGCAGTCGCATAGGCCAGGGGATTGCGCTTGCACTCGGCAAGGTAGTCGTCAATCGACAACTCCTCCTCCCGATTGCGCGCGTATCGCGCCACGAAATTGCCGATTGCATCCATAGAACCTCCGATTGGCTGGAACGCAGCAGTGCTGCGAACAGGTTACACGAGTTGACAGCTCTTTGCCAGAACGCTACTGCCTGTGCTCCCGTTGACCCCAATGCGCATCGGGTCAACAATACCGCCGGGCAAGAACTCATCCATTTTTTAGTAGGGTTGTTGATTGCGCCGTGCGGGTTGAACGCTGCGGCACAGGTGGCGCTGAACCGTCTCGCGCTGCCGCCTGGCTTCGTGATCGGGCTATGGGCACGCGTGGACAATGCACGCCAGTTGGCATGGGGCCGCGTCAACGCCAGCGGTAGCACGGTGTGTGTGGGCCCGATGTGCGGGCCGACAAGGTGGATGCAGTGGCTTTTGATGCGGGCTACAGGGCGCGGGAACCCTGTGCGATCAACAGCGGATGCAGCTTGCGGTCGGCGTTGCGTACCGGGACGGCAGCCGTTACGGGTCGGGTGTCAGCCGCATCCTGCGCTACCACGGCATCGACAAAGGCGCAACCGCGCGCGGCAACGGACAGTCTGTTTCGCGACGAACCCGGCAAAACCCTGGCCGGGTAGTTCGCGTGGCGGCCCACCCGGACTGGGGAAGACTGGTGGATGGATCGCACACCCTGCGCACTGGCGCTGCTTACCCGCCGCCGCGCTGGGTATACAGGTCAAAGCGCCGCATGAAGAGATAACGCTGCGCATCGTCGAGGCCGCTGAAACGGAAACTTACCAACAGGCGCGGGATACGCGCCAGCCCGATCGCCCGTGCTTCGGCAACACGCCACGACAAGGCCAGTTGACCGTCTTCGCCAATCCGCGCCGTCAGCGCCTGCGCAATCTGCTGGACCGGAATCGCTCCGAGAGCCTGCGGCAGGTAACCCAGCCACTCGCGTTCGGTGCAGCCCATCTCGCGGTCAAAGCTCTCGGCATAGAAGGCCTGCATGGTGGATCAGGTTGCGGCTTGCTCAGCCACCGGCTATCGGTGGCCAGATCGCCAGTACGTCGCCCTCGACCAGGGTCTGGCTGAGGCGCTTCTCGGGCTCGATGTAGCGGCCGTTGACCAGCACCAGATGCACCATTTTTTCGGGCAGGGACAGCGGCGCGATGATCTGCATGATGCTGGCATCGGGCGCGACGTCCATCTCCAGGATGTTGCTGTACTTGTTCGCTGGCGGCAGATAGTCGGTAAGCGAGGCGAACAACTTGAGGGTAATTTTCATCGGCGCCGATCGTCCTGTGCGCCATTCCATTTGCCCTGACCCTGGGCACTGGCAAGGTAGGCGTCCATCAGCCGCGTCGGATCAGCTTTCAACTTTTCTTTCCAGGCGCCAAGGCGGATCTGGCCCTCGACGAGGCCCCGCATCACGCCCACATGGTTGGTCCAGCCCACGCTGTTACAGCCCACCAGCACATCGTCCTTGAACTGGAGGCTCAGGTGCCGGCCAGCAGCGGCGTCGGTCAGTTCGACATGTTCGCCGCCCGGCACACCCTGCCAGTCACCGAAGCTGCTCGATACCATCCCCAGCGTGTCGAGCACGTTGATCTGCGTCACGCCCTTGAGCACTGCGGCGCGCCCAACCATGTTCAAGGCCGCCACCCGCGCCTGCTCTGCTGCGTTGGGCTGGATCGCACTCACGATGGTCTTGCCGCTGACCTTGTCGAATGCCTCGGCACAGTCGCCCGCCGCGTAGATGCCGGGTACGTTGGTCTGCAGGTGCTCGTCGGTCAACACGCCGAGCAGGCAGGTTACGCCGGACTTCTCCAGAAACCCGATCGCCGGCCGTACGCCGGTGGCGCTGATCACAAGGTCCACGTCCATCGACTGGCCGTTCGACAACCTGACCTTCAGCGCGGCCCCAGCATCACCTTTCTCGATCGCATCGACCCTGGTTCCGGTAAACACCTGTACTCCCTTGGCGCTGCACCAGTCCTTGATCATGCCGCCCGCGGTCGGGCCCATCATGCGGGGCACCATGCGGTCTCCCATCTCCACCACGCTCAACGTCACGCCACGCGCTGCCAGCGCCTCCATGATGATGCAGCCGATGAAACCTGCGCCCATTTGCAGCACCCTGGCCCCCTTGACCGCCAGCTTCATGATGGCGCGCGCGTCCTCCATCGTCCAGCAGGGATGGATGCCCGGCAGGTCCATACCCGGTATCGGCGGGCGCATCGGATGGGAGCCGGTGGCAATCAGCAAACGGTCGAACGCCAACGTGTCGCCGTTACTCAATGTCACAGTCCTGGCCGCGCTGTCCACCGCCGTTGCGGCTGCGTTGACCTGCCGGATCTTCAGGTCGCTGTAATGCGTGAGGCTTTTGCGCAGGTAGGTTCCGGTCTCACCTACATTGCCCATCAGCAGATAGGGAATCGCCATGCGGGAGTAAGGCGGCTCCTGCTCGTCACCGACCATGGTGACGGTGTCGGCCGGCGCGTGTTTGCGAATCGTCTCGGCGGCGATCACACCGGCAGGGCCGGCACCCAGAATGACATGGTGCATGTCAGGTTACTCCAGAAAAGTGCGACTAAGAAAAAAAGCGGCTCCCAGAGCCGCTTTCCGGTTTGCAGCAGCGTCCGCTTACAGGCCCAGCCGCGCCTTGGTGGCTGCGGTGGGACGGCCCTCGGAATCCCAGCCGCGTGCCGCATAGTACTTGGGCATCATCTCGGCCAGCATGTTGACCTTGCCTTTGGACGGCCCGGTCTTGACCGGCTCGGTCAACAGTCGTTTCGGCAGGCTGTCGTCCTTGGCGGTAAAGCCGGCGCGGTTGTTGAACTCGCGCTCCATGTTCCAGATGCGTTCACCAATCTTGGCCAGCTCTTCCGTGGTGTATTCGTCACCGCAGGCGCCCGCCATCTGGGATGCCAGATCCGGTAGACCCCAGGCGAAGGTTGTGAAAATGCACAGGCCCGACGAGTCGAAGGCGGCGGTGGCGTCCTGGAAGGCCTTCACCAGATCGGGTTTGCCTTCGTGCTCCAGCGGGTCGGTCTTGACCGGGATGCCAAGCACCTCCGACGCAATGGTGTAACCGCGCAGGTGGCAACCGCCCCGGTTGCTGGTGGCGTAAGCCAGCCCGATGCCCTGAATGGCGCGCCCGTCATAGGCCGGGAACTCCTGCCCCTTGGAACTCATGCTCAGGTCGGGATGGCCATATTTTGCGGTCAGCCGTTTTGAGCCCTGGCCGATCTCCTTGCCAAAGCCACGCCCATAGATGGTCTCTTCGGTCAGGAAGGCCAGCGCCTGGGCCGAGCCGAACTTGGCTTCGATGCCGATCTGCTCCTTGGTCAGCACACCCATCTCGTAGAGTTCCATCACCGCACCCACCGTGGTGCCAAAGCTGATCGGGTCGATGCCCTCCTCGTTGCACAACAGGTTGGCATATTGCAACGCCTCCAGGTCGTTGACGCCGTTTGCCGCACCAAGGGCCCAGGCGGCCTCGTACTCCAGCCCGCCGGACGCACCGCGGTACTGTGGCTTGTTGACGATGGTGAAATGGTTTTCGTCCATCTTGCTGATACGCCCGCACGCGATGGTGCAGGCGAAACAGGCCTGGTTGGTGACCAGGTGTTTCTTGCCGTCACTCTTGCGCGGAGTCGCCATGGCTTCGGCGGAAATGTCCTTGGCGCCTTCGAACTGGCTGTCCTGGTGGTTGCGTGTGGGCAAGGCGCCGACTTCATTGATCACGTTCATCAGCACCTGGGTGCCATACGCCGGCAGCCCTTGGCCGGTGACGCCGTTTTCGGCCAGCACCTTCTTGGCGGCGTTGACCGCTTTCATGAAAGCCTTCGGATTCTTGATGTTGCCCACGCCCTTGGTGCCACGTACAGCAATCGCCTTCAGGTTCTTGCTGCCCATCACGGTACCCACACCGGAGCGGCCGGCGGCGCGGTGCAGGTCGTTCACCACGCTGGCGAACAACACGCCGTTTTCGCCAGCCTTGCCGATGCTGGAGACGCGCGTGAGCGGGTCCTGCAGGCTCTTCTTGAGCGACTCCTCGGTCTCCCAGACACTCTTGCCCCACAGGTGTGCGGCGTCGCGCAGTTCGACCTGGTCGTCGTTCACGTACAGGTAAACCGGTTTGGGCGACTTGCCCTCGAAAATCAGCATGTCCCAGCCGGCCATCTTGAACTCGGCGCCCCAGTAACCGCCCGAATTCGAACAGGCCACGGCACCGGTGAGCGGGCTCTTGGTGATCACCGTGTACCGACCACCAGTGCTGGCCATGGTCCCGGTCAGCGGGCCGGTGGCCCAGATGATCTTGTTATCGGCCGACAGCGGTTCCACCGTCGCGTCCACTTCCTCGACCAGGTATTTGGTGCCCAGGCCGCGCGAACCGATGTAGGCACGCGCCCAATCCATATTGGTCGGCTCCGCCTTGATGGCCCCAGTGGTCAGATTGACGCGCAGGATTTTTCCAGTCCATGACATGGTCGTGACTCCTCAAGCCGCTGAGGGTTGGTTGCCAAGCTTGTCCGCCCACTGGGCCATCTTGCCCAGGCCGGTCCAGTTGGCGTCGATGAAGGTGATGGCGCCGGTCGGGCAGGCATCGGCACAGGCTGGTTCGCCGCCGCACAGGTCGCACTTTTGCACCTTGCCGGTTTCTTCCACATAGTTGATGGTGCCAAACGGGCAGGCAATGGTGCAGACCTTGCAGCCAACGCAGGTCGATTCGTTGACCTCCATCGCGCCGGTGGTCCTGTTCATGGTGATGGCCTCGACCGGGCAGGCGTGCAGGCACCAGGCCTCGTCGCACTGCGTGCAGGTGTAAGGCACCTTCTTGCCGGTGTGGTGGAAGTCGAACACCTTGATGCGGGACTTTGCCGTGGCAAAGGTACCGTAGTTCTCGAACGAACACGCCATTTCGCACTGCAAGCAGCCGGTACATTTGTCCGGGTTGATGTGCAACACCTTTTGCATGTATGAGTCTCCTGGAATGAATGGCCTGTTTTTCGGGCCGAGTCTATGAACTGGACAACACCGGCATTGTTGAATCAGTCGTCACGATCTGGCCTAGGGAATAACCCTAGTCGGGATTGGGGGGAGTGTCAGAAATTCTCAAATTGAGACAGCCCGGTCACCGGCCTGCAAACGTCTCGTTGGACAACAAAAGGTTCCGGTTTGCCGGTGTGCCAAGATCGCAGCATGCTGTCTTGCACCATCGTGCGCGAACTCCTGGTCGACCCGTCTCAACACCCGCGCGGCGCAGCCCATCTGAGCGCCGCCAGCAGTCTGGTGCGCCTACACGACCACTTTTACGTGGTCGCCGACGACGAGTTGCAGCTCGGCGTGTTTGCAGCCACCAATCGCATCAACCTCCCACTCGACCTGCTGCCGGTATTTGCAGGGGCCATGCCGCACGACAACGCCGCCCGCAAACTGGCCAAGCCCGACCTGGAAGCGCTGGCGGTGTTGCCGGGCGCGCCCAACTGGCCCGCCGGTGCCTTGCTGGCGTTGGGTTCGGGCTCGCGGGCCACACGCGAACGCGGCGCCCTGATCACCGTCGGAGCCGATGGCAGGAGCACCGGTGCGGCTGAAGGCATCGACCTGTCGGCCTTGTATCTACCGTTGCAC
>Ga0209490_10004047_pt1 | contig 13612 bp, 16 predicted proteins | sample MAT06_FD_187209 | JGI IMG/M metagenome (GOLD analysis project Ga0209490, IMG submission 187209) | Freshwater microbial communities from Lake Fryxell liftoff mats and glacier meltwater in Antarctica - MAT-06 (SPAdes) (version 2) | ecosystem: Environmental > Aquatic > Freshwater > Ice > Liftoff...
GCCGAGGGACCACCCCCGCGAGCGCGGGGACGACACTTGCTGACATGGGGATCTTGCCACGGTGTGGTGGAACTGCGTTCATCTTCGCTAGCGGTTGCGGAAGCGCCGTCGTCGGCTCGCGCTGCTCCATCCTTGGGTCCGGTCGCTGGAGCCGGCCTGAGGCGTCTCGAGTTGGTTGTTCGGCCTGAGCATGAGCGTCAGGCCCTCGATCTCGATAGGCGTCCATTCGTGTCGGTGCACCTTGAAGGCCAACCCCTGTTCGTTGTTGGCCGAGTAGACCATGATCGCCCGACCGTTCTTGACCATCTCCAGGGTCCGTTCCCACAACAGGTCCCGGACCCGCGCGGAGATCTTGCCGACGAAGACGCCTGCTGAAATCTCCAGCAACCAACGTGTCAGGTGTCCGCGCAGGCCGACCGGGCAGGCAGCGACGACGATGACGGTCACGACTCGTCCGAGATGTAGTCGTCCAGGTCGGAGAGGTCGTCGGCGTCCTCGTAGCTGATGCCTGCGCTGACGGTTCGTCCGTTGCCGTCCCACAGCATGACGATGTCGGGGTCCTCGAACGCTTCGGGCCCGTACTCGACGAGGTCGTCGTCCTCGGTCAGCAGCGCCTTGATGTCGCGAACGCAGGACTCCAGGAAGGTACTGCCCTTCATGTGGTCGCGGACCGCGCGACGGGTTTCGGCGCCGACGTCGGCCACGCCGCGGGCGGCGATGTCGAACGCGATGGGGATGGAGATGTCGGCCTTGTAGAGGTCGGCGACGTCGAACACGAACGAGAGTGCGTGTCCTGTGTGGACGAACCCGAGCCCGGATGCGCAGCCGAGTGCGACGATCACGGCGTGGACGACACCGTAGAGGCTCGTGTTGGCCGCGGAAAGGGCCTGGTTGACCGGCGTGCCGTCGTTGAAGTCGGTGGTGTCGTAGTCGCGGCGGGTCCAGGTGACGCCAGTGCGCTCGGAGTGTTGGCGGTAGAGCCGGCGGACCCGGGCGCCTTCTCGGCCGCGGAGCTGCTGCATCGTCAGCCGGGAGATGTCCTCTCCCGGGAAGCGCATCTCGTACATCTGTCGGGCGACGCGCAGGCGGGAGCGTTGATTCGACACCAGCGCAGCCTGAGTTTCCAGCAGCCGCGACGATCGGGCCAGCGAGCGGCCGTGCGCGTAGTAGCGGACGCCCTGCTCCCCCACCCACACCACGGTCGAGCCGCTCTCAGCCAGCAGCACCATCGCCTGCTGGCTAACGGTCGTGCCCGGTCCGAGCAGCAGTGCACCCAGCGCCGCCGCGGGGAGATGCACGGTGCCCTTGACGTCACGTGATGTGATCGCGTTGGCGTCGCGGTGCACCACGCAGTGCTCCAGGTAGACGAAGCTGAGCCGGTCCTGCGCCCGGACGAGCTGGCCGATCGGTACCGGCTTCGCACCGGGGATCTCCTTCGCCACCGCTACCCCGCCGCGGCGAGGGTCAGGAGGCCGCAGCCGTAGCCCTTCGCCGGACCGATCCCGCCGAGCAGCGCCGCCCGCAGAGTGCGCGGATCCTCGACGAGCAGGGTGCCCTCGAACACCGCGGTTGTGAGCGTCACGGTGCGCTGCTGACGGGCGAAGCGCTGCGTGCGCCGCGACCGCACGACCAGATCGGGTTGACCGGCCGCGCCCTCGATCACGCGGAAGCCGGACCGCTCGGCATGGCGCAGGAACCACGCGGTCTGTTGATCGACGGTGACGTGGCCGACCCGCTTGCCGCGGCTGGCGCCGTCGGCGGGGCGGGTGTTGTGGACCGGGTTGGCGCACAACCGGAACGCCCATCTCTCCCCGGCTGTCAGCCGACCGAGGAACGGCCCGTAGTCGCGGGTCTGCCAGCCGTAGGTCGGTCGGCCGACCGACTCGACCATGTGTGTGAGGTCGGGCTTTCCCGGGCTGACGACGAACAGGACGGCGTCGTGGCGGCCCTCGTCGAGGCGCCACAGCACGCGCCCGTCGTTGTGCGGGTCGTGCGGGTCCGGGAAGCCTGCCATGACGGAGGCGTGGATGCGCTGGGGCGACGCGATCAGGGCCCGGGCCTCGCGGCGTTGCGGGTTGATCTCAAAGCGGGTGAGGTGCATTTAGAGGACCGCCGTCGGGTCGTGCCGGTCACCGGCGTAGGTCTCGTTGGGCACGCGGACGGGAGGGTGGTGCAGTACCGAACGCCACTCCCACTGCCGATGCCGTGGATCGAACGACACCGGCTCGTCCCGGACAAGCTCGGCGCCCGGTATGCCGGGCGCGCAATCGGCGGCCAGGTCCAACAGCGCGGTGGGCTCCTTGTGCGCACGCTGGAACCAGGGCGCCGCGTGCCACGGCTCGGAACCGAGGACGTCGACGGCCTCTCCGGGTCGCACACCGTGCTCGACGCGGCCCACGGGAGGACAGGACCGCCTCCCCAGGAACAACGGGAAGTGCGGTTGTCGCAACGCCGACTGCAGCCCCTCCAGCAGCGCCTGGTCACCCTGGACTGCCGCCAGGAACACCGCGTCGGCGAGATGGTGCCGGGTGGACAACGAGAACGATGTCCGCTCACCCGGCTTCATCGCGGTCTGGAAATCCCGCTCCACGGTGCCTGCCTGCTCCGTCCGCACCGCGATCCGGAGCCCGAGCAGCTCCTCCAACGGATCGGTGCGGCGCCGCCCCTGCGCGGCCGCGAGCAACCCGAGGATCCCGCTCTTGCTCGGAGCGCGGTCAGTGCCGCGCCGGGAGAATCGGCTGCCGGTCCCCCACGACTGCAACGGGGCCGCGAGCCGCAGCAGCAGCACCGTCACGGCAGCCGCGCCGCGACAGCCTCGCCCAACGCCGCCATCGTCGAGTCCACGTCGCCACGTCGGGCCAGCTCCGCCAGCGGGGCGAGACGCTCCCCCGGCCCGAATGTCCACGTCGCAACCGGGGTCTCCGCGAACGCCTCCTGTACCTCGACGGCGTGCCGGGCCAGCCGCGCGATCGCCGCCGGCACCCGACCACCCGGCTCACGCTCACCCACGGGATCCTCGAACGCGCCGACAAGGTTGATCGACTGCGTCTCCCGCAGCACGATGAGCACCGCGTCGGGCAGCGTGCGGTTGGCGAAGGTGTTCTGCTTGCCCGTCGGCATGCTCATCACGAACGCACGGGCGAAGGCCTCCACCGCGCGACAGGTCGCCTTGGCGTCGCCGAGGTTCTCCCGGAGCCGGTCGACGTCGACGGTGGCGTAGCGGTAGAGCGTCGAGGAGTTGAACTCGACGGTGCCGATCATTCCGGCGCCGGCGTCCTCGTCGGCATCGGCCTTCTTGTGGTCGTCGACGGCGGTGAAGTAGTCGTACTCGTTCTCCACGGCGTGCACCGACAGCGCGTGGGCGACCTGCGCGGCGGCGTCAACGTTGAGGTCGGTGACCTCGGCGACCATGCGCCCGAACAGCGCGACGTCAACGGAGTGCTCGGTGTCGGCGCGGGCCTTGGCGTCGTTCTTCGCGATGGTCACCGGGCCGTCCCCCGCCTCGCGCGCGGCCGCGACGGCAAGCTCGGCCAGACCGGTCACCTGGCGGTGGCTGAGGAACACCAGGTAGCCGGCCTCCTCGGGAACGTCCTTCTTCCCCTTGGGTAAGGCGATCTTGAGACCGGTCGCGGTGAGCACATCCTTGGCCAGTGCGGCTGCGCGGTCTTCCAGCGCCGATTCCTGGGCCGTGATCTCGTCGCCGACCAGCTCGACGAGCCGCTTCGTGCGAACCCCCAGCTCACTGCGGTCGAGCACTCCATCGAACGCGGTGCGCGTCGCCCGCTTCCATGCCTGACTCGACACGCGGGCCCGGACGACGCCGCCATAGCGCGCGGACTTCGGGCTCCCCGTGTCATCGCGGTTGAGGTTGCTGGGCGGGACGGTCTGCAGAACGTGGATGTCGACGATCGTGCGGGGCACGGAGTTCCTCTCGACGGGCTTGATCAGGACAAGGTTGTGGTGGTGGGTCGATCGGTGCGGTAGAAGTCCCGGCCCCAGCGGAGCCGGACGCGGTTCGGGCCATCCGTCCAATGCCACGCCACGAGCTGGTCGGCAAGCAGGCCGTAGTCCAGCGCGATGTCGTTGGCGCGCAACAGCGCTACGGCGCCGCGCAGGTGGTGGACGAGTTCGCTGACGCCGTCGGCGGTGCCGAGCACGCGGAAGCGGTGCTGCACGGGCTCGGGTATGTCCGGCCCGTCGGCCAGCCGTCGCAGCGCCGATCCGAGTCCGACGCCGGACTTGTGCATCGGCTGGGACTTCGACTGCTGGTGCAGCGCGAACAACGTCAGCGCGACGTGCGCGGCGTACTCGTCGATGGACGCACCGGCGTCGGACCGGCCGACGAAGAAGTCGTCGTCCAGGGTGAACTCGAGGATGTCGAGCAGCTCCCCCGGTTGTTTGCCCGCTCCACGCCTCAGCCGCGCGAGGGCTGCGATCGACCACGGCGCGCCCTTCGACGCCGCCGTCAGCAGCCTCATCGCCTGACGGTCGACAACGGCCCCGACGCGGCCACGGGGGTGGGGGGCGGTGATCGGTTCGGCGGCCACGGTCTCTCCTTCGTTCTCGAGGGTCATGTCGGCGCGGCCTTCTCGGCGTAGGCGAAGGGAAGGGCCTGGGACAGGTCCCGGCGGAACCGGGCCGCCGCATGAGCGGCCGTCAGCTGGTGGCCGCGGACCTCGCGGCCCTCCCAGCAGGCCGGCGGGATGCGGCTGAGCAGGTCATCGGCGGTTGCGGTGACGAGCGTGCGGGCGGTCTTGTGCCACTCGACCTGCACCGCGACGGTGTCGGAGTCGCCGCGCAGCCCCGCCAGCCACCGCCGGAACGGGCTGTCCAGCTCGGCGAAGACGCTCTCCATTGCCCGGTTGCGTCGCCCGGCCCCGTCGCCACCGGCCGCGGCCGCCAGGTCACCGGCCAGGTTGCCGACGGTTCTCCCCGCCACCTCGGCCGCGGCGGCGCAGGAGACCGCCACACCGGCCAGATCGACGGCGTCCTGGCTGGCGAGCACTGCGCGTAGGCCCACGACGTCGTCCACGATGTCGGAGGTGGTCGAGTCCTGTGGCCCGTAGGCCATCCCGATCGCGTGCACCCGGACCGCGTGGTCCTCCGGGATCATCTCCTCGATCACCAGATGGCCGAGCCAGTCCATGATCCCCGGAGACAGCGCGGGCGCCGCGTCGCCCTTCTGCCGGGACGCGACACCGGGCAGCAACGACTGGAGGCCCCGCCAGATCGCGCGGTCCGGATCGTGCACCCGCGGCATGTACACCAGGGAGAGGCCGAGCTTCTTCTCCTGCGGCTCACTGCGCCGCCAGGCGGTGTGCGGCTCGGCGCGATGCATGTTCTGCGGCGTGAGCTTCTCGCCGTTGCAGATCATCGCGTCCCGGACCCGCCCGGCCTCCGGGATCAACCGGACGCGACGGCTCTGCCACGTGTAGAGATCCACCGGCCCGACGACCGGTCGACCGCCTGGGACCTCCTCCGCCGCGGTCACCGGCTCGCGCTCCCACACCGGCCGGTCGAGTTGCGGGTCCCGAGGGAACTCGATGAAGTCCCCCGCCATCAGGTTGAGCAGCAGCGTCTCCTTGAGCGTCGTGCCCTCCAGCAGTACGCCGCCGAGCAACCCGCCCCAGCCCACCCCGATCGGATACCCCCGACCGCCTTTCACCCGGGCGTCGCCCACCGCACCGGTCTTGATACCTGAGATGTCGAACGCCTGGCAGTGCACGAGCCAGCGGGCGGCCTCCGCGTAGGTCAGGGAGTAGTCCACCCCGAGACGGGTGGTGAAGAACTTCCGGTTGTTCGGCACGTCCGCGATCAGCGTTGGTGTCCCGGTCGTAGCCCCGCTGGCCGTGTGCAGGCCTGCAACCTGCATGAACGGGGTCTCGGCGTGGAACAGGTCGAACCGTTCGCGGTGGGTTCCGAGGTACGCCGCGATCACGTCGACCGGTAGCTGCTCGGCCCCCCACAACTTCTTCCAGGTGTTGTCGTCCGGCGGTCCGGCGAGTGCACCATGCAGGACGGCCAGCAACATCCGGGTCAACGCGAACGTCTGCGTCGGGACATCACCCGACAGAACCGCGAGTTGGTGAGCCAGCCCCAGAGCGCGCAGGATGCCGAGCTCCTCGGACCGGCCGTCGATGTTGCGGACCCGCAGCCACGGCTGGTGGACGAGATCGAAGTTCGGGTGATCGGACGTACTCATGCGGTGGTCCCAACGCTGACAGGAGCGAAGAAGTGGAGGTTGAACGTGCAGCAGGTACCCCCGACTGGTGGACTATACCCCGGAGCCGGTAGCGTGCTGCCCGAGACGTTCCACGCCAACTCTCATGAAGGAAGCGATCAGTTCCCCGGCATCTCCGGGGATGTTCCTGTGCATCAGGTTCCGTAGGCGTACTCCCCGCCGATCGCGGGGGTGAAAAAGAGCCCGTGCTCGACCCGTGGTCTTCGGCGAGATGGACGGTGGGATACCAGTCGCTGAGCGGCGGTATTCGCAGCATCGAGTGCTGACCTCTTTCAACCCACCGATGGATGGAGCAAACGACATGCCGAGCATCAACGCATCCCCGACCGAGCAGAGTCCGCCGGTCAAGCTACTTGCAGCTCGGAGTTTGCTGATCTTCGCGGTCGCAGCCACCGTCGCGACGCTGGCAGGCGTGGGCGCCGGCGCCGCAGCATGGAGCATGCAGCGCGCTACCCTGAACTCTGATTCGATCGCGCTGTTCTGCGCGTTCTTTGCGGGCGGAGCCATGTGGTATCTGACTCTGCTCAGCGTCGCCAAGTCTCTCGACAAACTGACCCAGTAGCCATGCATCTTGGTCGGAACGTCAGAAGGATTCATGCAGCAGGCCCCGTCGCGGGTCGTAGGTGAGGCGGAATGCGGCGGCGCCATGGCACACGTCGGCGCTGCGGTCGGTGTCGAGCACCAGCACGAGCTGGTCTTTCAGCAGCGGGGCCTGGTCGAAGCTCACGTAGTGGTTGCGCTCCAACGCCGTGATCACATCCGAGGCCACACCCTCGTGGCTCATCGCAAGCGGCAGCCGCAGAGCACACGAGGCGATGGTGCGAGCGAGCCCGGCGGGTACCTGTGCGTCGAGCGGGATCTGTTGCCCGCCGCCGGTGTGGATCCAGTCCGGGGTGAGCAGGCCGCCGTCACGGTCGCGCTGCACGACCAGAACTTCGATCGTCTCGGCGCCGTCACGGACCTGAGCGAGACCCCGCGGATCCTTGTCTGCATCGCCGACGCCGGCCCGCACCCAACCATTGAGCGTGGCGGTCGGCGAGCCGATCTCGCCGAGCAGGAAGTCCTCCGCCCGTGCCCGGCGCTTCACCGTCGAGAGACCATGCGCGGACTCGGCGGCCTTCATCGCAGCGCTCCACGACTCCGGGCCAGGGGTCGGCTCGCCGTACCCGGCCTGGACCAGCGGCGCGATGTCGTCGGGCAACGTCACCACGTCGCGATCCGTCAACAGCGCCGCTGACCTCAGCAGCGTGTGCTCGCCGTAAACCCGGCGAGATCCCGGAACCGCGCGCACCGGAACCGCCGCCCAGTCCTCGACGCCCACGAGCACACAACGCGGCCGCGCCAAAGTCGGCGGGCGGTGCCGGACGTGGCGGTGCAGGCGGCCGATTCGCTGCAGGACGAGGTCGATCGGTGCGAGATCGGTGATCATGAGATCGAAGTCGACGTCCAGCGACTGCTCCACCACCTGCGAGGCCACCACGATGTGCATCTCCGGTCGGTCGGTGTCGGGGCCCGGTGGCCCGAACCTGCGCAGGAGCTCGGTGTCGGTGCGTGCCCGGTCGCACGCGAGATACCGCGAATGATTGACCGTGACGTGCGCGTCCCCGAACTCGGCGACGAGCAGATCAGCCGTCTCCTGCACCCGCGCCACCGTGTTGCGCACGACGACAGCGCATCCACCTCCGGCGAGCGCGTCACGGAGCACGGCGACGAGCGAATCAAGATCGTCGGTCGCGCGGTCGATGGTGACCGGCAACGGTGGCCGCGACGCCAGGACCACGCGAGGTTCCGATCCCGACGCCGTCACGACCGGGTATCCGGGGTCCCCGACGACAGAGGGCGTCGGCGCACCCCGCCCGCTCTCGTATGCGGCCAGCAGTTCAGCGCGACGTCCCGCCGGCAACGTTGCCGACAGCAGCACCACCGGCGTGCCGTAGGCGCCCAGCCAGTGCAGAACCCTGTCGAGGTAACGCGACATGTACACGTCGTAGGCGTGCACCTCGTCGATGACGACGACCTTCCCGGCCAGCGCGAGATGGCGCAGCATCAGGTGCCTGCTCTTCAGACCCGCGAACAGCACCTGGTCGACCGTGCCGATCACGAACTGCGCCAGCGCCCCCTTCTTGCGCCCACGCAGCCACAGATGTGCGGCGACACCCTCGTCATCGTGCTCGCCGATCCCACACAGCCGGCCTCGGCTCAACAGTCCGCGATAGTCGTCGTTCAGGCTCGCTGTGCCGTGCGCCAAGGTCACACTCGCGCCCCCGGGGAGACCGGGCAGCGCCTCCATCCAGGCCAGCACCCGGGAGAACATCGCGTCCGTGGTGGCCCGCGTCGGCAGCGCGACGAAACAGCCATCCGCGCCCGAGCGCGCCGCGAGAGCTTCGACCGCGAGCAGCGCCGCCTCCGTCTTGCCTTCCCCCATCGGCGCCTCGACGATCACCATGCCCGGACGGTCCTGTTGCTGAGCCGCCTCGACCGCCGCCACCTGCACCGGTCGGGCGCTCCCGGGCGTACGGTCGAACCGAGCCGCGAACGCTGCCTGCACATCACCGATCTGTCTCGGGGACCAGCGCGCGGGGAGTCCAAGCTCGGCCCACGCGGCCTCCGCCCGCGCGGCCGTCCGCCGCGGATCAGGATCTCGTGGTGGTTCATGGGAGGTGTGAAGCGGCTCAAGGGGGAAGTACTCGCTGTTGGACGCGATCCAGTCCGCCATGATCACGACCGCAGTGAGCAGCGCCTGCGCGGGCCGGTCGAGCCGGCCACCGTCGAAGGACCGCAGAACATCCGGCCCGCCGACCAGATCCGTCGCCCAGCCGAGGATCGACGCCCGCGCCACCTCCCAGTCACCCTTGCCCGCGAGGTCCTTCCGACCCTGGACCACAGCAAGGGTCCCGAAGTCCGGTGGTACCCCGTGATGGCCGCCGACAACGGCGGCGAGCTGAGCAGCCACTCCTCCCCGAGCAAACCCCAACTCGGTGACCAGCCACGACCGCACCGCCAGTTGCCCCACGAACTCGTGTCGGACCCGCGGCCGGTCCGGATCCATGGCAAAGCCAGGCGCCGCATCGAGCCCGTGACCGCGCATGACGTCCGCCAGGGCCGGCACCTGCACCGCGAACGCCGGACTGGCCTTGCCCACGTCATGAACGGCCGCGAGCCATGTGACAAGCCGACGCACGTCCCCGACACCGCCGATACCGCCGATACCGCGGGCGATGCAGGACAGCACCTGAGGCGACACCCAATGATCCACCAGCAGTCCCGCTACCGCCGCGGTGTCAGCCAGGTGCTCATGAAGCGGAAGCCACGCGGTCACCGCCTGCGAGTCCAGATCACGGCTGGTCTTCGCCCACACCGACAACCACGGACGAACGTCAGTCACACCGTGTCCCCCCTGAGTAACCCTCCGCACCATATGACGTCCATCTCAGGTTGGCCGTCACTCGTTACCGACCGCAGGTCAACGCCCTGCGAGCGAAATGCGTTGGTCGGCTGTAGCCGGATGCGGGGGACCGCGGCCATCCGCGTCTCGAACGTGACCATCGAGTCGAGGCCGGTTGTGGTGGGCGGGGGTCGTACCAGCGGCGCGCGGTCGGGTCCCAGCGGGCGCCGAGGGCGTGCCCCCGCGCGGAACCTCTTCGATCCCACCCCCTGATCGGGCTGGGCGCCTGCCTGCCTGACCGGGGTGCGTGGGGAACGAGCGACGCCCCGTCCGGTCGCGCCGGAGGGGCGTCGCTGACGTGCTACCGGGCTCAGGGACCCGTGTACTCGAAGATGTACAGCCCGAGGTCGCGATCGGACGCGGCCACGTACTCCTTCCCGTCGGTGCCGGTGAACACCTCGACGCCCCAGACGTTGTTGCCGCCCTGCTCGATGAACGAGCCGACCTCGACGAGCTTGTCGTTCACGATCTTGGCGACGCGGAACCCGCCGGCGCAGCACGATCACCGTCGCCGGATCCCGGACCACGGCAGAGAACAGGGACCCGTCCTCGCCCAGCGGAACGCTCCACCGATCCGATGCGGCGTTGTAGTCCGCGTCCGGGTCGGCAGTGGGGTTCTCCACCAGTTGCGCGAGGCGACGGTCGACCAGCACGCGGAGCTCGTCGGGGACCTCGTGGTACTGCTGCTCGGCGATCTGCAGCCAGATCAGCCGGGAGCGCGGCACGACGACCTCGCGACTCGGGCGGGCGGGGTCAGAGGGTGGTCCAGGTGCCGTCGCCGTGGCGGACGGAGAACCCGGTGACGTCCCCGGCCTTCGCGCGGGCGACCTGGGCCTGTTCGGCGGCGGTGAGCGGGTTGACGGCCATCACCGCGCGGGCGTGCCAGCGACCCAGCACCGCCTGTGGGCGGGCCAGGTCCAGGTCCTCACCGGCCCGGACCAGCGCGTCACGCAGTTCGGTGGTGAAGCGTGCCTCGTCGTCGGGGGCGTACGCGGCCAACGCGGCGCGGATCGCCGGACCCGTGCGCTCGACCGCCACCATCGTCACCGTTGCCACGCCCTGAGTATGGCGGCTGGGACCGACAGGCCGTGGGACCGGGCCGGCCAGCGCGTCGACCGGCGACCAGCCCAGCCTCTCGGTAGCGATATTCGTACCCGATGATCGCTCTTATGACAGCTACGCCCAGGTGATGAGCAGGACGTCGACCCTACGGTCGCGCTCCAGCACCAGGTAGGTGATCATGCCCGTCCCGCCGAAGGGAAGGTTGCGGACCGCGGCATCCGGGTTGAGGTCAGGGTTCACCGACCGGCCGGCACCCCCCGGTGCCAGCTCGAGCACGGCCAGCGCCTCGGCCAGGGCCAGCAACGCCTCGGCAGGCAGCGCAGCGATCGCGTCCTGAGCGCGAGGGTCGATGTCGATCGGGCAGCTCACCGGTCGACGTCGCCCGGCCGCAGCGTCATTCGCGCAGGCCGAGCTCGGCCTTCAACTGGGCCCACGGCACCGCTCCGGGGGCACGCTCCCCGGTCTGCAGCCGTGTCCGCGCGGACGCCAAGATCGACCGATAGACATCCGGGCCGTGCGTCGAGGTCACCCAGGCCACCCGACGCCACGCCTCCAGCGCCTCGTGTACCTCGGTGAGATCGAGCCGTTCGGTCGCCCGCTGCATCAACCTCCGCCACTGCCGGTCGAACGCCGCCGCGTCCTCCACGGTCAGCGCGTCCCGGATTCGAGCCGGCGAGGCATCGGCGAACGGCGGGCGACCAGGGTCGGCCGGGCCTGCGGCGGCTGCAGTCACCCGCCACACGGTAGTTGCTCCGCCCCGGACATCGGCCGGCGACACGGTGTCCCCCGCACCGGGCGGCGCCGCCAAGGACAGCCTCCGATGGCACAGATCATGACAGTCCGACTCATTGAGTGGTGCTGTCCCTCCGATTCGTCGTGGCGCGAGTTGTCGCCGATGATGTTCTCCTGCAGTCGTGTCGGATGTATCTGTGCTGACCTCCGCGGGCCGGGCCGGCAGCAGTCTACAAGTGGGACCCGAACTGGTGCTCGTACTACTTCGACACCGGGCGGGAGTGGTGGGGTGCATGGGCGTGGACGTGCCGGGGCCGGACCACTGTGAAATGGCGTCGGTCCAGCCCTCTCTGCGTTCTCCACAATGCCCCAACGCTGCGCCAGGGCGACCACAGTCGCGTCGGTGGCACCCAAGGGAGGATCCGCGTACGTCGCCACCAACTGCGCGGCGCGACGATAATCGTCGGCGGTGAGATCGACCGGAATGAAGTCACCGTCAGCCAACGCGGTGAGGAACAACGCCTCGACCCGGGCACCGGCTTCGCGTGCGAGCAGGTAGCCCACTTCCGCCACGACGGTGCCCGGAACCAGCAGCCGGCGGCCGGCCAGGTGCAGGCCGGTGAACAAGTCCACGCACGCGTGATGGTGATCATCGCCGTCGAGAGCCGAGGCCACGATCGGCCCCGTGTCACAGAGGATCACGCCGGACGGCCGAAGCCCTCGTCCAGGATCTCCTCCGACCGTTCTGCCACGTCGGACCGGATCGCCCTACCGGCACCGAAGAACGGCGGAGGCCACGGCCTCCTCGCTGCGAGCACGACGTGCCGACGAACATCGGCGAGCACCGCCGGCACCTCGTCGTCCGGCAGCTGCTCAACGAGTTGACGAAGCCCGTCCCGGGCCGCACTCATGAGCCGACGATATCCCGGCCGCCAACGCCTATGGGGGCCGACGCACTCGCGGCCCTGATGCGGAACGGCCGATCCCACCAGCACGCCGGTCGCGGACCAGGCAAGGACTCGTCCAGGAGCACGCAGACCCCAACGGATCAGCGCGTGACGCGAAATGCTCACCACCACAGATAACAAGTGAGCCCTACCTTACTCACGTCTCTCCAGGTCGGAGGTGGGGCGGGTGGGGTTCGAACCCACGACCTGACGGCTCTCGGGCCTGCTGATCGACCGCCTTCGACCGTGATCACCCACCTCGCCCACGCCACCCTTCGGAGCGACACGGCTGGCCGCTTCCATCGTCCAGGGCTGCCGTATTCGATCGGATACCTCAGGAGGAGACGTGGATCCAGGCAGGATGCTGGTCGAAGCCCGCCGCGCTGTCGGGCTCAGCCAGGACGAGCTCGCCGACCGCGCCGGTACATCCCGACCGACCCTGTCGTCCTACGAACACGGTCACCGCTCACCCACCCTGGCCACCGCCACCCGAATCCTCGCGGCAGCCGGCTACGAGCCGGCTGCCGTTCCGATTGTGCGGTTCACAGAGCAGCCGACCGGACGAGGACGCACCGTGGTCGTCCCGACCCAGCTGCCTCGCCTGGACGCGACCCGCGCCCTCGCTGTCGTCACCCTGCCGCTGCATCTGAACTGGTCGAAACCAGGCCGCACCTACGATCTCCGCGACCGCCGACAACGCGCCCGCGTGTACGAGATCGTCCTGCGCGAAGGCAACCCCCAGGACATCCTCACCTACGTCGACGGCGTCCTGCTCACCGAACTGTGGCCCGACCTCGTTCTGCCCCGCGGCGTCCGGGCAGCGTGGTCCCCTGTGGTCGAGCAGGCCCCCACCGTCGCCGCATAGTGGAACCAACTCGAACCGGCCTGACACCGTTCCAGATCGCTGTCGCCGAGCTGTTCTTCTCCTTGCCCGAGCGACGGATTCCTCCTCGCCGGCGGGGCTGCCCTCGCGGCTCATCGGCTCACCACTCGCCCCACCCAGCACCTGGACCTGTTCACCCGAGCCGGGCGCGGCACAGTAGCCACTGCCCGCGACGCCTTCGAGAAGGCTGCCGCTGCATGCGGCTGGTCGGTCCGGCGCGTGCGCGGCGGCGACACCTTCTGCCGGCTCGTCGTCAGCGGCGATGACGATCTCCTCGTAGACCTCGCCCTCGACTCCCCGCC
>Ga0209490_10004048_pt1 | contig 13611 bp, 13 predicted proteins | sample MAT06_FD_187209 | JGI IMG/M metagenome (GOLD analysis project Ga0209490, IMG submission 187209) | Freshwater microbial communities from Lake Fryxell liftoff mats and glacier meltwater in Antarctica - MAT-06 (SPAdes) (version 2) | ecosystem: Environmental > Aquatic > Freshwater > Ice > Liftoff...
TTTCTTTGTGCCCTTTTTTGTCCATGGGCGGGCTTACCTCAGCTGTTATCAACTGCCGGGTAATGAGGCAATAGCACGAGTAAACGTTTCCTAAGTCCATTTCCAGAATCGCTCTGCCTGTGCGCGGCTGGTTTCAGCTTCACCGTGTAACGCGCCTGCCAACGGGATGGGCTCAGTAATATTCCCGAATTCTCAACACCTCTGGGATGCAGAGCGATTAGGCGGATCGCCGCATAGAAGTGCCCATCATCTTGGGTGGACATCTCATGGTTGTTTCTTTTTGGGTTACGCCTTTGAACAGAATTCTTCCCGTCATTACCTTCTTATTCGCTGTCTTGGCCAAACTGCAATGAAATGGAATCATGCTGGCCTGTGCATGGATTCCGATTGCCACCACTCTTTTCCGGGGCGCCTTAGTTGTTGCTCTATTCCTCTGACGTTGCAAAACCAGACTTGATCGAATCGAAGACCTGATCGAAAATTTATGACCTACAGGGCCTAACTAAATAATGGGCGAGCAGAAAGTTAAAGATGCCACAAGCCCCAAGCTGGATATGAGCAGTCGCAAATTGATGGAATATCCGCAATCAACCCACCCTACTCAGGTTTATTTGGGAACCCTATATATTCATCGGGGATCGGGGGTTGATACAAAGCAAAATCTTAAAGGACAGGTCCCAGCAATCGGGAGGTGTTTTCTGCAAGCTTAACCCAGATCGAACGCATCTTAAACGTCTCCAACTTGATCTCCTTGGAGTGTGCAAAATCTTTCTCCAAAACGGCAACGACTTCGGAGGCGAGGTCAGGTGCTTGGAACAGGAGGTTCAACTCAAAATTTAATCGCATGGAACGAATGTCAAAATTGGCGGAGCCAATCGAAACCCATTTTTTATCCATCACGACAACCTTCGCATGGTGGGTTCCGCGACTATATTCAAAAAGCCTTACCCCATGGGACAACAGCTCCTCGTAATAGGATCTCGCTCCTATGACCAGATAGGGATGATCGGTCTTGGCCGGAATAAGGATTCTCACATCAACTCCGCGCATAGCCGCCATTCTAAGGCCACTCAATAAGGGTTCCTGTGGGAAAAAATAACCTGCAGCTATCCATACGCTTTTCTGAGCGGCATTCAGGATGGCCAAACTGGAGTGAATAATCGGATGTCGACAGGAATCGGGGCCATCTTCCACCACCTGAACCAATCCTGAGGTTGATGTAGTGGGAACCACCTTCTTAAAAGGCAGAGCATTATTGAGGTCTTCTTTCGTGGCAAAGTGCCAGTCTTCAAAAAAAGTCTGGGTGAGTGAAACCACGACCGGTCCGGTGACGCGAACCTGCATGTCCTGCCAACTGCCATGGGAAACATCAACACCCATGTATTCACGCCCAAGATTCATGCCGCCGACAAAGGCTGTGTGGCCGTCGATGATTTGAATTTTACGGTGGTTCCGCAGACTGAAGGCCCAGCGATTGCGCAAAAGATGGAGGGCATTGAACCATGAAAACTTACCGCCAGCCTTCAGCAGTTCATTGAAAAAACCTCTTGGCAAGGATAAGCTTCCCATCTCATCCACAATCACACAGACCTTCACCCCACGCCGGGCGGCCCCAACCAGCAGCTTCAGCATTCGCTGGCCATATTCATCATTTCTCCATATGAAAAACTCGACGAAAATACTGGTCCGGGCGCCTAGGATGAGTTTTTCAAGGGCGGCATAAAATGCCCCTCCTCCCACCAACAGTTCGGCTTCTTCATAGCGGCTGCTGGAAAAAATATTCAAATTGGAAAGTAATTCCCCCAAATCACTATCACCCTTATCCAAACCATCGGGCAGGGGCTGTTCGCCAATCTCATTCCGCCGAACGTGGGCTTTCCGCCGTCTGCGAAGATGTCGTCGGTAAACACGTTCACTGCCGAAAACCAAGTAACAAAAAGCCCCGAAATAAGGAAACAGGAGAACAGCCCACAGCCACGCCAAAACACCTGCGGGACGTTTGTTAGATAGCAGGATGAAGGGGATCGTGACTAGAGATACGATCCATCCGACAGCCGCCAACGCTATTCCGACGGAAATCATGATAAAATCTCCAGCCGGGCGAAGAGTGCTTTATGATCGGACGACGGAAGCCAATTTCCGGGATCCTGCAGGAGTTGATAGTCGCGGATTTCCATGTTCCGGCTGAAAATGTAGTCCAGGCGGCTTTGCCACCAACCAAAGCGCCCGCCCACCCATGCATTCCACGAAGAAGCGGAATTCCCCTGGGCGCAGTCCTGAAGAAAGTTATTTTCCATTAAAATCTGACAAGGCAACGATCCCGGAACAGAGTTTAAATCACCTGCTACAAGAATGGCCTGATCCGTGGGCAGTTGTTCCATTTTTTTTCGGATCAAACCGGCACTTAGTTCGCGCGACTTCCGGCCCCAATGATCCAGATGGGTGTTTACCACGGTGACTAACTTTTGAGATTGATTGCAGCGGAAGCTACAGCATGTCGCAGTACGTGGATAATGCGCATCCCATCCGTGGGATATCCGGTCAGGATTATCCGAAAGCCAGAAAGTTTCTGTTGTAAGGAGCGTAAAACGGCCATGGTGGTAAAAAATCGGGGTTGACTCGGAATTGAGGGCCAAATCCCTCGCCATACCCGTCCATTTGTAGAAGGGCAATGCCGCCTCGAGATCTTTCATCCAGTTCCAGCGTACTTCTTGGAGACAAATAAAGTCGGCTGCACAATCCTGCAGGGTGGATAAGATGGTGCCCCGCCGTGCGGCCCAACCCAACAAAGGCAGGTTCTGGGACCAGATGTTCCAATTTAGAATGGAAATTTTCATACTAAATCCGCTGATCGCACGTGTTAAGCAAAGTTCAATGGCCAGGTTGGTTTATGCGCTCAACTCTCAATACTCAACGTTTTCGCAGTCGTTGTTACAGAAGCCCTCTAGGCTCCCGGATTGCAAACTCCGATCGCATGGCGGGAGGCTCTAACATTGGAATGACCAGGATACCACGCTATTTTTGTTTGAAATGAAGAAACACAACCTCTGAAAACAGGATAGGTTTTCCGCAAAAGGGTTTGTTTTTTCGCACAAATTATTTGCCATCATTACAAAGAGTAGAGGGGGTCGGCGGGCACTCTATGGGGTATTACCCTCCCTTTTATGCCCAGCATTTTATTGCCTTGGTTCAAATTGCCTGACCTACTTCAAATGATACTATTCTGGATGCAGATATCTGGAGAAACAAGGATGTTTGGACAGGAGCAGGGGAAGGTAAGTGGGGTTTACTTAAGCAGGGTCATTCAGTCAGATCCATATCCCATGAATACTTGTTCCATGGGCTGTTCTTATCCCTGGGATCAGACAGCAACTCAAAACAGGTCTGAAACCGCGAATTCCTTTCACCATCCCATATTTCCCTGCCATCCAGAAAGTTTTCCCCCATTTCCCGCCAAGAACCGAATTTTTTCTGCACTTCAACTCCTATCGGCATAAGAAGTTCCCAAACTTCATCTTCTTCCAGATATCCTGCCTCATAAGCAGAGCGGGTCACCATTACTATACGACTGAGATCCCACATCAAACCACTACGATCCCCCCACCTACGGTAACTTTGCCTGGCAAAAAGCTGTTTTTTGACGGACTCAGAGTTGGCCAATTTCAGTGGAACCATGGCCTGATACAATAAAATGCTCCACCAGGATGATTGGGTAGCCATTTTTTGATACTCTATGCGATACCCCTCACTCTTAAGCCAGGTCAGAGTCCTATAGGCATCCTCCCTGCTTTCGATCTTCCAGTATTTTTTCAACAAATTGACTTCGCGCTGATATGGTCTGATGGAAGTATCCCCTAAAGAAGAAAGCTCATCATTATTAATAAGCGCATAAATAGAGCCCAGACCCAAAACCCAGGCCTGCCTGTCCGTAACCTTTTTCCCTCTTAGCTCTGTAGAAAAAATATGCCTTTCCTTGAGATCAGCTCCTTTGACCAGGAAAAGTTCAACCAAGTCCTGATGTCCCCGGCTTGCTGCATAGGTCAAAGCCGTATTTCCCAATCCGTCTTTTAAATCGAGTCTGGCTCCGGCCTTTAAAAGGGCCTCGATCTGGCTCTTGCTGGCAGAGTGTCTGTGACAGGAATACATGAGGGAAGTTTTTCCACTACTGTTTTGGGCATTAGGGTCAGCCCCGGCATCTAACAGCACTTTGACGCATTCCTCCTCGGCTTCCCAAGCCGCCATCATCAAAGCCGTTCTTTCGCCGGAAGCCCTGACCTCCAGATTGGCCCCTTTATCCACAAGAGCTTTTAAGGCCTCAACCTTTCCCTCTTCCGCCGCATAGTGGAGAGCAACCCACTTGTTTTTGGGGTGACGAGCATTCACATCCGCACCCGTCTCAACCAGGGCCTTGATTGCATCCGATCGGTCCTTCCTTGTGGCAAGAATCAAGGGACTCTCATCAATCGGGGAAAGCTCATTGACATCACAGCCTTTGACCACCAACGCCCTGATCATTTCGGCATTCCCATTCCACGCAGCCACCGACACCGGAGGATATTTGGACCACCAGGCACTTTTGCGCCCGGGAGCGGATATCTTGGGATCGGCACCAGCAGACAAGAGGTAAAGTACAATCCCGGTATAATTCTTGTTGATAGCCTCCATGAGAGCCGTTGCTCTTCCACTATTATCGTTAATTTCCGCTCCATGCTCCACAAGTGCCTTGACCAACTTTAAATCACCCCAATAAGCAGCAGTCGCTAAACAGAGCGTATTCCCTGGCTTTCCCCAATTGGGACTCAGTCCTTTTTCCAGAAGAAATAAAGCCGCCGCCGTTTGATTATGGAAACAAGCTCTGAAGAGAACCGAAGTCCCCTCCCTATCCCAGGCCTTGATATCAGCCCCCCGCTTCAGTAGAGCCTTCATCACTTCAACCTTGCCGTATCTTGCCGCCTGGGCGAGGGGAGTGTATCCCGCATAGTCACGCGCTTCCAGATCAGCCCCCTGGCGGAGTGCCTGCTCCAAAAGTTCCAGATCCCCCTTTTCACAAGCTTCCTGAAGCATTTTAACCGGAGACCGGTTGGCATACTCCTGAGCTGGGAGTTGGCAGGCCATCAGATAGCCCGACAGCAGGAAGAAATTTAGTTTGGAGAACAGTTTCATGGCGGAAACCGGATTATTACCGACACCACGCTTGTTGCCAACAAAAACGAGCCCGTCCAAATTAACGTTTTAAACTTTAACTTTTGTGAATGATAAAAAATGGAGTCAGCAGCTGCCTATAGAATATGTTCCAGCTTCATACGGATATCCTGCCATCGATGAATCATGGGCACAAAAAAGCGAACCAAATGTTAAGCCATTCAAACGGAGGCCATCATTCTGGAGCAGGTGAGAGGGTTCGTTCAAAGAGGTTGTGCGCCCAAAGAATCGCGACTCCAAAGGAAACAGCCCCCAAAATAAGGGCGATACTAACTAGTCCATCAGCTCCGAAGGATATCTTGATCAAAATGGTCGAAATAACGAAACCGGAATTCCGCACCACCTTGGAAAAACTGTCCGTGTGAATAAGGGAAAGCAGAAGCAGGAACACATCGACCATGACCAGAATTCCAAAAAAATCTTCAAAGAAAACTTTGTTCACGTCAATGACAGTAACGGTTGCTTCATTAGCCATGAAAAAGGTCTCCTGGGTCCAGGTAACAAAACTGTAGATTGCAAGACCCACCAACAACGGAACCAACAACAAGCTGATAATATTTTTAAAATAGATGAAGCGGAGTAAATCGGGGGAGTAAGACTCCTTCCCTTTTGTGTTGACCGGAAGACTGCGGGCCAGCCGATAGAAGAGGATGATAAGTAAAAAGAGGATTAACGTGGCCACGATATCGCAGGTCAGTTGTATATCCTCCGGCTGGCTAAACCAATCAGTGGTTAACTTCAGGTTGGCGATGTCTTTAAAAATCCGACGGACAATGATCAGAGTGATGATTTCATACTGTCGGGCGATGTATTGGGTGATGGACTGTGGCAAATAGAAGACGAGGAGATAGACTTCATAAACCAAGATGAAGGTAAAAGGTGTGTAGATTGCCGCAATCGGGTTAACCAGAAGCTCGTCAAGCTGTTGGCTGTGGAACGGTAAAAAGTCTAAATGGCGCAGCCCGATCAGAATTAGGTGAACAACAAAAGCAACCAGAGCGATGCTGACTACCACTCTTTCGCCGGCTTGGCGGGCTTTCTCGGAGATTAATCGCTCCCGGAGCATATTGTAGATCGAAGTCATAAAAAGCAGCTTTGGCTAATGCGTAAGATTCTTATCGAGATTCGGTTACCAATATTTCGACGAATTATCACTCAACCATCATTTTAGGATTGCAAGAGTTTGGGGAGCGGAGAATTCAGTGCATTGGAGATGAAGAAAAAAAAGCGGCCCAATACTTTGGGCCGCTTTTAATGTTTTTAAAGATGTTCGAAATCAGACTCTAGCTATTTTCGCATCTTCGCTTGAATACCCTTCTTCCAACGAGCGGAGGCGGGCGATGTTGTAGATCAACAGACCATATCCACATTTCGCCGCAATGTCAGCGATGCTGTAACCGACCTGCAATCCGACTTCAGCTGTGCCACCGGTAAGACCGTAAAACGGTGCCATGTAGGCGATAGGGTAGAATCCCCAGGTGAAGAGCGTCAGCAACCCAGCGTTGCGCAGCAGCACAGAGATTTCTCTCGGCGCTTTGGCCATGGAAGCCTTCAGATGCGTCAGCACGGTATAAAGAATATAGACAAACGGAATCGTACTCAGGAATCCCCACATTCCGCGGGATGACATCAGCTCAGAGCTGGTGCGATCCACTTCTCCGGGATAGCCCAACGCAATCATGAGGAAGGCAGCAATGCCCAACTTGAAGATCAGCGATTTAGTCAGCTCTTTGCTTAAAGCCAGCACAAGAACCAGTTCCACCATCAACAGTGGCACGGTCAGCAGCCAGTCGACATAGCGGTAAGCATCGTTGAATGGTAGTCCTGTCGGCGTCCAGGCGTCGCCAGCAGCATTGATTTGATAGGCTCCTTCCCAGCTTCCGAAAATCCGGAAGTAGTGGTAGCCAGCGATGAATACAACCAGCGCAGAAGCGATGACGGATCCACGGTATCGCGGTGAGATGTTGTTTTTGGTCAGCACAAAGAAGACGAAAGATGCAAACATGCATGCAATCGTCAGTGATAATGTATTATAGACTAGTTCGTATTGACCTAATGACAGTTCGGGCATTTATTCTCCTTAATTGATTTTGATATTTTGACAGGAACAGCAAACCTTAAGCCTTCTTTGCATATATGCAAGTTCGCTTACGAATATTTATTTGCTATTGGCACAAATAAGCGGCTCATCCGGTGGCATAAAACGGCATGCGGCCAGGTCAATCCCCAGAGAACGATCAGGTAAACCCCCACCAACAAGTTGACATCGCCCAGACGGGGGCCGGCAAATAGAGCCAATCCCACAACAAAGCCGATCCCGGCCAAAGTAAATGGAGTCGCCCGCAGGTAAAAAGAGGTCCAGTTTACTCCCCCGCCCTCCTGGGCAACGGGTCGGCCCAGGGCCGTCGCAAGTAAGTGAATATGCCGCCAAGAATGCCAGAAAATGAAATACAGGCCGATGGAAACCAGCGGGGGCAATAGCAGAAATCCACCAATTAGAAGCAGGTCTTCCAGAACCAACCTCCGGGCGCCCTGACGAAACCTGCCTACATACCACCAGAAGACTCCGCCCAGAACCATCAGCAATACCGCCACGCCAAATCGAAACATCGGATCGCCTGCGATATCCAGTAAACCGAGACCGGCAGCCGAAGGATCAATTACCCGGATCGCTCCCTGTAATACGTCGACATAATCGCCTGGATGGTTGAGCAAGGGAACCAGCATCGGCAATGAACCCCGCCAAGCCAGAAAAAGCCATCCTTTAACCCCCCCACCTGCCTGTTCATACATGCGATCCCCATCGCCCCAATGAAACCAGGTCAGCAGAATCAGCCCGACGGCAGACCAGAACGGGGCGAAGCACCAGATCCCGATCGCCAGGATTACGATGCTCACATAAACCCCACAAAAACAAAGCAGCGCTGCGATCCCGAAACGCCGACCCGTCCCCTTAAACCAGACCAGATGATCCAAAGCCCCGTGCGGCATCCCCAGCAAGACCAGACTGGCGAGAAACACCCAGCCCGTCCAGAGTGACGATTCAGGTAGCCCGCTCATGAGAGCCTTCTGCCTTCTTCTGGAATATGGGCCAACTGCATGAAGCCTGATAGAAAAGAATCAGGCCCTGCACCACAAGCAGGTTGGTCAGCAGAAAAAAGAGAGCCTCCTCAAACGGCAGGATGACAAGTTTCCAGCCGGTGCTGGTGGCTGGCAGGATCGACCAGATGCGCCACTCGATCGCAATAAAATCCACCACCCACAAATACAGAGTCGGCGTGCCCACGGCAGGGATCAGCAACCTCCGCAGCGACCAGAGGGTTCCTCCCCCATAGGCCCATTGAAATGCCAACACCGGGCAAGCCCATGCCAGGATCAATCCAAGGTAGGTGAATCGCTCCGTTAGCACAGTCAAACAGGCCACACCGAATCCTGTCAGAAACAGCCAGAAAGAAGCTCCCAGCCAGGCCGGTCGACCGCGTTGCAACGGCCGACTGAAGACTGCTTTGCCCACTCCCTGCCGTCCGGCATAGAGCAGCAGGAAGAAACCGGTCATGGTCGGCTGAAGTATGAAAAACAGATATTCCTCGATGGGCACGTATCCGATGATGAGCGGTTCTATCACCCGACCTTCGCCGTAAGCCCAGATCTCCCGCGCCACCAGATAATTGTCCCACGGCGTGGTATACACCAGAGCGATCAATGTGAGCATCACAATTCCCGTCCGCTGCCACGGGAGAGCCACCACCTTTTCGTTGCGCCTCAACCACCAGACCACTCCGATCACCGGCAGAATAAAAATAAGGTGAAAATTGAGGTAAGTCATCCGTTTGAGGTTCCGTTTAGCATCTCATCAAAAATTTACCTCATACCTTGGCGAAGCACAACACTAAGACCTCGTGGCTGAGACCATTGCTATACAACCGATCATTTATAATCCCTGCTGCGAAACAAATAAGCGGCAGTCTGTGGGGACTGCCGCTTATCAAACTGTTTAAATGAGTAGAGAACGATTAGGGCATGATAACGGTGTCGATCACGTGGATGACCCCATTGCTTGTGGCGATATCGGTTTTGACCACCTTGGCACCATCGACCGTAACAGTTCCATCAACCACTTTAATGTCCACCGTGGTTCCCTGCACCGTTTTGGCTTCGGTCAATTTAACCACATCGGCTGCCATAACTTTCCCAGCAACGACATGGTAAGTGAGGATAGAGACCAGTTTGGCTTTATTTTCCGGTTTGAGCAGGTTTTCGACCGTTCCAGCGGGAAGCTTGGCGAAGGCATCATCCGTAGGAGCAAAGACGGTGAAAGGTCCTGGGCCCTTCAGCGTTTCCACCAATCCGGCAGCACCTAACGCTGCGGCAAGAGTCTTGAATGAGCCTGCTGCGACGGCGGTATCCACAATATCTTTTGTTTGGGGTTCAGCTTGAGCGACAGGCAGGGCGATGAAAGCCGCTGCAATGATTCCTAGGAGTGAGTGAGTGAGTTGTTTTAATTTCATACGCCTCAATATCACCCCATTGCGACTTCTGTCAAATAGCTCACCTCATTGAGAGGTCGAACCGTGGACATAAGTAGCTGATCTTATGTGGGATAGGACAAAGAGATTAATGGGCTGTCACCAAAATGTAACCAGGATGTCACCATCTAAAAGGCACATGAGAACCCAGGGGCTCGACTCTTCATTTTGAGTGAACTATCCGCAAGTCTATGCTATTCGACAGCCAAGATTTTTGCTGCCGGTGAGTGGATCAGCCCACCGGTTTTCAATCCGAGAAGCTGCGATCCCAAAGGTGATTCCGGACTTAGAACGGTAATCCGCTTTCCCTCGACCTCCACTTCCGTTCCGCCAGCAGCCGGGGCCAGAAAAAACCAGACACTTTCTTCCTTGAACCCGACCTGAACCAAAGCGGAAAGATCGATAGGCGTAGTCCGGTCAAAGTTCCGCAGAGGCATGCACTTGAAAGCCGTCATCGCACCAGCCGCCGCCTGGGCCTGGCGGGCAAATCCATCCGCCAGATAGTTTTCTTCAATCGAACGGGTGTCGTATTTCCCCTCAGACTTACTCTGGGAGTCGTTCCCGTCCGCGCGGGTTTTTTTCGAGGAATTCATCTGGCTCTCAAAGTTCCGCTGTAAGATTTCGGAAATGGCCTGGATGAGGAGATTCTTATTCACGGGAAGATGGTAACAGATTTCGGGTTTCACGCAGTATCAACGTGGTCGCGGCCCGTTAACACCTGGGTGGGCTGTCATTACCCAATTGGGTTATGACAGGCAGGCAATTCTTCCGAGATCAATCTTAAAATCGTGCATATTCGCCTATTTAAGTGCCAGTGTGTTGCAGGTTGCGGCATTATCTGCCACTTTGATAACAAGACCTGAACCTTTAATACGTTGGTGTACAGGATCTTCCAAGAGATCCGCTTGGAATGGCACGGTTCGGGCAATGCTGAAGGCCAACAAACCGGTCGTTAAAGACCTAACCCAAGAATCAAAAGTCCCTTATGAAAAACACAATCCTTGCCCTGCTCCTGCTCTCAGGAGCCAGCCTGGCCTTCAGCCAGCCCCAGACCGTCAAAACGGTCAAAACAGAAACGGTGACCACCACCAACGTAATCGACACCAACAACGATCAACGAATCACCCAGGAAGAATTCCGGAACAACCTCGAAATCAAGGCTCAGCTTGCCCGCTGGGATATCAACGACGACGGCATGGTCACCTTTGATGAATTTGCCACAGGTTCCTTCAATGCCTGGGACAAAGACAGGAACGGCGAAATTACTCTAACCGAATTCAATACGGATCTTCCCTACTGGTACGTCAATGCTGAAAAAGCCCAAACGTTTGCCATCTGGGACAGCAATTCAGATGGAGAGATCCATACGAATGAGTTCCGGGACGGTATCAAGAAGACGGGGCTTTCCCTTAGCTTCTATCAGGACATCACCAAGCCTCTGCCCGTGGCGGATTTCCAAACACGGGTCTATTCGTTCTGGGACACCAACCGTGATGGCTACATCAGCATCCAGGAATACGACAACAGTCGTGGACGCTGGGTCTACGTTTCCAAGGACGGTAAGTCCTAAAAAAAGTGGGCTTCCTTCAAAAACGGGTGACCCTGCACGGGCCACCCGTTTTTTTGTGGGGCAATTGGGTTCAGTCGCCATCTCTTGGCAATTTCTTCATTCGATTTTTTTCGAACATTGTCGACATCCCCTGTGGAGATAGGCCGTCACCTTGGTCTTTGACCGCGAACTCCCTTCCACGTATTCTCTCCCGATCCATGACATCCCCGCACAACCTCACCGGCAATCAGCTTTTCCACCGTGGCACCGCTTTAGGCTTAGGCCTAGTTTTCGCCCTCGGCATGCAGTCTTTCCAACCTGCTTGCGCCGCTATTATACCAGCCGTGCCCAACGGCCCTTCCGCCCCTCTTGCCACCGACCGTGCGCGCATCCGGGTGGTGGACATAGCCGATGCCGAGACACCGGACAAGCGCCTGAAGGTTCTGCGTAGCGACGCCAATACTCCGATCCGGGCCGGCACCGCCTGGGTCTGGTCGCAGGAGCCTGCCGAGCAGCCCGCCTCCTATTACAAGTCGATGCGCGTAGCAGGTCTCAATGCCGTCCGCATCATCCTCTTCGACGTCTGGATCCACGAGGAAGGCTACGGGAAATACGATTGGTCCGAAGCCGCCTACCAACGCAGCATGATCGAGCAACTGGAACGCGCCGTGAACCACTGCTCCGAAAACGGTCTCTATGCCATTATTAACGCCCACAACCGTGTGCCCGCCTCCGGTGTTCCGAAATACGACGAAGCGCTCAACACCGGCCTGTGGAAAGTCGTCGCCCCCTACTTTGCCCAGCGCAGCCACGTCCTGTACGAACTTTCCAACGAACCCATCAGCGGTCCGGGGCGCGATGGCCAGGTGGATCCACCTGCCCAGACAACGCTAGCCGCCCTTGCCCGTGTCCACAACATCGCCCGAAGCCTTGCGCCGGACACTCACCTCATGATTCTCACGCCCGCCGGCATCTCCGGATACGGCACCAAAACCGCCATGAGTAACCTGACCCGGAACTTTGAGAAACTAACCGGCCCCATCGACTGGACCAAAACTTCCGTCGCCTACCACCTCTATCATGCGGACACCAATCTCTTCCCCCGGGCAGAGAACCTGCGCCAATTCCACCAGGATTTCCCGGGCTGGCCCTCCGAGAATAACTTCCCGCCCGGTTTCCCCTCAGAAAAAATAGGGGCCAAGCCCGGCGACAACGAGCGCTCTGCCCGTTTCGGTTCGGATGAATTCACGATCCAAACATGCGAAATCTTCGGTCTCGGCTGGAGTCAGTGGCACATCGAGGGACCCAAAGCACTAGCCAACAATTGGCCCATCCTCTGGGCCGATGCTGTTGCCAAAGGCTACGCTTGGGAGCACGACGACATCGACCTTCAAGAAAAACGCCCCGGACTCTAATCCGGCCGGTAGGAAGTGATCAGAAGTCAGAAGTTAGAAGTCGGAACTGAGCCCGACAGTTATTGGCCGGGGCATCCGCTTAAAAAAATGGGCTCATCCCTGCTTATCCACGAGCCCATGGCCTATCACCTTCATTGATCTACTGTTTTAGCCGGGATTAATGAAGAAACGGATTCCACCGCGGTTTTCCCACCAACCACGAGGGCCAGGGTAAATAGTGTTTTCGGAACGGGAAATTGATACGGCATGGATCGACCATACTATTTTTGTCAACCCGGACATAGTCAAGCCGTGGCCGGATCTGGCGGAGACCGTTGACGCTGTCTAGGATGCCCGCCTCCTTCCCCACAAACGACACGCTGTGGCAGCGGGTGTCCGGGAAATGAGTCGCCGCCAGAAACCAGCCGTGCATATCCGCTCACAATCGCTACAGAAACTGGAAATCTCTCAGCAACGTTTTCTTGGTATGGTGGAAAAACCGAAGAACCGTCAGTCCAATCCAGTCGAGTGGCGGAAGAAGTGCGGGTGGTTTTCCATAAGGCAACTGCAGGGGATCTACTGTCAAAGAGACGGTGCACCGTATTTCCAGAATCACCAACTAATCCGATGCTGGGTGAAGGCGACCCATTCTGATAAAAAGAATTCCTCTTTGTTTAGCATTAGCAGCAGGGAATCATCCCGCCTGTTCCTTCAACAAAATTGGCGAGAGAAATACAAACGGGCAGAAAATGATGACCATGATCATTCCTGGCAAACATACAGCATATCTTTCAGCAGGTTTCCTCCCGTCACTCCGGTTTCGATTCGCATTTCCGGGACTATTGAGAAACTCTTGGCAGAGGCCTTTTGGCGGTTAAGATTCCTGGATGCCCACCGTGGAACATCGCCGCCTCGAAGCTGAACGTGGCTACCAAAGTCA
>Ga0209490_10004050_pt1 | contig 13608 bp, 13 predicted proteins | sample MAT06_FD_187209 | JGI IMG/M metagenome (GOLD analysis project Ga0209490, IMG submission 187209) | Freshwater microbial communities from Lake Fryxell liftoff mats and glacier meltwater in Antarctica - MAT-06 (SPAdes) (version 2) | ecosystem: Environmental > Aquatic > Freshwater > Ice > Liftoff...
GATCCCGACGGGGGACTCGGCCCGCTCTGCCACTACATTCACCTCAACCCAGTGCGGGCGAAGCTCCGGCCGGTGGCAGATTTGCCGGACTATCCGTGGACGAGCCTGCACGGCCTGATGCGTCCGAAGGATCGACCCACTTGGTATCAACCTGGTCCGGCCTTGGCGCACGCCGGTGAATTGGCGGATACCCCCGCCGGACGCCGCAAGTACCTCGACTATTTATCTTGGCTGGCGGAGGACGAGCCGGCCCAGCAGGTCCAGAAATTTTCAACGATGTCCAAGGGCTGGATCATCGGCACGAAGCACTTCGCGAAGGACATGTACAAGGAGCACGCGGAGGCAGTCGGACAGGGACGAAGAATGGCCCGGGAGATGACCGAGACGCGCGATGAAATCTGGCGGGAGGAATTGCTCACGCTGCTACGCCAGCGCCGCCGCGGCGAGCCGGAGTTGGCAGCCAGCCCGAAGTCGGCCGAGTGGAAGGTCGCGCTGGCGGCGGAGCTGAAGGCGCGGAGCACCGTAACGAATCGCTGGCTGGGGAAAGCGCTGCACATGGGCGGACTGCACACCGTGAGCCGGCTGGTCAGCGCCTGGCAGAAGGAGCGCCCACAATGAAGCAACAGAGCAAACAACCAAGCCTGACCCCTTCTGATCGTGCTCGGAGCACCGTAACGAATCGCTGGCTGGGGAAAGCGCTGCACATGGGCGGACTGCACACCGTGAGCCGGCTGGTCAGCGCCTGGCAGAAGGAGCACCACCGATGAAGCAACAGAGCAAACAACCAAGCCTGACCCCTTCTGCTGACCTGACCCCTTCTGCTGACCCCGAAAGGGGCGCAAAGCTCAGAATTGCAGTTCGGTGTCGTGGCGCACGCGGCGTGAGGGCAATCGCATTTTACGAAAACACGCTGTTGTCGTTCTCAGACAGAACAGCGCAGCAGATATTCGTTCCATTGCTTGTGAGAAACTCCAATTTTGACAGCTCGCCGATAGGAAAGGGCATTGCGAATCAGCTGGGGTTGGTGTGTTGCGACTGCAAAGACGAATCAGACGACTATCCCAAATATTACCCGAGGTCTCTAAACGTCGACGCCGACGGCTTCAACAGATTTGGACCAGTCCAACCTTACATGAAGTAAACCAATGAAGATTCTAATTTATTTGGCAATCATCTGCTCCACGCTTCCGTTGGCTCGCGCGAATGGCGTGGAGAACTTTTTCTCTAAACATCCTGAGCAGAAACCGAAATATAGTTACCTTGTTCCAACTAATATTGATCTTGAAATAGACCGAGAACGACAAAAGCAGGCGGAGCTTTTCACTCTATTAAATGCTTTGCAAAGCAAGCTTCCTAAGACTGCTGAATTTAAAGCAACTTTTGCTAAACAAGCCCAATATCTGCGGACCGTCCATGAGGATGTGCTCAAAGCATGGGATGCTTTCCGAAGCGAAGTTGGCGCAACAAGCGAACTTTGTGTTTATCGGATTGTTGATGGAGACAGAACAGAGAATGGGTACTTGGTGCTGAGAGATGGTGAGGTCATAAAACTGATGAAAGAGAGTGAAGGTGTTAATTTATTGAAGAGCTGAGAAGCTGACGGAGGGGGTCAAAGCTGACCCCCTCCGTCTTTGCTAGCCCCACCGGCGCAGGCGCTTGTGGCCCGAAGGATCGGGCCACGGGCCGCTCGTTAGCACGAGCTTTCACGTCCGGCGTAGCTGTTACCGATTTTTCTCTGGTCGTAAAATTTGCCGAATTGAGCGCGTACGGATTTTTGCGGTCTGGCCGGACTGGCATGGTAATTCGTAGCCAAATTGCCGCGCTCCTATCGTAGCTTACGATGCCATTGAGCGGTTGAAGTCTGGTCGCGTGCAAAATTTGGCCCGCTGACGTCGTACGGTTTTGAGCCGAATTGCGATCGTGCGTCGAATCGGTGGTCAAAGCTTACGATGGGATCGTGGATTGTTCGTGTCTCAGATTTCCCCCAACCGGCCCCGACTGCTCGGAGTAAGCGTTCTGACCGCTGGCGTCGTCCTGCTTCGCCGAGGCTACGCAGGACACCGTATGATTTTCGGCCACGCTCTCATCGTACCCGCCCTGAGCTTGTCGAATGGGTTATGATGAGAGCGGCCCGTTCGACGCGCTCCCGTTCGATAGGCTCAGGGTCTGCCGACAGGGCGGCCGAGTGGCGTCAGGTCCGGGTGAGGGCGCGCATGGCGTCGTGAAACGACCACCGGAGGATTTGCGTGTGGCAGTCGATGGCGTTGCCGCGAAGGCTGACGCACTTGTCGCCGCTCTGGTTCCGCTCGGGCCAGCGCCAGTAGCTTTCTTTGACGATGAGGCCGGGGAAATCGGCACGCGGCAATTGCCGCCGCCTTGCTCAATCATGAGGTGCCCGCGGGCTTCGAGCAGGAGCTCGAGATCGACTTTCCGAGCGGCGCGGATTTGTTCGCGGGTCCACGAGGGCTGCGTCTGGGGCGGACGGGGTGGTTTGGTTTTAGGCGACATCGAGCTCCCTCCGTCAATGGGGTTGCATGAGCACGCGGTTGACTTGTTTCAAATCGATGGTGCGGGTCTGATCGCGGACCGCTTCGATGAGCGACGATACGCAGAGATTTTTTGTGCGCCGCAACAGGCCTTCGCCGGAGCGCACAACGAGGGCGAGCGCTTCGGGGGTGAAGGTGTTGTGGCCGAGCCGGCGCGATCCATTTCGCCGAGGATAAACCGTCGAACGGGGGAGGAGAGTGAGTTCAACTCCGACGCGAATCGGGATGAAATACCATTAACCAGCATGCATCACACGATGACGTGTGATAGATGGAGGTTAGGATTCACAGCGCATGCCTCTGCGGTGGTGGAACCCGACCTCCGGGCGGGTTTTGCCGCGAGAGTTGGAACCCAGCGCGCCCGGAGGTCGCGCTCCACCTCCGATACAGTTCATCTGGTTTGCGCTGTTACAGGATCATCTCGTTTCCTCGTCCTCCTCTCCATGGGCTGGGATCAGGATGTCTGAGGATAAACCGTCGAACGGGGGGAGGAGACCGGCTTTCAATGAGGATTGATCAGCATTACCCCGGAAATCGGAACCAAGCGCTATTCGGTAAAATGGCTCTTGTTAAGGGAATTTTGCTTTCAGCAACCGTGATGGAATCAGTCGATGGATCGACCGTTTGAAAAATGGCTGCCCGAGTAGGGGTCGAACCTACGACCAAGTGATTAACAGTCACCTGCTCTGCCACTGAGCTATCGGGCACCAAAGTGATAACAATGAAGGGCCAAAAAGGGGCGCGCTTTCGGCCTTGTCAATACCGCTCTCCTGTAAAAACAAACTTTTCTGCGGGAGAGCGAAAGTTTTGGTTGCATCGGGCAAGGCCGCCGATTCAACTCCCGACCCTTTTTCAATTACGCCTGCCTCCAATTCCGGAGTTACAGGGGGAACGAAACCATGAAGAAATACCAACTCACTGTCACGTCCCGCGAGGGTAAAGGCCGCAGCGCCTCCCGTCGTTTGCGCAAAGCCGAGAAAATTCCGGCCATCCTCTACGGCAAGCATACCAAACCCGAAACTCTGGCTGTTAATGTGCCGGAGTTCGTCAAACTCCTGAAGGAAATCTCCGGTCGGGCGTCGCTCATCGAGCTGAAACGCGATCAAGGGGCTTCCGCTCTTTCCATTCTGCAGGAAGTGCAACGCGATGCGATCACTGATCGCTACCTGCACATCGATCTCCAGGAAGTGAAGGAGAACGAGAAGATGGTGATCAATGTCACCATTCACACGGTCGGCGAAGCCTACGGCGTCAAAACCGAAGCGGGCATTCTCCAGACGGCGACGCACCGCGTGCGCGTCCGCTGTTTCCCGAAGGATCTTCCCTCGGTCATCGAAGTCGACGTCACCGAACTCAAGATTGGCGAGTCCATCCATATTTCTGAGCTGAAGCCTATCTCTGGTGTCGAATTTCTCGACGACAAAAACCAGACGGTTGTGCTTTGTGTGGCTCCTCCAGAAGAGGAAGCCGCTGCGGTCGTCGCCGCCCCGGTCGAAGGTGCCGCTGCTCCTGTTGCGGGAGCTGCTGCTCCTGCCGCTGGTGCCGCTCCTGCTGCGGGCGATGCGAAGGCCGGAGCTGCCGCTCCTGCTGCCGGTGCCAAGCCCGCCGCCGGTGCGAAGCCCGCGGCCGGTGCCAAGCCCGCGGCCGGTGCCAAGCCCGCCGCTCCCGCCAAGAAATAACCGTTTCCCGCAGCCCGTTCGTCCTCACGGACGGGCCGCGTTTTTAGTACGTTCTTTGAGTCATGTCCATAACGCTCATCGCAGGATTGGGCAATCCGGGCCGCGAATATCGCGGCACGCGTCACAACCTCGGTTTCACCGTGGTAGATGCGTTGGCCTTGGCCGAAAAGCTCTCGTGGCAACCCGAGCCTCGTTTTCACGCCGAGATCGCCCGCTGGAATGTCCGACCCGGCGTCACCCGCTGGCTCGTCAAGCCGCAGACTTATATGAATGACAGTGGCCGGGCTCTCCGCCTGCTGCTTGATTTTCACAAGCTGCCGGTTGAGGCGCTCGCTGTGGCCTACGACGATCTCACGATCGACTTGGGCCGCGTAAAGGTCTCAGAGAGCGGCAGTGCGGGGGGCCACAATGGTGCGGCCAGCCTGCTCGAGCACGTCGGGAACGGTTTCAGCCGTTACCGGCTCGGGATCGCCAGTGCCCGCCCGGGCGCGATGGACCTCAAGGATTTTGTACTCGGAAAATTCACCGACGACGAAAAAATAATCATAGATCAACAACTCACCCGCTTTGTGGCTGGCCTCCGCCTCTTAATTGAGAGTGGATGTGCCCTCGCCATGAACAGCCTCAACCGCAGAGAAAAAAATGACACCGACCAAGCGTAATTACCGCGCCAGCTTCATCCTCGATAACCGGGGTAAAGAAGACACCATCGATCAACTCATCGATGGCGTTAAGAAAGAAATCACCGCCGTACAGGGCGAAGTCACCACAGTGGAAAACATGGGACGTCGCGAATTTGTCCGCAAAACCGATCCGCAATTTCCCTCCGGCATCTACGTGAACATGACGTTCTCCGCTCCGGCGGAAGCGCCCAAGAAATTGCACGAGCGCCTGCGCCTCAACCAGAGCGTCTACCGCGCGATCGTGCAGAACGCTTAAGGCGTTCGCCGCGCTCCTCCCATGGCCAACCTCAATAAAGTCATGTTGATCGGCAACCTGACGCGTGACCCGGAACTCCGGGTTACGCCGAAGGGCACCGCCATCTGCACGTTCAGTCTCGCGGTGAATCGTAAGTTCAAGGACGAGAGTGGCGGCGAGCGTGAAGAAGTGACTTATATTGATATAGAGGCTTGGGGCAAATCCGGAGAAAATATCTCCAAATATTGCACCAAAGGCCGGCCACTTTTTGTCGAAGGCCGCCTCCGCCTCGATCAGTGGGAAGACAAAACTACGAAGGAAAAACGCAGCCGCATGAAAGTGGTCTGCGAAAACTTTCAGTTTCTCGGCAGCGGTCGCGCTGAAGGCGGTGCCCCCGGCGTTGCTGCTGGCAGCGACGGTGCGGATCAACCCCGCTACGCCGCACCCGCTCCACGCAGCCCTTCTGCCCCCAAGCCTGCTGCACCCGCGCAGCAGGAAAATCTCGACGAAGACGTGCCGTTCTAAACGGCATGGCTGCGTCACCTTAACTTTTAAACAAAACTCCAACACAGTCCGAACATGGCTAACAACGAAGTTCTCCTCCTCAAACCAGTCGACGGCCTTGGTGCCGAAGGCGATCAGGTCAAAGTCCGCGCCGGCTACGCCCGCAATTTCCTCCTGCCCCAAGGCATGGCGGTACCACTCACTTTGTCGAACCGTAAACAGATCGATGCGCTCAAGAAAGCTCGCGGTCTCCGCGAGGCCAAAGAACTCGGCGGCGCCCAGGAACTCGCCAAGCAGATCGAGAAGACGGCCGTCGCCATCGCCGTTAAGACCGGTGAGGGTGGCAAGCTGTTCGGTGCCGTCACGGCCAATGACCTGCACGACAAACTTGCTGCTGCCGGCATCGTGATCGAGAAGCGCCGCATCCACCTCGGTGAGCCCGTCAAGACCCTCGGCAAGCACGAGGTGCAGATCAAGCTGCACACTGATGTGACGGTTACCTGGTCATTCGAAGTGGTCTCCGAGAATCCGATCGAGCCTGTAAAGAGCTGAGCTCTTTCTCTCCCCCCGAAAAGCTGCGGTGAATCCCATCGCGGCTTTTTTTATGGCCGGCAGGAAACCCCAACCCGATTTCTTCCCCAAGTTTTTCACCGCCTCGCGTGAATAAGATTTTTAAAACAAGGATTGCCGGCAGCGGCGCTTTCTTCAGAGCAATAGAACTTCATCATGGCTGATACGGCAACAGAAGCACGCAGTCCCGGCCGGTCCCGCCGCTCCGGCGATAACTTCGCGGCTGAAGGCATGGCCTTGGGCGGACGGGCGCTGCCCTTCAGCGAGGAAGCTGAAGCGCACGTGATCGCCTGTTGCCTGCTCGACGGCAACGATACCATCGCGCGCTGTTTGGAGGCGCATGTTTCACCGTTTTCTTTCCATATTCCGGCTAATCGAGTGCTGATGGAGATCATTTTGGATCTCTACGCCAAGGGACAGCCGATCAGCTTGGAAGTGATCGCGGAGGAATTAAATATTCGCCGACTGGTCGAGGCGGTGGGCGGCCTGCCGTACCTGATACAGGTAACCTCGAAAATCCCCACGACTGCGCATGCGGGGTATTTCCTCGAGAAGGTCCGGCTGAATCACCAGTTGCGCGAATTGATCAAGGTCGCGACCAGTACCGTCGAGCAATGCCACAATTTCGCGGGGGAAGGGCAGGAGTTCTTCGACAAAATCGAGCAGGAACTTTTCCGGGTGACGCAGGATCGCGTCACGGACAGTGCCGAGGAAATCAAGGAGGCGATCAAGGAAGCCAATGCAGTCATCGCCAAAATGCTCATGAAGAAAGGCGAGCTCACGGGGGTGAGTTCAGGTTTCAAGGATCTGGATGCGATGACGTTTGGTTTTCAACGCCAGGAAATGATCATCGTGGCGGCGCGGCCCTCGATGGGAAAAACCAGTTTTGCGCTGAACATCGCGGAGTCGGCCTCGATGCCCAAGCCTGGCAAGGGAGAGCCCGTGGCGACGTTGATTTTTTCCTTGGAAATGAGTTCGCCCCAGCTCGCGTTGCGTATGCTTTGCTCGCGCTCACGGGTTAACTTGAAGCTTCTGCGCGATGGTTTGGTGAGCCGGGACGGCAAGGAGATCAATGATCTCGGTCGGGCGGCGGAGGAATTCAAGAAAGCGCCCATTTTGATCGATGATTCGAGCAGTCTCACGATCATGGAAATGCGCGCCAAAGCCCGCCGCATCTACGCCCGGCGGAAACTCGGACTGATTGTCGTGGATTACCTGCAGTTGGTGAGTGGCACGGATCCCCGCTCGCCGCGTGAACAACAGGTCGCGGAGGTTTCTCGGGGATTAAAAGCGATGGCCAAGGAACTTGATCTGCCGGTCATAGTCCTAAGTCAGCTGAATCGCTCCTCGGAGAAAGAAAGTCGCGCGCCGCGCTTGTCGGACTTGCGTGAATCTGGTTCGATCGAGCAAGATGCTGACGTCGTATTAATGCTTTCCCGACCCAAAGATTCCGACGAACGTTTCCAAACAGCCGCAGGTGCGGCTGATTTAATCATTGCCAAACAACGAAACGGCCCGGTAGGAGACTTAAAATTAACTTTCCTTCAAGAGATTACGCGCTTTGAAAACTTCACCCAGTAGCCCGCTTATCCGGGCATATGCCTTGGTTCTTATTTTAATTGCCGCGACATCCGGGCTTTTTGCTCAGGATGCTGCGGAGGCTTCGCCGGGGCCTGTCCCGAAAATTGGAGCGATCACGGTTAAATTTGTCGGGGTCGCCAATGTGAGTGAACAAGCGGTGCGGGCGAATATGGCGTTACGGGAAGGTTCGGAATTAGACGAGACCATGATTGATCGCGATATTCGTACGCTATATAAAACAGGACTATTTGAGTTCATTGAGGTCAAGCGAGAGAGCTTGCCCGGCAATAAGGTCAATCTGCTGGTTGAGGCGACACCGAAGTACCGCGTGCTCAGCATCAAATTTGAGGGCAATAAAAATTACAATGCACGGCGGTTGATGACCGATATCAAGACCGTGTTGAATGGTTCACTGGACGAGCGGCAGGTGAAAGACGATGCGCAGAAAATCTACGAGTACTACCAAAAGCATGGTTATAATCAGGCGCAGGTCACGTACGCGGTTGATCGCAATCGCAGCACTGGTTTCGGCACCGTGATTTTCAAGGTGCGCGAGGGCGGCAAGGTGCGCATTTCCAAGATCAAGTTTATCGGCAATGATCATATGAAGACCAGCCGCTTGAAAAAGAAAATGGAGACCGGCGTCTGGCATCCGTTGTCCTGGCTGATGGGCAGTGGCCGCTTGAAGAACGAGGAGTTCGATGATGATCTGGATAAGTTGAGGGATTACTATCGCGATCAGGGTTTTCTCGACGTGGAAATTGCGGAAGATAAAGTCACCTTTGATTATCCTTCGGAGAGCAAACTCGTCATCACGATTCGGATTGTCGAAGGGCGGCAATATCATATCGGCAACATTACTTTCGTGGGTAACAAGACTCTGGCCGAACCGTTGTTGCGCCTGATGCTCCGTCAACAATCCGGCATGATTTTTCGTCCCGCCAAGTTGGATAAGGACGTGGAGAGCATGGAGGATTTTCATGGCCGCGGCGGTTACCTCGATACGCGCGTCCGACTGGTGCGGAAGCCCAACATGCAGACCGGCAATATCGATATCGAATACAACATCGAGGAAGGGGAAAAATTCCTCGTCGAGTCGGTAAAGATCGAGGGCAATACCAAGACGAAGAGTATCGTTATCCTGCGGGAACTCGTGCTCGGGCCGGGCGATATTTTCGACAAGGTGCGCATGAAGATTTCCAAGGCGCGCTTGGAAAACAGCCGTTTCTTTGAGGATGGCTCGGTCAACGTCACCGATGAGTCGACCAACATTCCTGGCCGAAAGAATCTTAAGATTCGTCTGCAGGAAGGCCGGACGGGGAATGTCACCTTTGGTGCGGGTTTCAGCTCCCTGGAAAGAGGGACGATCTTCGCCGAGCTCACCCAGTCCAATTTCGATTTCTTCAATCGCCGATCATTCTTTCAGGGGGATGGGCAGAAATTCAGGGTACGTCTGCAATACGGCAGCCAGTCGAATCAGATCGTGTTGGCCTTTGAAGAGCCTTGGTTTTTGGAACGCGAACTTTCGGTCGGTTTCCAACTCTCTCGTGAAAGCTCTGAATACAACAGCTCGTTATACGAAGAAATTCGCACAGGCGGTACGACCTATATGCGCAAGCGCTTGTTCGGTTTGCTGGAAGGGACCATCAACTACACTTTTCAGGTAACCGATATCAACATTGTCAGCGATAACGCCCCGCTCTTGCTTCGACAGTATCAAGGCAAGAACACCACGTCCAAACTGGGCTTTAATCTGCTGCGGCAGACGCTGAATAAATTGATCAACACGACCAGTGGTTATCGCGCGGAATTTATCGCCGAAGTAGCGGGCGGTCCACTGGGGGGCGACGCTAATTATTACCGCTTGGAATTTAAAGGATCGAAGTTTCTCCCGGTTTTTGCCGCGCAGCGTCAGGTGCTTTCTTTGATTGGGCGGGCAGGGGCGGTCGAGAGTTTCGGGGATAGCAGGAAACTTAAGACACGTGATTCGAGCGGAAACCTTCTGCTCGATCCCTATATTCCCGACGTGCCTTTCTTTGATCGCTATTTTCTCGGTGGTCCGACCGATTTGCGTGGTTTTGAATTTCGTGAGGTGGGCCCGAAGGATCCGCTCAGCAACGAACCGATCGGCGGGAAAAGCTACGGCTTCTTTTCTGCCGAATACTCCATGGACATCGTCAAGCCCATGCGTTTTGCAGTTTTCTATGATGCCGGTTTTGTTAACTCGGGTGCCTTCGATTTTAATCCCCGGGATTTCAACGATAACTTCGGCTTCGGTATCCGGTTGATGGTTGCCGGTGCTCCGTTGTCGCTTGATTATGGTATCCCGCTCACGTCGGATGGAAAAAATAAAAAGGGCGGCCAGTTTAATTTCTCCTTTGGTACCCGCTTCTAACCTCAATTATCTTAAAATCATGAACAAAATCATCCGTACCCTCATTGCCCTAGCGAGCTTAGGTCTGGTCGCCACCACAGCTCACGCTGAAACTGCCTTCAAGCCTGTCGTCGTAGACATGGCGAAGGTGTTTGAGAATCACTACAAAACGATCGAAGCCTACGCCAAGTTCACTGAATATGGGCAGAAAGTTCAGGAGCAGCTTGATGGAGCGGGCAAGCAGATCCAAGAATTGGGAGCGCAATACCAAGAATTAGTTGAGCAGTCCCGCAATATCGCAATTAAGCCGGAAGCGCGTGCGCAAGCGGAAGCGGATGCGCAGAAAAAAGGTGAACAAATCCAGAAGCTCCAGAATGAAGCGCAAGGCTTCCGGGCCAAAAGCCAAAATCAGATCCAGCAACGTATCAAATCGCACCGCGATGGTCTGTTTGAAGAGATTAATGTCGTCGTGAAAAAAATCGCGCTGACCAAGGGAGCCACCATGGTGTTCGATAAATCCCTTTCCCCGGAAACGGGGTTGCCGAGCGTTCTCTATAGCGCTGACAGCTATGATATCACTGACGAGGTGCTGAAGGAAGTGAACAAGGACCGCCCACCGGCACCTCCGGCACCGGTACCGGCTCCCGCCGCCGCGGCCACTCCGGCTGCAGCCGGAGTTCCTGCGGCTCCTGCTCCCGCACCTACGAAGTAAGAAAACTTGCCAAGCCCTGTTCTAACGAACAGGGCTTTTTTATGTCCAAGCCGGTCGCTTATAGCCCTGAGGAAATCATTGCGCTCGTTGCTCCCAAGCGCACCGCTGGAAGCACGGCCGAGACGATCAAGGATATCGCCTCGTTATCTACCGCACAGCCGGGAGATCTGTCGTTTCTCGGGAATACCAAATACAAGTTACAGGTGGCGGCTTCCCGGGCCTCGATTATTTTAGTGCCGGTGGATTACGTCGGTGAGCCGGCCCCCCGGCAGTTGTTTCTCTATGTGGAAAAACCCTCGGTGACGCTGGCGGTGATTTGCTCGAATATCGAGCAACGTCTTTGGCCGCGGCCTGCCCCGGGAGTGCATCCCACGGCATTTATTGCTCCTGGAGCCCGCATCGCGCCTTCTGCCACGATCGGTCCGCTTTGCGTCGTGGAAGCCGATGCCGTGGTCGGAGCCAGAAGTTTTTTGCAGGCCTCCGTTTTTCTCGGACGTAACGCCCGGGTCGGGGAAGATTGCTGGGTCATGCCGGGGTGCGTGGTGGGATCTGAATGCGTGATCGGCAACCGGGTCCGGCTCCAACCCGGCGTGGTCTTGGGGTCGGATGGTTTTGGTTATGAGTTCGTCAAGGGCCGGCACGAAAAAGTCCCGCAAATCGGTTCGGTGTTTATTGAAAACGATGTCGAGATTGGTGCCAATACCACTATTGATCGCGCCCGGTTCAGTCGAACCGTGATCGGTGAGGGGACCAAGATCGATAATCTTGTTCAGGTCGGCCATAACGTGATCATGGGAAAGCATTGCCTCGTGTGTGGCTTGGCCGCGATCGCGGGCAGTGCGACTTTCGAGGATTACGTGGTGGTGGGCGGGCAGGCGGGCGTGGGCGGTCATATCACGCTCGGTAAAGGTACGAAGGTGGGCGGGCAGACTGGCATTAACTATAATACTGAACCCGGTGCCTATGTGATTGGGACGCCGGCGATGTCCTATATGTTGGAGCGACGTTTGCAGGTCTTGCACCAGCGTTTGCCGGATTTGTTCAAGCGGGTGGAATTCCTTGAACTAAAATCGGAAAAGACTTCCGCCCCGGCATAATTCCCTTTAGCTCGGCCTTACATGAAGGACACGCGCTTTAAGATTTTCTCTGGTTCATCCAATCGCCCACTGGCGGAAGAAATGTGCAAAAGTATGGGGGTGCCGCTGGGCGATGCCACCGTCACGTGTTTCCCGGACGGAGAATCATTCGTGAAGATCAATGAAAACATCCGCGGGGCGGATGTTTATATAATCCAATCCACGTGCCCGCCGACGAACCATCATTTGATGGAGTTGCTGATCATGATGGATGCCGCCAAGCGCGCTTCGGCTTCCCGCATCACCGCGATTATTCCCTTCTATGGTTACGCCCGGCAGGATCGCAAAGATCAGCCACGCGTCCCCATCACCGCCAAACTCGTGGCCAATCTGCTCGTCGCCGCCGGGGCAAACCGCGTGCTGGCGATGGATCTGCACAGCCAGCAAATCCAAGGATTTTTCGATATTCCGGTGGACCATCTTTTCGCTTCGCCGGTGTTTTTCCAATATCTGGCGACTAAAAAAACCAATAAACTCGTCGTCTGTTCGCCTGATGTCGGCGGCATGAAAATGGCGGCCGCTTACGCCGATATTCTCGGGGCCTCTCTGGCGCTCGTGGCGAAGAAGCGCGTGAATGCGACCACCGTCGAGGCCATCAATATTGTCGGTGAGGTCGAGGGGTGCGACGTGTTGCTCGTGGACGATATCACCGAGACTGCCGGGACCATCACTTCTGCGGCCAAGATGCTGCGGGCCCACGGGGCCACCAGCGTGCGCGCGGCGGTCAGTCACTGCGTGCTGAATGACGTGGCTTACGATCGTCTCCGGACGGGCGTGCTGGATGAGCTAATCACGACTAACTCCGTACCGATCGATACCCGGGGACTGCCCATCACGGTGTTGAGTATCGCTCCGCTGCTGGGCGAGGCCATCTTGCGCATTAATAACAACGAGAGCGTCACCAGTCTTTTTAAGATCAAGGGGTTTTGATGGAGTTGCGGAACTACACGGTTGGGCTATGGTCGCAGTAACTCTTACTATGAAAACCAAACGGGTTGTCGTGTTGTTAACTCTGGCGGCTGCACTCGGTCTTTCTACCGCTGAGGCCAAGAAAGTCGCTAGACCGGCTCTCTCCAAACCGGTACTGAAGGAGGACGCTACGCCGTTGAGCGAGGGCAAAGCTCCGGCACTGACCAGCTATGCCGACATGCTTGATGTGATTCGACCAGCTGTCGTCTCGGTCTATTCGAGCAAGATCGTGCGCCAGCAAGTGCCACCCATGTTGCGCCAGTTGTACGGTCCGGGCGTGCAAGGGCAGGAAGAGCGCCTTGATGGTCTCGGCTCGGGGGTGATTATTTCTGCCGATGGTTATGTTTTGACCAACAACCACGTGGTCGCCGATGCCGATGAACTGAAGGTGAAATTAAATGACGGTCGCGAGTTGATCGCCAAAGTGATCGGGACCGATCCCAAGACCGATGTGGCCGTGATAAAAATTGAGGCGGAAAACCTTCCGGCGGCTACGCTCGCCAACAGCGATAAATTGCGCGTCGGCGATATCGTGTTCGCTATCGGCAATCCGCTCGGCGTGGGCCAGACGGTGACGATGGGCATTGTTTCCGCCACCAGTCGCAAAGTCGGCATTTTG
>Ga0209490_10004054_pt1 | contig 13591 bp, 12 predicted proteins | sample MAT06_FD_187209 | JGI IMG/M metagenome (GOLD analysis project Ga0209490, IMG submission 187209) | Freshwater microbial communities from Lake Fryxell liftoff mats and glacier meltwater in Antarctica - MAT-06 (SPAdes) (version 2) | ecosystem: Environmental > Aquatic > Freshwater > Ice > Liftoff...
ATCCACTGTGTTGCACGATCCACAAAAAGTCGTCAATTCTGCGCCTTAATTGACTTCTTAATTGAAGTGGCAACACGCTTCCGATCCATCGGTTGTAGCCACGCTGTAAGCGAATAGATTAAGTACCAACCGCTGTAAATCTTCAAAACACGTTCAGCCAAGTGAGCACAGGCCGAGCGTGTTTTTTATGCACTCAAAGTCAAACGCGCCCCTGCACACTATGCTATACTGTATCTAGCTCACCATAATTTGGTGGTTGAGCAGTAATGTTCATGGAGAGTAGTATGCACAGTCAATACAAAACGTCCGGACAAAATTCCTTGCCACCCCAAACACAGGCCGAAAAAGCGCACGATGATGCGGTTTTTGCCCATTGCCTGGCACATGTCCGCGCCCAGGCGTGTGGCGACGTGGAAGGCATTTACGGGCCGCAAAGCACAACATGGCAGATTGGGCGTGAATCGGTGCTCTTGTTGGGCGGATTGCGTGCCCTGGTTTTGCAATTGGCACACCCAGCGGTAGCAGAGGGCGTGAATCAGAGCAGCACTTTTCGCAACGATCCGATGGGGCGGGCGCGCCGCACCTTTACCTCCACCTACGAAGTGATCTTTGGCGATCTAAATACTGCCATCCGCTCGGGCACGCGTACCCATGCGATCCACCACCGCGTACGTGGTGAGTATCCAGCAACGACCACGCCTCGCTTTGCTGGGCAATCCTACCGCGCCAATGATCCAGCCCTGCTGATGTGGGTTTGGGCCACGCTGGTCGCTACCTCTTTATTGACGTATGAAACATTTTTGCGTCCACTAACCCTAACGGAGAAAGCGCAATATTACGCCGAATCGCACCTATCAGCGGTGGTGTCCGGCGTGCCGCCGACGATGCTGCCGCCCACCTTAACCGACTTTTACACCTACTACCAGGCCATGCTAGAAGGACCAGAGTTGTTGACCAGTACGACCACCGGCGAGTTGGCCAAGGCCCTCTTCAAGACGCCCTACCTGCGTTTCTTGCAATTAGACGAGATTGTGGCGGCTGGTTTGCTGCCGCCGCGCTTTCATGCGGTATGTGGATTGGCATGGGAAGCCCCGCAACAGCAGCGCTTTCGTCAGGCAGTGGCGGTGGTACGCTTGATCCAGCGGCTGACGCCAGCGTCACTACGCGCCGTGCCGGCCTACCATCAAGCCCGAACCCGCCTCGCTAAGGCGTATGGGCATCGCCCTCCACTCACAAGTCGCTTGATAAGCCGGTGGGATCTGACAAAGCTGATGTCTACGGCACAGTAGGACAAAATGTAAAAGCATAAATTACCCCACGTCATGCGGTAAGCAGCTTGTTTCTAGGACAAAAATAGATCCTTACACAGCTTCGACGCTTCGAGGTGAGCGACTCGCGCCCAGCGGGCACCCGGCTCGTCGAACGTCCTCAGCCGAACCGTGAGCCGCGCCACGCGCCCAGGGGCGGGTCCCCTCTGGGGGGCGAACGGTGACAATGCGCCAAGTTAATTTTTTACCGACCCTAATTGCCGAATAGGTAGACAGGGCGATAGGTAAACAGGTGACGCCTACCTACCTATCGCCCTGTCTACCAACGATAATCGTTTCTTCGCTTACGCTTCGACTAACTCGGTTGCCACATTTAATGGCCGTTGCAGAATAGAGCCGACCGGCGATGTGCGCACTACCGCAGCATGCAGTGCTTGAATTTGTTCCGGTGTGGCCGTGGGTGCTTTGATCAAAACTTTGGCACGCACATTGGTATAGCCCGGCCAGCACTGTTCGGGGTCTTGCAAACCGAAGAAGCCATTAAGATCCAGATCACCTTCTAATTCAATCTGAATGTCATCCAACACGATGCCCTGCATGGCGGCGTTGGCGGCGTAGCCAGTGGTGAGACAACAGCCATAGGCGCCCAAAACCATTTCGACCATGTTGGGCGCGGTGTTAGAACCGCCCAATGCAATCGGTTCATCCATCGCGACAGTAAAATCACGAATTTGGGCCTGACTTTTGAAACCGCCCAACCACGTCGTCTGGGCTTTCCAGACCGTCTTGCCCGCTTCAGGCTTCTCCTTGATATGGTTAATCAGACCACTGAGCGCAGCTTCGTCAAAGCCATCCTTGGCCGGCTTTGTATCCACAGACATAATTTTCTCCTTTAGATAAATTGGCAATCGTTTAATGAGTTCACTGGCACAGGGGGCCAGTATCATTATATGCGCGGAGCACGCATTAAACAAGCAGAATAAAATTGCCGAACCTGCCCGGTAATTTTTAGGCCATTTCAAAAAAATAAGTATCCAGCGAACACTACAGCAGGGTCCAAGGGGCACCTCGAAAACAGCAGATACTGGCCAACCTCCTCATCTGTTGTTTTCCGAATTTGTTGTCGTATTTGGGCATCGTTATGCTATTATTATCTGCGCGGCTAGTTGATCGAAGTTATATGGAGTTAGGCACGAGAGCATGCCTAACTCCACATAACCTACCTAGCGCTGTAGTAACGGTTTAGCCGCTCGATCCTGGCAAGGATATCCTTACAACTATGATTGCAATCAACCTCGACCAAGTCACCGTTACCTATATTTCGCAACCCATCTTCAAAGGGCTGGCCTGGGAAATCCACAGCGACCGCTGCGTGGGGCTGATTGGCCCTAATGGCTGCGGCAAGAGCACCCTGCTGCGTCTGATCGCCGGCGAGTTAACCAGTGATACCGGCTATGTCGTGCGCGCCAGCGGCCTGAAGATTGGCTATCTAACCCAGGAGCCGCGCTTGGAAAACAGCCGCACTGTGCTCGAAGAAGGGCTGTCGGCGGCAGTCGAATTGATGCAGGTGGAACAGGCGCTAAACGCGCTCGAACACCGCCTGGCCGACCCGGCAGTTTATGGCGATGAAACGGTGCTAGTCCAGGTATTGGACGAACAGACCCATCTGCTTGATGCCTATACGCGGCTAGGTGGGCCGGGCTACGAAGGGCGCGTTCGCTCAATTTTGCAGGAAATCGGCTTTAATGGTGATGCAGATCTGAACCTGAGCGTGGCAACCCTTAGCGGTGGTCAGAAGAAGTTGCTCGGCCTGGCCAAGTTGCTTGTCACCCAGCCGCATGTGCTTCTGCTGGACGAACCCGACAACCACTTGGACATGGCCGGCAAGGCCCTGCTCGAACGGCTGATTAATGCCCATCAAGGGGCTGTCATTATCGTTTCCCACGACCGCTACCTGCTCGATCTGGTGGTGGATGAAATCGTCGAGTTGGAGGAAGGTCGCCCTGTCCACTATTTGGGTGACTATTCCGAGTATGCCTTTGAGAAAAGTATGCGCCAGTTGCGCCAGCAGCAACTCTTCCAGGCGCAACAGAAAGAGATCACCCGGTTGGAACAGTCGGCCAATCGGCTTTTGATGTGGGGTCGCGTCTACGATAACAATAAATTTATCCGCCGCGGCAAGAGTATTCTCAAACGGCTGGAAAAGATCGAGCGCGTTGATGCACCCACCCGCGAACGGCGGCGCATGGGGCTGGACCTGGCCGGCTGGCGCGGCAGTAACAAAGTGCTGGAGATCACCAATCTGGATAAAGTTTTCCCCGCCCGCGCCAATGATGACGAGAAGATTGTGCTGGCTGGTCTCAATTTGCTGATCTGGCATGGCGAGCGCGTCGGGCTGGTGGGGCCAAATGGTGCGGGCAAATCCGTGCTCTTCCGGCTGCTGCTGGGGCGCGATACACCCAGCGGCGGCCAGATCAACATCGGCCCCAGTGTCGAGATTGGCTACTACGCACAGGAGCATGAAACGCTCGACTACAAACGCAGTTTGATCGAGACGGTGCGCCTGGCAGCCAAGATGAGCGAGAGCGATGCCGTTAGTTTTCTGGGTAAATTTCTCTTCGGCTATGAGCAAGCGCGCGGCCCTGTGTCCACTCTCTCCGGCGGTGAGCGCAGCCGTCTACAAATGGCGCTCCTCATGCTCTCCAAAGCCAATTTCCTGCTCCTCGACGAGCCGACCAACAACCTCGACATTGCTTCGGCAGAAGTGCTGGAAGATGCGCTCGCCGACTTCGAAGGCACAGTTTTCGTCATCTCCCATGATCGTTACTTTCTCGATCGTGTCGTGGACCGCATTGTCGAGTTGAAGGACGGCCGCCTGATCGAGTATGTGGGCGGCTATAGTGATTATGTGGCGGCGAAAAACAAGCATAGGAAGTAGAAATACAGATAAAGTTTATAGGAGTAAGTGGTAAATGGTAAGTTGTAAATGGTAAGTGGTAGATGCGCAACGCATGCCGCTACTTACCACTTACCATTTACTATTTACATGTAAGTACGCCCTCAATTTGACAGGGAAAACGTTTTCTTTTATACTCCGCGTTACCTATCGACTGTTTTCTTTTCCGCCCGTTAGATCAACTTAGATCAACAACCGACAAATTTAGCTTTCACTCTGTGTGCCCATGCCCACGGAAGGAAATGATACCTTGTCAGTCACGTTGCAAGAAGTGGCCCAGGCTGCCGGCGTTTCGCTTGCTACAGCCTCGCGTGCCCTTACCCAGAGCAACCACCCCATCCGCCCGCAGACGCGCCAGCGGGTGTTAGATTTGGCGCATAGTTTGGGCTATCGACCTAATCTGGTAGCGCGTAGCATGCGCACTGAACGTACGCGCACAATTGGCATCATCGCCGACGATCTGCTCAGTCCGTTTACACCGTCGATCATTCAGGGCATTCAAGATTATCTAAAAACTTTCGACTATTTAGGGCTGATTGTCAATACCGATATGGATGTTGCGCTGGAGCAGGAAGCAATTGGCACCCTGCTCAGCCGGGCAGTGGAAGGCATCATCTTTGTCGAATCCAAACATCGATCCCCTACGCAAGAATTGGAGCGTTCACAAAAACCGTACATGTTTGTGCATCGCCTCTTTGCCGCACCTGTGCGTAATTCCGTCGTGCCTGACGATTTTGAGGGCGCAACGTTGGCAGTCGAGCATCTTCTAAGCTTAGGTCATCGGCAGATTGCCCACATTAGTGGGCCATTAGGTTGGCATTCGGCGCGCCAACGGGTGGAGGGTTATAAAGCCACATTAACCCGCCATAATCTGCCCGTGGAACCTCATTTGCTTGTGGAGGGCGACTGGGAATTTGAAGGTGGCGCGGCGGCCTTGCGCACTTTGCTAGCGCAGGGTGCCGCACCCACTGCGATCTTTGTCGGCAACGATGCCATGGCCGTGGGCGCAATCGACGCTTTACGTCAAGCTGGATTACGGACGCCAAGGGATGTCGCCATCGTAGGGTATGACAACCGCGATTTCTGCCGTCTGCTCCGCCCGCAGTTGACGACGGTAAGTTTACCCACCTATAGCATGGGCCAAGAGGCGGCTCGGCTCTTATTTCAGGCGATCCAGGGTCGTGGCCAGGCTGACGCGCTGGCGAATCCAGCCGAGAAAACTGAAGTAAAAATTGGCAGCCAACTCTACATACGCGAGAGTTGTGGCGCGCCCGTAGGTATGCGCACGGTAGAAGATTTGAACGTGGCTACCACAGCACGCCGCCAATTGGTTAGCCAACAACCAGAAAACCAGTAAAAATCCTTGTTAACGCCAACCCGGGCTCGACCACAATCTGTGGATAAAACTCTTAGCTGTTCATGGTAAATCCTATTTCTATTCACTACTCCAGGAGGAATCTAAGATGAAAACAACTCTCCCCAACCGACCCCTTTCCCGACGTGATTTTCTGCGCGCCAGCGCCGGCTTGATGGGCATGGCAGCATTGGCGGCTTGTGCACCCGGCGTTGCGCCAGCAGCCGGTGGCGGTAGTGCCGCCGCCGCCGTCATCGAGATCAGCTTTATGGGCTGGGGCGCGACCGAAGAAGATGAAGGCGTGAAAGCCGCGATCAAGCAGTTTGAATCCGAACAGGACAAGATCAAAGTAACCTGGCTGCATACGCCAGAGAATTACGCGCAGAAATTCTTAGCGAACATTGCTGCTGGCACCCCGTCGGATACCGCGTTCGTTGGCAGCGGCGAATATCAGACCTACATCCGCAACAATGTTTTGTTAGACATTACCGACAAAATCACCAGTGATCCGTTGGTGGGGGCAGCAGATTATTTCATCGAGCCGCAAGAGACCGAACGTTGTACGGTCGATGGCAAATGGTTTGGCATCGGCTCGTGTTGGGTCGCGCCGCACATCTATTACAATGCGGATATTTTCCAGCAAGCCAATATTGAACCGCCCACCAACAATCCAGAAGAAGCCTGGGAATGGGACAAATTCGTGGAAGTTGCCAAACAATTGACAGTCGATGCGGCTGGCAACCACCCGGATGACGCTGGCTTTGATAAAGACAACATCGCGCAGTGGGGTGCCCAATGGCCGACGGCAGGGACGGCGCTTAACGCCGCAATCCTGGGCAATGGCGGCAATTGGATCGATGGCAACACAGGGCTGTTGGGGTTGGATCAGCCAGAGGCAATTCAGGCGATCCAGAACGTTGCCGACCTCAACCTTGTCCACCATGTAATGCCAGAGATCGCAGCGATGGAGGCACTGGGTATGACCAATACGCAGATGCTGGAAAATGGCAAGCTGGCGATGGCGATCGACGGCTCGTGGGCGCTCTCCTGGATGTACAAGATTAACGCCACATTGGGCACGGCGGTGTTGCCGAAGATGACGACGGTGGCCACCGAAATGCAGGCGCATATTCATTCGGCAATGGCCGCTTCAAAATATCCAGAAGAAGCCTGGCAATGGGTGCGCTTCCTCTCGACTCCGTTCTACCAAACCCAATTCTGCAAGATGGGGCTCTGGTTGCCCAGCCAAAAAGCGTTGATGACCGAGGACGGCCTCAAGGAGTGGATCACAGAGGGCACCCATCCCACCGACTATGTGAAGATTGCCACCGAATATCTGCCCAAGTATGGTCATGTGCTCTACCAGCCGGTTGGCTGGCCAGAAGCGGCGCAGATCATTACGCCGGTCCTGCAAGAGATCTGGGTCGGTGATGCCACAGCCGATCAGGTACTGGGCGCAGCGACGGCGGAAGCAAACGCGAAGTTGCAAGAGGCACAAGGCTAAATAATAATTAATTGTGAATGGTTGCAGGCCCGTGATGGGTTACCGTTATTCAGGTAAGCAAAGACAGGAACGGATTCAGACAGAAGCAGATATAGCATCCGCTCTGGTACCTGATTTATCCGTTCCTGTCTGAATCCGTTGTTGTTCAGCCCTCTGTAGGTCACATAGGATATGTGACCTACAGAATTTTTGATTACCACTGGAATTCCTATGCTAACAACATCTTCGCGCACGAATCCTTTCTGGCCTCGCACGATGGCAGGGCAGCGTACAGTTATCGGTTACATTTTTATTTCCCCCTTCATTTTGGGCTTTCTATTTTGGTTCCTTGCCCCCGCGTTGACCGCCGTTTGGTTGACTTTCCAAGAGTGGAATCTACTCTCACCGCCCAAGTACGTTGGCGTGGAGAATCTTCAGTATTTAATCAATGACGATCTCTTTTGGCAGTCGCTCAAGGTGACGACGACCTATACGTTGGCCTATGTGCCGCTAAATTTGGTGCTAGGGTTTGTGTTGGCGCTGCTGCTCAACACCAAGGTACGCGGTATTGCTCTGTTCCGTACTATCTATTACATTCCGAGCATTGTGCCAGCGGTGGCGAATGCCGTCTTATGGGCCTGGATTTTTAACACCGAGTTTGGCTTGTTAAACGCCGGGTTACACACACTGGGGATGGAAAAAATAAAATGGCTGCAACGGCCAGAATGGGCATTGCCGGCCTTGATCTTGATGGCGCTGTGGGGCTTTGGCGGCAGCATGGTGATCTATCTGGCCGGGCTACAAGGCATTCCGGAAAGTTTTTACGAAGCAGCCGAACTCGACGGCGCCGGCCGTTGGGCAAAGTTGCGCTATATTACAATCCCTTTGATGTCACCAGTGATCTTCTTCAATCTCATTATCGGCATTATCGGTTCGTTCCAGGTTTTTACACCGGCGCGCTTGATCACCAGCGGTGGGCCGCAGAATGCGACGCTCGTCTATGTACTCTATCTCTATCGCACCAGCTTTGAAAATTTAAAGATGGGCTACGCCGCCGCCCTAGCCTGGGTGTTATTTATCATCATTGCCCTTTTGACCATCTTTGTGTTCAGATACCTGGGTGATCGGGTTTATTACGAGGATGTACGCTAATGAGCACTCTTCAACAAGCGACAGCGACAAAACCGGTGGTTAGCGCCCAAAGTCGGGGGCGAACTCTTGGCGCCAATTTTGGGTTCCTCAGCGTGATCCTGCTGGTTTTGGTGATCGGCTCGATCGCGATGTTATTTCCCTTTGCCTGGATGGTGGTCAGTTCGCTCAAATCACAGGAAAAGGTCTTCGTCTTCCCGCCCGAATGGATTCCCAACCCGATTGTCTGGCATAACTATGTGGAAGCGCTGATCTACAAACCGTTTTATCTTTATATTTTCAACACCTTAATCATTGTCGCTCTCAACGAAGTGGCGATTTTGTTATCGTCCTCTTTCGTGGGTTATGGTTTTGCCCGGATTAATTTTCCGGGCCGGGATTTTTGGTTTACCCTTGTGTTGGCAACGTTGATGGTGCCTTTCTTTGCGTTAATGGTACCCCAGTTTATCATTTTTACCCGCTTAGGTTGGATCGACACCTTTTTGCCGCTCACCTTCCCCTATTTCTTTGGCGGCGGCGCCTTCAACATCTTCTTGTTCCGTCAATTTTTCCGCTCGCTACCCGAAGAACTGGCCGACGCCGGGCGCATTGACGGTTGCAGCGATTTCGGCATCTATTGGCGCATCATGATGCCCCTGTGCAAACCAGCGCTGGCGACGGTCGCCGTCTTTACCTTCCTCAATGGCTGGAATGATTTTCTTGGCCCGTTGCTCTATCTGCGCTCCGACAGCAACTTTACCGTATCGATCGGGCTGGCCACCTTCCGCAGCATCATGAACACGCGCTGGGATCTGCTGATGGCCGCTTCGACGGCGATGGTTTTGCCGATTATTGTGCTTTTCTTCTTTTCACAGCGCTATTTTATTCAAGGGATTGTGCTGAGCGGACTAAAGGGGTAAAGGCTAACTTCACGCCTGCGCTTTCAATGTTTCGACAAAGGCCACATGCTCTGGCGCGGTCAACCCTTGTTGGAGCACCCCTAGCATCATTGTCAGATCATTCGCCCAGATCGCCGCAGGTTGCAACCAAAGACCGGGAAAGATCTGGCTACGCAGAATGCCATCGGCGTCTGGTTGGATGCGTTGATAGCCGTCATCGCGCAGCACAAACCAGGCGACGTCCTGTTCTAGCGCCAATACAGCCAGATATTCTTGGATGCCATGGCGTGCGTAGACAGCTTTCTTTTGGTTTAGATCATAACTGGCACTGCTCGCGGCAATTTCGACAACCAGTTCCGGCGCGCCTTCCAAATAACCATCGGCGTCAAGTCGGGCGCGGCCTCCAAGGGAGGGATCAAGGCGCAGGATGATATCGGGTTGGGGTTCATTAAGAAAATCCAGCCGCAGCGTAGCATTATCGCTGCCGCGTACACCAGGCGTTGTTGCCTGGTAAACACCCAACCAGGTAATCATGACAAAATGGGGATCGCCGTGGCGATCGGCACGGACAGGGGATGACATATAGACGATTCCCTCGATTAGTTCGGCTTTTTTAATTTCAGGATGAGCACGATAACGCCGCTCAAACTCTGGCCGAGTCAGATAATCGCCGGGCAGAAGCGGCAGTACGCTATTTTTTGCATTTGGAGAAAGATTGGTTTGTTGTGGTTGTTCGAGCACTTGGCTGGTCATTGAGTGCCTCCCCCTAAGCTACCATATACAGCGGACAAGCTTATCTGATTATACCATGTAACTGTCTGGTGCTATACAACCGTTTTCTCCAGAATTTTCTTACCTTTTGTTCAATCGCAATCCAGGAAGAATTTAAACGCTATGGCTACGCAATCTGTAAAACGAAAACTTACCCCCGTTCCTTTTACCAATCTCGCCTTTGATGATCCCTTTTGGGCGCCGCGCATGGAAATTAATCGTACGGTGACCATTCCGCACATGTATCAAAAGTTAGAAGAGACTGGACGTAACGCAGCGTTTGATCTGAACTTTACACGCAAAGTGCCATCACCGATCGTGGAAATCTTTGGTGATTCCGACCCCGCCAAATGGATCGAAGCCGCTTCGTATACCCTGATCACGCATCCCGATCCAACACTGGCGGCGCTGGTCGATGGATTGGCGGACCGCATCATTCGCGCTCAGCAGCCGGATGGCTACTTGAACACTCACTTCACCGCGATCCAGCCGGAAATGCGCTGGAAAAACTTGCGCGATTGGCACGAGATGTATTGTGCCGGCCATTTGATCGAAGGCGCGGTCGCCCATTATCAAGCCACTGGTGATCCGAAGTTATTACAGGCACTGGCCCGCTATGCCGATCACATTGACGCCCGCTTTGGGCCGGAACCTGACAAAAAACAGGGTTATGGGGGCCATCCCGAGATCGAGCTGGCCCTGGTGCGTCTGGCCCATGCGACGGGTGAGCCGCGCTATCTGAAGTTGGCCAAATATCTGGTCGACGAGCGCGGCCAGCAGCCCTATTATTATGATATTGAAGCAAGCGCCCGCGGTGAAGATCCCAAGAATTTCTGGGCCAAGAATTATGAGTATTGTCAGGCCCACGCGCCAATTCGCGAGCAGACCAAAGTGGTCGGCCATGCCGTGCGCGCCCTCTATCTGCTTTCTGGCATCGCCGATTTGGCGGACGCGACGGACGATGCCAGCCTGCTGGAAACGTGTGAACAGTTGTGGGACAATCTGGTCCACCGCCGTATGTATCTCACCGGCGGCATTGGCCCTTCGCACCGCAACGAAGGCTTTACCAGCGACTACGATCTGCCCGATGAAAGCGCCTACGCCGAGACTTGCGCCGCGATCGCGCTGATCATGTGGAACGCACGCCTTGTGCAATTTGCTGGCGACGGCAAGTACGCCGACGTGATCGAGCAGACGCTCTACAACGGTTTTATCAGCGGTGTCGCGCTGGATGGCAAACACTTCTTCTACGAAAATCCGCTGGCCAGCCCTGGCGACCATCACCGTACAGAGTGGTTCGCCTGCCCTTGCTGTCCGCCTAATTTAGGCCGCATTTTGGCGAGTGTAGGCAATTATTTCTATTCGACCGGCAAGCATGCACTTTGGGTCCATTTATATGCGCAGAGCACGGCGACAGTAACTGTCAATGACGAGCCAGTGCAGGTGCGTCAAGTGACCCAATATCCCTGGGATGGTCAGATTACGCTGACGCTGAGTCTGGCGCAAGCGCGACCCTTTACACTACATCTGCACATTCCCGGCTGGTGCGATCAGTGGTCGATCCAGATCAACGGTGCGCCGCTCAAGTTTGATATGCCACCGGTCAACGGTTACGTAGCGATCACGCGCACGTGGCGGCCCGACGATACAGTGGAGCTAAACCTGACCATGCTGGTGCAAAGTGTGTGGGCGCATCCATCCGTCCGCCAGATGCAGGGGCGGTTGGCGTTGCAGCGCGGCCCGATCATCTATGCCTTAGAAGGGGTCGATCACGACAACATCAATCTTGATCGGATTGCGCTCGAGCCAGCCCAAATCGAGCAGTTTACTGCTGAACATCGCCCAGATTTCTTGGGCGGGGTAACGGTGTTACACGGCACGGGCAGCGTAATTGAAGAAAGCGGATGGGACGATCAGCTCTATCGCCGCAATCAACCATTGGAGACGCAACCAATTGATGTGATGGCGATCCCGTACTGTACCTGGGACAACCGCGCCCCAGGCGGGATGCGGGTGTGGCTGCGGACGACGTAAAACGGGCAGGCGGACCTTAGTATGCTGACAGCACGAGGGAATCCAGCAATATCAGCGTAGAGAAATTAAGGTGGACCCCAATGTCAAGACAGTGAAGGGGAAGCTTGACGCCTAACGCCTGTCGGTTTATAATAAAGCCATACAATTGTCAATGAACCACTGGAAGTTGGCATGATCGTTACATTCAAGCACAAAGGGTTAGAAGCATTTCATCGACAGGGCATAACTAAGAGCATTCAACATGCACACAGCAAACGCCTGAGACTACTTCTAGCCACACTAGAAGCGGCTGTCACAGTATCAAATATGGGTACACCAGGCGCACGGCTGCACCCACTTGAGCCAAAGAGTGAGAGCCGGTGGGCTGTAAGTGTCAATGGGAATTACCGCCTAGTATTCCGGTTTGAAAATGGCGATGCCTACGAAGTCGATATAGTGGACTATCACTAGAAGATAAAAAAACATGAGTAGATCATATTACAGTTGGCTTTTTTTAATTAGTGGTTTTCCCAAACGGCAAGTTTCCCCAAATCACGGATATTAAACTATTGTCATGTAACATAATTTTTTAGCTAAATTATCCCTATAGGAATATTATCCAAGATCAGGAGAGAAGTATGCAGATGTTTAACCCGCCACACCCTGGGGAGATCATAAAAGAACTATACTTAGAACCCCTGGGTTTAACTGTTACAGCGACGGCCCAGGCTTTAGGTATAAGCCGGACTACTATGTCCGAATTATTAAACGGCAAGAGCGGTATTTCTCCAGAGATGGCCTACAGGCTGTCAAAGGCTTTTGGGGCCGAGCCGCTTTTTTGGTTGAACTTACAGACGTTATATGACTTGGCACAGGTACGTGAACGCGCTGAGCAGTTAGAGATCAGGCCATTGTTTCAGCCGGAAATGCAGCCCGCATAATTGGATTGTTATGACGTGCAAAGCGCCAGAGGTTCGAGGCCCTGACGTCCGGCTAACCATAGTCCGCTGAGGTGGCAGCGGTCATGGCATTATAGCTTATGCCCTTTCAGCGGAGAAGTCTTTCTATCCGTCTGGAGGGGCATTTATTTTGCCCTCCAATTTTACGCATCCCAGGAGGATAAAATGTTATCTCTAAGCGATTTAAAAAGTCATTTTCTCTTCTTATCCATTTGTGGTAAAGTTAACCTACCAACCTGTCCCACAACAAGCCTATCCTGATAGAATTTATCCGCTTCCTATTTATCCAAAGGCACCAACTATGAACATCGTCAGTACAATCTTTCGCACGATTATCCAATTGCAAATTCGCAACAAATCCCTTGATCAACTGACTGCCCGCGCCGAAGAAAGTGGCAAAACTATCCTCACGCGCCTGGCGAACAAATCGGACACACCACAAAGTCGCGAAAAATTGCGCCATATCATCGGCATTGAACGTTGGGGACAACGCCGTTTAAAAACGCTGCTGGGCGAACCAGCGATCCAGGATGAATATGATGGTTATCAACCGGCCGAAACATTAGATTTTAAAGCCTTACGCAACGCCTTCAAACAGACGCGCACGGAGACGGTGACATTGGTGCGCAAGTTACAGAAAAAGGGCGTTGCCGAAAAGGGCACAGCGAATCACAATGGCATGGGTGATATATCAGTGCCAATCTGGTTGGGCTACCTCAACCAGCACGCCAATTTTGAGAGCAAACAGATCCGGTAAAAT
>Ga0209490_10004056_pt1 | contig 13589 bp, 7 predicted proteins | sample MAT06_FD_187209 | JGI IMG/M metagenome (GOLD analysis project Ga0209490, IMG submission 187209) | Freshwater microbial communities from Lake Fryxell liftoff mats and glacier meltwater in Antarctica - MAT-06 (SPAdes) (version 2) | ecosystem: Environmental > Aquatic > Freshwater > Ice > Liftoff...
ATAATCGAGCCGAAGGAAACCAGCCCGAAGAGCAGCATGACAACAGTGGAGTATATTCCTAGATTGTGCAGCGCCTTGGTGGTTGCGGACATAAGAGGTACCTCGGGTTACAGTCCTTAATACAGCGCGACACGGTGCTGTACTTCGATGAAAACGCAGCTGTACTCCGATGAAAAACGCAACAGTGTAGTGGCAACTATAGGCGCCGGACGTTGCAGCGCGATGAAGCCTTCAAGGTGGAAAATGACAAAAAAGTAATCCGCACGCACGTCCTGACGGCAGCACGTGGAGTGGCGCCTCATCGCACAGCGTTGCTAGAACGCAGTGCAGCAGAGGCCACCCATTCCATTGCACTCGCGTGTGCGCTCCATCACACCTGGGGTATCCAGAGCACGTCGCCGACGCTCAGGCTGTCGGGATCTGAAATGTTATTCGCCTGAAGAATCGCCTCGACTGATACATTATGTCGCATTGCGATACGGGCCAAGATATCGCCCTTTTGCACCGTGTATTCAATAAACGCGGGCGTTGCAGGCGGTACTTTCGTCGTAGGAACTGCCTGTGCGACGACTGTCGGAGCTGATGTCGTCGTGGCTGGGATCGTGGTTGGGGCGACTGGGGCACCTGTTGGCTCCTCAGTTGGCTGCGGCGTTGCCGGAGCGATCAACGGAACCAGGGTGATGCTCGGAATAGCCGTCGGCACCTCGGTGGCCGGCAGTTGCACTACGGCCACACTCACCGAACGGTCGCTATCATTATTGGCAGGGCTTAAAGTCTGCACGACACCAAACGCTACCACACCTCCGAGCAGCAAACTGGCACTGGCCCAACCGAGCATCGACCGTATATCCATTGCGTCCTCCATTGCGCTGTTTACGTGAATTTATCGTAATCGTCGCCGGTAACGCTCAACCCGTCCTACCGTGCCGCCGATCACACGGGCATACTCAATGGTAGCCCGCAGCAAGGGTATCAGAAGCAGCCCGAGCAGCTGTTCGTGAAGTGGCCGACCAACAAACACTGAACGCAGCCGAGAGCGCTGGTATGCGAGCCAGCCAACCAGGGGCAGACCGAACCCCATGAGCACATGTGGTGCGCGCGTCCGGCGAGCAAGCGCAACCGGCAGCGCCACACTGAGCAGCGCAGCCACGACACGAAGCGCGTACAGCTTGTTCTTCGTGCCAGCCATACCACCACCCCGGCTGTACAAATAAAGCTGGCGGTACAACGCCTTGAGTGACGAGCGCGGGCGAAAATAGACCATGGCGTCGGGCACAAACAAGAAGCGCTTGCCGCTACGCTGGAGCTGCGCGGCGAACACGACATCCTCGTTATGGTCGAGATGCTCGGGAAATCCGCCGACTTCGCGCCACGCCTGCCGATGGAACGCAAGGCCGTTACGTGTTGGCCAATGCCACACACCGGCACGAACTTTCGCCGCGACTCGATGCGGCTGAGCGTACAACATTGCGCACGACACAGCCTCAAAAAGCGAGCGCGTAATTGGTTCTGATCCTCCACCAGTCACGTCGTACTCACCACGCTCGATTGGCGCCACCAGGCGTTCAACCCAGTCGTCTCCCAATGTGAGCCCCGCATCAGCACTGACGATAATATCGCAAACTGCGCTATCGATCGCCTTATTCCGCCCTGTTGAAATGTTGCCGCGCCCATCAACCAGCTTAACGGGACGCCCTTGATCGATATACTCATGAATAATTGCGCGGGTGTCGTCGGTGCTGGCCGCATCGGCAATAATGATTTCGTCAGGCTGCCTCGTCTGTTGAAACAGCGACTCGATTAATGCGCGAATGGTTTTCGCCTCGTTGCGAACCGTGCAAATAAGTGAGACGGATGCGTTGCTTTTCCGCTCTGTCTCCACTTGGCGTTGATCTGCTCGAGTCTGCATGACTTCCATTACAAATCCTTCACCGATGCGCCCTGGAACAGTCTATTTACCGCTCAACACACCGCTCTAGTACTACAACGAGGCTTGTCCACGTACGTATGCCTCAGAACGCCAGCGCCATGTCACCCTGAGCGGAGCCGCAGGCGCAGCGAAGGGTCTTTCTGGGGCACCTGGGTCGCCTGGAGCAGATGCTCCGCTGCGCTCAGCATGACCACCCTCGTTGTAGTACTAGGAGCCCGCAGGAATTTCCTACGTACCATAGTGACATAGAATGAATAGATGTTGAATAGCCTTTAACCCCCGCTAAAAAAATCGTCATATTTGTTATGACAAGATGGAAATTATAGTGTCGGGTTCCATGCTTAGAGTGAGCAGCAGGGCCTTCAGATCGGCTTGCATAGACAGAAAGCTATGGTATGATCAGGTCGGCTTGCATCTATTACTGAAGGATCGTTTGTATGCGCGCCCACCGCCTCCGATCTGCTGATAGGTCCCATAGGCTATTCCACAGCAGGCTCCGAATACAGCTGTTCCTCTGGCTCAGCGGGAGTATCCTCGGCTTGATTGGTATCAGCGTTGCGCTGCGCCCAAGCACAAGCGTGGCGGCGACAAGGATCTTTGCCTGGAATAGCGCTGCGCCCGCGCCAATCGAGCGTTTTGAATCCCAGGGCCTTGCAGTCAACGGCAAACTCTATCTCTTCGGTGGCTTCTACAACGCCGAGATCCAGGCTACCACACGTGCGGATGTATTCGATCCGAAGACGAACAGCTGGGTACGCATCGCTGATATGCCCGAAGCTATTACCCATGCTGGGCAGGCTTCAGACGGCGAGCGTATCTACTTAGTTGGTGGGTACGTGGGTGATAGTCCTGGCCCGAGCACAGCCCACGTGTGGACGTATACGCTCGCCTCGGATACCTGGAGCGCTGGCCCTGCGCTGCCCGCAGCGCGCGGTGGCGGTGGGGCAGTGCTGGTTGGCCGCAGCCTCCATTTTATTGGCGGCGCCACGCGCGGCACCACTGTTGAAAGCGCTGTCGACCAGGGCGATCACTTTGTGCTAAATCTAGATGGCGGCACCAGCTGGACGCAGGCAGCGCCACTTCCCAATCCGCGTAACCACATCGCAGTGGTAGCCCTCAATGGAAAGATCTATGTTATCGGCGGCCAGCATCGCAACAACGAGGGCACAGAGAATCAGGAACAGGTAGATGTCTACGACCCGGCGACAGATAGTTGGACCCGTGCAGCGAATCTGCCAAGACCGCACAGCCATACCAGCGCCTCCACCTTCATTATGGCCAACCGGATCATCTCCGTTGGTGGCTCGGGCAACGACGGGAGGAATGGCACGCCCCTGGCAAGCGTGCTGCTGTACGACCCACAGACCGATGTCTGGATCGCGTTGCCTCCATTGCCGGAAGGCCGCAAGACGCCAGTTGCTGACGCAATTGACGAGCAGATTGTTGTGGCTACTGGAAACGGCGGTGGGCCGACCGCGACAACGTGGATTGGGACGCTCCAGGATTCGTGGGAACAAGGCGCAGAACTGCCTGTCGCCCTCGGCGAGGTGGCCGGCGGGATTATTGGGAACAAGCTGTTCTTGGTTGGCAACGGCGATGCGGCGACCCTCAGCTACAATCTTTCAACGAACAGCTGGGAAGACGCCGCAGCCGTGAGCCAGCGCCCATTTGTGGGCGACCATCACGCCGCCGACGTCTTCAATGGCAAGCTCTACCTCTTCGGCGGATTGGGGATTGGCGCTGGGAAGGTGCAGATCTATGACCCCACAACCAACCGGTGGACTCTTGGCGTGGATATGCCATTTGCCGCAGGCTCAAGTGTATCGGCGGTCATCAATGGCGAGGTATACGTTGCCGGAGGCATTGTCGGCGAGGCAACAACCGCCCAAATGGCTAAATACAACCCAACAACCGATGCTTGGACGCGGCTTGCGCCACTGCCGCAGGGCCGCAACCACGCTGCCGCCGCAACAGACGGCAGCAAGTTCTACCTTTTTGGTGGCCGTGGCCCAGGCAACGGCGACGGCAATGTGGTAGCGAATGGGTTCGATACGGTGCAGATCTACGACCCAGCCACAAACAGCTGGGTGTCGAGCCTCGACGCGGCCTCGACCCTGGCGCCACTGCCCCAGGCCCGTGGTGGCATGGGCAAGGCCGTGTTCGTAGATGGTGAGTTTTATGTCATAGGCGGCGAGACCTTGACGGGCAACGGAGCAACCGGCGACAAGGTGTACGACCGCGTCGATATTTATGACCCCCAGGCAAATCGCTGGCGCCAGGGGTCGTCGCTACCAACCGCGCGCCACGGTGTCTTTCCACTCCAGATAGCTGGGCGGATCTACGTTGCGGGTGGAGGCGTAGAAGCTGGCCAGTCCAGTTCAACCCTGCTGGAGGTGTATAACGCCGGAAAGTTTGAAGCAGCGCCAGAGCCAGAGTCAAGAAGAGTGTATATCCCCTTTGTTGCGAAAGATCGTGATAGCAGTTTGGGCTCGGGCAATCTGGCGACGACAGTGCGGCCCGGCGTACCTGCTGCTGCAACAGCCGCCGCGACATCGTCTGCCTGGTTAGCAAACTTCAGACTGCATTTGCCCCTTGTTGCAAGTTTGGGCGCATCCCCTGGTGGTACGGCAACGGCTACGCGAACCAGCACTGTCACCCCGTCTCGCACACCCTCGACCAGCCCGACGCAACCAAGTACGGCCACAACGACAGCGACTGTGAGCACACCTGGGCTTCCACGCCCAACCGATACGCCAACGGCAACCAGCACGCCAACAGGCACACCACAGGCTGGCATCACTGCTATTACCTGGAGCACAGTTGCCTCACATCCAAAAAATATGTCGGAGGGGCAGAGCGTCGTGGCGAACGGCAAGCTGTATAGTTTTGGCGGTTTTGCACCCTGCTGTATCCCAACGCGTCACGTCTACGTCTACGACCCGGCGATAAACAGTTGGACGCGGCTCGCAGATATGCCCAAGGCACTTACCCACGCCGGCATCACAACCGATGAGCAGTTCATCTATTATGCCAGTGGCTATATAGAAAAAACGAATGCCAGCGGCGAGCCGAGTGGCCAGATCTTCGGCACAAAGCAGGTGTGGCGCTACGACATTGCCAATAACACCTACAGCCCCATGCCAGATTTGCCCGTAGAACTGGCTGGCGGCGTGCTCGTACTGCTCGGACGTAATCTGCACTATATTGGTGGCAGCAATATGGCGCGCACATTGGATGTGGGCGATCACTATGTGCTGTCGCTTGACGGTGGCACCAGCTGGACGACTGCTGCATCAATGCCAAATCCGCGCCATCATATGGGCGGAGTGGTGCTCGATGGAAAGATTTATACGGTTGGCGGCCAGCATAAGCACGACGGTGAGCTAGTGCCGCAACGCTCTGTCCATCGCTACGATCCGGTGAGTGATAGCTGGCAAGAGCTCGCAAGCCTTCCATTTGGGCGTAATCACATCACTGGCGCGACCTTTCTTGTGCGCGGGCAGATTATGGTGGTGGCCGGACAAACAACTCATCGCAATCCTATTGATGATGTGACAGTTTACGACCCGCAAACAAACAGCTGGACGGATGTGACGCCGCTGCCGGCGCCACGCTTCTCTGGCGTAGCCGGCGTTATCAACGGCGTCATCTACTACGCAACAGGGGGTGCGGCAACAACGTACAAAGGGGTGCTCGCTCCATCCGGCGGAAGAGTGCTCGGCAGGCAAAGGCCCCTACCTACTCCATTGTTGTTGCCGTCGGACAAGCAGTTCAGGGACAGCAACGCCATAGGGTTGTATCTCTGTCAGTAGCGTGGGGAGCAACATCGTTCCTCCCTTGGTCGATCCCAAAGAGGAAATGCAACCTGCGCCCCATGATCGCTAACGCACCGGCTCCCCTTGGGGATGGCAACGCGGGCATGCGGGTCCAGGCTAGCTCATCGACGTTAAACTTCCACATTGTCATCGGCTCTGTAGCAAGACGGGCTAGCGGGCAGTTAGGCTTTCTTTTTTGTCATCTTCCTTTTTATTGCTGTCACATGATTGCAACTTCCGCTCTTCATAATAGGCAATACAAGGGCTCGTAATTTATCTGCATGAACCGGCTTTTTGGCGTGCTTACGAAGCCTCCGCTATAGGCCAATTTGATAGAACAGGCGCGTAATGGCGCAGCTATACATTTGGAAGGCATCAGGCATCTCAGAACAGGATGCGTACGCGCGCTTCACACACGTTCTTTCCCAGCAGTGCGCGCTGTACACCACAGCATTCGGTCGCGACTTCACATACAAACTGCGCCAACTGGATGCCATCCTGATTGGACAAATACAGTTCGACCTTGGTGTCCAAGGGTGGGCTTCGTGGCACGAGCAGCAAGGTGTTGGCGTCGCCTGGAGCGGTGTGTGTGAGCAGTATCTGGGGCACACGCATACGCCAGTTGTGATCCAGCAGGTGCACAGGGCTGTCAACAACAGCCTGGCTGATATCGCAGCGTGGGATGGCCGGTTCGGTCTGTGTACCTGGCAAGCGCAAGCCCAGCGTGTAACGTTGACAACCGCCGGAACGGACAGCCCGACGTTTTGGCAGAGCGAAGGGCCGCAGGGGTGGGCTGTGGGCAACCGCGCGCTGCCGATTCTGGAGCTTGTTGGAAGGCGACCCTGCCTCGATCACGTAGCCGCCAGCATCTTTATTACCTATGGCTACCTTGCGGGCGATACAGCGCTGTGCAGCGATGTCGTGCGGCTGCCAGAGCGCCGGCATGTCGTTATTGAGGCTCATACGCCGCCAAAGATCAGCACCTACAGCTCACTGCAAGACTACCTTGGCCTCGACCAAGGCCGATTGTCGCGTGAGACTGCGATCAAGCAGGCGGCCGAGCGTGTCGTTACACGCGTCACCCATCAGTTAAAGCATAGTGTTGAGCCAGAAATACTGCTTACTGGTGGCCGTGATAGTCGCTGGATCCTCGCGGCCGCCTCTAAAACAGGTATACCCTTCAAGGCGCGTACTTCTGGCGCCAAAGGCTCCAAAGATGTTCAGGTAGCGGGGGCAGTTGCCCATGCGCTCGGTGCAACGCATGAGCATGAGCTGCATGGAGGGCAGCATGCATCCGTGAAGAGCCTCATCGCGGTGCCAGAAAAGGTGCTGCTCTGGACCAGAATCAGCGAGGGTGCAGAAACCATACGGCACAGCTTGCCGTTCCAGGCATTCTACGACGATGCAAGGCCCTTCCCGGCGTTGAAACGGCAAGTGTTTCATGGCTTGCACGCATTTGGTGGTCTTCCAACACTGAATAGCAGGGCAAACAACAGCTATTTGGCGCTCGACAAAAAGGCAGATGCTCAGGCGCTACGCGCGATGCTGTCCCCACACATCTCCGAAGGTCTGGTCCTGCGCACAGAAGTCCAGGAGGCAATTGACCGAAAATGCATGCAGCTACTTGCAGAAACTCGTACATTTGAGCTTAGCCACGGTCAGTGGATCAATCTCTTTTACTGGCAGAACAGATGTAGCCATTGGGCTGAGGATATGATGTCGGTGAAGGATCTGATCGATTGGCATTGGACGCCGCTTTTTGATCGGCAGCTTATTCGGCTTTTTTGGGATATTAGCTCATACGATAGATTTTCAAAGGAATTCATTCAGGACGCGACATTTCAGCTCGCGCCTGCGCTACGGCAGATTGAATACGACAAGCGGCTGCCATCCAAGTCGCCCCTGGTTCAAATAACTAAACAACTTGCCAAACAGGTAAAGCGCTATAGCCGAGCTGTTTTCCCCGCAACCAAGCAGCAGGCACAACCACAGGCGCATCAGCAGCTGATCGCATTTTGGAAGCAGGTGCTTTTTGCAAGTAACAACCAGCATTGGCACGAACTGATCGACAAGGCAACAGTTCGCACGTTGATGGAGACAAATCCAGCAGCGGAAACCCTTTGGAATATTGCCACTGTCGAGCTGTTTGCGCAAGCATATCTCTAAGGCTATCGGAATATTTTTTGGTTTAGTGGCGGGCAGTTCTCGTCAACAGAGGATCGTATGGCATCAACCGCCACAACCCAAGCCGCCTCCGATCACCATGCAGCGTCGAGCGCCCCTGCCGTGTGGCGAAGCGTGCTCGCTGCGATGATCCCCTGTGTCATGCTAAGCATGGCATTACTCTGGGCAGGGCTAGGCTCACTCCCAGTCACACGGGCGCTCGCCGCAAGCAATGCAGAGATCGAGCTCGAGAATCGTGACGGAGCGCCCTTTCAGGATCGTCTGACGATGAGCCGGATTCAGATGCCTGAGAACGGCACGAACTGTTACTACCGCCCGGATGACCCCACCTGTTATCTTATTCCGCCGAACGTCGTTCACGATACCTCGACGCTGCGCGTTTACAATCGCGGCACGGAACCGCTCGAGCTCTCCGGTGTTATCAATGGGCCGTGGACCATTCAGGGCGCGATGGCCTTGCCGCAACAGACGATTGCGGCGGATAGCTTTCTCGATATTCCTGTAACCTTCGTGGCCCAGCTCCTCGGCCCACGCAACGGCCTGTACGAGGGCTCGCTCACGCTCTCCTCGAACGATACCGATGAGCCGACAACGGTGGTGCAACTGGCCGGATTCTGGCAGTCAGTCTCGGAGAACCAGCAAGAACCCAGCCTGAAAGAGCTTATCCAGCTATTTGGCTATAACATCTCGTTGGCGAAGAACGGCCAGATCAACCGCCAGGGCCTGATCGAGATGCTGGGCGATGAGGTGCTGTCGCCATACTGGCGTCGCGCAGACACAAGCTCCCCCGTACGGGTGCAGCAACTGGCCGCCTACCATCGCCAGGGAGCGAATGCTACTATCTCCTGGCATCAGAAAGACACTCCGACAACTAGGTTTATCTTTACGCACGAGGAAGTGGACGGGCAGAGTCTATTGCCGCGCTTGAATAATAGCTCAGCTCTGGCAGCCGGCAGCTTCACCCCACGTGTAAGCAACGCAGAGGCGATTTTCGGCTTCAAGGTGGATAGCGAGTGGAGCGACCCAAGCAGGAACGATAGCAGTATTGATACGGCGAACGGCTGTCCGGGGCCTTGCGGTCACCATATGCGCTTCTGGCCAGTGCGCGACCGCAGCGGTGTGATTATGCAAGACACCTGGTTGATGGTTATGGACTATCAGGGCATCAACTATGATTACCAGGATAACGTCTATCTCATCACCAATCTTCGCCCCGAGAACGAGGCGGTGAACCCATCCTCCCCAGGGTTGCTACCGGGGTCGCCGAAGCTCGTTTTGGAGTTCGACCGCGACTATCCCGGCTCGCTGCTCGACAAAGACGGCCAGACGCTCGGCTTTACGCGCACCCAGCCGAACAAAAACGATCGTCTTGCAACAACCGCCTCCTATAACCCGTTGCTGCTTGACATCAACCCAGACGGGCAGGGAACGCTCAGCGTAACCACAGACGTTGGCAGCAACCGTGGCACCGAGAATGCGCTCGTGAACGGTCTCCTCGTGCCGTTCGATGCGCGCACGCAGCGCTTCGTTGTCACAACGCGTCTGCTCGGGCCGTTGACGAATATCGACAGTGGCTTCCGACAGGGCGGCGTTATGCTCGGCTACAACCAGGATAATTTTATCAAGCTGGTTGCACTGGCCGGTACCACTGGGCCGGTGATCGAGTTCGCGATGGAGCAGGAGACAGAGACACCAGTGCCTGCGGTAAAGGTAGCATTGCCAGCCCCTGCTACCATTCAGACACTCGATTTAATGCTCTACGGCGACCCAAACACGGGGATCGTGCGCGCCGCCTACCGGGTCGTCTCAGCCGGTGGTGATAGCGGCGAGCTGCTGCTCCCCCAGAGCTTCACGCTAACGGGCGTCCAGCGTGCGCGCTTCTTTGGCCGCAATGTTAGTGGTGGGCTGATGACGACCCACAAGGGGACCGACACACCCATCACACTGAGCTTTGACCGCTTCGCTATCGAGAGCCGCGAAACGGCGCCAGGTGGCGCGCTCCTGTATCGTATCGACACGGGTGCCGGAGCTGGCAAGCCATTTCCTGCCGGCTGGGTTAGCGACGCCGTGCCCAGCAAACTCTATCGCCCAACGACCGCACCCGACGAACCAGCGACCCCACTCAGCGCTGAGATCGAAAACAGCGATAACGACCTGTTGTATCAGACCTACCGAGGCAATCTCGGCAGCGGCACGCCACAGGCTTCACGCATCCTTACCTACGACCTACCCGTGGCCGGCGCAACGCGAGTTGACCTACGGTTACACTTCGCCGAGCTCTACTGGGGCGCCCCCGGTGGTGGTGAAGCAGGCCCAGGCAAGCGTGTGTTTGACGTGCTGGCTGAAGGCAACAAGCTCATCGACGATTTCGATATCAGCGGCGCGAGCGGTGGTGCGTATTCGGCAGTCGTCGTGACGCTGAAGGGTATCTCAGTCAGCGACGGTAGCCTGACAGTCGCCTTCAAGGCAGATCGGAATTTTCCATCCGTCGCCGGCATCGAACTGTTTGCCTCCAACGAAGATCCTCCTACCTCGACGGCAACAGCAACGGCTAGCGCGACCGCCACCAGCACCGCGACCGCCACCAGCACCGCGACCGCCACCAGCACCGCGACCGCCACCAGCACCGCGATGACAACAGCTGGAGATCTAACGGCTACGCCTACCAGTACCACGACGCCTACCACACCAACGGTTATAGAGACCGCACAGCCAACGACCATTTGGCGGATCTGGTTGCCCCTGACGCGTGCTGATGGGTAAGCCGAAGTACATAGCGAGAGGCGAGAAGGTAACCTTCTCGCCTCTTTAGCAGGCCTCACATACCGTATTTCTCGCATCTGTTATGCTCTGGCATTTATATATGCTCGGTACAATCGAATCCGCCCCCAGGCACGCAGGAACTTTATGGCAAGGAGCACCGACAGCGCCTTAAGTCGCTGATCATGGCGCGTCAGATGTTTGTCAGTATATATTTGCGTGATGATGTTCCATGGAGGAATAAGCTCCCAGGCGACACCTTTGAGCAACTTGATGAGCGAGCGGTTGTGTTTCTGGTTGAGCTGATAGAGCCCCTCCGTAACTCTCATGGCTTTACGGTAAAGCTCGTCGAGCGAATCACGTGCTGGATGTTGTACACATGCTTCTTCAGCGTAGATAAGCGGATACCCCGCTGCAAACACGCGATTGCCCCACTCGCGGTCGCCGCCGGACTTCAGCGTAGCGTTAAATACACCAACTCGATCAAATACATGTCGAAAGGCAAATACATTCGCAGTTGCGCCGAAGTGCTCTTTCTCAATGAAAGCTTGTTGAGGAAATGCTGTAACGCGATCATAGAGTTCGGCTGCGGTCGGCTGGCGTGCATTTTTGAAGAACAGATCAATCTTGCCGCCGACGAGGCCCGTGTGCGGCATAGCCACTAACCGTGCAACACCTGCCGCGAGCCAATCGCTCGCGGGAATACAATCTGAGTCCGTAAAGGCGAGGATCTCTCCACGAGCGTGATGAAGCCCTTTGTTTCGCGCCGCGTATGAGCTCTGCTTCTGATCTTCGACGAGCAGCGTCACCCCGTAGCGTTGAATAACCGAGCAGGTCGCATCGGTTGAGCCATTATCAATAACTACTATTTCGTAACACTCGTGGGGGTATGTCTGGGTCAGCAAAGCCTCTACGCACAAGGCAATGCGCTCAGGGTCATTAAAGACTGGCACAATAACCGAAACAAAAGGTGGCATCTGCTGCTGCTCCACAGAGTTAACCATGGCGACCCCCAAAAAGCCCAGCATTGAGCTTGGGTGTTGCCCGCGCAACACGGGTTGTCAGGCGGGCGAGCCAGCCCACGAGCAAGACACGGATAAAGGTTGGCCCAGAGACCGATAGTTGCCGACTACCCATCACCTGGCGCAGCCAGCGTGGCGAATCTGGGCCGAACTCGCGCACCCAGAAGTAGGCACGCCCGAGCACGCCCCAGCGCTGCGACCATTGCTGAAGATAGTTTGCGCCCGGCCGATTGCGTACAGGAATACTGCGTTGCCCGAGCCCCACGCGGTACTGCTTCCGCAGTAACTCCCGCAAATTGCGGGTGGGATGTGCAACCTCAGCCTTGGCGACATACACCAGGCGAAACCCATGCTCAGTGGCATTGCTCGTCCAGCGTACATCACCACCCGAGCGCACCGTATCGTCGAACGGGCCAAGCTGCTCGAACAGCTCTGCGCGGGCAAAGAGGTTGGCGGTCTTCGCTACGCCTCGTGTTCGAATGCCGTGCTCCATCTGCATATTGGTGAGCGAGTCGTAGATTTCGGCCGCCGTGGGGTGTGACGAGAAGACGAAGCGCACGTTGCCGCCCACCAAATCTGCCTGCTGCTCGACAATCGGACGCACACCCTCGGCGAGCCAGGCTGGTGCCGGGGTGCAGTCGGAGTCGGTCGTCGCGATGATCACACCGCGGGCATGGGCCAACCCGCGATTACGTGCGGCAAATGAGCTTTGCTTCTCGTTTTCCACGAGCAGCGTGACTGGATATTTTGCGATCACCTCACGCGTGTTGTCGGTTGAGCCATTGTCAACCACCAGAATTTCATAGCGATCATGTGGATATGATTGGTTAAGCAGCGCTTCAATACACTTCCAAATGCGACCGGCATCGTTGTAGACCGGTACAATCACCGAAACAAAAGGCGGCTCTGGGGGCGTCCCTGCACTCATCACAACATCATTCCTTCGTTGCCAAGTCAGGCAGTGACTTGCGGTTAAAGAGCAGCCCTGGGAGCGATTTTGCTTCGCGAAGAATCGTGCGTCCTGTGGGCAGCGCTAAGAGGATAAGCAATGATACAACAGCGGTGATGATACTGGCACCAAGCAAGCCGACGAGCGGGTTGATTGCGCCAACCAGCTGTCGAAAGCCGTAGATACTCAGAAGCACTGCACTCACAATGCAGGCAAATGGCAACAGCGCGGCGTAAAGATGATGCGTCCGCACGTGGCCCTCGCGACCGACATACCAGAACAAGATCGGCATTCGAATGCACACGCTGACGATGCTATAGGACATTGCGACACCGACTGGCCCCCAGGGTAAGCCAAGCACCATCGAACTGATCATCAGACTCGAGCTAATCAAGCCCCAGTAGAACTGCTGACGAGTTCGATTCTGGGTTAAAAACAGCCAGATCGTGGTAAATGCAAATGGTTCGATTAACCCTGAGATACCGAGCCAGGCAAAGATTGGACCCGCCTCAACCCACTGCGGCCCAAGTAATACGAGCACCAGCCAATCAGATGTGGCAACCATAAAGGCCACCATGGGCATTGTTGCCAGACATACCTTTGATTGAATATTCGTATAGGCCTGTCGATACCGCTCGGGTTGATTAACAAGCCGGCTCAGTGTTGGTATGGCAACAGAGCCGATCGGGGCATTAATGCGCTGGAGCGGCAGCATCAGGAGTGAGTAGGCCTTGGCGTACAAGCCAAGCTGTAGCGGCCCATAGAAGCGACCGATCAGCAAGTTGTCAACATTACGAACAAGGTAGTTAACAATCCTATAGCCCGTCAGATTACCGCCAAAGACTACCAGCGAGCGCACGCTATCGCCCCAAACCGGCCGACCAGGGCGCCACCGGACAGCGAGATAGGTTGCAATAATCTCGATGGGC